>Ga0335071_10001372_pt1 | contig 26152 bp, 20 predicted proteins | sample Lox_Sample_15_FD_206724 | JGI IMG/M metagenome (GOLD analysis project Ga0335071, IMG submission 206724) | Soil microbial communities from Loxahatchee National Wildlife Refuge, Florida, United States - Lox_Sample_1.5 | ecosystem: Environmental > Terrestrial > Soil > Wetlands | place: USA...
TTTTCGGGAGACGCGGCACGTTACTACGGCGAGCAGTTTGCAGAAGTTCTCAGGAAGGCACCGGGTTCAGCGTTTCTCGCGGAAGGATCTGAGGTGACTGTCTTCAAAGGGATGCGGATCGCCTGAGATGGTGCAGCTCGCATCCACGAGGGGCCGAAGCTTTCACTAGTGGGGTTTCGCTTCGCGGTCGTCGCGCCCTGCCGAGAGCGGCGCCCTCATTTTGACGGGGTTGGGGTGGCTGGCTGGCGGACCCAGCGCTCTTCATGACGGTTGTCGCGAACCACAAATGCCGTGACGCGGCCCTGCGGATCGCGCTCAAAGGTCATCTGCGTGACGAGAGGGTTATTGGGGCCGGTGGAATAAGAAAAGGCATCTGCCGATTCGGCTTCAAGCGGAGTGGCCTCGCCGCCGGGAGCGCGCTGCATAAGCTGGTCGCCCTGGCGGAAGATGGTAGTGATGGCTTTGCCGTTTGGCTCACGGTACTCACCCGTGAGACTGTCGAGCTGCGCAGGCGTCAGTTTGATGACCGGTGGGGTGCTGGGAATGACCAGGCGCTCGGAAAAGGCGGGCAGCTCGTCGTCGGTGTTGCTGCGGTGCGCGAGAAGCCAACGAGGCAGCTCCGGTTCATCGTAGGCGCGGGTCCAGGAATCGTGCTTGAGGCCCTGATACACCCATAAGCGGATGTCTCCACCGGCGGCCTTGAAGGCGTCGAACATAAGCTCGCTCTGGCGCGGCGCGACGACGGGATCGAGACTGCCGTAAAAGAGCCAGACCGGGGTGTGGCCGATGGCGCTCGCATATTCGGCAGGCAACACCGCTGACTGCTGCCAGCGCTCGGGCTCATAGCTCCAGAAGATCCCGCTTGAAGCGATGACGATGGCCGCCCACCGGTGCGGATGCAGGCGCGCCAGCTCCCATGCACCGTAGCCCCCCATGGAGAGGCCGGTGAGGTAGGTTCGCTCGGAATCGCCGCGAAACTCGGCCGATTCCTGGTCGAGCGCGGCCAATGCCAGGTCGAGTATGGTGGGATCGGTCCAGTGGGCGTTGTCGGGGCACTGCGGCATGACGATGATGAACGGCCAGCGGTCGGGATGACTGCGAACGGCCTGGGCGATGCCGATCTGTGTTTGCCACATGCCCTCGGAGCCGCGTTCGCCGCGTCCGTGCAAGAAGAGAATGATGGGCCACTGCTTGCCGTCGTCGCGCCGCCAATCCTCGGGCAGATAGACCTGAAACTTGTATTCGACCCCATCCACGTCGACTTTTCGGTTCAGGAAACCGGTGTCTTGCGGCGGCTCGGGTTTGACCTGGCGTGTTTTGGAATCCGCAACCAAGACGGAGCCTGACCACAAGCTGCAGAGCAGCGCAAGGAAGGCCGCGCGGGATGGACGCGCCAACATGTTTTCCATGATAGAGATTTCTGCGGCTAAGCTGGGCGGATTTTGGCTTTCTGACTGTCGCAGCGGAATCAAACGAGGACATGCCGGGCTGAAGGCACGCTCGTAAACGATGCGAGGGCGAGCCCGGCCCGCCTATACATCTTTCTTACGATTTGCATGAAAGACTCAGAGTTGCGATGCTGGGCGAAGTGACCACCCCGCTGACGGCTGGAGATGTGCTCGACCACTACCGCCTGGATGCGGAGGTGGCGCGGAGCGGTATGTCGACGCTCTACCGCGCCACCGACCTGCGCAATGGGCGGCAGGTCGCGGTCAAAGTGCCCCATCCCGAAATGGAGGCCGATCCCGTCCTACTGGAGCGGTTCCGGCGCGAGGAGGAGATCGGCCAGGAGCTGGACCACCCGGGCATCGTGAAGACCTTCGATGGCGAGGAACGCAGCCGGCGCTACATGGTGATCGAGTGGGTCGACGGCGAGCTGCTGCGGACGATTTTGAACGAAGCACGCAAGAATGGCGGGAGCGGACTGGCCATCGATCGTGCGGTGAAGCTGACGCTGGCGATCTGCTACGCTCTCGACACCATGCACAAGCACGGAGTGGTGCATCGCGATCTGAAGCCGGAAAACATCATGGTGGGTGATGGCGATGGCATCAAGATCATCGATTTCGGCATCGCCATGAAGGAAGATGCACGTCGCATTACGCACGCATCGATGACCCCGGCGCTGGGCACTCCCGATTACATCTCGCCGGAGCAGGTGAAGGGGCAACGCGGCGATCAGCGGAGCGATATTTACGCGCTGGGGGCGATGCTGTACGAGATGCTGACCGGGCAGCCGCCGTTTACCGGACCCAATCCGCTGGCGGTGATGAACGAGAGAGTGCTGACCGATCCGAAGCCTGCGCGCGAGCTCAATCCTGAAATCTCGCCCGAGATCCAGGAGGTGCTTTTTCGTGCTCTGGAGCGCGACCCACGCCACCGTTATGCGACTGCGCACGAGATGGCGTGGGAGCTTGAGCATCCGGAGCTGGTGGGCGTGGAAAGCCGTGAGCGCGCCGCCGGCGTTCGCAGGCGAAGGCTTCCCAACACGAAGACAATCCTTCTGTATGCAAGCCTGGCTCTGGTGCCTGCGGCACTGTTTGTGGTGATGCTGCTGATGGCGAAGCGGTAGAGGGCGGGACGCCGCTTGGCGGCTGAGGGCAGGCGGTCAGGCCGGGCCGCGCTTGAGGATGGCGCTCGCACGCCGAAACCACGGCCGCTCGCGCCGCCGCAGATAGCGTGGCATGGTCGGCCTCTTATCGAGCACCTTCTGCGCCCACTCGCGAGCTTCAGCGCAGCGACCTTGTGAGGCGAGAAAGTCGGCGTAGTTCAGGTAAGTTTCCGACAGCGTCGAGCGCTCGATGGCTTGGCGAAACATCGCATCGGCCTTTTCCGGCTGTCCTGTCTTCGCGCAAGCATCGGCCATCAGGCCGGCGGCACGATAGAAATCGTGCCCGGGTTCTTTCTGTACCGTCATTTCGAGATCGGGCAGTGCGGCAGCGGCATCGCCCAGCAGCAGCGCGCAGACGCCGCGCCGATAGAAGCAATCATGCGTGGTGGAGCGGGCGGCGATGGCCTTTTCGTACGCCGCTCGCGCCGCCTGCAGCTTGCCCTCGTCCATATTGAGGTCGCCGAGCTCTTCGAAGTTTCCCGACGAAGGATTGTCGCGAATCTCCATTTCCAGCTGGGCAATCCGCTTGCGCCGGGGAAATCCCTTGAACGACTGGCGCAGTAGCCCGAAATCGGGCAGGACTTCAGCAAAGATGTAGACCAGCGCGCCCAGGGGTCCGAGGAAGAGGATGATCCAGATCCAATACGTATCGGGTCGCCGGCGGATGAAATGTACGATGGCCGCAATCTGCAGCAAGATGCCCCACGGCCAGAACAGCCCAGTTAAGAGACCCATACGCTTCCGATCCAGAGGATGCCTTCATCGTAAAGCATGGGTGAATTGCGGCGGGCGGTCAGCATGAATCACCCGATTGAGCCGGCCGCGTTGGCCGGGACTTACCGGTACGACTCGTCGCGATGAATGACGAACTCGGGATAGGCGCCCCCGCCGAGCTCGTGCAGATCCATGCCGATTCGCTCGCCGTCGGGATCGACGCGGAAGGGGACGATCCGATTGAGAATCGCAAAGAGCAGAAAGAGCAGCGGCAGCATTAGTCCGAGCAACGCCGCGATACCGACGAGCTGCGCGAGGAACTGGCCTGATTGCGGCGAAAAGATGCCCGCGGCCAACAAACCCCAAAGCCCAGCTGCTCCGTGCACAGTGATCGCGCCGGTAGGATCGTCGATGGAGAGCGCCAGTTCGAGCAGTTCGACCACGAGCGGCGTGAAGACGCCGGCGACGCCTCCGATGAAGAGCGCGGCGATGGGCGAGATGACTGCGGCGCCGGCACTGGAAGCGACGAGCCCGGCCAGCCAGCCGTTTGCGCACAGGCTGGCGTCGGGCTTGCCGAAACGGAATCGGGTGACGGAGAAGGTGATCATGACCGCGCCCGACGCGGAGAGCAGGGTGTTGATGGCCGTGACGGGCAGTTGCGCGAGCGGAGTGTGCAGCCACAAGACGGCGCCAGCGGCGTTCCATGCGAGCCAGCCGACCAGAGCCAGCAGGCAGCCGAATAGCACATAAACGGCACTGTGGCCGGGCATGGCCGTGGACAGCCCCTCTTTGGGGAATTTGCCCCGCCGCGGCCCGGCGATCCAAACCAGGGCCAGGGCACTGAGACCGCCGACTAAATGCACTGCGCCCGCGCCGGCGGCATCGAGGAATCCCGCGCCCAGCGAAAAGTTCGCGCCGAGTTCCGCGAGCCAGCCACTGCGCCAGATCCAGTGGGCGGCCAGCGGAAACACGATGCCGGCCAGAACCGCAGCGGAAACGCAGCCTCCGGCGAGGCGCCAGCGATCCGCGCCCGATCCCCAGGGAATTATGGCCAGCATGGCCACGGCCAGAAACTCAAACAAGAGCGCGAGCTGTGCCTGAGGCGAGGCGGAAGAAATGCCGTGCAGGAGAAACGGACCGAGGCCGAAAACGCTCCAGGTCTTTCCAGCGGCATGCAGGGCGATCTCCGAATTCCCCAGAGTTCCGGCAAACGAAGCGCCTACAAAGAGAAAAACGATGGCGGTGACAGCCACAAGCATGAGACTGCCAAGGAGTGCCTGGGCGGCGGAGCGCGAGCGTCCCAGGCCCGTGTTGATGAGGGCGACGCCGACGATGGCCAGCGGCGCGAGCAGCAAGAGCACGAGTGTGAGGGCGAGCTCGGCATCCGTCATGGAAGCGCCCCCTGCGGAGACGATGGGAGGAATCTGCGTCATGGGCGGCTCGACCCGCGCGCAGGAATGTGGGCGCGTATCGTGACGACGAAGCCAAGGCACTCCACAGCCAGGCCGCACAAAACAAACGCAGAACGGCGCGCCGGATCGGGGAACAACACCAGCGCAGCAAGAGTGAGAAAGAATCCGGCGGGCATCACCAGCAGTCCGGCGTACTTCATTGTCATTCCTTATCGGAATTCAGCTAAAAAGTGGACCGCGCCCGGTTTCAGCCTTCAAGGCGGCGGGTCCGCGTTGCCAACGATTCGGGAGAATGAAAAGCGCGTGTGAAACCTTCATGAATTCTAAAGCATTCGATGTTTGTGGCCGGATGGCGGCGAGTTATTCGGCCCATTTTCGGGCAAGATGCGACGGCCCTTATGCTTTCCTTTCGCACCGCAGGAAACAATTGAGATGTGAGTATCGTCTCCGATTTGGCTCGAAAGCGTCTTCCATTGACGCTCGGCGTAGTTACGTTGGCCGCGGTGGGGCTGCTGTTTGTTCAGGATGCAACTCCGCAGGTGTTCCCTGCGAGGGGTCACGATTTTCTCGCCGCGTTTTCATTGGCGATGATCGCCGTCGCGTATGTAATTTTCCAGCTTGCGAATCGGCGGGATTTGAAGGAACTGGCAAAGGCAATCCTGCTGGCGGCGGCTTTTCTGTTTTGGGCTGCGAATCAATTCTGGCCGAGTCTGCCGCAGGCCGGGCTCTTCAACGACATTGCGATCGGGCTGTTCGTTGTTGACGTCTTTCTGGTGATTATGGGTCGGCCGCAGGCGACGGTCGACGGCCCGGCCGCTAAAAACACCGAAAAGAGCTGAACCGCTGCGCAAAAGGGTGCGAGTGCTCGTGTCAATCGCCGGCACGAGGATGAAGCTCTCGCAGATTCGCTGGGTTGCCGTGCTCTTAGGTGTCAGTCGGCGTCTCTGACCACCGTTCCGTGGAGCGTCGTCGAGAATGACTGGAAGCAACACCATGGCGAGGGTACGATCAATCGAATCAGGACATCGCTGGAAGCAATCGTGCAACGCCGGGACGGCGGTCCTTCGCCGCTTCTCCAGGGGCTCGCGCCGCACCCAGATGGCTGGCGATCTCGTCAGCCTCCACTGGAAGGGCTGCCGCATTTTCCCATGGTGTCGCACCGCGGAACCTTTCCGGAAGGCAGCTAAGGCACTGAGGCCTCGGTTGACTTCGGCCGCGACTGCCAAACATCGAATCGACGCATTCAATGGGGCACGTGCTCTCCCCGGAGGCACCGATGCTTGCCCTCCCGTCAGCGTTTTGAAACGAATGAGACATGGCGGGCACCAATCCAGATGCCGAGGGAGTGGCCGGGCGGATTTCGCGGTGTCGCGGAGTTAGCCGAGCGTGATATTTTTGAGGTGAAATATCCGATTCCCTGAAAGTAGTGATCAGGGATAAGTTGAGTTATTGTCGAAATCCGTGCTTGTCACAACTCATTTTCTTTTCTTCGCCTTACCAACGAGTTTCCCACAAAAATTTTCCCGCGATGTGGCACGCAAGCCTTGAAGTATGAGGGCCATCCGCTGCTATATTGAATCTTCGGGCTTCCCCGCCCTCCCAGTAAAGTTCTATCGAAGAGCGTTTCTTGTACACCAACCATGTGATCGCCGATACAAGCGGATGCATGGAAACGAAAGTCAAACCGGGAACCGTTCATGGCGCAAATCTTCGACCGCAGCTCCAACGCACTGGCTCGCATGAGCCTGGTGTTGACTGGGTTGATCACGATTTTCCTGGGGGCAACGCTCGATCAGCTGCAGCGTTCGCCATGGGTTACGCGGCAGGGGCAGCGCGCCGACCAGCCGGTGCCCTTCAGTCATAAGCACCACGTGCAAGGGCTCGGGCTGCAGTGCCAGTACTGCCACACCACGGTAGAGAAGTCGAGCTATGCCGGCATCCCCCCGACGCGAACCTGCATGAACTGCCACGCGCAGATCTGGACCAACGCGCAACTGCTGGAGCCGGTGCGGCAAAGCTGGTACACGGGTCAGTCGATTCCATGGACAAGGGTGCACGACCTGCCGGATTTTGTTTTCTTCAATCACTCGATTCATGTGAACAAGGGCATTGGCTGCGAAAGCTGTCATGGCCGCGTGGACGAGATGCCGCTGATGTATGCGCAGAACACGCTGCAAATGGAATGGTGCTTGGACTGCCATCGCAATCCGGCGAAGAATCTGCGGCCGACCAGCGAGATCTACAACATGGCGTGGGACGGTCCGGCTGAGGACAAGCCGGTGTGGTGCGCGGCGAGCGCAGTGGATACCGGCACGCCGACGGCGCAGAGCGTGAGCTGCACGAGGCAGGATCCCGGCGCAACTTCGGGCGCAGGCGCGCAGGTTGCTTCGCTGCGGCTGCCCGAGTCGGGTGCGAAGGGATTGGCGGGTGACGTTGCGGCGGCGACGATTCCAGCGGCTCCTCCCTCGTATCAGAAATTCACCAGCCAGATGGATCTGGGCCACTTTCTGGAGGGTCACTACAGCATCCGCACTCCGAAGGACCTGACCAGTTGCGAGGTGTGCCACCGATGAACGATATGCACACGAACGCGAGAGCAGCGGAGCCACTGACGCTGGAGCAGGTGCGCGCTAAGTTGAACAGCGCGAAAGGCAAGAAGTATTGGCGATCTCTGGATGAGCTGGCCGACACGCCGGAGTTTCAGGCCGCTGTGGAGCGCGAGTTCCCTTCGGCGGCGCAGGAGTGGATCGACCCCACGTCGCGGCGCAGTTTTCTAAAGTTGATGGGCGCATCGATGGCACTGGCGGGGCTCTCGGGTTGTACCAAGATGCCCGACGAGCCGATTTACCCGTACATCAAGGCGCCCGAGGACCTGATCCTGGGCAAGCCGATGTACTTCGCTACCGCGCATCCGTTTACGACAGGTGCGGTTCCGCTGCTGGTGAAGAGCGATGAATTTCGACCTATCAAGATTGATGGAAACCCTGAGCATGCGTACACCCAGGGCGGATCGGATCCTTACTCGCAGGGCACGCTGCTGGATCTCTACGATCCCGATCGTTCGCAGCATGTGATGTACGAAGAAGAGGGCCGATCGTGGGGCGAATTTGCCGAGGCGCTGCGGCAGAAGGTCACCGCGAGCAAAGATGGAACCGGCATCTACTTCCTGAGCGCGACGATCACCTCGCCGACGCTGGCGAGGCAGTGGCAAGAGGCCCAGAAGGCATGGCCCAAAGCGAAGCTGGTGCAATACGATCCAGCGATCGCGGGAACTTTTCTTGAAAAAGGGCTGAATTTTCGGTTCGACCTGAGCCAGGCCGATGTGATTGTCTCGCTGGACGCGGATTTTCTTTCAGGCGCGAGCTATCCCGGCTTCCACAAACTGGTGCGCGACTACGCCGCGCGGCGCAAGCAGCCGGAAAACGGCATGAACCGGCTGTACGCGATCGAGAGCACCCCGACCACGACCGGCATGAAGGCGGAGCACCGCCTGGGGCTGAGGGCGAGCGAGGTTCCGGCATTTGCGGCTGCGCTGGCGCAGGCGGTGGGTGTTGTGGGCATCAGCGCGCCGAGTTATTCGTGGAGTGACGAGCAGCAGAAGTTTCTTGCCGCGCTGGCGAAGGACTTGAAGGCGAGCGCCGGCAGGTGCGCGGTGATTCCGGGCTTGTATCAGGATGTGTCGGTCGCATCGCTGGCGCTGGCGATCAATAACACACTGAGCAATTTGGGCAAGACGGTTGAGATGAGCGCCCTGTCGGCCGCTGAGCTTCCCGGCGATCAGCTTGGCGATTTTAGGGCGCTGGTTGCGGATTTGAATGCGGGCAAGGTTGACTGGCTGGTCATCCTGAACGCGAATCCGATCTACGATGCGCCCGCCGATCTCGATTTCGGAACGGCTTTCGGAAAGGCCAACGTGGTCGCGCATCTCGGCTCGCATTACGACGAGACGGGTCACCAGGCACATTGGCACATTCCCGCGGCCCACTATCTCGAGTACTGGTCGGATGCGCGCGCCTATGATGGCGCGGTTTCTATCGTGCAGCCAATGATCGATCCGCTGTATGGCGGGCACACCGCGCACGAGTTTTTCCAGGCTCTGCTGAGTGAGCCGATGTTGAGCGCGTACGATGCGGTGCGCGAGACATGGAAGCCCATCATCAAGGGCGACTTCGAAGCCGGCTGGCGTAAGGCGCTGCATGACGGCTGGATTGAGGGCACAGCGTACGACAAGTCGGCCAAGGCGGGCTCCAGCACTGGGGTTCCGGCGGTTCCCACTCCCACAACAAAGGATTCCCTCGAAATCATATTCCGCCCCGATCCCAATGTTTACGACGGCCGCTGGGCCAACGTGGGCTGGCTGCAGGAGCTGCCCAAGCCGGTAACGAATCTGAGCTGGGACAATGCGGCGATCGTTTCCGGCGCGACGCTGACCAAGCTGGGCCTGGAAGAGGACGACATCATCGAAATCACGGTCGGCGGCGGCCGCGTGAAGGCGCCGGTGATCGTCGCGCCGGGGCATCCTGACAACTCGATTACGGTGTATCTCGGTTACGGCAGGCAGGTGGGACGTGTCGCCGGAGGCGCGGGGTTCAACGCCTACCAGGTTCGCAACTCGTGGGCACCCTTTTATGCGACGGGCTCGCTACGCAAGCTCGAGGGCAAATGGGGTGTGGCGATCACCAAGAGCCACTACCAGGATCATCGGCCAGCGATCTTTGGCGGACCGGGAGACAGCGCCAATCACTCGCTTGAGGCCGATGAGGCGATCGGCGAGCGCGGCATCATCCGCTACGCCACGCTGGAAGAATTCAAGGCCAATCCCAACTTCGCGCACGAGGGCGAGACCTACGAGACGCCAAGCCGCGACACTTCGTTGTTCCCCAACTGGCAGTACAACGAGGGCAACGCATGGGCCATGTCGATTGACATGAACAGCTGCACCGGCTGCAATGCCTGCATTGTGAGCTGTTATGCCGAGAACAACATTGCCGTGGTGGGCAAACAGCAGGTGCGCATCGGCCGCAATATGCAATGGCTGCGCATCGACGCGTATTTCGAGGGCGACCTGGCCGCGCCGCGCGCGCATTTCCAGCCCATGGCATGCCAGCACTGCGAGAACGCGCCCTGCGAGCAGGTTTGCCCGGTGGGCGCGACGGTGCACACGCCGGAGGGCCTGAACATGATGGTCTATAACCGCTGTGTGGGCACGCGCTACTGCTCGAACAACTGCCCTTACAAGGTGCGCCGGTTCAATTTCCTGCTGTTCAGCGATTACGAGACCGAGAGCCTGAAGCTGATGCGCAATCCCGACGTGAGCGTGCGCTCGCGCGGCGTGATGGAGAAGTGCACGTACTGCGTGCAGCGCATCGAGGAAGCGAAGATTACCGCGGACAAGGAGAATCGCGGCGTCCGCGATGGCGACATTGTGACGGCCTGCCAGCAGGCCTGTCCGGCGAAGGCAATTACATTCGGCAACATCAACGACAAGAACAGCCGGGTGTCGAAGCTGCGAGCGCAGCAGCGTAGCTATCAGGTGATCGCCGACATCAATACGCGGCCGCGCACAACGTACGTGGCGGAAGTGTTGAATCCGAATTCAGCGTTGCAAGAAACGCCGACGGAAATCGCGCCGGCGAAGGGTTGAGCTGATCATGGCAACCAAGGAAGTGAAACCACCAGAGCACTGGATCGATCCGGCAACCGGAGAGTACCGCGTTATTGCGCCGGGGCAGACCTTCCGGTCGATCACCGAGAAGATCGCGCGCATTGTGCTCACTCCGCACACGCCGATGGGGTGGTTCGGCTTGTTCACCGTGGCCGGCGGCGGCGCCACGATGCTGATGGTGGCGCTGACGTGGCTGTTTCTCAAGGGCGTGGGAATCTGGGCCATTACGCAGCCGGTGGCATGGGGATTCGCGATCATCAATTTTGTATGGTGGATTGGCATCGGCCACGCCGGGACGCTGATCTCGGCTATTCTGCTTCTGTTTAAGCAGACCTGGCGCAACGCGATCAGCCGTTTTGCCGAGGCCATGACGATCTTCGCCGTAATGTGCGCGGGCATGTTCCCGCTGATTCATACCGGCCGCCCGTGGCTGGCTTACTGGATGCTGCCCCTGCCCTACACCATGACGGTGTGGCCCCAGTTCCGCTCGCCGCTGATGTGGGACGTCTTCGCGGTTTCGACGTACGCGACGATCTCGGTGGTGTTCTGGTACATCGGTATGGTGCCGGACCTGGCGACACTGCGCGACCGGGCCCAGTCGAGGATCGCACAGTACTTCTACGGGATTATCTCGGTGGGCTGGCGCGGCTCGGTGCGCCATTGGATGCGCTACGAAACGGCATCGCTGCTGCTGGCAGGCCTGGCTACGCCGCTGGTACTCTCGGTGCACACCGTCATCAGCTTCGATTTCGCGGTGGCCGTTTTGCCGGGCTGGCACACAACCATCTTTCCGCCTTATTTCGTCGCCGGCGCCATTTACTCGGGGTTCGCCATGGTGCTTACGCTGGCGATTCCGCTGCGCAAGTTCTACCACCTTGAGGCGCTGGTCACCGATCGCCACATGGACAACATGGGCAAGGTGATGCTGGTGACGGGATTCATCGTGGCCTACGGCTACGGCATGGAGGCCTTCATGTCGTGGTACTCGGCGGATCACTGGGAAGCGTTCGCATTCTGGAATCGCGCCTTTGGGCCGATGGGCTGGTCGTACTGGGTGCTCATCACATGCAACCTCCTGATTCCATTGACCACGCTTTGGGTGCGCAAATGGCGGACGAACATGACGTTCATGTTCATCATGTCGATCATCGTGAACACGGGCATGTGGTTTGAGCGCTTCGTCATCGTGGTCACCAGCCTGTACCGCGACTTTCTGCCGTCGGCGTGGGGCACTTATCGCGCGACCAAGTGGGATTACGCGACCTTCGTGGGCACGCTGGGATTCTTCACCTTCATGTTCCTGTTATTTGTGCGTTTCCTGCCCATGATTCCCATGAACGAGATTCGCATGTTGCTGCCCGCGGCCAAGATCAAGCCGAAGGTGGCGGAGGCTGCTGACTGATGCAGTTCCCCAATTGCAGCAATTCGAAGCCGAAGACCTCGAGCGGCATTTTCCTCAAGAAAATGCCGCGGTTGACGCACCCCTCAGGGGCAAGTGAATTGGAGGGACTGCACTGATGCCGGCCCGCGAAGGAACCTACGGCCTGCTGGCCGAATTCGACACCCCGGGCGACCTGGTGCGGGCGGCGCGCAAGGCGCGCGAAGACGGCTGGCGGCGGATGGATTGCTACTCGCCCTATCCGGTTGAGGAAGCTGCCGAGGCGATCGGGTTTCATCGCAATAAGGTGCCGCTCCTCTGCCTGATCGGGGGGCTGATGGGCGGGGCGGCTGCGTTCGCACTCGAGGTCTGGATTTCGGTATTGGCCTATCCGCTGAACATCGCTGGGCGGCCGCTGTATTCCTGGCCGGCGTTCATCGTTCCCGCTTACGAGTGGACGATTTTGTGGGCCGGGCTCTCGGCGGCATTCGGCATGCTGGCTCTCAACGGTCTTCCCGCGCTCTACCATCCGCTGTTCAACGCACCCAACTTCCGCGATGGCGCGACCACGGACAAGTTTTTCCTGTGCCTGGAGGCTCTCGATCCCAAGTTCAATCTTACGGAGACGAGGGCGTATCTCGCGGGATTCGGGCCGACATCAGTGGTGGAGGTGGACTACTGATGAAGAAGCGGCCTTCAGCATTCAGCTCTCAGCTTTCAGCGTCTCGTGCCACCCGGAGCGCAGTGCTTTTGGCCGGAGCCGCGGCCCTGACCCTGATCGCCGGTTGCAGGCAGGACATGCAGCACCAGCCGAGGATGTTCCCGCAGCGGGGATCGGAGCTATTTGCCGATCATCGCGGTGCCCGTCCGCAAGTGCTGAATACAGTAGCTCGCGGACAGTTGAGCGACGACAGCTACTTCTACACCGGAGTGGTGCAGGGTGCGAACGGCTACAAGGAAGAACAGAACCTGATGCCGTTCCCGGTGACGATGGAGGTGCTGCAGCGCGGACAGGAGCGGTTCAACATCTATTGCACCCCCTGCCACTCGCGCGTGGGCAACGGGCTGGGCGAGATTGTTGATCGCGGATTCAAGCCGGCGGGCAATCTGCACGACCAGGTGCGGCTGTCGCAACCTATCTCGCACTACTTTTACGTGATGACGCACGGTTATGGCGCCATGCCGGATTACTCGGCGCAGTTGACACCTGAGGACCGCTGGGCCGTGGCGGCTTACATTCGCGCGCTGCAGTTGAGCCAGGCGGCTACTGCTCAGGATGTTCCGGCGGGCGTGCAAGTGAGGGATCTGAAAGAGATTGCTAGCGAGAAGGGCTTGCCCGAGTCCTATGCTGAACCGTGGACGCTGCCGGCGACGGCAGTGCAGGCCAATCCGCCGGTAGCCGGCGAGGGAACTCCGGCGATGGCGCCAGGATATCCGGCGGACCCGAAGATCTCGATACCGGCAACCAAGCCGGCGCAGAAGTAGGGAGCGAGGGAGCAAGAAGACAGGGAGTAGGAAATAGGGATAGGACGAACGCAGATGGAAATCGGTCACAATCCGCACGCGAAACAGCTTCCGGCAAACCTCGGCGCGCCGGCGTTTGTCGACGCCTGGAAGAAGCGCGCTCTCGTCGTCGGGGCGATCTTCACTGCCATCGCGGTGGTTCTCGGGTTCGTAGGGCAGGCACAGGACGGCCATGCTTGGGAACACGGCCTGCGCGCATGGACGCTGGGCACGATGTGGACCTGGGGCCTTGCCATCGGCGGACTGGCGCTGCTGATGGTTCAGTATTGCTCCGGGGGCAAGTGGGGCCTGTTGCTGCGGAGACCGCTTGAGGCTCTCAGTCGGACGTTGCCCGTGGTCTTCGTCTACTGGGTCGTCACCGCAATCTTCAGCAAGCACCTCTACCTCTGGGTGAGGTACTCGACCGGCAAGGCTGTCGAATCGGCGCTAAGGTCCGGCGCGATTTCGGAGCTTCAAGCCCACTGCCTCAGCTTCAAACGGCCCATGCTGAACCCCGGCGCCTACTGGGCGATCAGCCTGTTCTGTTTTGCACTCTGGGCGTTCTACGCATGGCGTCTTAATTCGCTGGCGTTGAAGCGTGATGCCGATAAGCCCGAGAACACGCCTTACTGGATCAAGAAGTTCGAGAACATCAGCGGCCCGGGCATCCTGATCTACTCAGTGACGATGACGGCCTGCGCCATCTACTGGGTGATGTCGATGGACGTGACCTGGTTCTCGACGGTTTACGGCTTGTTATTTCTTGTCGGCCAGGGCTACCTGGTGCTCGCCTTCAGCATCATCGTGGCGATTTCGCTCTCCAGGGCCGAGCCGTTCAGGACCATCCTGCGCCAGACCGAGCAGCACGATTTGGGTAAACTCGCTTTCGCTTTCGTGATGCTGAACATTTATCTGAATTTTGGCCAGTTCCTTATTATCTGGTCGGGCAATCTGCCCGGCGAGATCAACTGGTATCTCGATCGCATTCGCGGAAGCTGGGGCGTCATCATCACGCTTGATTTCATCTTCCACTGGGTGATTCCGTTCTCGATGCTGCTGTCGCGCGACATCAAGCGCAACAAGAAGCGGCTGATTCGCGTGTGCCAGTGGATGGTGTTTGCGCGCGCGTTCGACATGTTCTGGCTGATTGAGCCGAACTTCCCCGATGCAGCACGGAATCTGCATTTCAGCTGGGGAATTCTTGAGTACATTGCCGTGCCGGGCGCGCTGTTCTGCTTCTGGCTGGCTTATTTCTGCACGCAGTTGAAGACGCGGTCGCTGGTGCAGGTGAACGATCCGCATATGGCGGAGATTCTGGAGCCCGAACATGCCACCGCATAATCCAGCCGGGCATAACGAGCACGACCACGAACCGGAAAAGGTCGACATCTCTGCCGGCTACGAACGCAGCGACACGAACGTGACCGGGATTGCTGTCTTCATTACCGGTCTGGCCATCTTTGTCGCGGTCGTCGGCGTCTTGTGTTACGGCATCGGAGCATGGTTCAACGCGCGCATGAACCGCGAAGACGGCCCCAACGGCAAGTGGACCAAGACTGCCGATGTGCGCCAACTGGGCAACCTGCCGTCGAGCCCCGAGCTGCAGAACAAGGTCGCAGAGCTGACCAAGAGCTTCCCCACTCCGCGCTTGCTGACCGACGACGGCGACCAGGATGTAGCTGACCTGCACGCGCGGGAAAGCCTGCTGCTCGACAACTACAGCTGGGTCGATCAGAAGTCGGGCAAGGTGCGGATTCCGATCGAGCGGGCTATGGAGCTGATAGCGCAGCGCGGGCTGCCGGTGGCGCCGGCCGTGCAAACGGCTCCGCTCATGACGGGCGACAGCAAGCCGACGGTGGCCTTGCCATTGACCGATGGATTCGCGCCGACGGCTTATGAGCAGGCGCAGGCCGAGCAGGCTGCGAAGACGCAGCAGGCGGAGAAGTAGGGCAAGGCAAGAGAACAGAGAGAAGACAGGAACCATGCAGCGGCGAAGCACAATTCGGAGGACTTTGGGCGCGAGGCTGATCGGCGCTGCGGGCGCGATTGTGCTTTCGCTGGCCCCGCTTGCGTCGGCCCAGGTTTCGGGTTACGGAGAGAAGGAGACGGGTCCGGCCAACGACAAGCCGCCAACGATCTTGAACGGCGTGGGCATCGAGCAGCACCTCAACACGCAGCTGCCTCTTAACCTGACATTCACCGACGACGCAGGCAAACAGGTGACGCTGGGCAGCTACTTCGGCAAGAAGCCGGCGATTCTTGCGCTGGTTTACTACCAGTGCCCCATGCTGTGTTCAGAAGAATTGAACGGCCTGGTCAGCGCGCTGGAGATGGTGCGGTACACTCCCGGCAAGGACTTCAACATTGTTGTCGTCAGCATCGATCCCACGGAAGGAACGGACCTGGCCGCGGCCAAGAAGCGGACCTATGTGAAGCGTTATGGCCGCCCAGAAACTGCCGACGGGTGGCACTTCCTGACGGGAACGCAGCCGAATATCGATGCGCTGACCAAGGCGGTCGGCTTCGGCTACGTCAAGATTCCAGGGCCCGACGGCAAGCTGACGCAATTCGCACACGCCAGCTCGATTCAGATCGTTACACCGCAAGGCAAGCTGGCGCAGTACTACATGGGCGTCGAGTACTCACCCAAGGATCTGCTATTGGGCCTGAACGAGGCTTCGGCGGACCATATCGGATCGCCGGTGGAAAACATCATGACCTATTGCTACCACTATGATCCGAGAACCAACACACACTCGCTCATCATCGCGCGGGTGGTGCAGATGGGGGGAGCGTTGACCCTCTTGCTTCTGGGCGGGTTCATGCTGGTGATGTTCCGCCGCGATTTCAAGCGGGATCGAGGGGCGGTTGGACTGCATGGGACATTAAGGAAAGCGAACGGATAAGGAATGGATCACATCAGCCCAGTATTGTGGCAGTTTCTCCAGAAGTGGTTGGAGCATTTCCCGCTCTTTCCGCCTGAGGCGTCGACGGTTGCGGCTCAGTCGGATGCGCTCTTTTTCTTTATGGTGCTGGTAAGCCTCGTTGGGCTGACGGTAGTGGTTCTTCTGCTCGTGAGTTTCTCCATTCTCTACAGCAAGGCGCGGCACCCTCAGGCGGTGCAGATCGAGGGATCCACCGTTCTGGAAGCCACCTGGACAATCATCCCGCTGGCTCTTTTTCTAGCTATGTTTGTGTGGGGTGCGCTGCTTTACTTCCGGATCTACACACCGCCGGCCAACGCCATGAACATTTACGTGGTCGGCAAGCAATGGATGTGGAAAGTGGAGCATCCCGGCGGACAGCACGAGATCAATGCGCTGCACGTGCCCACGGGACGGCCGATCCAGCTCACCATCATCTCCCAGGACGTCTTTCACAGCTTTTCGATTCCTGCGTTTCGCGTGAAGCGCGAGGCGATTCCCGGGCGCTACACCTCGGTCTGGTTTCAAGCCACCACACCAGGCACGTATCACCTGTTTTGCACGCAATACTGCGGCACCAATCACTCGCAGATGATCGGTGAGGTGGTGGTGATGACGCCGGACGATTACAAGAAATGGCTGGCGGGGTCGACCAGCGGCAACTCGCTGGCGCAGGACGGAGAGCGCCTCTTCGCCAGCCTGAGCTGCAATGCATGCCACAATACGCGGCCCGATGCGCGTGGACCGAGCCTGTCAGGCGTTTACGACTCGAAGCTTACGCTTTCCAGCGGACAGACGATCACCGCTGACGAGGCGTACCTGCGTTCTGCCATCCTCAACCCGTCACAACACATCACGCAGGGTTACGCGCCCATCATGCCTACCTACCAGGGGCAGGTGAGCGAAGAAGGCGTCTTCGCACTGGTGGAATACATTAAGAATCTCGATAGCGATTATCGTGTCCAGCAGACGCTGAACACCACCGAGTTGCCCGCGGGCAACGAGGGTAAAGCTGCTCCTGCGGCGAATGCTCCCGCGGCGCAGAAGGGAGTGAACCCATGAGCGCTGCCACTATCGTCAGCCTTCCCGACCAATCCACGGCCACGATCCCGAAGATGAACTTCCTGACCAAGGAGAATGGCCTGCTGAGCTGGCTGCTTACCGGCGATCACAAGCGCATCGCCACGCTGTACCTGATTTCGATTACGTTCTTTTTCTTTATTGGAGGCGCTCTGGCCGGCCTGATCCGTCTGGAGCTGCTGACGCCCCAGACCAGCCTGATGGCAGCCGACACCTACAACAAGGTGTTCTCGATGCACGGCCTGATCATGGTCTTTTTCTTCCTCGTGCCCTCGGTGCCGGCCACGATCGGCAACTTCGTGATCCCCATGATGGTCGGGGCCAAGGATCTTGCCCTGCCCAAGATCAACCTGCTGAGCTGGTACCTCTACATCGTCGCCGGCGTCATGATGCTCTACACCATGTCGGTGGGCGGCGTCGACACGGGCTGGACCTTCACCACACCGCTGTCGACCCATTACCTGAACACGCATGTCATTTCGGCTGGTCTGTGCGTGTTCGTAGCCGGCTTCAGTTCCATCCTAACGGGGCTCAACTTCATCGTCACCATCCACAAGATGCGCTGCCCGGGCATGACATGGTTCCGGCTGCCGCTCTTTGTATGGTCAATGTACGCGGCCTCCATCCTCATGGTGCTGGGTACGCCGGTTCTGGCCATCACCCTGGTGCTGGTGGTGCTCGAACGCGTCTTTCACATCGGTGTTTTCGATCCGGCATTCGGCGGCGACCCGCTCCTCTTCCAGCATCTGTTTTGGTTCTATTCGCATCCGGCCGTCTACATCATGATCCTGCCCGGCATGGCTGTGATCTCCGAAGTGGTCTCGACCTTCAGCCGCAAGCGCGTTTTCGGGTACACGGCCGTTGCCTTCTCGTCAGTGGCCATCGCTGTTTTCGCATTCTTCGTATGGGCCCATCACATGTTCATCATGGGCATCTCGAACTATGCGGCGCTGGTCTTCTCGCTGCTCACGATGCTGGTCGCGGTGCCCTCCGCCATCAAGATCTACAACTGGGCCTTCACGCTCTACAAAGGGTCGGTCACCTTTGAAACGCCGATGCTCTACGCCTTCGGTTTCATGGGCCTGTTCACGATCGGCGGCCTCACCGGAGTCTTTCTCGGCTCGACCGGGACCGACATCCATCTGACGGAGACCTACTTCATCGTGGCGCACTTCCACTTCGTCATGGTGGGCGGCATGTTGATGGCGTTTCTATCGGGCATCCATTTCTGGTGGCCCAAGTGGACCGGGCGCATGTATCCCGAGAAGCTTTCGCAACTGGCGGCGCTGATCACCTTCATCGGCTTCAACTTCACGTTCTTCCCTCAGTTCATCCTGGGCATGCTGGGCATGCCGCGGCGTTACGCAGCATACCCGCCCGAGTTCCAGGCGTTAAATGTGTTTTCGACTGCCGGCGCTTCGATTCTCGGCGTGGGCTACCTGTTGCCGATTCTGTATCTCACGTGGTCACTGAAATACGGCGCAGTAGCGGGCGACAATCCCTGGCAGGCCACAGGGCTCGAGTGGCAGACGCAATCGCCGCCGCTTACCGAGAACTTTCCCGAAATCCCGATCATGGACCACGAAGCCTACGACTACGAGTGGCTTGAGAAGCAGCAGCAGAAAGAGGTAGCCAGTGTCGGATAGCACCACAATGGCGAACGGCGCGGTGGCTGCATCGGTCGATCCCCATCATGGGGAGCATCCACCGTATCAGCGCCATCATTTCGAGTCGGTCGAGCAACAGTTCGATGCCACCAACTTCGCCATGTGGCTGTTTCTGCTGACCGAAGTGATGTTCTTCGGCGGGCTCTTCATGTCGTACCTCCTGATGCGCAACTGGTATTACCCGGCGTTCGTGGAGGCATCGCACCAATTGAATATCGGCTGGGGGACAGCCAACACCGGCGTCCTGATCCTCTCGAGCTTCACCATGGCCATGGGGGTGTGGTCGGCGGAGATGCGAAAGAAGGGATTGCTGATCCTCTTCCTCTCACTTACCTGGATCCTCGGCATGGCGTTTCTCGGCATTAAGACGATTGAGTACACCGAGAAGTGGGAAAAGCATCACGTGCCGGGATTCCATTGGAGTGAAGCTTCGTTCCTCGACCCCGCATCCGACCCTGAGGTCCACAAGAGCTATCCGTACGACAAGCCTCTGGCTGCCGACATGGCGGCGAAGACCGAGATGTATTTCTTTCTCTACTTCGCCATGACGGGGATGCACGCCCTGCACATGATCATCGGTATCTCGATTCTCACGTTCATGATCATCCGGGCGCGCCAGGGGGCCTACACTTCGGGCCACGTGACCTATGTAGAGAATTTCGGGCTCTATTGGCACTTTGTCGATATCATCTGGATCTTTTTGTTCCCGTTGCTCTACCTGATCAGCAGATTTCCCAATAGTTGAGCGGGATTCTTAAGGAGAGGTGCAGTGATGAGCGAAACCCATGCGCAAAACGTAAAAGACGCACACGGAGACGAGGAGCACCACATCGTCAGCCCGTTCACTTACCTGGCGATTCTGCTGTCGCTGCTGGTTGCGACCGGCCTTACCGTGTGGGCCTCTTTCATCGACCTCGGTGAGTGGCACATCGCTCCAGGCCTGACCCTTTTCTGGAATCCCGTTGTCGCGCTGGCCATCGCCTGCACGAAGATGACCCTGGTGGTGCTCTTCTTCATGCATGTGAAATACAGCCCCAAGCTCACGAAGTTGACGGTGGCCTCAGGCTTCTTCGTCTTCCTGGTCCTGATCGGCATGACGCTGTGCGACTACTTCAGCCGCGCCTGGGGAAGGTGGTAGGAGGGCAGCCTTCAGTTGTTAGCTCTTAGCTCCTAGCACTGAGGGCCGCCGGTGGGCGGCCCTCTGCATTTCAGCCTGCATCGAGTTGGGTCGGAAACGGCGCCAACCGCGGGCGATGACCCGATCGAAATCTGGCGGCAAATGATTGCCCGTATCGAAGCGAGTGTCCTTGCCCATGGCTCGCCTTGCTCTCGATCATAGACAATTAATAAGAGACCGCTCCACGTGATCCCCGCCCCAGACTCCGCGCAAATCCCGGCCGAACTCGCTGCCGTTGCCGCCAATCCCCGTGTCTTCGTCCGCCGCGCCGGCCCACCGCGCAAGCCCGCGCGCGCAGTTGTCTACTGGATGCAGCGGGCAATGCGCATCGCAGATAATCCCGCGCTCGACGTCGCCATCGAAGTAGCCAATCTTCTCGGCCTGCCGGTCGTCGTCTATTTTGGGGTCATTCCCAACTATCCCAACGCCAATCTGCGCCACTATTACTTTCTGCAGCAGGGATTGCGGGACGCTGCTGAAGACGCGGCGGCGCGCGGCGTCGGCTTCGTCGTCCGGCGCGCGCCCGACACGCTGGAAGGGTTTCTTGAAGAAGCGCAGGCCGCGATGCTCGTCGGGGACGAGAATCCGTGTCGCGAGCCGGAGCGCTGGCGTCGCGCGCTCGCCCGCCGCCTCAAGATCCCCTACTGGACTGTCGATGCCGACCTAGTGGTGCCTTCGCGAGTCTTCAACCGGAGTTTCGTTCTCCTTCACCACTTCCGCCCGCATCTTGAGGCTGAACTGCCAAAGTTCCTTGTCGAGTCGCGCGGAGTCGCGCCGGTTCACTCGTGGCGACCGGACAAACCTCCGCAAAGCCATCCTCTTACCGAAGACATCACCGCCGGCTTCACGAAGCTCGACCGCTCCATCAAGCCTGTCGATACGTTTGCCGGTGGAACCCGCGCCGCGCTTAAGCGCCTCGGCGAGTTTATCCGCCACAACCTGACCGGCTACGACAAGAATCGCAACCACCCCGAGAAGGCGGGCACCAGCCGGCTCTCACCGTATCTTCACTTCGGCAACATCAGCCCGCTGACGATCGCACTTGCGGTCCAGCGCGCAAAAGCCGCATCTGAAACCAAAGAGAGATTTCTGGAACAGGTGATCGGCTGGCGCGAATTAGCTGTTCTCTTCGTTCGCCACGAGCCCAACTACGACAATTGGGAGTGTGCGGCGCCCTGGGCCCGCAACACGCTCCTCGAACACGCGTCGGATCCCCGTACGTACAAATACACATTCGATCAGCTTGAGCGCGCTGAGACGCACGACGATCTGTGGAATGCCGCGCAACGCCAGATGGTCAACACCGGCTGGATGCATAACTACATGCGCATGTATTGGGCCAAGATGATCCTGGCCTGGGCGCCGGACCCGGCCGCGGCCTTCGACTGGGCGGTGATCCTCAACGATCGTTACGAGCTCGATGGCCGCGATCCCAACGGCTATGCCGGCATCGCGTGGGCCATCGTGGGCAGGCTCGACCGTCCCTGGTTCAATCGGCCGGTCTTCGGCCTTGTGCGGCCCATGAGCGGCGCATCGATCGCCAAGAAGTTCGACGCGGCAGCCTACGTCGCGCAGCACGGCGGGTGAAGCGCTCCAAGAACAAACGCGACCTTGTGTCAGTCGTCACACAGAGCCGGTTTCTTCGATTCCTATAATTAGCCCGAAATTTCATTCCCTTAAGACTGCGTGTTTCGTTTCGCGCTCGGCGGTGGACTCCGTGCCGGTTCCCAATTTGAAAGTTGCCAGGAGAGGGAACGCCGTAGCCACTTTGCAAGCGCAGGACCGTGCGAATGCTCGAACGATCACGCAGCCAGCCGGCGCGACGCGGCGTAGCCCGAAATCCCTTCTTGTTAATGCTGCTCGCAACAGGATTGATGGCAGGTGCGGGCACGGCAGCACTCGCTCAGCAGCCTCTCTCCCGTCCGCAGGATCAGCCAACCGCACAAGGGCCGCGCAAACCACCTCGCGTTTCCGAAGCCGAGCGGTTTCTTGCTCTGAGGGGGAGGCTTCCCGGGCGGGACATTTCTCCGCGGGCGGCTGCCTTCCGGGCGCGGCCTGAGCTGCGGCGCAATTCCACTCAGAGCGCAACACCCGCATCCGGCGCGGCGCCGGCGCCAACATGGCAGCCGCTGGGGCCGATGGCGGTCATCACGCCCAACTTCGGCCTGGTTTCTGGCCGTGTTTCCTCCATTGCGCTCGACCCATCCGATGCGACGGGGAACAGTCTCTATGTTGGGACTACCGGTGGAGGCGTGTGGTCGGCAAACAACGCCGGCACATCGACCGTCTCCTCGATCGTTTTCAACCCCCTGACTGACCACGTCACGGCCCTGGGCGGCGCTGCCGGCGCATCGATCAGCATCGGAGCACTGACCGTGCAGCCGGGGGAGACCGGCGTCATCCTTGCTGGAACCGGCGACCCTAACGACGCTCTCGATTCCTACTATGGGGCGGGGATCCTGCGTTCGACGGACAGGGGAAACACCTGGGAGGTGATTCCGGCGACGGCCGATCGGGAAACCGGGTACGCCAACGTTGACGCAAGCTTCATCGGCGAAGGCTTTGCCGGATTTGCCTGGAGCACGGTGAATCCTCAGTTGGTGGTGGCAGCGGTGGCGCGGGCCCTGGAAGGTGAACTGGTGGGAGCCGACCTGAGCACGTACAGCTTCCAGGGACTTTATTACTCGGCTGACAGCGGGGCCACGTGGCATCTTGCAACGATCAGCGACGGAGCCGGCGAGATGGTGCAAGGTCCGGCAAGCGCGATCACCACGGCGGGTGGCAATGCCGCAACCGCTGTGGTGTGGAATCCGGTGCGGCAGGCGTTCGTGGCAGCTGTGCGGTATCACGGCTACTACCAATCGGCCGACGGCGTGACCTGGACACGTCTCGCCTCACAGCCGGGCTCGGGGCTCACGGCAGAGATGTGCCCCACGAACCCGAGCCTCACCGGCTCCATCTCCTGCCCTATCTATCGCGGAGCGCTGGCCGTCAATCCTGAATCGGGCGACACCTTTGCCTGGACGGTCGACCTGAACGACCAGGACCAGGGCCTCTGGCAGGATCAATGCCAGAACAGTTCAGGCGCTTGCTTCAATCCTGGATTCACCTTTGGTCAGAATTGGGGCACGTCGGCTCTTGAGACCAATACCTTGCAGGGGCCGGAGACGATCGCTGACGGCGTTTACAACCTGGCTCTGGCGGCAGTCCCCGCGCAGCAGGATACGCAGGTAATGGCGGGCGCGAACGACCTGTGGAAGTGCAGTCTGGCCATGGGCTGCGTCTGGCGCAACACGACCAACTCCACCACCTGCATGAGCGCCCAGGTCGGCGAGTTCCAGCATGCAATTGCCTGGAACGGGGCCAATGCCCAGGAGATCTTTCTGGGAAACGACAGCGGCCTTTGGCGGTCCTCGGACGGAATCGGAGAGATTGGGCCGGTATGCTCCGTATCGGATGCAAGCCACTTTCAGAATTTGAACGGGAGTCTGGGTTCACTGGCCGAAGTCGAAAGCCTTCCCTCGGTCTTCAGCTCGCCGTACTCGCTGCTGGCTGGGCTGGGGGTCAATGGCGTCGCTGGTGTGAAGGGCAGCACCGCGATTACGGATTGGCCGCAGATTCTCTCCGGTTACGGCGGCCCGGTAGCCATCGATCCCAACGACGAGAACACCTGGTATGTAAATGACGGGGCGGGCGTGGCGATCTACCTCTGCTCGCAGGCCGCCCCCTGCACACCAGCCGACTTTGGCACGACTCCAGGGGTCACCGATGCCGATGTGGGCGGGGATGGCTATGCGATGCCGACACCTGCCCCATTTGTTGTTGATCCGGACGACGATTCGCAGTTGCTGGTCGGGACCTGCCGCGTGTGGCGCGGACCGGCAGACGGCTTGGACTGGAGCGAGAGCAACGCCATCAGTCCCATTCTCGATAGTGGAGTTCAAGGCGGCCAGTGCAGCGGCGATGCGCTGATCCAGTCCCTGGCGGCGATGGAAATCGCACCCGGCAGCGAGGTGATCTACGCCGGTACCTATGGCTCTGCCTACAACGGCGCCAGCTTGCCGGGGCATGTCTTGTCGGTGGTTTTCGAGGCGTCGCAGGGCGCGCAGCCCCAATGGCGCGATCTGACTGCGGATCCAGTCGTGAATGATCCCGCGCCGTTCAACCGGTACGGTTACGGAATCTCCAGCCTTGTCATCGATGCCCACGACCCCAGCGGTAACACCGTCTACGTGACCATTGCGGAGATGCCGATAGCGAGTGAAGATACAGACCTTGTTTACCGATCGACAAACGGAGGAACGAGCTGGACGAACATCGGCTCGAACCTGCCGACCGCGCCCGTCAACGGCCTTGCGATCGATCCGCAGGATGCGGGCACGGTATACGTGGCAACGGACGCAGGTGTCTATTACACCACTGAAATCGCGAACTGTTCGCAGGCTCAATCGGATTGCTGGTCGGTCTTTGGCACGGGATTGCCCGGCGCTCCCGCTGTAGCGCTCAGCGCCTCAGCAATGGGGGTGTCGCCGCCTGTGTTGCTGGCCGCTACCTATGGGCGGGGAATCTGGGAAGCCCCGCTGCAAAGCTCAGGGACAGGGATCACGGCTGCCTCGGCCGCTCCGGCGGACCTTGAGTTCACGACCACGGCGATCGGGTCCTCAAGCCAGCCCGCTCCGGTTGAGCTGATCAACACCGGCGGTCTGCCGCTAACAGTGACTTCGATCGCGATGGCTGGCGCCGACCCCGGAGACTTCAGCGAAACCGACAATTGCCAGACTCCGCCAGCACCGGCCCCGGTCGCCGCAGGCGGTCAATGCACCATCAAGGTTACCTTTACTCCGCAGGTTGCCAACATTGAGCGAACCGCGGTGATGACTATCTATGCCAACGTCTACGGTGGCCAGCTGACCGTCGATCTCGCCGGAACCGGATCGGGCGCCTCTGGTGCCATCACTTTGAGCCCTAATCCTCTGGGCTTTGGTCCCGTCGAGGTCGGAAGCACGTCGGCATCGCTCGCGGTGTCCGTCGCGAACAACACGACGGCTGCGCTCCCGATCAGCAACGTCGCTGTGAGCGGCCCGTTTTCAATCGCGAACGACGCATGCGGGACGACCCTGAATGCCAGCAGTGTGTGCGTTGTCGATATCGCTTTCGCACCCACCCAGGCGGGGCCGGCGACCGGAGCCCTCACTTTCACGGACGGCGCAGGTGTGCAGACTGCCGGGCTGACAGGAACAGGCGAATCTCCGCCCACGGACAATCTGAGTCCGGCGTCGCTTACGTTTCCCGCGACGGCGATTGGACAGTCCGCGGCGCTTCCGGTGACCATCACCAACACCGGCAGCCTGCCATTGACGAATCTGTCGGTCTCGGTTTCGAGTGCTCCCATTGGCCAATTTCAGGTTTCCAATCCGTGCGGGTCGCAGGTGTCGGCGCAGCAACCGGGGATCTGCACCCTCACCGTACAATTCATCCCCACCGAACTGGGCCCAGTCACGGGAACGCTGACGGTGTCGGACTACACGACACAAACAGACACACAGACCGTTTCACTGAGTGGCTCAAGCGTAACGGCCGCCGCACTCAGCGTGAGTCCCACGAGCCTGACGTTTCCGAATCAGCAGCCGGGGGTGGCCAGCGCGCCACAGACGATCACGATTGCGAATACGGGCGGGGCGGCGATGGCCAACGTGGGCTTCGCAATCACCGGTTCTGCCGCCGCCAGCTACACAATTGCCGCGACGACCTGCGGATCGCTGCTGTACGGAGGAGCCAATTGCACTGCACAGGTCGTCTTTACTCCCAACGCGACGGGCGCAATCGGGGCCACGCTGGTCGTCTCGTCGGCTACCACGGGTGTCGCGCCAGCCTCGCTCGCACTCAACGGTTCGGGGCAACTGGCGAACGGCCTCACCACCAAGCCGCCGCAAATCAACTTTTCTGTCGTGGGCTTGAGTCAATCGAGCGCGGCCCAGACGGTGACCATCGCCAACTCGTCTGCCTATGCCATCAGCTCGG
>Ga0335071_10001373_pt1 | contig 26150 bp, 27 predicted proteins | sample Lox_Sample_15_FD_206724 | JGI IMG/M metagenome (GOLD analysis project Ga0335071, IMG submission 206724) | Soil microbial communities from Loxahatchee National Wildlife Refuge, Florida, United States - Lox_Sample_1.5 | ecosystem: Environmental > Terrestrial > Soil > Wetlands | place: USA...
CCCCAGCTTTGGGTTAGACGCGAGTGTGCGGCAACACGCCTCCAACTCATCCAGATACCTACTGGCTTGATCGACGCTCCACGCACGGACAGTGTAAATCGCGATATCTCGCAGATCGCCTTCCGCGCGGCGCGAGAAACGCAGGGCGGGCATGTTCTAACGACGCTTGGAGGATAGACTCAACGTCTTCCGGACCCTGGCGAATACATCGCCCCTGGCCACACCGCTAGCATCTCCTGCGTCGATCGCTTCACGAAGAGCCGCAAGCTTCGCCTCGTATTGTTGTTCCTCGCGCTCCAGGGTTCTTAGCGCCGCGCGGACGACCTCGCTCGCATTCTCGTAGCGCCCGCTCTTGATCTTTTTCACGACAAAGCGATCGAGCGCCGCGGTCAAGTTTACATTACGAGTCGGCACAATTCTACTTCCCGTTACATCGTAACATCGGATGGCAAAGTTTGCCAACGGCTGCAGCGCGCAACCCTACGCCAGCGCCGGTGCAATCTAGCGACGGCCCAAACGAATGGACTGCCAGATAGTTAGCTTCTAGTTCGCGTTAGGCAGAGTGAGCCAGGCCGGAACGAGCACCTCGGTCAGTCTACCCGGCACTAAAAGGCGAAACACGCCGTCACCCCTATCATCGATGAAAGCGGCGTCGAAAACACACCCCACTTCCGAATCGATTTGCCACTTGCCCTGGATGCGATGCGCCGCCACTGGGGTCAGCGCGTAGGAATACGCGAAAACGGTTCCGTTCCTATCCCATCTCACGATCGCAGCACGAGCAGTTAAGCGATGCATACGCTCCCCCTTGCCATTTAGTAGAAACGCTTGAGCGGGAAACTCCACTATGAACGGGTCCGCGTCATGAGGCAGCGCGACCGCGTGAGCACCCGAAACGTTTGAGGCCGGATAGGAACCGATATGGCGAACTGGCGCCGAAGGATTATAGTCGGTTATTCCTGGTAGCACCCATCCATCGTCACGATAGTAGCGAACGCCACCGACCGATGAAAACTGAAATCGCACCCGAGCAACTGACTGACAAACGCGACGTTAGTCAGGGCCAGCACAGCGCACCGATTCACTTGGTGTTCCCCTCGATCATAGTGATCCACCCAGCTAAGGATCCGACGTACCTGGGAAGGCTCTTAGCGAGGTACTCAACTCGCCTCTTATGCGGCGATGCTCACGCCCGCCTTCGCATACCAGGGCTTGGCGGTCTGAATGGCTGCGTTCACGGCGTTGATGTTCTTCACGCCCTCGCTCGAGAGCCAATCTTCCAACGCCTTGATGCCTTGCTTGCCGTAGACCGGGATGCCTTCCTTCCAGGTCGCGCGGCCGCAGAGCACGCCGGAGTAATCCGTACCGGCCTCGGCCGCCATGTGCAGCTCTTCGACGAACTGCGCATTGCCCACACCCGCGCTGAGGTAGATGAACGGTTTCGTCGCCACATCGGCGGCGCGCTTGAAATGCGCCAGCGCCTCGGCGCGCGAATACGCCTTCTGCCCTTTGTAGACGCTGCTGCCTTCGACGAAATTCGCGTTGATGGGCACTTCCACCTTCAACACGTCCACCTTGTATTGCGGCTTGGTGAACTCCTGCATGCAGCCAATCACCACCTGCGGCTTTTGCTTGGCGTACTCGAAGCCTTTCTCGTCGCCGCCTTTGGGATCGTAGCCGACAAACTCGAGGAAGAACGGGATCTGCAGATCCTCGCACTCCGCGCCAATGCGTTCGATGAACGCGTGCTTGATATCGTTGACCTGCGGATCGTCGAAGGGCGAGTAGTAGATCAGAATCTTGACGGCGTCGGCGCCCCAATCGGCGATGCGCTTGGCGGAGACATGCGGCAGCAGGTCCGGCAAGCGTCCGGGCTTGGTGTTGTCGTACCCGCTCTCTTCGTAAGCCAATAGAAGGCCGGCATTGGACGAGCGGGCCTTCGCGGCAGGAAGCCCCCACTCGGGGTCCAGCAAAATCGCGCTGGCGTGCGGCGTGAGAATCTTCGACACCGCTACCTTGAATTCGCTCATCATGTCGTCGGATACCTGGTCGGCAGGGATGCCCTTCGCGCTTGCAATGGACTTCTTCAAACTGCCCCGCTGGTCCATTGCCGCCGCGGCAATCACGCCTTGCTTGTTCGACAGCGCCTGCAGGTGGCGCTTCTTGCCTTCCGATAGACTCATGGCCCTTCCTTTCCTCTTCTTGATTTTCGCGCATCCGGCGTCAGCGCGGCCGGTGCAGATGGCGTGCTCACTCAGCGCGCCGGTGCGGGCGTCTTGCTCAGCCGCCGAAAGTACGCCTGCGCGCGGCCCACATCGCGCAGGATCTGGGACTTCAAGGCTTCCGGACTCTCGAACTTGCGTTCGTCGCGCACCCAGAGCCGAAACTCCACGGCAATCTGCTCCGGCGCCGGCCCGTCGAGCGGCGACAGCAGGTACGTCTCAACCGATAGCTCGTGCCCGTTGAACGTCGGCCGCTTTCCGACATTGGTAATCGACGGCCATTCGCGCGAACTGTTGCGATCGCGCGTGCGCGTGACATAAACGCCGATCTTGGGCAGCACTTCGGCAGTCGTCTCTAGGTTCAAAGTAGGGACGGTCTGCTTAGACCCGATCCCGTGTCCGCGCACCACGGCGCCTTCCAGCGCATATGGCCGTCCTAACATGCGGCAGGCTTGAGACACATTGCCGGACCAAATCAGCCGCCGGATCTCGCTGCTCGAAACGATCCGTCCCCGGCGCACAACCGGCTGCACGATCTCGGTTTCAAAGCTGAACTGCTCGCCTAGCTCCTCCAGCGTTTCAGCATTGCCAGCAGCCTTGTGGCCGAAATGGAAATTCGCGCCCACCAGTGCAGCCCGCGTCTTCAGCTTGTTCACCAGAATGTCGCGCACGAACTCCTCGGGTGACAGCCGCGCGACATCGGGCGTAAATGGCAGGACCAGGGTCTGATCGATTCCCTGCTCCAGCATGAGCCGCGCCCGCTGATCGAGCGTCGTGAGCAAACGGGGAGCACGTTCCGGCGCCACCAGCTTCGTTGGATGCGGATCGAAGGTCAGCGCCGCCGCCTTCCATCCCTCCGCGCGCGCAATTTTCACGACGCGCCGCAGAATCTCGCGATGCCCGACGTGCACGCCATCGAAATTGCCGATGCTGATGGCGCATGGCCCGAAGTCCTCCGGCACCTCCGCCAGGCTGCGGTAGATCATGCCACGTCCCCGCCCACTTCGATCTCCAGGCCGTCGTACGCCAAGCGAACGTTGGGCGGCAGCTTCTCCTCAGCGCGCGCATGCGCCAGATCGTGGCAGATGTGCGTGAAGAACGCCCGACGCGGCATCAGCTTCGCCACTGTCTCGAGCGACCGCTCCACCGTCGAGTGCGTCGGATGCGGCTTATACCGCAGGGCATCCAGAAACAGCACATCCAATCCGCACAGCATCTGCATGGACGCATCCGGAATGTCGCTGTGATCCGTCAGATACGCGGCGCGTCCGAAGCGGAAACCGTACACCGTTCCTTTGCCGTGCCGCAAGGGGATGGGCATAAAATCGAGGCCGAACAGATCGATCGGCGCGCTGTCAAAGACATTCGGCGCCAGCCGCGGCCGCGAGGACTCCGAGTCCTTCGCATCAAAAATGTAATGGAAGCTGCGCCGGATATTGTCGAGGGTCTCGGCGGACCCCCAGATCGGAATGACGCCGCCCTGGCGATAGTTGAACGGCCGCACATCATCCAGACCCATCACGTGGTCGGCGTGCGAGTGCGTGAACAGAATCGCGTCCACCCGCTCCAGTCGCGCCCGCAAGGCCTGCTGCCGGAAATCGGGTGTGGTGTCGATCAGTACGCCCCGGTCCTTGTACTTGATGTGTACCGAAGGCCGCAGGCGGTTATCCCGCGGATCATCCGAATGGCACACCGCGCAATTGCACCCGATGGTGGGAACACCCACGCTGGTGCCCGAGCCGAGCACGGTAATCCTGAAGGATTCGCCCGGCATCTACGAGCCGGCCTGCCCTTCGGCTTTGGGTTCCGAGTCCGCCGGCGGCGCGGCTGCCTTGCGCTGCTCCATGGCCTGCACGAAGCGGAATCGCAGCTCCGTGAGACTGTTCTCCACCAGCCGCTGCTCCTCCATGGTCACGTTGCCACGCGTTTTTTCCTGCAGCATCGCCAACAGATCGATGGTATGGCGCGCGATGCGGAAGTCGGGCTCCGGCCGTTCGTTTTCATCTCCGGCATGCAGCATGCCGAGATACATCTCCGCCTGCGTGCGCAGCGACAGGATCAGAAACTCGAAAGTTGCCGGGGGAAACGGATACTCCTGGTCACTCATCGCAATCCCTATTTTAGCTGGTGTCGGCCCGTGGCCCAAATGGACTCAAGCCAGGACCTTACATCAAGCGGATAGAAATTATTGATTGGATCTGGCGGACCATTCCGGGTTATTCTTGTTTTGTAGTAACCCGGTGAGTGAAGGGTTGCTTGCCGGTCTCCGCAGTCCTCGAAGACATTCCCCTGTTTGCCGCGGAAGTTTTGACGCCACCAACACCGCCCTGTGCGTTGCTCGTGTGAGGCGTCGGGTATCCACCAACATCCACAACAACCATTAGGAGTGTCCCATGACAAAACGACTTACACGATTCGTGTGCCTTCTCGGCGGCATCGCTGCCATTACCGTGACGATGAACGCGCAAACCGCACTGGTCAACGTGCACGTGCCCTTCGAATTCGCGGCTGGCGGAAAGATGCTGTCCGCCGGAGACTACATGGTGGAATCGCCCGATTTCTCCAGCGTGCTGGTCCTTCGCAGCGCATCAAAATCCGTCGCTCTTCTGGCCCTGACTTCGGCGCCCGGTACGGCGACCAGCACGGCGCGGCTGGTGTTCGAACGCAAAGGTGGTGAATTGTTCCTGTCGGGCATAGAACTACCGGAGGAAACCTTCCATCTCACCGCTCCGTTCATGAACCTGCCTAAGATCGCGGCGAAAACTACTTCGCCCGAAATGGCAGGAACGAAGTAGTTCGTCTGTTCCCTCAAGCCGGCCTTCGCCCGAAACGGAGGCCGGCCCTTTTTCTGTCTGCTAGACTTGTGGTTTCCACCCCGAGATGCCCAAGGGTCCAACCACAACTGGCGAGAAGTTCGAGCGTCTGGTCGGGATCATGGCGCGCCTCCGCGCTCCCGGCGGCTGTCCTTGGGACCGCGAGCAGAACTTCGACACCATCAAGCCCTATCTGCTGGAGGAAACCTACGAAGTGCTGGACGCGATCGATCAGCGCGATTGGTCCGGCTTGGCCGAAGAATTGGGTGACCTGCTTCTGCAGGCAGTCTTCTTCGCCCAGATGGCGTCCGAAGAGGGCACATTTCGAATCGACGATTCGCTCGACGCTATCTCGGAGAAGCTGATCCGCCGCCATCCACACGTCTTCGCCGACGGCGACGCCAAAACTTCCGACGATGTGAAGAAGCGTTGGGACGAAATCAAAGCGGACGAAAAGAAGAGCAAAGGCCAGCCCAAGCGTGGGCTGCTGGAAGGTGTTCCGCGCAACTTGCCTGCGCTGGTTGAAGCCCAGCAGATCAGCTCCAAGGCCGCCGGCGTGGGCTTCGACTGGGAGAATCCCGGCCAGGTTCTGGAGAAGCTGGATGAAGAACTACACGAACTCGCCGCGGCGCGCGAAACCGAGTCGCGCGAAGAAGTCGAAGGCGAAATCGGCGACCTGCTCTTCGTCCTGGTGAACCTGGCGCGGTTCTTGAAGATAGACCCCGAGCAGGCGCTGCGTAAAACCAACGCGAAGTTCCGCAAACGGTTCGCGCACGTCGAAAGCCGTGCGACGCTTCCGGGAGCGACAATCGAAGAGATGGAAGCGCTCTGGCAGGAGGCCAAAGCGCACGATGATTGAAATCCGGCCATTGGCCGTGCATGCGGAGCTGCAGGAAGCCGTTCGTTTGCAGAAGCAGACCTGGGGCTTCGACGATGTCGAGCTGATTCCGCTGCGGCTCTTCGTGGTGGCGACCAAGATCGGCGGTCAAGCGTTCGGCGCTTTCGATGGGAAGAAAATGATCGGATTCTGCCTGGCGATTCCCGGTGTGAAGGCGGGCGGCAAGACGTATCTGCACAGCCACATGCTGGCGGTAGCGCCGGAATATCGTAACGCCGGTGTTGGACGCAGTCTGAAACTCGCGCAACGCGATGAAGCGCTGGGCCGCGGCATCGATCTGATGGAGTGGACCTTCGATCCGCTCGAAATCAAGAACGCATACTTCAATATGGAGCGGCTCGGCGCTATCGTTCGCCGCTATGTGCTCAATCAGTATGGAACCACCGGTAGCCCGCTGCATGGCGGTCTGCCGACGGATCGTTGCACGGCGGAATGGTGGATGAAGAGCGCACGCGTCGAAGCGATTCTTGCCGGCCGCCCGTTGGAACGAGGCCCCATCGAGGCGCGCATCTCCGTCCCTGGTGATATCGCATCGATTCGCGCGTCGGACCTGCAGCAGGCTCGCGCCATCCAGGCCAAGATCAGTGAGGAATTCCAAGCCGCCTTCCAACGCGGCCTGGCGGTAATTGGCTTTGAGAAGTCCGAAGAGGCGGGCACCTACCTTCTGGGAAAATGGGACTCCAACTAGACTCCATCCATCTGCGCGAAATCCGCATGCCCCTGGTCCATTTCTTCGAGACCAGCTTCGGCCGCACCACGGAACGCAGCATCGTGCTCGTGGAAGTGACAGCGGACGGCGTGCCCGGTTGGGGCGAAGTGACTTGCGGCGAGAATCCCTTCTACAACGAGGAATGGACGGATGCCGCGTGGCTGATCCTGCGCGATTACGTCGCGCCCCGGGTGCTGAATCACAAGTTCGAATCCGCTACCGAGGTCGACGCTCGCACGGCCCACATTCGCGGCCACCAGATGGCGCGCGGCGGCTTGGAAGTTGCGGTCTGGGACCTGGAAGCGCGCCTGAACAATCGTCCGCTCCACCAGCAAATCGGCGGCGGCGCCCGGCGCGAGATCCCCTGCGGCGTGTCCATCGGCATCCAGGATTCGGTGCCGCTGTTGATCGAAAAGATCCAGACCGAACTCGACGCGGGCTACCAGCGCATCAAGATGAAGATCAAACCGGGCTGGGACGTCGACGTCGTGCGTGAAGTGCGCCGCCGTTTCCCGGAAATCCTCCTGATGGCCGACGCCAACTCCGCTTACACGCTGGCCGACGCGCCGCGCCTTCAATGCCTGGACGAATTCAACCTGATGATGATCGAGCAGCCGCTGGCGCACGATGAGATCATCGACCACGCCAAACTGCAGGCCCAGCTCCGCACGCCCATTTGCCTGGACGAATGCATCCGGTCCGCCCATCATGCCGAGCAGGCCATCGCCATGGACGCCGGCCGCATCATCAACATCAAGCTGGGACGCGTGGGCGGTTTTGCCGAAGCCAAGCGCGTGCACGATGTCGCCCAGGCCGCCGGGATTCCCGTCTGGTGCGGCGGCATGCTCGAATCGGGCATCGGCCGCGCTCACAACATCGCGATGTCCACCCTGCCCAACTTCACGCTCCCCGGCGACGTCTCAGCCAGCAAACGCTACTGGTCGCGCGACATCATCGAGCCGCCCGTGGAAGTGACGCGGCACGGAACCATCGTCATCCGCGATGCGCCCGGCTTCGGCTACGACCTGGACCACGACTTTCTCCGCTCCCTCACGGTGCGGGAAGAAATCCTGCGCTAGATGTCCGGTTTTCTGCGGCTGCTGAAAGACAACCGCAACTATCGCTACACCTGGAGCGGTCAGGTGGTCAGCGAGATCGGCGATCATTTCAACAACGTCGCCGTCTTCAGTCTGGCGCTCGCCAACACGCATTCGGGCCTGGTCGTCACCGGCGTGATGCTGTCGCGCGCGATCCCCGCCGTCATGTCGGGGCCTCTAGCAGGTGTTGTGCTGGATCGGCTGGATCGCAAGCGTGTCATGATCGCAAGCGACTTGATCCGCGCCGTCGTGGCATTCGGCTTCATCCTCGCCATCCCGCGCAAGGACTCCTGGCTGCTCTACCTGCTGAGCGCGCTGCTGATGTTTGCCTCGCCGTTCTTCACCAGCGGCCGCTCCGCCATTTTGCCCACCATTGCCAACAAAGACGAACTGCATACCGCTAATTCGCTCACCCAGACCACTCAGTGGATGACCCTCACCATCGGCGCATTCCTGGGCGGCGCCACCGTCACCGGATTCGGCTATCAACTGGCATTTGTCTTCAACGCGGCATCGTTCCTGTTCTCGGCAGCCTGTATCTCGCGATTGCGGGTGGACCGCGGCTTCCGGGCGCAGCGCACTGCATTGGCCGAAGACAAAGTCGTCCGCCCATGGCACGAATACACTGAAGGGCTCCGCTACATGCGCGCTTCGCCCTTGATCCTGGGAATCGCGCTGCTCGCCGTCGGCTGGGCGTCCGGCGGCGGCGCGGCACAAATCCTCTTCAGTCTGTTCGGCGAGCTGGTCTTCAACCGCGGGCCCGCCGGTATCGGCTACCTCTGGGCATCCGCAGGCGTGGGGCTGCTCTGCGGCGGCTCGTTCGCGCACTGGCTCGGCAAAAGGACCTCATTCGCGGCGTATAAACGCACTATCAGCATCTGTTACGTGATCCACGGTGGCTCCTACATCGTGTTCAGCCAGATGCAACACTTTTCGCTGGCCATGGTGTTCCTGGCATTGTCGCGCGCAGCCATCGCCGTCAGTTCGGTACTCAACGTTTCCCAGTTGTTGCGCCACGTTTCCGACGAGTTCCGCGGCCGCGTTTTTGCGACCATGGAAACAATGTCCTGGTCCATGATGATGCTGTCCATGCTGGGCGCCGGCATCGCTTCCCAGACCTGGAGCCCACGGACCATCGGCGCAGTCTCGGGCATCTTCAGCTCCAGCACCGCGTTCTTCTGGCTCTGGGCCAACCTGACGCGGCGTCTGCCGGAACCCGCGCGCGCAGGCGTGGAACCGGACGAAGTCGAAGTACACGGTGACCCCGTGGTTTGACTACATGTCTGACGACAAACGAACAGTTCTGGTGACGGGCGCCGCGAAACGCATCGGCCGCGGGATCGCTCTGCGCCTCTATCAGGCGGGTTACCGTGTCGCGATCCACTACGGCGGATCGGAAAAGGAGGCGCGCGCCACGGCGGAAGAATGCGGCTCGGCTCCGCTGTTTCAGGCGAATCTCGAAAAAGTCAGCGAGATCCAGCGGCTCTTTCGCGACGTCGAACAAAGCCTCGGCACGATCTACGGCCTGGTGAACAACGCCGCCCGATTCCAGCGCCGCGACCCGCTCCAGCTGACCGAAGCCGACTGGGACCACATCCACAGCGTCAACCTGAAAGCCACCTTCTTCTGCTGCCAGCAAGGAGCGCTGCTGATGAAGAAATCGGGCGGCGGACGCATCGTGAACCTGAGCTCCCTCGGCGGCATCCGTCCCTGGGACATGTACGCCCACTACTGCGCGTCCAAGGCGGGAGTGATCATGCTGACCCGAGCACTCGCGAAAGCCTTTGCTCCGGACATCACGGTCAATTCCGTCGCGCCCGGCGTCATTCTCGCCTCCGATCAAGACCCGCGCGCAGCGGACCTGATTGCGGCTACGCCTGCGAAGCGCTCCGGCACGCCGGAGGAAATCGCCGACGCCGTGCTCTACTTCCTGAACGCCTCGAACTTCGTCACAGGTCAAGTATTGGCCATCGACGGCGGATTAAGCCAACGATAATCTAATGGAAAGCTTGCGGATGGATACCCAGGACGATTATCTGCCGAAGCTGCCCCTTACCGACACGGAGATCCAGACGCTGATCGGTTCGTTCAGGTAGCTGCGGCTGAAGCTGACTTTGACCGTTGTGGTCGGCGGATTCGTTCCCGCACCGTCCGACCGATCTCCTTCCACCTCGCCATCGGCATTCTGCTTCACGCCGGTGCTGGTGCTGCCGGCAGCAAGATAGCTCCTGCGCAGCGTAAATCCGTTGTCCGCCAGGCGCTGCTTGTAGAATTGCTGGAGTTCCGTCATCGGGATGTTGGTCTGATACTTCCGCGAGAGGGAAGACTCGGGGCCTCGGCTCGACCGGCTTGGCTCCGATAGGTGTCCGCCGTTAACCGCCACCAGCCAGGAGGGCCACACCAGCGGCGGTGCGTCGTCGCGATAATGAGCCGCCGCGGCATTCGCCGCGAAATTCTGGGACAGCGGCGTCTGCGACTGCGGATAAACGGGCTTGTCATACTGCTGCATTCTTGCGTTGCCTTCCCGTTCGAAGGCTTCCCGCTTCGCCTGGATCTCTTGCGCCCGCTCTTCGTTGTACTGTTTGATCTCCTCGGCCGATTTCAGGTGATAGCCGGAACCAGCCCTTCGGCTTCCGGGAGCATAAGCGCTTCCGTTGGCTGGAAGAGCGCTGGCCGACCCGGACTGCGCCGCAACTTCCTTCGAAGCGCAGCTTACTCTGACACCGCTTCCCGAAGACCGCTCGTGGATCTGAATCAGGACTTCGCATTCGGGCGCCGAGACGCGGATCGACGTGCCGATACCATCAGAGTCAGAGGTGAAAGTAAGGCCGTTGGCCGTGAAAAGCTTCGCATAGTGTTTGGACACGTCTTCCGGTTCAGCCGCCGCCGTGTATGCGCTCTCCACCAGCGTCGGGGAGGCACTCGTGGCTGCCGTTGCGCCCGGATAGGGGACCAGCCAATGCGGCAGAGACAGGTTGGTCTGCCCCAGTAAGACGCTCGTACCGAGTAAGAGCGTCGAGATTAGGCGCCCCATGAGTCGAGTATAAAGACGGACTCTCGAGAAAGGAATAGGTTGAAAATCTTAGACCGGTAACGCCGTCCCCCTCGCAGTAGTGGGGGGAGCTTTGATTCTCGCGCCTGCCGCAACCTGGCCGTTGGCCGGTTACTCCACCGCGATCTTGGTGCCCTTCTGGTCCTGCTTGGAAAGGTGCTCGATCCTGGCGTCCAGCATGCTCCGCATCCCCTTCAGCACTTCGACCCGCGCGTTACGGAAATGCTCGCGCGTGGCGGCGGGCCACAGGTGATCCAGAAACGCCTCGATCTGAGGCGCAGCGATGGTGCAGAAGAAACAGCCGGCGTGCTGACCCGTGTGTTGGGCCGTGCCTTGTTGTTCGTCCATGTCAGCCCTCCTTCATTTCCACTGTTAACATTTTATTCTGCAGCGAGGCCCGCGTGGGAATGAGCGCGGCCATGGAGGTCGGCAGCCCGATATGCCGCCGCAGCGTCCCGATCTCCACCACCAGCTCGTCTCCCTTCTTAAACAAACCCACTTCGCCCTTGGCCGCGAACGGCAGCCGCAACCGAACCTCATAGTGCGAATTGCGCTTCTCAAACGTGAACGGCGCCTCGGTGCGGACCACGGCCGCTGGATCTTCCTTCTCGCCGTACAAAGCCTGCGCGAGCTCGAACAAGCGCTCGCGCCCCAACACTTCACGCGTGAACAAAGGCACGCGTTTCATTGCCACCGGCGCAAAATACTCCTCGATTTCGTCCAAAATCCGCGCCTGCGACGCCCGCCACTGGTCGAACCACGTGTCCGTCACCGCCTCTGGCAGAACACGGTTCACGACAATGCCGTCCACCGTCAGCCCGTGCAGCGAAAAATACACGAACGCGCGCTGCGTCTCGCGCAGCACCATCTTCTCCGGATTGGTCACCAGCCGCACGCTCGTCGTCCTGGGATCCTCCAACAACTCAGCGATTCCTTCCAGCCGCGCAAACAGGTCCTGGATGTTCGCAAAGTAGCTGTCGGTAGGCAACTCCACCGGCGAAATCCGATTCGCCACCGGCCGCACAGCCTTCAATAGCCCGCGCTGGAACGGAAAGATATGCTTCATGTACCATTCCAGCGTCGTCGGCATGCTCACAAACCGCATGGACTCGGCCGTCGGCGCGCAGTCCAGCACGATCACCTGGTAGCGGCCCTCCCGGCGGTACTGGTTCACGTACATCATCGCGCTCAGCTCTTCCATGCCCGGAAGAATCGCCAGTTCCTCGGCCTCCACGTCGCTGATGCCGGTGGTCCGCAGCACCGAAATGACGTAAGTGGAAATCTCGCGCCAGTGCCGCTTGATTTCCTTCTGGATATTCACTTCCTGGATGGAGAGGTGCTCGTCAATAGCGTAGGGATCGTTGGTTTTCTCGCCGAACAGTCCATTGTCGAGATCGAAGGCGTCGCCCAGGCTATGCGCCGGATCGACGCTCATCACTAATGTGCGGTAGCCGAGTCGGGACAATTGCAGGCCGGTAGCGGCGGCAATGCTGGTCTTGCCCACGCCCCCTTTGCCGCTAAAGAGAAGGATGCGCATGTCTTAATTGTAAAGGGCATAGGCGCACGCGCCGCTCGGTACTAAGGCCCGAAATACCTTCAAACCCCTGCCCTCCAACGCGATAAGAGAATTGTGAGCAGGTTCGTGGACAACGCGGTCGAGATTCTAAACGCCGCCGAAAACGTCGTCCAGGCCGGCCACACTCCCACGGACATGACCATTCTCATGACCCCGCAGGGGATTCGTATGGTGGCCGACTCCGACTGGCCGCTCGAATCCCTGCAACAGCACCATGGGGCCGAGATGGCGTACCGCGTGAGTCAGAGCGCAATCATTGTGCGCGTGGAGGGGCGGGCAGGTTCTCGGACTTGTCTGTTCGAAACTGAAAAGCCTGAACGGGCAGCCCGCCTCCTCCTCCATGCTTCTCCCAACTACTCCTGGATGCCGCCCATGCTCCCGGCGCCCTCAGAGCCCGGCGTCGCGTAGAAACCGCGCCGATTCCTCCGGCGGCGTGGGATTGATGTAAAACCCCGCTCCCCATTCAAAACCAGCGACGCGCGTCAGGCGCGGAATGTTCTCCAGATGCCCGTGGTAATGTTCCATCGGCCCCTCCTGGTTCGGCGCGCTGTGGATCAGAAAGTTGTATGCCGGATACGTGCGCCCGCGGCAACACCCAGGTTTCGAACGCAAAGCGGGGCGCGTAGGGTGAGATGGCCACCACTTCCTCGGTCTCCAGAATCACCCGCGCCGGCCCGGCCGACTCCTGCCGCACCATGTCGCAGAACACGCACCGCTCTTTGAAGTCGAAGTAGCGGCGGCTGCCCTCCCGTTCCTCCTGCACCTGGATGGGAACCACGGGCAGCGCGATGAGTTGGGAATGGGTGTGTTCGACAGACGCGCCTGCCGCCTCGCCGTGATTCTTGAATAGCAGAATGTAGCGCAAGCGCGTGTCGCGCTTCAGGTCCAGAATGCGATCTCGAAAGGCCCAGAACAAATCTTCAACGCGCTTTTCGGGCAGTTCAGCCAGCGAAGTTTTGTGCTCGGGCGTCTCGATAATGACCTCGTACGCCCCTATCCCGCTCATCTTGTCGTACAGACCTTCGCCCGCGCGGTCGAGCGTGCCTTCCACGCGCAGGGCCGGGAATTTGTTAGGTATCACACGGGTGTTCCAGGCGCCGCTGCCGTTTTCGCGGTAAGAGAGGATTTCGGGCGGCGTCTGGGCCTCGTGGCCGCGGCAAAACGGGCAGGGCCCCTCCAACTTCGGCAATTCCCGCGCCGCGATGAAATCGCTGCGCCGACGGGTCCGTTCGGGAGAAATGATCACCCAGCGGCCGGTTACCGGATCTTTGCGCAGCTGCGGCAAGGGGTGATTATGGCTCAGGCCACAGAGGGGCCGAATACGTCCCGAAAATGGGTGACGGTAGGGGGAGTGTTGAACACGATGTTAACGACGTCAAAGCGGACTTTTCGCCAGGGAACTTCAGCGTGGCGGGCGTACTCGCGGGCGGCGCGGATGAGGCTGCGTTCCTTCTGTGAGCTCATAGCGCGATCCGGCGAGCCATGAGCGTCGGTCTGCCGTGTTTTCACTTCCACGAAAACTAGCGTATCCCCTTCCCAACCAACCAGATCCAGCTCTCCGGCGCCGGAGGCCATGCGATAGTTCCGATCCACGACGGTGATGCCGGCGCGCTGTAGAAAACGCTGGGCGATGTCCTCCCCGCGGCGTCCCAGGGCCTGATCTTCGCTCATGTGGCGTTGCCGGGCGTGATCCCGGAGCAGGTCCGCAAATTCGTACAGGCGTCCCACGATTAAGCTCTCTCGCGGCCCGTCTCTTGTGATGCCGCTGGTAGAATCCATCGGATGCGGCGGCGTTAACTTTACGGTACTGGCCCGGCCGCGACTCCTAGCTGAACAGTGCGCGGGTCGGCCGGAATGTCTCTGAAATAGGCCAAAAAATTCAGGTAACAGCCCGTTGTGGCCAAAAATACTGAAACCGTGCGATTTCTACTGCGATCTGCTCACCGGAACCGCGCTTCCCAACCGCTCGTGGAAGGCTAGCGCTTTCGCGAGGCTCCCGTCGCGGCTTTCTCGCGCTCCGCTACTTCTTTGGCGCGGAACTTCGCGATCCGCTCGATGAGCTTCGCCGGAACGGGATCGGACAGGGGGAAACGAATGGTCCCCTTGCTGAGCTTGTACGGCGCAAGCTCGTCGCCGAACGCGGCGACAAGCCCCGCGGTCGCAGGGTACAGCGAATAATGCTGCTTCCACCCCGCGAAGTAGAGCATCACCCTGCCGTGCAGTTTGTAGGCAGCGATCTTATAGGAGATCATTTCTTCGGCCGCCGGCACAGCTTTGCGAATGACGCTTCGCACGCGCTTGAGCGCCTTTTGCGCGGCCTCCGGCTGCGAGGCGATATATTCGTCTACGGACTTCACTTCCTTCGCCACGATGCGGTCACCGCGACTAACGCTTCTGCGTCTTCGAATAGTCGATGAAGTTGAGCTCTTTGCATTTGCCCGGATTGAATGGCGCATCGGCAACGAGAATCGTGTCGGAGCCCGAATACTTGCCCTTCAAGTACACAGGGTCTTCGGCGGTGTAGGCGCGGGTGAGCGCCATCTTAGCCGGGTCCAATGTGAACCGTTCGACCACGTGCATCTGTTCGCTGTTTCGGACGGGCGGATTCAGGAAGCCAGGCGAGAATCCGACCGTATCGACGACCAGCGTGTCGCCTTCGAAATGGCCGATCGAGTGGCCGGTCCTGCTGGGCTTGAGGTTGTGCGGGTGCTCCTTCATGTTCATGTAGATGGTGCGTTTCAAGCCGAATTGCCCGTACTCGAGAGTGATGGTGTCCTTGCTCTGCGTGATCCGGTTGACCGGTCCGTCGAAAGTCCAGTCGAACAGGATGCTGGTGGTCTCGCAGCGGAAGCGCGGATTGTCTTCGCGCTTGAAGTCCTTCGCTGCCTGTTGCCCGGTCTCGGTCAATTCGGTGCCTCCGTAGAGACGCGCTCCAGAGCTCTGTTGCCGAGTCAGTTCCGCAAAGGAAATGGCCGGACGGTCACCGGGCTTGTAATCGCCGAGTTTGTCGAGCGGTACCAGGCCGCCGCCCGTACCACGCGCGTTCACCATGACGAGCTGCACTGGCGCCCAGTCGCCTGCCAGGTTGGGTTCACCGGAGGGCAGCCGTGCCGGGCGGTTCGACTTCGGCGGTGCGATCGGCCCACGCACTTCCTGCACCCCGCTTCCTTGCGGCGCTTTGACGTATTGGCCGTAGCGATCCATCTTTGTACCGTCAGCGGCCACAATGGTTTCGAGATAGCACGAATCCGGATCGGTGCGGTTGGGCGCAGCTTCGATGGTCACCTGCTGGCCCACAGGAAAGTTCTCCTTGGTCCAGCCAGAGCGCCGTAGCACGTGAACGCTTCGCATTTCGCAGCGATGGTGGCTGACTTTCCCGTCCGCTTCTGGGACATCGAAATAGAGCCAGGAATGCGGATTGATCAGGTCGACGTGGGTGAGCTTGCCCTTGAACACGACCGTCTTGCTCATGTCGTACTCAGACCCGCCGTGATGGGCGAGCGCCAGCGGCGGCGTAAGAACTGCCAATACAATAGCGATTTTCGAATACATAGTCGCTCCTTAGCGTTTGTCCACCACAACAACGCCGCCTTTGACCACCACTTTGGCTTTCAGCCAGTTCCAGTATCCCTCCAACGGATCGCCATCCAAGAGAACGATGTCGCCCAGCTTGCCCGGCTCCAGCGTCCCGAGTTGATCGCCCATTTGAATGTAGGAGGCGGTATTCGGGCCCATCATCTTGATGAGATCCTGCATGGAAAACATCACGTTCAACATCTTCAGCTCGTGATCCAGGCCGGCCTTCGGGTCGTAATTCGTGTCGGTGCAGTAACCGAGAACGGCGCCGGAGTCCCAGATAGTTCGCGCGTTCACAGGCATGTATCCCGCTTCTTCACCGAGGCGAACGCCGTTGATGATCCCCTCCGGCCAGGGCTTGCCGTCCCGAAACCGGGGCTTGTTGTCGTTGGCGAACACGCCGAACACGGGCGCGCCGAAGCTCACCGTCCCCAGGACCTTCGTGCCGGCCGCGGCCACTTTGTGCGCGTCTTCTTTGCTGACCCAATCTTTGTTGGGAAGATGAACCAGCAACGGAACTCCGGCTTCGGCGGCGGCGACCATCGCGGGTGAGCTGACCGCGTGGACCTGAACCATGACGCCGTCTTTCTTCGCCTCCTCGACAACGGCTCGTAACACTTCCATCTCTTGCGCGGTCGGGCCGGGGATGGGCGTTAGAGCTATTTCGCCCGTAAATTTCACTCCCAGATCAGCCATCTTGCGGATCTCGGCGCGAGCCGTTTCCGGAGTGTTATTCGCAAGCCTCAGTGTGCCGGATGGAATGATGCGGGGGCCGTTGATGACGCCCTTGTCGATGTGATCGCGCAGCGTGATGTTTCCCTCCGCGGGTCCGCCAGCCGACAGGATGGTGGTGTATCCGGCTTCGAGCAGCGCCTGCATCTGCTCCTTCTCGCTGGGTCCGGTATTGATGTGCCGGTGCCCATCGATGAAGCCGGGCATGGCCGTCATACCTTTCGCGTCGATGGTCTTGCCACTCGCCGCCGAAGGCGCCCCGGCCGAGACCGAAGCGATTCTTCCTCCGCGCACTACAATCGATCCGCGCTCGATCACACTGGCGTTGGGCCCGATGATGCGCGCGTTGACGATGGTCACGTCCTGAGCGGAAAGCGCCGCGACCGCGCCCAAAGCCAGGCAGGTTAACCTTGCCAAAATATGTCGTTTCATGCCGAATCCTATGTTATATAAATCCTCCCGGTGAAAATCGTAAACCCGTGGCCTTGATTTCCGCCGCGCGCGGTTCTACCCTTCCCCTAGACAACTAACCGGTGCAGTCACCAACAAGGAGGCGATCATGCCGTTTGAGAAAAAGATCGTGTTGGCCGGTAGCCATCGCGAACCCGTCGCTGGGGCGTCCGTCGCGCAGCCCATCGACAATAACGAAATCGTCAGCGCAACCGTCGTGCTGCGGCGCCGAACACCGGCCGCCGCGGCCGAGTCGTATGCATTCACCGATCCCCAGTCCGTCAAACACCACACTCGGGAAGAATACGGAACAGTGCACGGAGCTTCGCCCAGCGACATTGCCGCGGTTGAAGCCTTCGCGCACGAATACGGATTGACGATTATGGAGCGAAGCCAGGCGCGGCGTAGCGTGGTTCTCTCCGGCACGGCTGAGAACATGCAGCGCGCTTTTGGAACGACGTTAGCCTATTACGATTCCCCGCGGGGGCGTTATCGCGGCCGCACCGGCGCCGTCATGATTCCCGAGGAATTGCAGGGAATCGTCACGGCTGTGCTGGGCCTGGACAACCGCCCGGTCGCGAAGCCGCACGTGCGCATTCACGCGTCGCAGCCGCCGGGCTCTTTGACGCCCTTGCAGGTTGCGAATCTCTACAATTTCCCCACCGGCGTCAACGGCGCGGGGCAGACCATCGCGATTCTCGAGCTGGGCGGAGGGTTCAGGACGTCGGATCTTAGAACCTATTTCAAGGGACTGCGTATCACGCCGCCCACCGTCACGTCGGTTTCGGTGGACGGTGGCGTGAATAAACCGGGTGTCGACAAAGACTCCGATGGCGAGGTGATGCTCGACATCGAAGTTGCGGGCGCCGTGGCGCCGGGCGCGCGCATCGTGGTCTACTTTGCGCCCAACACCGACCAGGGATTCGTCGACGCCATTACCACCGCCGTGCACGATACCGTGAACAAGCCCTCCGTGCTGTCCATCAGTTGGGGCGGCCCGGAGGATAGTTGGACGGAGCAATCCAGGAACGCCATGCTGGACGCGGTGACCGACGCCGCAGCCGTCGGTGTGACCGTGACTGCCGCTGCCGGGGATGATGGCGCCACCGACGGCGTCTCCGACAACAAGTTGCACGTCGATCTGCCGGCCTGTCTGCCACCCGTGCTGGCATGCGGCGGAACGCGGTTGAACACATCCAACGGCGTTCTGACCAGCGAAGTCGTGTGGAACGAACTCGCCAATCAGGAAGGAGCAACGGGAGGGGGCGTCAGCAAGATCTTCGCGATTCCGAGCTACCAGGCCTCCGCCCGCGTGCCATCACAGCCGGAGACGAATTTCGCCGGGCGCGGCGTGCCCGATGTCGCCGGCGACGCCGACCCGGTTACTGGCTACACGGTGCGCGTCGACGGCAAGAATACAGTCATCGGAGGCACCAGCGCTGTCGCTCCGCTCTGGGCCGGGCTGACGGCGCTGCTGAATCAGCAATTGGGCCGCCCGCTGGGTTTCATGCAGCCGGCTCTGTATCAAATCGGCAGCGTCGCGTTCCGCGACATTACCAGCGGCAACAACGGCCACTATTCCGCCCGAGCGAATTGGGATCCGTGCACCGGTCTCGGGAGTCCGAACGGAACTGCCTTGATCAACGCCTTGATCGGGCAGACTTCGACGGCCGGAAGCGCTTCGAGCACTCGATAAGCAAGCTGTGAGTTGACGGCAGGCGCACCAACGGGCCGAGCTGGTGAAGCGCACGCATCACGGCCGCGAGAACACTATCGATCGGCGCGCGGAGCCGTTGCGCGAAGTGGCGCGTTGAAAAGCCCGGGAGCGCCTGCTTTGGCACCGAGGTGACTGGCTCGGCGGGCGCGTACGCCACTGCCAGATGGCGCGAGGTCGGTAACATCGGATACGATCGCAGTATGCGAAATTTCGCCGGCCCAAGGAAGGTCCGCGTCCGATGAGCGACGGACGCGAAGTCCGCTTCTACGATTACGTGAATCATCCGTACGCCCGAGTCCGGGACGTTCTGAGCAAGGACGCGCCGTCGGTGTTCCAATCCGCGACCAAGGCCGCCAGTACGCGCGCAGAGTCCATCGCTTCCGAGCTGCGCGTCGACTTAAGCGGAATCGCGCTGGAAGCCGACATTATCGTCTCCGTCAAGAACGTCGAGGAGCAGACTCCGGATATGGCGGCCCCGGTCACGCGGATCGAGTTGGAATGGCAGGCAGCGAAACGGCCCGGCCTGTTCCCGCTCATGAAGGCGGTGCTCTCCGTCTATCCGCTAACGGCCACCGAGACGCAATTGGACTTCTCGGGCGTCTACCAGCCTCCTTTCGGCGCAGTGGGAAAAGCCATGGATGCGATTGTGGGCTATCGAATCGCGGAGGGCTCGGTGCATCGCTTCGTTACCGACGTCGCCGGGTACCTTCGGCAAGCGCTGGCGAAGTAAGACAGGTGACCGACGCGGCTATCCTGGAACACATTGCGCGGCTGCCGCACGCGCGCGCCACTTTCAAACAACTGGTTCGTGAACTGGGCTCCCGAGGCGCATCGCGCGCCGATCTGGACACGGCGCTGGATCGTTTAACCGGGCGCGGCGATCTCATCGAAATCAAGTCCGGTCATTTTGTCGTCACCCGCCGCAGCCGGGAATACGCGGTCGGCCGGCTGAACATGCATCGGGACGGCTACGGCTTCCTGATTTCCGACCATCCCATCGACGGGTTAAAAGGCGACATCTACATCCCGCGCGAATCGGCGCAGACGGCCATGCACGGCGACCGCGTCGCGGTTCATATCGCGCGGATTGCGAGCGACGACCGGGCCGACGGTGAAATCGTGAAGATCCTGCGCCGCGCACACCAGACCGTTGTCGGCGAATTTCGCATTCGCAAGCGTGGCTGCTTCGTGGCGCCGCACGACGAGCGCATCCAGCATTGGATCGCGATTCCGGAAGGCATGGAATTGCCTCCGGCAGGCATCAGCAGGGATCGTGTCGGAGTTGCGCCTGTTGAAGTCAACTCGGCCGATGACCTCGACGGCATGATCGTCAACGTCGAGATTTTGGAATTCCCCGAAGACGGTGAGCACGCTGTCGGGCGCGTGATTGAGATTCTGGGTCGCCCGGACGACTTCGGCGTCGACGTCGAAATCGTCATCCGCAAGCACCACATCCCGCATCAATTCCCGCCCGACGTGCTCGGCCAGGCGCAGAGCTTCTCCAACATCATTCGCCAGGATGAACTGGCCGGACGCCAGGATTTCCGCCACATGGACATCGTCACGATCGACGGTGAGACGGCGCGCGATTTTGACGACGCGGTTTGGGTGGATCGGCTACCGAACGGCAACTTCGCGCTGGATGTCCACATCGCCGACGTCAGCCACTACGTGAAACCCGGCACCCCGATTGACGAAGAGGCGTTCCTGCGCGGAACCAGCGTCTACTTTCCCGACCGCGCCGTGCCGATGCTCCCGCTCGAGCTTTCGACCGAGATCTGCTCGCTCAAGCCGGGCGTGGACCGGCTGGTGCTTTCGGTGCAGATGGAAATCGACCGGCGCGGTGACGTCTTGTCGCAGCGATTCTCGCGCGGGGTGATCCGCAGCGCCGAGCGCATGACATATACCGACGTGCACGCACTGCTGGAAGGCGACGCGACGTTGCGGGCACGTTACCAGCGCCTGGTCGGCCGCTTCGAGCTGATGCAGGAGCTGGCTCTCATCCTCAACAAGAAGCGCATCCAGCGCGGCGCCATCGATTTCGACATGCCCGAGCCATTCATCGAGTTCGACGAGTTCGGCGAAATGACGGCGGTCACACGAAGCCCGCGCAACATCGCGCACAGGTTGATCGAAGAGTTCATGCTGGCGGCCAACGAGGCCGTCGCCTCTCATCTGGAGCAAGCGGACATCGCGTCGATCTTCCGTATCCACGAAAAGCCTGACCCGAAGCGGGTGATGGAGTTTGAAGAGATTGCAGCGCACTTTGGCTATTCGCTCGGTGTCGGCGCGCTGCCGGTCAAACGGTTTCGCACTGCCGAACGAAAGCGCGACGGCCGCCTCGTGCATAAAGAAGTGGTGCTGGCCGGGGATATGTCGATCTCGTCGCGTAACTACCAAAAGCTGATCGCGAAAGTCGAAGGGAAGCCCGAAGAGCGGATCCTCAGCTACCTGATGCTGCGGTCGCTAAAGCAGGCGCGCTACAGCCACGAAAACCACGGCCACTTCGCTCTGGCGGCTACCAGCTATACGCACTTCACGTCACCCATTCGCCGCTATCCGGATCTCATCGTCCATCGCATACTCGGCGCATCGCTGGATGCTAAACGCGGCGTGCTTAGCGCCGAGCACTTGCAACTGATCGCGCACGATTGCTCCGAGACCGAGCGCCGGGCAGCCGAGGCCGAACGCGAACTGGTGGAGTGGAAGAAAGCACGGTTCATGGAGGATCGTGTCGGCGATACGTTCGCGGCGCTGATCATCAGTACTACGCGTTTCGGCTTCTTCGTCGAGTTGCAGGAGCTGTTCGTCGAGGGACTCGTCCCGATCGACTCACTCCCGAACGACCGCTACATGTTTCACGAAAACACGCGGCGCATCGTCGGCCAGCGGACGCGGCGGGAGTTCCGGATCGGCGACACGGTGAACGTAATGCTGGATCGCGTCGATCCGCTCGAGCACAAGCTCACGTTCTCGCTGTACGAGCCCGAGCCGCAGCGTAAGAAGCGCCGGAAATAGCTTAAGCCACCGATGCCGCCCGCAGCGGGAACTGCTGCGATGCCAGCGATTCGAGTAATTGTTCGTGGATTCCCTGCTCCAGCATGTAGTATTGCTTGCCGTCTTCTTCCACGACGACCGCCAGCTTCTTCGCCGCCAGTAACAGGCAGAGCTGCTGCTCGCCGGGTGTCAGCGAGGCGACGCCTACGCGCGCCATGCCGCGCGGCCCGGGCGTGAGCTTACGCAGAAAGTCGCGCGTGAAAATCTGATGGTCGAGGCCTTCCAGAGCCGCGCCGGCCGACACCCAGCGATGCTCTGCCGCGCCGAAGAAATATGGCCCGGTTGCGAACGCCAGCAGAAACACGACGATGTCGATGAACGCGGCCAATGCCAGAGCAAACGCGTGCCGCGGAGTGGGCGCCGTGAACAGCTCCTGGAACGCCACCAGCAAATCCTCCTGCCCGGAGACCGTCCGGTCGACGAAGTCGGCATAAACCGGGACCAGCGGCTTCGCGACCTGGCCGGAATGCAGCGTCTGCTCGACGTTGGCCCAGGGGACGTTGTCGTAAACCTGCCGGTAAGCCGACAGCTGCTTCTCGGTTGGATCCAGCGGCTTGGTGGCCGTCAAAAAGCTCGCCAACTGCGCCTGCGATCCTTGCATCTGCAGGAGCGACTGCTGCGCGAGCTTCGTGTAGCGATCAAACGCCGAATACCGCACGCCCGCGCCCGTGCCTTCTTTGTAATTGGCCTCGTAGGTCTGCGCCTCTCGCGCAACGGCGGCCCGCACGTTGGCCAAGTATAGGTCGGCATCCTCGGCGCGGGAGATGTGGCCGTGCGTCTTCTCCGCTTCCGTCATCTCCTGAAGGGCCAGCACGTGCTTCTGCTGCTCGTCGATGGCCGACGTCAGCAGCTTCTGCGTCTGGCCCGCCGAGTCATTCAACGTGTCGTAGAGCCGCCGCTCGATGGTGGCCGGCCGCTCGCGCGCGCTGAACCAGGTGTACAGGCTGGTGTAGGAGAACGCGATTGAGATGATCGCCGTCACGATATAGACGCCGATCAGCAGCGGCCGACGCCCCACGTTGCGCGACGACGCGCTGAAGCCGATCAGCCACGCTACCAGCACCAGCGCCACCTGAATTCCGATGGACGCCAGCGCGGAAAACCAAACCGAAAGATACAGGCTCATGCCCTCGAAGGTGGTGTACCAGGAGACGAACGACAACAAGCAGCTTGCGACGAACAGGGCTTTCACCATCGGCCGGCTGACGCCGGTGATGTCAGTGGAAGCGTTGGAAGACACGTATCCCATTCGGATTCACTCCTTGTGAACAGGTACGCGCCACTCTTGCGAGTGGTTCCAGAAAAGTTCGGTTACTCTTCTTCCTCTTCTTCGCCGGTCTTGGCGGCCTTGGCGGCGGCGATGATCTTCTCGGCCTGTTGCGCGGGCACGTAATCGTAATGATCGAACTCCATTTGATACGAAGCGCGGCCCTGCGTCATCGAGATAAGATCGTTCTGATAGGTGAGCATCTCCGCCATGGGGACTTGCGAGCGAATGATCTGCGTGCCGCCCTTGGTGTCCATGCCCTGAATGCGCCCGCGGCGGCCGTTCAAGTCGCCCATCAGGTCACCCGCGTATTCCACCGGCGCCTGCACTTCGACATTCATGATCGGCTCCAGCAGCGCGGGCTTGGCCTGCTGCATCGCGGCCTTGAAGGCTTTGCGCGCGGCCAGCTTGAAAGCCATTTCCGAAGAATCGACGTCATGGTAGGACCCGTCGTACACGGTGACCTTGAAATCCACCATGGGGTAACCGGCGAGGAATCCGTTCGCGGCGGCCTCCACAATTCCCTTCTCCACCGCCGGAATGTACTGGCGCGGTATCGATCCGCCGAAAATCTCGTTGGCGAATTCGAACTTCGCACCGCGCGGCAAAGGCTCCATCCGGATCCAACAGTCGCCGAACTGACCGTGGCCGCCGGTTTGCTTCTTATGCCGGCCCTGAACATCAGCCTTGCCGCGGATGGTCTCGCGATACGGAATCTTCGGTGCGTGCAACTCGACATCTACGCTATAGCGCTTCTTCAACCGGCTGACGATGACCTCGACATGCTGCTGGCCGCTGCCGGCGAGCAGGAATTCCTTGGTCTGCGGATCGCGATAGAAGCGCAGCGACTGGTCTTCTTCCAGAATCCTCTGCACCGCGTTGCTCAGCCGGTCCTCATCCTGGCGGCTCTTCGCGGAAATGGCAAAAGCGATCGAAGGCTCCGCCAACTGCACCGGCGGGTAGCTGATCATCGACGCCTTGTCGCACAACGTGTCGCCCGTTAAGGTATCTTTCAGCTTCGCGACTGCGCCAATATCGCCCGCCTTCAAATCCGTGATGGGCGCGATGGTTTTGCCGGACAGGCAGCCGATGTGCGCCAGGCGTTCCGCGCCGCTGTTGCGCGAGTTGGTGAGGTTGGCGTCGTTCTTCACCACGCCGGACATCACCTTGAAGTACGTCACGCGGCCGGCAAATGGGTCCGCCACGGTCTTGAAGACGAACGCGGCCACCGGCTCACTGTCCTTGATCGCGCGTTGAACGTCGTTGCCGTTGCTCTTGGCGGCGACTGGTTCCTGCTCGGTGGGCGCCGGAAAGTTCTCCACGATGAAGCCCATCAACTGATCCGACGCCACGTTGTGGAATGCCGACGCGCAGAGCACCGGATAAATCCGCCGCTCGCGGATGCCCTGGCGCAAACCGTCCAGGATGTGCTCCACCGGCAGCGTGCCTTTGTCGAAAAACTCCTCCATCAGGGCATCGTTGCCTTCGGCCACCATCTCCACCAGCGCTTCGTGGGCTTTTTGGGCTGTTTCGGCAAGATCGCCCGGGATGTCGCCCTCCTTGCCTTTGCCGTCTCCGTCGTTGGCGTACGTGTAGGCCTTCATCCGGACCAGATCGACCACGCCCTTGAAATCTTTCTCGGCGCCGAGCGGCAAGTGCACCGGAACGGCCTGGCGTCCGAAAAACTCCTGCACGCTGGCCAGTGCGCGATCGAAGGAAGAACGTTCGCGGTCGAGCTTGTTAATCACGATCGCCCGCGGCAGGTTGAACTCATTCGCGAAGCCCCACACCTTTTCGGTCTGGACCTCGACGCCGGCCACACCGTCCACCAGTACCAGCGCGGCATCGGCCGCGATCAGGGACGCTTTCGTGTCGTTGATAAAGATGTTGAAGCCCGGCGTGTCGAGCAGGTTGATCTTCTTTTTGGCCCACTCGGCGTAGGCCAGCGCCGTCGAGATGGTGATCTTCCGCTGGATTTCTTCGTCGTCGAAGTCGGTGAGCGTGTTGCCTTCGTCAACGCGCGTCAGCCGGTTGGTGGCGCCGGCCGTGTACAGGAAACCCGCTGCCAGCGAGGTCTTCCCGCTGTGTCCGTGGCCAATCAGGGCTACATTTCTGACGTCTGAGCCTTCGTAAACCTTCACAGGATTTCACTCCAACGTGGAATGTCAAAAAGGGATGTTAGCACAATTAACATTGGGTTAATCCTGTACGGGACGTCGGGCCAGGGTGGAGGCTGGCAAACCAAAAGCAGCGCCCGAGGGATCATCGACCACCAATGGGCTAGCCATGGGTGGGGCAAATCCAACATCAGCCAAAAGAGCGGAAAAGTGGCGGTGGCGCCCACTGGCCTCTAAGGCTGAAAAACGCGTCTTGATCCCTAAGCCGCCAAGTCGTCCGCGGCCATCAAATTGCTTGCTCGATTTGCATGCGCCGTAGCTGTCTGCTTCTCGTGGTTACTGCCTTGGCGGCGCTTACTTCACTGCGCGGCCAAGAAGTTATTTTCGGGAAAGACCTGCTTGTGAACGGCGACGCTGAGGCCAGCCCCGTTTCTTCCATCCGGGGTTGGAGTGTTCTCTCCGGAGCTCCTCGCGTCGTCACCTACAGCTCCGGCGAGTTTCTTACGGTAAACGATAACGGACCCGAGAATCGCGGCGCCAATTACTTCGCAGGCGGCCCGCAAACATATCCCGACGGCATTGCCGCCCCGGCGACTCTCGGCCAGCTCATTGACATCTCCCCGGCAGCGTCGTCGATCGACGCGGGCGATGTCGCGTTTGAAGTCACCTGCTACTTGGGTGGGCCGGCGGGCGTGCGGCTGGACTTCCTGAACGCAACCGGAGCGTTGGCAGACTATTCCGAGTGTAACGGCACAACCTGGAATGTTCCAGCGCCATCCGGCCTCTACTTCGGCCGCACTATCGGCCGGATCCGGTCCGGAGTTCGGGCGGTGAGCGTCACCCTTCAAATGCAGGGCAATGGCGCCG
>Ga0335071_10001375_pt1 | contig 26097 bp, 16 predicted proteins | sample Lox_Sample_15_FD_206724 | JGI IMG/M metagenome (GOLD analysis project Ga0335071, IMG submission 206724) | Soil microbial communities from Loxahatchee National Wildlife Refuge, Florida, United States - Lox_Sample_1.5 | ecosystem: Environmental > Terrestrial > Soil > Wetlands | place: USA...
TTTCCGGCGGAAACATCAACACCATCGCTGGAATCGGGGGCATCCAAGGGTTCGGTGGAGACGGCGGTCCTGCTACGCAGGCGCTTCTATACGAACCTGAGGGCGTCGCAGTCGATACCGCAGGCAACGTGTTCATCGCAGATACGAACAACTGCAGGGTGCGCGAGATCAATGCCACGACTGGCATCATCACCACCGTCGCAGGTAATGGCACCTGCGCTTTCACCGGAGACGGGCAGGCGAACTCAAACGGCGTGGAGTATCCACAAGGCGTTGTGGTGGATGCCAATGACAACCTGTTCATTTCCGACTACTCCGAGCGCGTCCGCTGGGTGAGCCCTGCAGGCCTGATGACGACCATCGCGGGAACCGGTGCAGCTAGTTATAGCGGAGATGGTGGACTAGCCACGCTCGCAACATTGTATGAACCAACAGGTGTCGTTCTGGATTCCTCCGGCGACATTCTTGTCTCCGACTACTATAACGGCCGCGTGCGCATGATCTCCGCGTTCCCGGCTGTCAGCACTAGCGTGGGTGGCCTCGCCTTCGGACTGACCAGCGTGGGATCGACCAGTTCCCCGCAGCAGTTCCTGGTCAGCGCCTACGGCCCTGTAACCATCTCGAACATCTCCACCAGCACCAACTTCAGCGAAGCCGACAATTGCCCGGCCAGCCTGACGAACGGCAGCACCTGTACGATGTACGTCTACTTCGTACCAACTGCCTCCGGAACGCTGAACGGCAGCGTCACCATCAACAACAACGGCTTCTTCAGCCAGGTCAATACCGTCACCCTGTCTGGTCTGGGAAGCGCCATCTCGTTGGGCGGTGCGCCGCTGAGCTTCGGCAATCAGCTGGTAAAGACCACGAGCGCAGCCAAGACCGTAACCATCACGAATAACGGCACAACCGCCATCAAGATGGGGACGATCACCCTGACCGAAACGACCGACTACACCATCTCGGCCAACACCTGTCCAGCCTCGGGCAGTAACCTGAATGCGGCGGCAAGCTGCACCATCAGCGTTACCTTCAATCCGAAGTCGACGGGAGCCAAGCGGGGATCGGTCGTGGTCAACGACAGCGATCCTTCTTCGCCGCAGTTGATCGGCTTGACCGGAACCGGAACCAGCAACGTATCGCTGAGCCCGGGCTCGGTCAGCTTCCCGGTCACAGCAGTCGGCGTCGCCAGTACAGCGCAGAAGATCACGCTCACCAACAACACGGGAACCTCGATCACACTGGGCAATCCTGCCATCACGATGACGGGACCGTTCAGCAACGCCACCTCGACCACCTGCACGAATTCGCTGGTGATCGCGGCAAGCGGAACCTGCGTCATCAACGTGACCTTCAAACCCACGGCTGTCGGATTTGCTCTCGGGTCGGTCAGCATTGCTGACAGCGACGTCACCAGTCCGCAGAGCGTCCAACTGCAGGGCTATGGCACGGGCGTGAAGTTCACTCCAACGACGGTGAATTTCGGCACGGTGACTCGCGGCACGCAGGTGTCGTCGACGGTGACAATTACCAATGTCGGCACGACCAACGTATTCTTCACGGGCGCCGAACTGTCGGGCACAAACAGCGCGGACTTCGCCGTGAATTACAACGACAACGCGCCGTGCAACAACACGGCCACCAACCCGTTACTGCCGGGCAAAACCTGCCAGATCACGGTCTACTTTGATCCGAGCAAGGCCGCCACGGAGAGTGCCAGCTACAAGGTGTTCGACAACTCGGTGGGCAGCCCACAGACCCTGGCTCTGACGGGCAAGGGACAGTAACAACAACCATGGCGGGCGCGTTCACAACGCGCCTGCCATACAGCTATGAGCCGCCGGGCGAACAAGCTCGGCGGCTTTTCTTTTGCGAGAGGGTCTGAACTGTAGAGGCTTGGCGAAACTGGGGGCCCCGGGCAGAGTCGAACTGCCGACCAACGGTTTAGGAAACCGCTGCTCTATCCATCTGAGCTACGGGGCCAGCATCGCGCGAACGCGCCGCTGGCCCATTATCTCACGCCGGATTTTAGAAAAGTTCTGCGCTCCGTTGGCGGCAGAGGGCTTCTACTTCGGAAGATCAGTGTTTCGCGCTGACGTCGTCCAGTTCCAGATTCAGTTCGAGCACGTTCACTCTCGGTTCACCCAGCAATCCAAGATCTCTCTGGCGCGTGTGCTTCTGCACGAGATCGCGCACTGCCGTCTCGGTCAGGCCGCGCTCACGTGCGACTCGCGGGACCTGAAACTCCGCCGCGGCGGGCGAAATCTCCGGGTCCAAACCCGAGGCCGAAGTGGTCAGGAGATCAACCGGAACGAGTGTTGCCGGATTTTCGTCATGCAGCGATTTGGCATCGGCCTTCACGCGGTCGATCAGTTTCTGATTTGTCGATGCAAGGTTGGTCCCGCCTGAATTCGTGGCATCATAGCCGTTCCCTGCCGCCGAGGGCCGGGGATGGAAATACTTTGCCCCCGTAAACGGTTGCGCGATGAGCCGCGATCCCACGGCTTCGCCGTTACGAACAATGATCTGTCCATTCGCTTTGTCGCGAAATATGCCTTGTGACAGGCCGTACACCACGAGCGGGTACACAATCCCTAGCAGGATGGTGGTGGCGATCGTCATCAGGAAAGCGGTAATCAGGTTCTTCTTCATAACAGGTCCTAGGCCAAATGAATGGCTGTAATCAGCACATCGATGAGCTTGATTCCCACAAACGGCGCAATCAGGCCGCCAACGCCGTAATACAGAAGATTACGGCGCAGCAGCGCCTCGGCATTCATGGCGCGGTACTTCACGCCGCGCAGCGCCAGCGGGATGAGCACAATAATGATGAGAGCGTTGAAGATCACCGCCGAGAGCACTGCCGACTCAGGCGTCTTCAACCGCATGATGTTCAGAGCATTGAGTACCGGGAAGGTGGCGGCAAACATAGCCGGGATGATCGCGAAATACTTGGCAACGTCATTGGCGATGGAGAACGTCGTCAGCGCCCCGCGCGTCATGAGCAATTGCTTGCCGATTTCGACGACCTCGATCAGTTTCGTCGGATTCGAGTCCAGATCGACCATGTTTCCGGCTTCTTTGGCAGCCTGAGTGCCAGTATTCATGGCAACCCCGACATCGGCCTGAGCGAGCGCAGGAGCGTCGTTAGTGCCGTCACCCGTCATCGCGACCAGTTTGCCGCCGGCCTGCTCGCTGCGAATGAGCTTGAGCTTGTCTTCCGGAGTGGCCTGAGCGAGGAAATCGTCGACGCCCGCTTCGCGCGCGATCGCAGCCGCCGTCAGCGGATTGTCGCCAGTGATCATTACCGTGCGAATGCCCATAGACCGCAACTGCGCAAAACGATCGCGAATGCCACCCTTGACGACGTCCTTTAAGTGGATTACGCCCATCGCTTTCTGATTCTGGGCGACAACCAGCGGCGTGCCGCCGGAAGACGCAATGCGTTCTACTGTGGCGCGCACCTCTTGGGGCATCGCGCCATTGCCGTTCTGCTCGACGTAACGGGCAATGGAATCTGCGGCACCCTTGCGAATTTCGCGGCCGTCAAGATTCACCCCCGACATGCGCGTCTGCGCGGTGAACGGGATGAACTCCGCTTCGTGACTGGCAAACTCGCGGCCACGCAATTTGTATCGTTCCTTCGCGAGGACGACGATGGAACGCCCCTCCGGAGTCTCGTCGGCTAAGGAAGAAAGTTGGGCAGCATCGGCCATGTCGCTTTCGCTGACGCCTGGCGCGGGTAGGAACTCAGTTGCCTGCCGGTTGCCGAAGGTGATCGTTCCGGTCTTGTCGAGAAGAAGTGTGTTCACATCGCCCGCCGCCTCCACCGCGCGACCGGACATGGCCAGAACGTTGTGCTGCACCAGTCGGTCCATTCCAGCGATACCGATGGCCGAGAGGAGGCCGCCAATCGTCGTGGGGATCAGGCAGACCAGCAACGAGACCAAAACAAACACCGTTTGCGGAGACCCTGCGTAAACGGCAAAGGGCTGCAGCGTTACTACCGCAAGCAGGAAAATAATGGTCAGACCTGCCAGCAGAATGTTCAGTGCGATCTCATTGGGCGTCTTTTGGCGCGATGCTCCTTCGACCAGCGCGATCATGCGATCGAGGAAGGTTTCTCCAGGGTTCGATGTGATCTTCACCTTGATCTGATCGCTAAGCACGCGAGTGCCGCCTGTGACGGCAGATCGATCACCGCCCGCTTCGCGAATGACAGGAGCGGATTCACCGGTAATCGCGGATTCATCCACGGAAGCGACGCCTTCGACGATTTCACCGTCGCCCGGAATCAGTTCGCCGGCAGAGACCACTACCAGATCATCGACGCGCAGTTTCGCACTGGCAACCTGCTCGATCTTGCCGTCCAAGCCGAGGCGGTTGGCCATCGTCTCGGAACGCGCCTTTCTCAGTGTGTCGGCCTGCGCCTTGCCTCGGCCTTCAGCCATGGCCTCGGCAAAGTTCGCGAATAACACGGTGAACCAAAGCCAGAGAGTAATCTGCAAATTGAAACGAAAAGCTTCATGTGGGCGGAGAATCAAAAGCGCGGTCGTGATCACACTGCCGATCTCGACCACAAACATGACGGGGTTTCCCATCATGTGTTTCGGGTTGAGTTTCACAACGGAGCTCCATACTGCGCTCCGAACCAGATTGATATCCCAAATCGATTTGCGATGGCTTGCCATATCGTTCCTAGAAAGTCTTTCCCGCGTATAGCAGGAGGTGCTCGAGAATCGGCCCCAGACTCAATGCTGGGAAAAAGGTCAGGGCACCCAGGATCAAAATCACGCTGATCAACAAGAATGTGAACAAAGGCGTCGTCACCGGAAACGTCCCCAGTGACGGCGGCACATATTTCTTCTGCGCCAGATTGCCGGCGATGGCCAGCATTGGAATGATCATGAAGAACCGGCCAATCAGCATCGTCAAACCGGTCGCAGCGTCGTACCACGGAGTGCTCGCGGTGAGCCCGCCGAAGGCCGAACCGTTGTTCCCCGCCGACGAGACGAACGCATACAGAATCTGGCTAAAGCCATGTGGACCGGGATTGCTTATCCCTGCCGTGCCAAATCCCTTCACCACCGAAATGCCGGACAGCGTCAGGATGACCAACGGAAAGACGAGCGATACCAGCATGGCCATCTTCACGTCGTAGGCTTCGATCTTCTTGCCGAGATACTCTGGGGTTCGTCCGACCATTAGGCCTGCGATAAAGACGGCCAGAACAATGTAGATGAGGATTCCGTACATACCCGCACCAACACCGCCGAAGATCACCTCACTGAGCATGATGTTCACCAGCGGGATCATGCCTCCGAGAGGAGTATAGGAATCGTGCCATCCGTTGATGGCACCGCAACTGGCGTCGGTGGTAATGGTCGCAAACAAAGCCGAATTCGCAATGCCGAAACGCGTCTCCTTGCCCTCCATGTTGCCGCCCGATTGCGAGGAGGTCACATGTTGTGCGACGGTTGACGGGTACAGTGGATTTCCGCGGGATTCGGCCCAGTACGCCACTGTGACCCCGCAAAGAAACAGAATCGCCATAGCCGACCAGACAGCCCAACCATGCCCCCGCGATCCTGTCATGCTGCCCAGTGTGTAGGTCAGCCCGGCCGAAACGGCAAAGATCGCAAACATCTCGATCAGGTTTGACAGGGGAGTTGGATTCTCGTAGGGATGGGAGCTGTTCGCGTTGAAGAAACCGCCGCCGTTCGTTCCCCACTCCTTAATGATTTCCTGCGAGGCCACCGGCCCCTGGGCGATGGTTTGGGTCGTGACCGTATCCATCACAGGCTTGCCAGCGGCGTCCATGACCGGCTTGCCGTCCGCGCCCACACGCTGCACCGGTTGCGGCTCGACCAGCTTCACCGTGTCGTAAGGCTTGAGGTTCTGCACGACACCCTGCGAGACCAGCAGCACAGCTCCTACGATCGAAAATGGCAGTAAGACCCATAGGCTGGCGCGAACCATATCGACCCAGAAGTTTCCGATGGTCTGCATCTGCCGCCGGGCAATCCCACGGATGAAAGCAATGGCGAGCGAGATCCCGACGGCGGCCGAAACGAAGTTGTGATACGCGAGACCGGCCATCTGCGTGAAGTAACTCATGACTACTTCGCCGGAGTAAGCCTGCCAGTTCGTATTGGTCGTGAACGACGCCGCCGTATTAAACGCGAGATGCTGCGGCGCGACTCCCGCGAAATGCTGCGGGTTGAAAGGCAGCATGCCCTGCACGCGCTGAATCACGTACAGGAAAAGCATGGAGACGCCGCTGAAGAGGAGCATTGCAATGGCGTATTCCGTCCAGCGCATCTCATGCTGTTCGTCGACACCTGTAACTCGATACAGCAGGCGCTCGATAGGACGAAGCACGGGGTCGAGAAATGTTTTCTGCCGCTCAAAAACGCGGGCCATGAAGACTCCAAGAGGCTTCGTTACCGCGAAGATGAGTGCCAGGAAAACGGTGATTTGCAACCAGCCGTTGAGTGTCATATCAGAATTTCTCCGGCCGCAGCAGCGCGTAGAACAAATACGCAGTCGTTACTGCACTGATGATGAGCATGATCCAAGATTGAGTATCCATAGGCTTACTTCACCCGATCGCAGAAATGGACGTACGCGATCGCAATCGCAAAAAAACCGATTGTCACAGTGATCCAAAGAACGTCTTGCATATTCAAAGCTCCCAAATGCCTGCTACTACCAGGCTCCTTCTTTGCGCCCCCACCACCAAATCAGCCCCACCTCGGCGGTGGTTTGGCCCTTCTTGAGCAGGCCTTCCGTGCTCGAAAGGAACGATGGCTGGTTGGAATAGTCGTGGCGCCACTCGTAGCGCATCAAAAATCCGTCGGCCATTTTGTAGTCGAACGTGACTGTGTTTTCCTTCAGTGCTTGCGTGAGGCCACTGAACGATCCCCCTCTATCAGACAGGTACTCGAAGCGGGTGGCCAACGCGATCTTTTGTGTCCATTGGTACTTCGCATAGGCCGCGCCGCCGTCCGTGCGAGCGGGGGCGGAAGACTCACCGGGCGCAGCGGTTTGCCAGAGACGCTGAATGTAGTAGTCCCCTTCCAGGGCCAACGTCAGCTTCGACGTGGGCTGCCACGTCGCATACGTATCGAAGATGTGCGTCTTTCCGTTGGGCGCAGGCGTAATCGCGGTGAAACAGAGCCCTGGTTGCACGGGAATCGGTCCACAACTCGCTGCTGGAGTTCGATCTGGATGCTCCTGCCCCAGGTAATAATTCACAGTCCACGAAACATTCTTCGCAGGCTTGGCTACAAATCCAAATAGTTCATCCTTAAAGCCGTTCGTCGCTTCAACCTGATTGGTCCCGTTCACAACCCAGTAATTCAGCGTGAAGCGATCGTTCACGGGGTAGCTGGCCCGGACGCCCATGTGATAGAACGGCAAAAAATCAAACCAGAAGGCCCGGGAGTAATTCATTTGGTCTTTGGTGTAGTTGCCCTCGATCCCAATCGAACTGCCCCACTTTCCGAAATCGACATCGATGCCCTTCCCAACGGGCACCATGTAAGTACCGTAGGCTTGGAAGATATTTCTATAAATATCGGGACGGGGCTCGTTCGAGGGATTCCCCTGCAATGTGTCGGTGGCTTGGCCAAACTGGAGGTCAAGGCGTCCGCCCCAACGATGTCCGGTGCTGACGTCCGGCGCATGCTCCAGCACCAAGCTTCCCTGATTGAGGCTCAACTCGTTACTCAGCACGTCGTAAGCCCGCAGCAGATTGACGCGGCCTACCGGATTGTTGAAGTTGTAGCCGTAATAGCCGTCGATTCCGACATTGAGAGTCGTGGAGTGGAGGGCGTCCAGCGTCTTACGATCTTCAGAACTGAGAATAGCCGGCGCACTGGAAACAGGCTGAGCACTGCCGTGCGAACCGGGATCACCCTCGATCGCGGCGGGTGGCACGACCGTTGCCGCGTTCGTTGTGCCTTGCGCTGTTTGTAGCTCCTTCATCATTTGCTTGAGTTCTGACACTTCCTGTTCCAGTTGCTGCACTCGCTGTTTCAAGGCGTCATTCTCGGCCGGACGATCGGCACCCGTCTGAGCTTGACCTCCCGCCAAACCTGAGAGCATTAGCAGCAATCCCGCGAGATAGGACTTCATGTTCCTCCGAACCTTTCTGTCCCCTGCTCGCTTTTGCCATGCGGTGGGGGACGCGCCCCCAAGATACGCAACCCTGAGGAACTAGAACTTCACCAGGATCGCCATTGTCGCGCGGTCTTCGGTCTTCCGCAGATCGGGCGACCACCCGCTCACGATGGAACCGGGCGCACCCGTGTTCCCTCCCGGAGGCGTAACTCCGCCGGGGCCGCTCCAGTACGGAACACTGGCGTGACGATGATTGAACTCCCAGCGAAACGTGATGTACTGGCTGGGCATGTAGTCGTACGTACCGGATATGTCCCAGGCCTTAAACGGATCGCCAGGATTTTCAGTGAAGTACGGAGTGCCCGACGTGGCGGTTGTACCATTGATGGGCGGTAGCAAAACGAGATAGCGACCGGGATTGTTAATCTCGCCGCCGCCGACTGTAACGGCGTAGCGATCCTTCTTGAACCACCAACGGTTGTAGACCATGTAGCCGAGAAAACTCTGCTTGTAATCGACAATCTTCCCAGACGGATCCTTCTTATTGGTCGTGCAGTTCACGCCACCGCCCGATTCGCAGCCGATATCGCCGGTAAGTGTAAATGCCATCTTGTCGAGGAACCGTTCTGGGCGGTCGTAGTACTTGACCTCGAGACTGTTATCGCTGTGATAACGGGTGCGATTCGGTATACCGAGGGCGTCTGCCCCCACACCGTAGTTGTTCGAGATGAGCGACATCCAACTCGTTGGCCGGTATAGAATCTGCCCGCCCAAACCGAGCCTGCCATTGAAACGTGCATACGACTGCCACCCGTTGATGATCCAGGGCTCAATCTTCAGCTTTTCCGTGGGGAACACCTGGATACGCATTCCGGTAAAGAACCACGGTGTATTCGACGACACATAAGACGGCTGGTACGCCCAGTTATCGAAGTTGTAGTAGCTGAACAGGCCAACGTACGACATAAAGATGCCAGCATCGACGTTCACGCCGTGGAGGGCGTCCCAGTGATATCCGCCATACGCCTCCGACAGATAGCGGTAAGCATCCGCCAGGTTCCACTGGCCGCGCGAGTAGCTGGCATCGTTGCGGGGTGTAGTTTGGGAATACATGCCGAACTGCGTCATGAGCCGCGCGCGCGCATGATCGAAGTGAAAATCTCCGCCTACGCCTAACTGGGTGACCCCGATTTCATTAGAACGGAAGACTTCAGTTGAGCCGCCAATCGTGTCGTCCTGGGGATGATTAAAGTCGTATGTATATTCGACATCCGCACGGATTTCGGGAGTAAAGAACTTCGAATCAAACGCAGGTTCCTTGGTGCGCGGATTGCCGTTCAGCCAACTCCAGTCGGCAAAAGCAAAGGGCTCGGCCGGAGCCTTCTTTTCCTCGGCCGCGGACTGGGCGGGGGAGGAATTCGCGGTTACTGCAGACGTGACCGCACTGCTGATCATCGGAACTGACGCCGGAGGCTGAGTTGCGCCAGGGGCGGATGCGTCGACTGCACTATCGCGCTCCTTGAGTTTCGCCTCCAGTTCGGCGATCCGCTGCTTCATGACTTCCAACTCTTGCAGCACGTCTTTGTTGGTCTGCTTGTCTACTGACGCGCCTGTGTCCGTCGTGCCATTGTTTGAAACAGCCGGGCCGGAAATCTGCTGGCCGTGAGTTACCGCGGTCATACTGACGACAACCAATAAACCCAGCGCCGCACGGCGAGTCGCATCGACTGCAGACTTGGGGCGCGACACTTCTTTCTTCATCACGATAAGTTCTCCTGGCGTTCTTACTGGAGCGAACTTCGCCAAATAAACTTGCCTCGGCCGCGTTGCGTGCCTCCGCGCTTCGCGCACCAGAGCAACCAGCACGCGTAGCATAAAAATCGCTGCGCCGGCGCACAACGCTCCAAAGACAACGTTCATAAATTTGAGTTTGCTGAGCTATTGGATATCCCGGGCCGTAAAAAGGGGATCAGGAATTCATAAAGATTTCGTAAGGATTGCCGGGACTAGCAACCCCAGTCCGCTTCACCAGGCTTGGCGAAATACGGGCGGCTTGCTGGCTGGACCTGCTCAGCGGCGAGTTCGAGGAGGGCGAGACGGGCGGCAGCAACCATCAGTTTGCGCTCGGAGTGCGGCGTGCGATCCCAAGAGGAGCTCGCGGCTCCACTGTCTCGACAATCAAAGTCGTGCGCAAGGGCGCCCTTGTAATGATGGAAAAGCTTTGCCAACTCTTCCGGAGAAACATCTTGAATGGACCACATAGTTCTTTCATCCTCCACCAAGAGTTGATCGCAATCGGCATAAGGATTAAATAAAGACTTCGTAGAATGTTCGTAAGAGAATCAACACAAGAGCGAGGCCGTGTAATCGAGCGGATTGAGTTCGATGGGTCAGGAATGGGCAGAAATGGTCGCGGGCCTACTCGCCCGGTTCGAAGCGGTATCCGACCCAGGGCTCGGTCACGATATAGCGCGGCGAAGATGCTTCCGGCTCCAACTTCTTGCGCAGTTGGCCCACGAACACTCGGAGGTATTCGACCTGCTCGGTGCTCTGTCCGCCCCAGATCGCGCCCAGCAAGGTGCGGTGATTGATAACCTTCCCAGCACGCCGCGCCATGTACACCAGCAATTCAAACTCCTTCGGTGTCAAGCGGACTTCGTCGCGTCGCACAAAGACCCGGCGAGCTGCGGTATCGATTCGGAAGTCTCCCACCTCAATCACTGGATCTTCGGCATTCTCAGCTGGCACACGTCGCAGATTCGCCCGCACGCGAGCCAGCAGTTCATGCATACCGAAAGGCTTGGTAACGTAGTCGTCGGCCCCGGCATCCAGGGCTTCAACCTTCTGCTGTTCTTTATCGCGGACCGATAACACCAAGATCGGAACCTGGGAGACCGCCCGGACTTTCCGGCAGAGTTGTAGACCGTCAATCGACGGCATCGATAGATCGGTGATGATCATGCTTGGCGACCAGTCTTTCATGATCTCCAAAGCCATTTCACCGCTGTTCGCGACGCGAACGTCGTAGCCCTGCGCGGACAGACTGGTTCGCAGCACGCGCGTAATCTGCGGTTCGTCATCCACTACGAGGATATGCGCCGGATCGGACATTTAGCGCGCCTCCTGCGTCACGATGTGAACGTCCACTGAAGGAGAATCCCGCAGGAACCGCTGGATCGCCGACATGTACAGGTATCTCTGCCAGCCCGTGCGAGCCGAACGGCCAAAGATGACCTGCGTGATGTGATTCTCGCGAACCAGGTGCGCGATGCCGTCCGCGATACTTCTCCCCGAAGTGCGGACCACCTTTGCGCCCAAATTCTCGGCAAACCGGATGTTCTCGGCCAGAGTCTTCTGATCTTCGGGACGAGTGTCGCGGCCGACATCGATATAAAGCACGAACAACTCTCCGCCAATGGCCTGCGCCATCCGTGACCCGCGGGCGATCAGGTACTGCGCCGCCGGATTCGAGCTCACGCAAACGCCGATTCTTTCGCGCACCTGATGGGCCGGTTGCGTGCCGTCGTTTTCCAGATAAGCGTCGAGACTGCGATCGACAACTCCGGTCACCTGCCGCAACGCCAATTCGCGCAAAGCAATCAGGTTGCCTGGGCGAAAAAAGTGCGACAAAGCACGTTGCGCCCGATCGACCGGATAGATATCCCCGCGTTCCATGCGCTTCTGCAACGCTTGCGGTGTGAGATCGGCCAGAACGATCTCATCCACCCGCTGCATCACCCAGTCCGGGACAGTCTCCCGTACCTGCACCCCGGTGATCTGCAGGACCGTGGGACCGATGCTCTCCACGTGCTGCACGTTCATGGTTGAAAGGACGTCGATCTTCGCCTCCAGGAGATCCATCACGTCCTCGTACCGCTTTGCGTGTCTACTGCCTTCGATGTTTGTGTGGGCCAATTCATCGACAACCACCACTGAAGGCTTGCGCGCCAGGATGGCGTCCACATCCATCTCTTCGAAAAGAGTCCCTTTGTATTCGAGTCTGCGGGTCGGAATGCGGTCGAGTTTTCCGGCGAGTTCGGCGGTTGCCTTGCGCCCGTGGGTCTCGACAACTCCCACCACAACGTCTTCGCCACGACTGGCGCGGCGGATGGCCTCGCTCAGCATGCTGTAAGTCTTTCCGACACCTGGAGCGTAGCCGAGAAATAACTTGAAAATGCCGCGCGGCTTGCCGGGCGAGACTTCGTTCAGCCACTCTTCGGGCGTCTTGGCCATCGCTGGTATTTTCTTTCGTTACCTTAAAATTGTCATCTCCATCGTACAATGCGGGGGTGAAAACCGGGGTGCGAACACAGGCACTGCGTTACATCGCAGTATTGGCGAGCGTTACGATCATCGTGACCATCGGCCATCGTCTGCAGGTCAATTCGACGACGGTCGCCTTGATGTTTCTCGTGACCGTTCTGTTGACTTCAGCATACTGGGGCCTGCGGTATGCGGTCTTGATGGCGGTCGTGGCAACCGCCGCCTTTAACTTCTTTTTCCTGCCCCCGGTCGGAACATTCACCATTGCGGATCCGCAGAACTGGGTCGCGTTGTTTGCATTTTTGGTCACCGCACTCGTGGCCAGCAATCTAGCCGAACGTGCACGAAGAGAGGCCGAGGGTGCGCAGCAACGGCGGCGTGAGGTGGAACGCCTTTATAGCTTGAGCCAGCGCCTGCTTGCGTCCGACAATGTGGTCGAACTGCTCAATTCCCTCCCCTCTTACGTACAGGAAACATTTTCCGTGGGCAGCGTAGCGTTGCTTGCCCCTGATCACTCTACGGTGTATCGCTCGTCCATCGATGCCAATTTCGAAGAAAGCGTCCTGCGCTCGACTCTCTTGCGGGGTGAGCCCATCACGCAGAATGATGTCTCCTATGTTCCCTTACGCCTCGGAATGCGTACCGTAGGCTCGTTGGCCATTGCCGGAGACGAACTCTCCCGGCAAACGCTGGACGCGTTGGGAACCTTGATCGGCTTGGCCGTGGAGCGCGCCCGCGCCCTGCAAGCGCTGAGCACGAATCGAGCCGAACAGGAGCATGAGCGCTTGCGCTCGGCCCTGCTCGACTCCGTCGCCCATGAATTTCGCACCCCCCTCACTTCCATCAAGGCCAGCATTACGACACTTTTATCGGGCACGGCCTTGCAAGAAGAAGGTCGCCGGGATTTGCTGACCGTGATTGATGAAGAGACCGATCGTCTCAATCGTCTTGTCGGCGAAGCCGCCGAAATGGCGCAGCTCGATTCGGGTATGTTCAAGCTCGACCTGCAGCCGCATGCGATCGACGACGCCCTCGAACCCGCCATTCAGGATGCCAAGGCGACACTCGAGCACCATCCGCTGGAAGTCAATATTTCAAGGGATTTGCCACGAGTGAAGATGGACGTGCAACGCATTCGAGAGGTCCTCATGCATCTGTTGGAAAATGCCGGAAAGTATTCCGATCCCGGCACCTCCATTCGGGTCACTAGTGAGATCAAGGGAGACCGCCTGGTCACGAGCGTCGCAGATCATGGTCCGGGCATCGACTCTTTCGAACAGTCCCTCATCTTTGAAAAGTTTTATCGGGGCCGCAATCAACGCTATAGCGCCCCCGGCACTGGTATGGGACTGGCCATTGCCAAGGTCATTGTCGAAGCCCATGGCGGATCCATTAGCGTGGTCAGCCAAATGGGGAGCGGATCGGTTTTTTCCTTCAGCCTGCCGCTGGAAAAGACGGCGACCTCCTTTGGAGTCGTGATCCCGATCGAGACCCAGACCCGTCGCTAGAGTTTTTTGAGAAAGAATTCGAATAACATATATGCGATCAGGGCGGCGAATTTCGCGACTTCGAATTGGCCACCGTCAAGATGTCGTGCACCGCGCACGCGAATCCTCTTCTGCTTCCCATGCCGGAGCGCTCGAATTCACTCAGCAGATTGGCACAGAAAAGAAATGATATGAACGGACTTCGACAATCGCTCGCAGGCTCTCTTCATCGCGACTATTCCTTGATGTAATACGCTGAGTCCTGCGGACGCACCACACGCGGAATCCATAGCGGACGCCGCAATCCCCCCGGTCCCGGCGCAGGCCTCGCGAGCGCCTTCCAGCGCAGATACACCGCATGCGACAAATTGGTGTCGACGAAGATGTCGCCATACCGGTCGTCCTTTCCTGCTCTCTCCACCTTCACCAACTGATGCCAGCAATGCATGCCGCTCACGGGATCCGGATGCACCGGAAAAGTAATATCCTGATGCACGCCGGCGTCGCTCCACCAGACCCGATTCGTATCGGCGTCCTTGGTCTTGTAACTATCGACACCTTCGATCTGCCGCATCTTCCACTGGCCTTTGCTGACTTCTTTCAGATCGACCCACGCGCTCGACATGCGCTCGACTTGATCGTCTTTGTTGATGCGCCAGCGTCCTAGATGGTGCGAGCATGCAACGACTCCAGGCGCTAATCCCTCGGTGACCCAGGCGTGCAGCACAAAGTAGCCAATTTCCGTGTGTACCTTCATCAGATCGCCTGTGCGGACGCCGCCAAGTTTCTTCGCGTCCACGGGATTGACCCACAGAGGATTCTTATGCGAGATCTCGTAGAGGAATTTGGCGTTGCCCGAACGGGTGTGAATCAGGTTCGGTAAGCGGAAAATCGGCAGCAAGGTATAAATTTCTCCTCGCGCGTCTTTGGGCCATTCCACGACAGGCATGTAGGTTGGATCGAATCCTTCGCCCGGGAGCCCTTCCGAAGCTCCATGGGCCGACCGGTGAATATGGCTGCGGTAATACTCTGGCAACGCAAACTCCGGCCACTTCCAATCAGCCAATGTCTTCGAAAATAATTCCAGCTTGCGCGATGGCGTGTTGTAGCCGACAACCGGCTTGTCTTCCACCATGACACCAACCGGCCTTCCAGCTTTGGTCACGACCCCATTGGCTTCGACCTGGGCGTCCGCTAAATCGACGGTGGGAATGTCTTTTTCGTTCTGCTTGTAAACGTCTCGTGTTACTTCGAAGGCGCCATATTTCCGCATGTACTGAAGCGGCGTCAGCCCCTCTTTCTTCGCTGCCTCAGGCAAACCCGGAACCGAGTTGTCGAAGATCCATCCGTAGTATTCGTCGACGGTCAGTTTTTGTCCTGTCCGATACGGAGATTCGAAGTATTGGCGGATGCCCATCGAGCCGTCGGGATCAATCGCCCACGACAAGCTGATCCAAAACTCGTCTTCCTCCCACACCTCGCCAGGATTGGCCTGATACGAGTATTCGAACTTTTCGCCGGCACGTTCGCGCAGCACACGATTCACTGGCTGACGAAACCCAATCCACTTCCCTGCATATGACTCCTGACTCATCAAATCGTGGCGTTCCGAACTGAATCCCATCGGCAAAACATAGTCGGCGAACCAAGCGGTCTCACTCCAGGTTGGAGTCAAGGCTGCGTGCAGTCCGACCTTCTCTTCGTCGCGCAACATTTCGATCCACGAGAACCCGTCGGGATACGTCCACACCGGATTGAACACACGAGTGAAGTAGGCTTCAATCCGCCCCCGTCCTTCTTTCAGGAAGTGCGGCAACAGAAACGACATCTCGTGCGTGCACAGCGGCCATTCCCGCGGATACAGCAGTTCATTCCATTTTTTCTGCGGTGGAGGGACCTTGAACGGCTTCGGGACGAATTTATTCCAGGCATTCAAATTGTGTCCGCCTTCGGTCCCGACCGATCCCGTCAGCACGTGCAGCAGCATTAGAGCTCGCGCCGGCTGCCACCCGCCAAGATTCCCCGATGCGCTTCCGCGCCACAAGTGGGAAGCAAAACGGCTACCTGCCGTGGCAATCTCGCGCGCAATTTTGACGATGGTCTCGGCCTTTACTCCGCTTTCCTTCTCGGCAAATTGCGGAGTGAACTGCGCATAATGTTTCTTCAAGGCCTCGATCGTCGCCTCAAAACTCTGCCCCTGCGCGCGAAAGCCGTCGACTTCGAGCTCCTCCCAGTTCGTCCAATTTTTCACGAACTTCGTGTCGAACCGGTTCTCGTCGAGGATGACCTTGGCCATCGCAAGCAGTACAGCAGCCTCCGTCCCCGGATACGTCGGCATCCAGTAATCGGCCATGCTGGCGGTGTTCGAGAGGCGCGGATCCATGACTGCAAGCTTGGCTCCCGCCATTTTGCCGTCGATGATGCGCTGCGCATGCGGATTGAAATAATGTCCGGACTCGAGGTGCGCCGACAGCAGCAGAATGAAGCGCGCGTTGGCATGATCAGGCGATGGCCGATCCGCGTAATGCCAGAGCAGATAGCCCAGACGTGCGGAGGACGAACAGACATTGGTGTGCGAGTTGTGCCCGTCAATGCCCCACGCCTGCAGCATGCGCTCCATGATGAAGTCATGCCCGGGCCGTCCGACGTGATACATCACTTCCTCGCCGCGGCTCTCTTGGATCGCTTTGCGGATGCGCGTGCCAAAGGTTTCAAGCACTTCATCCCATGAGGTCCGGACCCACTTCCCCGCCCCTCGCGGACCACTGCGCTTCATGGGATACAGCACGCGGTCAGGATCTTGAATCTGGTTGATCGTGGCCGGACCCTTGGCGCACAAACGCCCACGGCTGGCCGGATGCATCGGATTGCCTTCAAACTTCTTGATCTCGCCGGATTCTTTGTCGACGTAGGCCAATAACCCGCAGGCAGACTCGCAATTGAAGCAAATGGTAGGAACGAGCTGGTAGTGCCTCTCAACGCGCTTGGGCCAGGCGTCGGCGTCGAGTTCCACCCAGTCATCCCACTTTTCAACCGGTGGGCAATACGCCAGATGGCTTCCGTCACGTTTAAATTCCGTCATGGATGTCTCCGCTAACTATTGGGCACGCTCTGGCCCGCCATTACAAAGCACCACTCGAACGCCAGCAAGCCGAGCAAGGCCAAAACAGCGGCGATTGCAGAGTTGTGAATATCGAATGAGACTGGACCGAGCAAACAAAGAGGAACGATTCCCCCGAGAACGATAGCTCCCCACCAGAACCAGTTCTTGAAAGGTCCATGTGTGATGAGCCGGGCGGCGTACGCGGAATTGTCGGTCGCGTGCGGCATCGAAAATTCGGCGGCGACAATCAACAAATGTGCGATCAGAGATGCGCCCAGCGCCACCTTCGCCGCTACCGCGGCCGGACCGGATCCGCCCCAAGCGCCCGGTAACAGACAAAGGACGGCCGCTCCGCACATCAGCGCCTGGACCACCAAATGCACGGGCAATAACGGCGTCTGCCACAAATCTCGTCCTTCACATTGCCCGAACAGGAACGCTGTATACATAGCCGCAAAGAAACCGGTCAGGACTGTGGGCCACAACAGGAACCAGGCGACAAAATCGAAACTCAACAACGAGGCGAGCCAGAACAATCCCGCCAGGCCGGTGTACCCGATCAAGATAAAGGCTCCGCGCGCCAGCCATGACTTGGTTTGCGGAGTAAACACTACTCGCAAGAAGCGGGCCTTATGTTCCAGATCGCACACGAGCAATCCTGTTGTAATCGCAGTAAAGATCAGGGCGATCGTCGCCAATACCAGGTCCCGCACGCGATCTGCTCCGACGCGCCCAAACAGCATGGCAATCGCAGGAATGGCCAGCGCCCCCGATCCAATCGATTTCGTCCAGCAATACGCCGGAACTTGCCATCCCCACGGGCGCGCGTGGGAGACGTCATAGGCCGCGAGTGCATTTTTCTGCAGCAGTGGACTGCCTGCCGGATACAGCGCACCACCGCCATGCAAGCTATCGTTGCGCTGGGCCCACATGTAAATTGACTCGTGCCGCGCCGCTGTGGGAACGATCGCGCTCTCATCCGCGTCGATGTAATACAGTTTCGGACGCGTCCCCTGTTCCGGTTTGCGCACTCGTACCGGTTCGCGCGCCAGCAATTGCGAAATCTCGCCATCGTAGGCGTCCAGATCGCCGGCGATGATCGCGTGTTCCGGACACACCACCACGCACGACGGCTCTAATCCGACCTCCGTGCGATGCGCACAGAAATGGCATTTCGCCGCCGTTCCCTCGTCTGGGTCGATGTAAATGGAATCGTACGGGCATGCCTGCATGCATGCCTTGCACCCGATGCAGCGCTCGGAACTGAAATCCACGATGCCATCCTGGCGCTGATACATCGCGGTCACGGGACAGATCGTCACACACGGTGGATTCTCGCAGTGATTGCAGCGCGTCACCTGAAAAATGCGGCGGGTGTTGGGAAAGGTCCCCTTCTCGACATACTTCACCCAGGTACGATTCACCGTGAGTGGAACGTGATTCTCGGTTTTGCACGCGACCGTACAGGCGTGGCAGCCAATGCATTTGCGGTTATCGATGATAAAGCCGTATCTCATCGCGAGCCAATTGACTGAGCTCGAACATTTTAGCCGAGGACACGCTGGCGGTTAGTGACAGGCTTGAGGCGGGAGGTTGCAAATGCGGGGCGACATTTTCATGGCCGAGTGTGATGCTGGAAGAACGCCCAGATCTTAGCTTCTATGCCCTTTGGCCAGACGTGCCCCAAGCCAACCTCGCGCTGGAACACTACTTCCACACCGTCGCTACAACTGGTCGCGTCCTGGCCGTTCACCCCAGAGGTCGCCTGTCCGTTCGTACAAAGGCTTTGAGCCGTGGATCGTTTCGTGCAGGCGTTTGTGGAGATCCAGAAGTTCACACTATCGTCCACCGAGGGTAGCGAATCGTGCAGGCCTCCCCAGAACCAGCCTGTCCCGCCGCAATAGGGGACGATCGGATCGTCGTCACCATGCAGCTCCAATACAGAAACCGGGTCCACGGGTGGAGGCGGCGAATAGTTCTGCCCGATGGGATGAATATCGATCATCCCCGACGCGGGAGCGATGGCTCCCACAATGTCACTCAAGTCGGTGCCCACGCGGTGTGCCATAAAGCCACCCGACGACATGCCGGTCACGAAGGTGCTTCCGGGCTTGACCTTGTACTCCGACTGCAACGAAGTGATGAGCCAGCGCAAGAATCCAGAATCGTCAGGCGCGATGGTGAAGGTCGTGTCGGTTTCGTAACAATCCCAATACCATTGCTTGTCGGCGGGGTTATAGCTCGAAATCGGCCACACCATCACGAACCCGTATTGAGTGGAAAGACTCTCCCACGGCGCCATGTTGTAGTAAGGAGGATCCGTAGGTCCGTTCTGCGAGGTGGAATTCAGAAATAACACCAGAGCGGGAGTCACGGCCAGCTTTTTTGGCGTGTAAACGGCATAGTAGCGCCGGATGCCGTTCCAGGTGGTTGTGTACTTATGCAGGCCGGTCTGGGCTGAGGCACAAACAGCGAGCCCAACAAGAAGCGAGCCGACGCACGCCAATTTCTGAATGAAGTTGCCAGTCGACAAAAATCCCCCAGTACAGCTTTAACTTTCAAATGCTGCAGTAGGGGGATTTTGAACTTCGACTTCGCCTGCCAATACGATTGCGACTACTTGTTGTTGCCTGCGAGCAATCCGTAAACGTCAATTTCTGTTTGTGTAGCTACGTAAACTTTGCCATTGGCAATGGTCGGTACCACGAACTTTACTCCCGGGCCGGCCTTGTCACGTGTGGAGTTTGACGCACTGGAATAGAGCTGGTGCGCCACGTTGGTTGCATCGAATGCGTACAGCACGGCCGCCTTACTTCCCGGTTTGGTGGAGAGCAAATCCTGCCGGGCAATCGCCCAGAGAATTCCATTCGTATCGCCATTGGCGGAAATCGAAGGCGTCGCACCGATCGTCAGCCGCATGGGGCTTTGTGCCACAGAAGTGATACTGGTGAAGATTCCACCTGACATCGTCCACATACGCAGATTGTCTCCTGCCGGCGCCTGGTTTTCGCTGTTCAGGCCCGAGTAGTAGAGATAGGTCGAGGTCGCGCTCTGCCAATACGCTCCACCGCTCCAGTAGCCCGCCAAGGGACCGTCGACCGTCTGAATCGTGGCTCCCGACGACTGGCCCAGGTTGTCGGCGTCGATCAGGTATACCGGCGAGATCGATCCGTCGCACGGATATCCCTTACCTGCCATCACCAGTAAATTCGTCTGCGCCCCTAACTGCGGCGGAAGCAGCATCGGAGAGCCTGATCCCAGGTCGTCGTCGTTGTCGTACCGGCACGATTGATCTGTAGGAGAGAAGTAGTCGAGTACCTGGAACGAATATTGACTCGTGCTCGAATTGAAATTCAATGCCAGCTTAATAACCGTGTCGCCGTAATCCGAGCCGCCGGTATCTACGTCAAACACCCCGTCTGCCGTGGCGGCATAGAGATTGCCGTTGACATCCGCACCGACCGCACCCCCGCTGCCCCAGAATCCGGATAGACCCTTGCCGCTCAGGGTCACGTTCGGCGCCGAGCAGAACACCGCCAGCAATTTCAATGTCTGCGCATCAAAAGCGAAGATCCATCCCCGGTCCTGACCGAATGGAACATAAAGAACGCCCTGCTGCGTTCCGGCATATGGAGTGAGCGTCAGGGCCGGGCGCTGCATCTGGTGCTGCGGTACGAACTGTTGCGAGGCCAGAGTGTACGGCGCAAAGTTGCATCCCTTGCCCGGTCCTTGACGGCAAATCGTCACCGGACTGTTGGGCTGTTCTGCCCCGGTCGCAATGTTCAACGCATGCAGACGTGTGGCATAGAGAGATCCGCCCTTAGGCCCCAGTTCCTTGGTGCGCGTAATGAAGTACATCGACTGGTTCGCCAGATTGATGACAGGTGTTCCAGTAATACCGATGGTCGGGTACACGTTGCAATAAGGATCGTTTTCCGTGCATGGCATCGCCACAATGTTGGGCGGATTGGAGAACGAAGTCTGCCAGAGCGGTGTTGGATTCAGCGCGGCACTATCGGCGTCGAACGCATATACCGTGTCGTTTTCCGTGGCCACGTAGACGACGTTGTGGGTGGTCGCATTGATGGTCACGCCTTGCACGTAGAGCGGTTGGGCGTAAATCATTCCATCCACGGGATACGAGAACAGTTTTCCAAACTTGGTGGGCGTGACGTTGGTCGGTTTCAGAATCGTTTCCTGCAGATTCTGACCGGTGTGCTGGTTGTCGTTATGCCACGTAAGGACATTGACTTGGGCCGTTGCAAAACTGGGACCGAAAACCAGAAGGGCGGATAGGGTCAATCCCGCTAGACGCAGAACTCGACTACGCATAGAAATTTTCTCCCAACCTGAATGAACCCGGAGTTACGAGGGAAGCTGCCTGCGTGGGGGGATAAGCAGCCACTTAATCCTTGAGAGTTTCGCGTTTTCCGGCGACCCTGTCAAGGTGAAATAATCTGCAACTTTTAACGCCTAACAGCCTGAAGCCTCAGATGCTTAGGCTACAATCAGGTGCACTCCTAAATTTGTAGTTGAGGCTCGGGTAAACCAGACACATGACCGCCGAGATCGCAGGTCGTATCCCTTCTCCTCTCGACAGCAAGAAGGTCTTCTACAACCGTTTTCTTTTGATCGTCGCCGGCCTTGGCGGCCTGCTTTACGGAGTGGATGTCGGCATTATCGCGGGAGCGCTTCCGTACTTGGAGGCCACATCGGGTCTGAACGGCGGGCAGCTTTCAATCGTGGTCGCCGCCGTCCTGCTCGGCAGCGTGATCTCTACTCTTTTCGCCGGCATCCTTGCCGACTGGATGGGCCGTAGGGCACTGATGGCCGTCAGCGGAGTAATGTTCGTGATCAGCATTCCGACCATTGCTCTGGCGCACGGATACGCGCCTCTGGTCTTCGGTCGTCTCCTACAGGGAGTGAGCGCTGGTCTCATTGGCGTAGTTGTGCCCTTGTATCTCGCCGAATGTTTGACTGCAACCGACCGCGGTAAAGGGACGGGAATCTTCCAGTGGCTGCTCACGGCTGGCTTGGTCATCGCGGCGCTAGTCGGAGCCTATTTCAGCTTCCGCGTCGATCAGGTCGCGAAACTCGGCGACGTGGCGCAGCTGTTTGCCTTTAAAGACACAGCGTGGCGCGGGATTTTCTGGGTTTCCTTGCCGCCAGGGATTCTGTTTGTCATTGGCAGCTTCATGGTGGCGGAATCGCCGCGCTGGTTGTTGCGGCGCGGAAAGAATGAAGCTGCTCACGCCACTCTTTTGCGCTCGCGGAGCACTGCCGATGCGGACTTCGAATTCAAAGAGATGCAGCAGGTCATCGCTGCAGAAAAGACGGGAGTGGGATCGGCTAGGCAAGGAGCCAAAGAATCGCTGCTAAGACGCAAGTACGTCATTCCCTTCGTGCTTGCCTGCATCATTCTCGCCTGCAATCAAGCGACCGGCATCAATTCGATCATCGCTTACAACACGAACATTCTGCTGCAGGGCGGCTTGTCGGATTTTGCGGCACATTGGGGATACGTCGCCTTCAATATCATTAACTTTCTTGTCACTTTTGCCGGAGTCGTTCTTGTGGATCGCAAGGGCCGAAAGTTCTTGCTGGCGGTTGGGACCGCGGGGATCATCGTGTCTCTGGCATGTACTGGCGTCTTGTTCCTTCGTGGCGAGCGCCTGCGCATTGACGCCAAGGCTGCGGTGCAAGGCATGGTTCCCGCCGATCAGAAACTCAGCCTCCTCTATGACAATGCATTGGCTGCGTCTCTGACCAAAGGATCATCCGGGCCCGGCCAGCCGTCGTCCCTGGTGGTCATCTATTCCTACGGTGACTTTCGCGCGGCGAGCCAGGCGGTTCGATCAGACGACCCTTCTGCCAAGCCGATTCAGATCGCACGCGAGGGCTGCGTACCTGCCAACAAGGTCGTCGCATTCTTCTCGAATCCCTTTGGCAGTCTCGACACTGCGCGGACTGCGCCACTGAAAATTGAAAATGCACTGATCAGCCCCATACCGAGCTCGAGTAACGGCTGGATGGTGGCGATCACGCTCTTCATCTTCATGGCATTCTATGCAGTCGGACCGGGAGTCTGCGTCTGGCTCGCCCTCTCCGAACTCATGCCGACACGGATTCGCTCGAACGGAATGAGCATCGCCCTATTGTTAAATCAGGCGGTCTCCACCACAATCGCCGCCGTATTCCTTCCGACCGTCGGGAGATACGGTTATTCGACCATGTTCTTCGGCTTTGCCGCCTGTACAGTGCTCTACTTCGTAACAGCGACGTGGTTCCTGCCGGAAACGAAAGGCAAAACGCTTGAAGAAATCGAGGCATACTTCGAGCACGGGGACGCGAAAGCACAGGCATAGAGCGCAAAGTTTTTGCACGCCGAAAAGGCCATCATTTAATCTCATGCCAAAATCATCATGACTGCTACTAAGAACAAAAAGACAGAGAAGCCGAGCGCAGAACTCAATCATTCCCACGCCATGCGGCGCGAAATTTACGAACAGCCGCAGGCCATTGCCAAAACCATCGCGAAGCACCTGAAAGACGACATCATCTTCCCCGGTGCACTGGTCCCTATTGAGGGCGCTTTGCTGACGTTTGAGAAGCTGATCATCGCCGCCAGCGGATCCAGCCGGCACGCTGGCCTTGCAGGCGAAATCATGATCGAGGACCTCTCGGGCGTGGCCGTCGACGTGGAATACGCCAGCGAATACTGCTATCGCTCCACCCACACCGCGATCGACCCCATCGTCATGGTGATTACTCAATCCGGCGAGACGGCCGACACTCTCGCGGCTCAGCGTGAAGCGCTAACCCGGGGAGTAAAGACAATCGCTATCTCCAACATGCCCGATACCACTATCGTGCGCGAGGCGGGAGCGGCTCTGATTACCGGCGCGGGTCCGGAAATCTCGATTCCAGCCACCAAGAGTTTCACGACGCAGGTAACGATCCTCTACCTGATGGCGTTGTTCCTGGCCCGCAAACGGGGCCGGATGACCTCTGAAGTCACGCGCACCTACCTGCAAAGCCTACAGCGCCTTCCCGAGGCCATCGAAAAAAATCTTCGAACCTGGGATGAGCTTGGCGGTGAATTCGGCGGCGTGCACTTCAAGGCGGAGAAGTTCCTATATCTGGGACGCGGCGTACATTACGCTATCGCGCGCGAAGGAGCGCTGAAGCTGAAAGAAATCTCCTATGCTCACGCCGAAGGGTATCCCGTTGGAGAATTGAAACATGGTCCAAACGCTCTGGTCGACGAAAAACTACCCGTCGTAGTGTTAGCGACATGCGACCGCAAGGACCCCGATTCCGTCCTGCGCTATCGCCGCACCCTCGATGTGATGAAAGAAGTGAAATCCCGCAAGGGACCTCTGGTGAGCGTTGCCACCGAGGGCGACAAAGAAGCGGGAAAGATCGCCGATCACGTCTTCTACGTTCCGGAAGCTCCTGAGCTTCTGCTTCCAATCCTCGAAGTCATCCCCCTGCAACTGTTCGCGTATCACGTCGCGGTGAACAAGGGTATCGATGTAGATCATCCGCGAAATCTGGTGAAGGCGGTCGTGACGGAGTAGGAATTAAGTTTGAACTAGGGTTTCGACGGGCTCGCTGGATTTCCATTCTGACAGAAGACACCGAGGCACATGATCACGCCGATCGCGACGGCACCCGCGCCAATCGCATAAGGGGAGTCCAATATCGGCTTGGTCGCGTCTCCTGGCCAAGGCATCCCGGCGGCGCAATGTTCGTCGCGAGTCTTCTGCTCGCCTTCGTGCACGATCGTCCGATTGGAATGTTCGTTCTGCTTGGCTTCCTCCACCTTGCGGTCTCTCACTTCGATGTAAACGTCGTCCTTGAAAGCGGACACTTTTACTTTCGTATCAACATCGACGACCTGATACTGGGTCCAGTCGGAATTCACCGGCACGACCTTGATGCACCCCACGCGCACGCGAAGGAACCGTGACGTGTTCACTGAAATCGTTCCGTGGTCGAGCACTAATTCTTCGCCGTCGAAAGTGAGGAGCGTGTCGGAACTGATCTCGGCGCTGGAACCCTGTAGTTGAAGAACGGCGGTCGCGTCCTTGGCGGTCTGAATGGAATCGTTCCGGACAACGGTCACGATGGGTGGAACCGTATTCCCGTTTACGGTCACGGTGCGCACGGAGCGGAGCGTTGCACTGGCCTCCTGTGCAGATAGAGACACGGGCAGAATCGCGATCAGCGCGCAGACAACGATATTGCGCCATGGGAACAAAGCTATTCCCCGCGACTCTCCGCACTTTGCATTGCGTCAAGCTTATCTTGGGTTTACAGACGCGGGTATTGGCTCGCGTGGTGACCCAGAGGGCCAAATGCGCCTTCTGGATTGGCGTTTCGGGTTAGGCGCGGGCGAAGTCGATATAGCCTTTTTGCACATCGGTGCGGATGAGTTTGGCTTTGATTTTGTCGCCGACGTCGAGTCCCTGATCACCTTGCGCGAGCAAACCTTCGATGTGGGGCTGCAGAACACGGACGAAGGTGCCGTGATCCGTCGCTCCGGTGACAATGGCGTCGAAGACTTCTCCAATGCGCTTCTGCATAGCGACGGCAGCGAGCCGCTTCGACATTTCCCGTTCGACCTTCTTTGCCGCATCTTCCTTGTCGGTGCAATTTGCCGCGACTGAGGTGAGTTCATCGTCGGAGTAGGGATTGGGCTGACCCGCCAGTTTGGCCTTCAACAAGCGTTGGGTAACGACATCGGCAAAACGGCGATTCGGTGCCGTGGAGTGGGTGTAGTCCTGAACCGCAAGGCCGAAGTGGCCCGCAGCAGTTTCGCCGGCGCGTTCGAGCACGTATTCGCCGGGACCGATCAGTTTGATGACAATCAAAGAAACATCCGCGAAGTGATCTGGGTCGGCAGCTTTGCGGCGAAGCAGAAAATCGTTCAGCGCTTTGGAGTCTGGCTCTGCTGGAAGTTTCTCGCCCTTGGTCGCGGCAAGTTGAACGATGCGATCCCAGCGTTTGGGAGTGCGCACAATGCGGCGCAGCGAAGAAACATCTTCGAGGACACGAGCCACCACTCCGTTCGCCGCGACCATGAAATCTTCGATGAGTTCCGTAGCTCGGTTCTTC
>Ga0335071_10001376_pt1 | contig 26076 bp, 18 predicted proteins | sample Lox_Sample_15_FD_206724 | JGI IMG/M metagenome (GOLD analysis project Ga0335071, IMG submission 206724) | Soil microbial communities from Loxahatchee National Wildlife Refuge, Florida, United States - Lox_Sample_1.5 | ecosystem: Environmental > Terrestrial > Soil > Wetlands | place: USA...
CCCTGGAAGAGGTTCCAGCTGAGCACCACCTTGCCGGTGGCGGTGTAGGCGCGCGTGGGATCGCCGTAGGTGCCGTCGCGGCCGGTGAGCTGGGTGCCCGACCGGGAGTAGCTCCCCTGCAGCGAGACGGTGGGGTAGTAGGCGGCCCGGGCGACCTCCACCGCGGCGCGGGCCGCCTCGAGCCGCGCCGAGCCGGCCAGCAACGTCGGGCGCCGCTCGCGGGCGAGGGAGAGGAGCGCCTCGAGCGGCGGCGGCTCGGCGGGGGGCGTCGCAGCGTCGAGCTCGGGCGGCGCCACCACCTCCGTCGCCTCCGGTCCGGTCGCGCCCAGCGCCGCGGCGAGCGCCGTCCGCGCCTGCTCCACCCGCGCCCGCTGGGCCTCGGCGGCGATCCGATCGTTGCCCAGGTTGACCCGGGCGCCGTAGGTGTCGGCCTTGGGAGAGCGGCCGGCGAGGTAGAGCTCGTCGGCGCGGTCCACCAGCTCCCGCGATCGCCCGGCGGTCTTCTCCAGCACGTCCAGGGAGCGCTCCTGCTTCACGAGGTCGTAGAAGCGCTGGATGACCACGAACGCCACCGCCAGCGCCGCCTCCTCGCGCTGGCGCTCCGCGGCGCGCAGGCCGTGCCGCGCCTGGTCCAGGGCGCGCAGGCGGCCCAGGTCCAGGAGCGGCTGGCTGGCCTGGAGGCCGAGGGCGTAGGCAGCGGCGTCGCCGGCCGGCTCGGGAAAGGTGATGCCCCCGCCCAGGTCGACGGCGCTCGACGCCCCCCAGTAGGTGTGCCCGGCCGAGGTCTGAAGGTCGAGGCGGGGGAGGACACCGGCGCGCGCGGTGGAGACGTCGGCGCGGGCGGAATCGGCGTCGGCATCGGCGACGAGGAGGTCGGAGTTGCGACGGGCGGCGAGTTCGAGCGCCTGGTCCAGGGTGAGGGCCGGGGCGGGACGGGCCGGGGACGACGCGGCGGCCAGGGCGGCGACGAGGACGGTGCGGGCGGTGGCGGAGGCGGCGCGCATTGGGAGCGAGGGGAGGAGGGCCGGTCAGGGCGGTCCGGCGCCCGGCCCGCCGGGCCGGCCGGCGACGAGCGCGGGGAGGGCGACCCGGAAGACGGCGACCCAGGCCAGGTAGAGCACGGCGGTGGTGGCGATGGCCCGGGCGCGCGAGGCGCCGGTGACGCGGGCCATGCCCAGCGCCACCAGCCACACCGCCCAGAGGGCGAAGAGGTCGAGCCCGCCCAGCGCACCGGCCAGGGCCGGCGGCGCGTCGGGCCCGAGCAGCGCCGCCGGGCTCGAGGGGAGCAAGCCCGAGACCTCGGCGTGCGGGACCGGCGCGCGGGCCAGGGCGGCGGGGACGGCGAGCAGCCGGGCCACCCAGATCGGCACCATCCCGTGCGCGGTCACCGAGAGCGCCGGGCGGAAGGCGGTCCGCGCTCCGGCGACGCGGAAGCCGACCAGAAGGGCCCCGGCCGCGCCCGCGGCCAGCAGCGAGGGGAGGAACGCCGCGCCGGCCCAGTCGCCGAGCTGCCCCAGCTTCCGGGCGGTGATGGCTCCCTGCTCCTGCTCGTACTCGGTGGGCTCGGGCGGCGGCTGCCCGGAGGCGTCGACCTCGGGCGGCGCCGCGGCCCGGCCATAGTCGGTCCGCGGGATCACCAGCGCCGCGGAGAGGAGCGCCGCGGCGGTGGAGAGCGCCAGCGCCACCGCCAGGCGCGGCCTGCCCGAGAGCGAAGCCAGGCCGGTCGACGGCCGGGACAGCGTGCGCAGGACGTTCGAACCGTCGGCGAGGAGGTCGGAAGCGCTCATGTCGTGCGGTTGGCCACAGTACGGATGCCGGAGCGCGTTATTTCGCGCTCCGGGCCCCCACCCGTCAACCCGCGATGAGGAGGGGGATTCCCGGGCGGGTTCCGCTCGGTGGCGTCACCGCTCCCCCGCCAGCGCCTCCACCCGCGCCGTGGAGTCCGGCACCCCGAAGAACGCGTACCCCTCCACCGGCCATCGGGGGAAGGCCCGCGCCTCGCGCCTGGCGAAGCGCCCGATCGGCTCCTCGATGACCCGCTCGACCCCGGGGGTGGAGGTGGCGTGCCGTACCCAGCGCTCGCCACCCTGGTGCACAATCACCAGGCCGGCGTGGGAGATGCGGGTCGAGCGATCGGGCTGGTCCTCACGGACCACGAACACCACCGCGCCCTCGGGGATCCGGTCCGCCACCGCCAGGAGGTCGGCGGGCGGCACCGCCCAGGTCTCGAAGCGGCCCAGCGGCTCGCGGTCCCGGGGCAGGCCGTAGATGGCGCGGCCGGCGCGGTGGACGCGGGCCCAGCCACCAGGGGTGTACTCCCGCGCCAGCCGGACCGCGCGCCCACCCCCGATCTCCTCGGTGACGTCGGCGATCCACCCGCGGGCGAGGTTGGCCGGGATCCACTGCGAGAGCACCTCGTGGTGGCGCGAGGCGAGCGCCGGCGTCCCCTGGTAGCGGATGTCGTCGAGGGCGCGCTCCGCTTCACCGAGGGTCCGGCTGCTCCCCAGCGCCAGGGCCGTCTCCACGAAGGTCTGGCAGTCGAAGGCGTCGAGCCGGAAGCGCGGGTCGGGGTCGGGGCCGGACCCTTCCCCGAGCGCCGAGCGGAGGTACCTCGCACCCAGGAGCGGGGCGGTGGCCGCCACCGCCCGCGCGCCACCGGGGGGCGTCCCGTCGAGGGCGTGCAGCAGGGCCGCCGGCGCCGCGGCCCGGGCGCTGGCCGGCGCGGAGACGATCAGGGTGGCGAGCGCCGCCGCGGCGATCACGTCACCAAGGGTATGATCCGACACCCTACCCATCAAGGTCCAGGCGAGGGATGCGGAGGGGTGCGGCGAGGGGCCAGGCGGCAGCCGGCCGGTATTCGGGCTAGGATTCCGCCGGCATGGTGGAGACCGGCCAGTGGGCTGTGGCACTTCACATCGCCGTTGCGGCTGCGAGCGGGGTCGTCTTCCTGGTAGCGCAGCCGGCGCGGCCTGCGCGGCTCCAGGACTACCGGGGCCCGATGGCGGCCCTGGGCGGCTGGGCATACTGGGTCACCCGGCCGGTGCTCGGCGCGGCGCGGGTGCTGCGGCTTTCGCCCGCCGCCGTCTCCGGCGGGGGGGTGGCGCTCAGCGTCGCGGCCGGGGTGCTGGCGGGGCTCGGGGCCTTCGGCTGGGCCGGGGTGGCGCTCCTGTGGGGCTCGGCGGCAGATCTGCTCGACGGCGAGCTGGCACGGTCCACCGGGACCTCCAGCCGCGCCGGCGCCTTCCTCGACTCGAACCTGGACCGGGTCTCGGAGTTCGCCGTGCTCTCCGGCCTGGGCTTCGTGCTCCATCCCGAGCGGGCCGGCGTGGTCTGCGCCGTGGGGGCCCTGGCCGCCTCCTTCATGGTGAGCTACGCCCGGGCCCGCGGCGAGGGGCTGGGCGTGGCTTGCCCCCCGTTTGGCCTGGAGCGGCCGCACCGCATGGCGCTGCTCATCTTCTCCCTGCTGGCAGCGACCTTCCTCTCCGCCCGAGCCGCTGCGGAGCTGCTCACCTACGCCTGCGGCACGGTCGCGCTGGGGGCGGGGCTGACGGCGCTAGGACGAATGGTGATCATCCACCAGCTCCTCCGGCGGGGGGGCGAGCCGTCGCCGGGGTGGCGCGAGACGCCGCCGCGGGCGGCGCCCTAGGGGAGCAAGCGTGCGCGTCTGCCTGGTCACACCGTACGACCTGTCGCACGAGGGCGGCGTGAACCGGCACGTCCGATCGCTGGCCGGCGCGCTGGGCGCGCTGGGGCACGAGGCCAGCGTGATCGGCCCGGCCAGCGGGGGCGTGCCCGAGGGCTGCACCTCGCTCCCCGGGGTGATCCCCGTGCCGGCCAACGGCTCGGTCGCCCGCATCGGCCTGCTGGTCTCGCCCCGCGCCACCCGCGAGCACCTGGCCGCGCGCGCCTACGACGTGGTGCACGTGCACGAGCCCATCGTCCCCGGCCCCAGCCGCCACGCCGTCCGCTGGGCGCGGGCCCCGGTGGTGGCCACCTTCCACGCCAGCGCCGAGCGCGAGGTGCGGCTGCAGCGTGCCCTCCGGCGCTTCGCCTCGCTGGGCCTGCAGCACATCGCCCACGGGATCGCCGTCTCTCGCGAGGCCAAGCGCTTCTCCCGGGCGGTGTACCGCGGGCGGACCGCCGTCATCCCCAACGGCGTAGACCTGTCGCGCTTCCAGGTGGCCATCCCCGGGGAGTCCCCCCGCCCCGACCGCCCGCTGCGGCTCCTCTTCGTGGGTCGCTTCGGCGAGCCGCGCAAGGGCTTCGGCGCGCTCCTCGACGCGCTGGCCATCCTGGCCTCGCAGGGCCGGCGGGTGGAGGCGGCGGTGGTGGGCGACGGGCCGCTCGATCGCTTCGCCGCCCGCGCCGAGCCGCTGGGCGTGCGCTTCCTGGGCCGGCTCTCCGACCAGGCCCTGGCGGAGCGCTACCGCCAGAGCGATCTCTTCTGTGCACCGTCCCTGGGCGGCGAGAGCTTCGGCATGGTCCTGGTCGAGGCCATGGCCGCCGGGTGCCCGGTGGTGGCCAGCGACATCCCCGGCTACGCCGAGGCGGCGCACGGCGCGGCGCTGCTCGTCCCGCCGTCCGAGCCGTCGCTCCTGGCCGAGGGGATCTGGCGGGCCGGGCGCGACGCCCAGCTGAGGGCCCGGCTGGTGGCGCGCGGGCTGCTGCGCGCCGATGCCCTCTCCTGGAGCCGCATCGCCGCCCGGGTGGTCCGCATCTACGAGACGGCCACCGCGGACCGGCCCTTCCTGCTCGCGCCGGCGCCGCAGCCCGCATGAGCGCCGACGGCGGCGACCCAGGCTTCCCCCGGACCTGGCGGCAGAAGGCCGTCCTCGTCCCCCTGGCCCGGGCGCTCCGGCTCTGGTACCGGCCCCGGGTGCACGGCCTGGAGGGCGTGCCGCTCGACCGGCCGCTCATCTACGTGGCGAAGCACCCGCGGTCCTGGCTCTACCTCGAGGTGGTGCTGCTCGGCCTCCTCACCTTCTGGGACTCGGGGAGGCTCCCCTTCCGCCCCATGGAGAAGCGCTCCACCTCGCTGCACCGCGCCCCGGGCCTCGGTTGGATGCGGCGCCACGTGGGCAGCATCGAGGCCACCCTGGAGGCCGGCCTGGCCGCGCTCCGGGGCGGGGAGTCGCTGCTCGTCTTCCCCGGCGGCTCCCGCGAGCTCTACGGCCCCGAGGACCGCCTCGACTGGCGTGGCCGCAAGGGGTTCGCGCGCCTGGCCGCGCTGGCCGGCGCGCCGGTGGTGCCGGTGGCCATCGCCGGCGCCGACCAGCAGCACCCGCTCCGCCTGCCCCTGGGCGGGCGGGGCTCGGTCTGGCTCCCGCCCCTTCCCCTCCCCGTCTCGCTCGACTACTGGTTCGGCGCGCCGCTGCTGCCCCCGGCCTCGGCCGAGGAGGGGCCGGTGGAGCGCTTCGCCGCCGAGGTGGCCGAGGTCGCCCAGGCGCTGCTCGACCGTGCGCTCGCCCAGCGCCACGGCAGGTGGGGGCTCGCTTGAGCCTCGCCTCCCGGCGGCCGGCCGGCGCGGCCGGAGGGGATCCCCGGGGCGGCCCGCCGCCCATGGACGACTCGCGCCCCGTCTACCGCCGGCTGATCCTGCCCTGGGCATGGGCCATGTCCCGCTACCACCGGATGGCCCTGGCCGGCGGGCCGCCCCCCACCGGCCCCTGCATCTACGTGGCGCACCACGGCGCGGGCTACCTGGTGCTCGACCTGGTGCTGGCCGGCTACCTCCTGCAGTGGAAGGGCTTCTACGAGCGGGGCGAGCCGCACACTCCGCTGCGCATCGTGGCGGCCCGCTCGCGCATCGAGCGCTGGCTGCCCGGCCTCCCCCGGGCCAAGGAGCGGGTGGGGATCATCGGCACCGCCGAGGAGGACTGCGTGGCGGTGCTCTCGCGCGGGGAGCAGCTCCTCGTCACCCCCGGCGGCGCGCGGGAGGCGCAGCCGTCGCGCGACTTCTACCGGCTCCGCTGGGAGGGGCGGTACGGGTTCGCCCGGCTGGCGGTCCGCACCGGCGCCCCCATCGTGCCGCTGGCGGTGGTGGGCGGCACCAGGGCCTTCCCCGGCCTGCGGATGGGCAAGCTCTCCCTCTGGTCGCCGCTGCCCCTCCCGGCGCGGCTGCGCGTGGCGCTGGGCGAGCCCATCCCGGTGGAGCGCCGGCCGGAGGCGGCCCGGGACCTTTCGGTGTTGCGTCCCATCCAGCAGCTCGCCTGGCAAAGGACCCGGGAGCTCCACGAGGCGCTGCTGGCCGAGCGTGCCGGGGCGGCGAGGAAGCCGTGACGCCGCTGCGCATCGCCAGCGACTGGCACCTCTCGCCCGGGAGCCCGCCCCTCCACGGGCTCCTGGCCGCCGAGTTCCTGCGCCGGGCCCGGGCCGACGGCGCCTCGGTGATCCTGAACGGCGACGTGTTCGACGACCTCTTCGCCGGGCCGGGCCGGGGAGAGCGGGCCCACGCCGCGGTGGCGGCCGAGCTCGGGGCGCTAGAGGCCCTGGGCAGGCTCCGGCGGACCTGCGGGAACCACGACCCCGACGCCGGGGAGGAGCGCATCCTCCTCGCCTGGGCGGGCGTGGGGCGGGTGCTGGTGGCCCACGGCCACGCCGCCGATCCGCTGAGCCGGTCGTGGCTGGGGCGGCTGGGCGACGGGATCTCCCGCCGCTACGGCCGGCTCGGGGTGGTGCGGGGCGCGGCGGCGCTGGCGGAGGCGGCGGCCCGCGGGCTGGCCGGGCGCCGCCTGGCGGAGGTCTTCCGCGCCCGCTGCCTGGCGCTGGTGGAGCGGGAGGGGTGCGACCTGGGGATCTTCGGCCACCTCCACGTGTCCCACCTGGCCGCCGGGGACCGCTACGCCAACTGCGGGGCGCTCCAGGAGCTCGCGCTCGAGTACCTGGAGCTGGGGCCGGAGGGGCCACGCCTGTGCACCCTCGACTCCCGCGCGCTCCCGTCGGAGGATGGCGGCCGCGCATGAGCACGCTGGCCGAGCGCTGGGTCCGCTTCGCCGATCGCCACCGCCGCGCCCTCCTGGGCGGCTGCGCCGTGGCCGCGCTGGCCGGGGCGGTGGGGACGGTGCGGCTCTACTCCGACCTGCGCCCCGATCTCTCCGAGCTCCTCCCGGCCCGCAGCCGCAGCGCCGTCGACGCCGCGACGGTGGCGGCGCGCATGGGCGGATTGGCCGAGGAGTCGGTGGTGCTCTCCGGGGCCGACCCCATGACCCTGGAGATCGCCGCCGACGACCTGGTGGACGCGCTCTCGCAGGCCCCGCCCGGCCTCATCGGCTCCCTCGAGGCCCGCCTCGACCCGCTGCGCGACTTCTTCCTGCCCCGGCTCCTCCTCTTCCCCTCGAGGGAGGACCTCTCGCGGCTCCGGGACCGGCTGGCGGCGCGGATCGCCTGGGAGCGGACGCGCGCCGGGGGCGGGACGACCGGAGAAGGCCCGCCGCCCGACGTGGAGGGGCTTCTGGAGGAGCTGTCCGGCCGGGCCGGCGACCTGGCGCACCGGTTCCCCGAGGAGGGTTACGTCCGGGGCCAGGTGCCGGGCCGGCGTCCGGGCGAGACCATGAACGCGCTGGCGGTGGTGGTGCGCCTGAAGGGGTCGCCCGACGACTACGGCCGGGTGCGGGCCCTGGACCGGGCGGTGCGCGCCGCGGTGGCCTCCATCGAGCCGGAGAGGCGCGGGCCTGGGTTCACGGTGGGTTACGGAGGCTACGTGGCCTCCAACATCCACGAGCACGAGGCGCTGGCCGAGGATCTGGTCTGGGCCACGGCGCTGGTGGTCCTGGCGGTGGCCGCGGCGGTGGCCTTCTACAACCGGACCTGGAAGGCGGTGCCGGCGGTGGGCCTCCCGCTCCTGTGCGGGACGCTGGTCACCTTCGGCCTGGCCGATCTCCTGGTCGGCCACCTGAACACCAACACCGCCTTCCTCGGCTCCATCGTGGTGGGGAACGGCATCAACGTGGGGCTGATCCTCTTCGCCCGCTACCTGGAGGAGCGCCGGCGCGGCGGGGGGCCGCGGGCGGCCATGGAGAAGGCGGTCGGCCACACCTGGCTGGCCGGCCTCACCGCCGCGCTGGCCGCCGGCGTCTCCTACGCCTCGCTCCTCACCACCGACTTCCGAGGCTTCAACCAGTTCGGGCTCATCGGCGGCACGGGGATGGCGCTCTGCTGGCTCTTCGCCTACCTCATGACCCCTCCGCTCGTGCTGGCCTGGGAGCGCCTCGCCCCCATCCCCAGGCCCGGCCAGCGGCCGGCGCACCCGCTCTTCACCCAGGTGATCTCGGCGGCGGTGAGCCGCGCCCCGCGGGCCCTGGCGGTGCTGGCCGCCTTGCTCTCGGCCGCGTCGGTGGCCCTGGTGGTGCGGCTGGCCAGGGACCCCATCGAGCACGACTTCCGCAAGCTGCGCGACCAGACCGCCCTGCGCCCCGGCGGGCCGGCCTGGTGGGACGAGCGGGTGGACGCGCTGCACGGCGGCCACCTCTCCCCCACCGTGCTGCTGGGGCGCGACGCCGCCGAGGCTCGCCGCATCGCCCGGGCGGTGGAGGCGCACCGCCGGTCCACGCCGGGGACGCTCCTCGGCGAGGTGCTCTCGGTGGACGAGCTGGTGCCCGAGGGGCAGGAGGCCAAGCTGGGGCTGGTGGGGGAGATCCGCTCCCTGGCCACGCCGGAGAACCTGGCCTTCCTGCCGCCCGACAAGCGAGCCGTGGCCCGGAAGCTCATCCCCCCGGCCGACCTCCGCCCCTTCGGCCCCGGGGACCTCCCCGAGGTGCTGCGCTCGCTCCTCACCGAGCGGACGGGCGAGGTGGGCGCCCCGGTGCTGGTCTACCCCACCGCGTCCATGGACCCCTGGAACGGCCGCTCGGTGGTGGCCTTCGCCGCCGAGCTCCGCTCCATCCCCATGCCGCGCCCCGACGTGCCCATGGCCAGCTCCACCCTGGTGTTCGCCGACGTCCTGGAGGCCATCGAGCACGACGGCCCGCGGGCCACGGTCCTGTCGCTGGCCGGGGTGGTGGGCCTGGTGCTGGTGGCCTTCGGCCTGGGCCGCAGATCGGTCCGCTCGCTGGGCGACGCCGGCTGGGTGCTGGCCTCGCTGGGCATGGGGATCGTCTGGTTCGGGGGGCTGGCCGGCGCCCTCCACCTCCGCCTCAACATGCTCAACTTCATCGCCCTGCCCATCACCTTCGGGATCGGGGTCGACTACGCCACCAACGTCTTCCAGCGCCGCCGGCTCGATCACGCCCGCTCCATCGGCGACGTGATCCGCACCACCGGCGGCGCGGTGGGGCTCTGCTCCCTCACCACCGTGATCGGGTACTCGTCGCTCCTGGCGGCGCGCAACCAGGCGCTCATCTCCTTCGGCCTGCTGGCGGTGCTGGGCGAGGTGGCCTGCCTGGCCGCCGCGGTGCTGGCCCTGCCGGCGGTGCTCCGCTGGCGCGAGCTGGCGGGGGCGGGCCGGACGCCGCCGGGAGGGGAGGCGGCGCCTGGCCGGGGGGTCAGCCGGGCGGGCCCCGGCGCAGACGAGCGCGGCGGTGCAGCCGCAGGAGGATGAAGGCCGCCGCCGCGGCTGCGCCGACGGCCGCGAAGAGGAGCCCGTGGGGCAAGGCCCCCGGGCCCGCCAGCCGCTGGTAGCCCGAGCCCAGCAGGTACCCCAGCCAGAAGTAGACCGTGGCCCAGACCGCGCTCGCCACCAGCGTGCCCAGGGCGAAGGTGGGGAGCGGCAGCCGCAGCGCCCCCGCCACCAGGGTCATGACGATGCGCAGCCCCGGCACCAGGCGGCCCACCACCACCCCCCGCGCTCCCCGCCGGTGCAGCCAGACCTCCAGCCGCTCCGCCCGGGTGGCGTCGTAGCCCAGCCAGCGCCCGGCGAAGGAGAGCAGGCGCCGGCCCGCGTGGCGAGAGACCAGGTAGAGCGCGGTCGCCCCCAGGACCGTGGCCGCCATGACCGCCCCCGCGGACGGGAGGAAGGAGGCACGCCCGCTGGAGCCGAGGAAGCCCATGGCGGCGATGAACAGGTCCCCGGGGATGGGCAGCGGCACGCCGGCCTCCTCGAGGAGGAGGACGCCGAACAGCCCCAGGTAGTGCCAGCGCAGGAGGAAGGAGGCGGGATCGTCCACCCGGATCACCCGTCCCCCATGCCACGAAGCCGCCCCCGGAGGAAGCTTCCGCCCGGCCCACCGGCCTGTTCGCCACCGGGCCGCCGGGCGAGGCGCGGGGGCGCAGCTCTCCTTGGGCCTGCCCCCGGTCGCGCGTTGGCAACCTGGTTGTCTCGTCACCAGCTTCCCGGCAGCGAGGAGGAGGAGAGATCCATGAAGCACGTCGAGCGTTTCATCCTGGCCGCGGGGGCGGCCGCGGTCCTGGGCCTGGCCGGGCTGGCGCGCGCCGCCTCCGCGACCGCGGCGCCGGGGGTGGAGGGGAGCCCGGCGACCGCTCAGAACCCCTCGGGCGACCAGGCGCCCCCCGCAGCCATGGGCGATCCGGCGCCGACGGGCCCGCTCACCCGGGCGAAGCCCCCGCCGTCCTGGTACGCCACCGAGATCCCCAGCGCCCGGATGACGCCCGAGGCGGCGCCCATCACGCCGGCGCCGCTCGAGCCGTCCTGGTTCGGGCGGCCGTAGGGCTCCGCAGCGCCCGGCCCTCGCCGCCCAAGGGTGGGCGGCGAGCGAGAGCCGGGGGATCGAGCCGTGCCATACTCTCCCCGTGCAGGCACCGTCGCCGGCCGCCCAGGAGGGCTCCGCCCACCGCGAGAAGCGGCTGGTGGCGCTCTGGTCGGTCCTGGCGGCGGTGGGGCTCACCGTCTTCAAGGTGGTGGTGGGCCTCTCGACCGGGTCGATCGGCATCCTCTCCGAGGCGGCCCACTCCGGCCTGGACCTGGTCGCCGCCGCCCTGACCCTCCTGGCGGTGCGGGCCGCAGGCCGACCAGCCGATCGCGAGCACGCCTACGGCCACGGCAAGGTCGAGAACCTCTCGGCGCTGGTCGAGACCGGCCTGCTCCTCGCCGCCTGCGCCGGGATCGTCTGGGAGTCGGTGCGGCGCCTGGCCTTCCGCGAGGTGCAGGTGGAGGTGACGCCCTGGTCGTTCGTTGTCATGGCCGTCTCCATCGCCGTGGACGTCTCCCGCTCCCGGGCCCTCTCCCGGGCCGCGCGCAAGTACGGCAGCCAGGCGCTGGAGGCCGATGCCCTGCACTTCTCCACCGACGTGTGGTCCTCCTCGGTGGTGATCGCCGGCCTGCTGGGCGTGGCTCTGGCCGGGCGGCTGGGGGCGGGCTGGCTCGGCAAGGCGGACGCGGTGGCGGCCCTGGGGGTGGCGGCCATCTCGGTATGGGTGTCGGTGAGGCTGGGCAGGAAGTCGGTCGACGACCTCCTCGACGCCGCCCCGCCCGATCTGACCGAGGCGGTGGCGGGCGCGGCGCTCGTGCCCGGCGTATCCCGGGTCCGGCAGGTCCGCCTGCGCCGGAGCGGCGCCGAGATCTTCGCCGACGTCACCGTGGAGGTCCCGCGGGAGGCGTCGCTGGAGCGCGCACACGACGCCGCCAGCGAGGTGGAGCGGGCCGTCCGCGCCGCGGTGGGCAACGCCGACGTGGTGGTGCACGTGGAGCCGGTCCGCGCCGGCGAGGAGGGGCTGCTGGCGCTGGTGAGGCTGGCCGCCGCCCGCCACGGGCTGGGTGCCCACGCCATCCGCTCCTACCGCGCCGGCCTGGGCCACTCGCTGGACGTGCACCTGGAGGTCCCGGGCGAGCTCACCGTGGGCGAGGCCGACGCGCTGGTGCGAGGCTTCGAGGCGGAGGTCCGGGACGGCGCGCCCGGCCTCGTCGCCATCCACGTGCACACCGAGCCGGTGGCCGAGGCCTTCGACGAGGCCCTGGCCGCCGAGGCGGGCGCGGGGGAGCGAGAGAAGGTCCGCCAGGTGCTCTCCGCCCTCTGGGGAGCCCCGCGGGCCGAGGCGCTCGAGGTGGTCCACACCGGGGGCGGCCTGCGCATCTCCTTCCGCTTCACCGTCCCCGCCGGCACCTCCACCGCGAGGGCGCGCGAGCAGGCGCTCGAGGCCGAGCGGCGCCTCCGCGAGCGGGTGCCCGGAGTGGCCCGGGTGCTGGTCCGCCTCCAGCCGCCGCCCTGAACGCGACGCGCAAGGGGGCCTTGCGCGGATTCGATCGGAATTTCCAGTGCCTGGGCCGAAGCGAGCGGCCCTCGCCGCACCGGGGCCGTCAGCGCTCGTCAGGCGGCCGAGCGCGTCGCGCAGATCGTGCGGGCCGATCGGTCACGCGATAGCGCCGGGCGAGAAAGCCCGATCGCGCGCGGTCGAGAAACCAGTCGACGTTTATCCCGCTTTCGGGGGTTTTCGGGCGCGCGACTGTCGGTGCATGGTCGCCGGCCGAAGAGCGAGCGACACGAAGGTGGTATCGAAATGCGGCGATTTGGCGCAAATCGAGCGAAATCACCAGGAATTACCGGCCACACCTGCCGGAAAATGCACACAGGGGTTCGATCCTGGATGCCTTGCGGAGGCGAGTTGGGTATCCTGCCGTCCTCTGCGAGGCCGGGTAGCTCTAGCGCGTCGATTTCGATGGCTGGGAGGCTGGTACCGGAGAACGCCAGAGGTCGAACGGCATTCCTGACCTTGGCGCGTGCAGGCTCGAGACGGCAGGCTTTCGTGGTACGAGTGTGATCCGGATGGTGCCGCGGGGAAGAAGGCGGCACCAGCTAGGTCCGGAGGTAGTGAGGGGTAGCAAGCTGGATCGTATGGCACGGGGCTCCATGCCTGGACCCCGGACTGTAGGTGTAGGGCAGCATCGCTTCACCTATCGAGGGAGAGACCAAATGAAGGCAATGATGAAGGCAGCAGCGGTCGTGGTGGGCCTCCTGGCCTTCGCCACCCCCGCCTTGGCCGTGGACTTTTTCGGGTACTTCCGTGACGGCGACTCGATCAGCAGCAAGGGCGGCCCGGCCCCGACCTTCGGGACCCCCGGGATGGACTACAAGCTCCGCCTCGGCAACGAGGGCGACAACTACGGTGAGTGGGGCATCCAGAACGTCATCTACAAGGACAAGGCTGGCGTCGAGGTCACGGCCGGCGTGATGTTCAACTACGACCAGGGCCTGGGCGTTGCCACCGGCACCGCGGTGCCCTTCGGCATCCAGCAGAACTACTTCAAGATGAAGGTCCCGCAGTGGGCCGGCGCCACGTTCTGGGGCGGCAAGCAGTACTACGAGCGCGAGAACATCGACATGATCGACCACTTCTACCTGAATACCAGCGACACCGGTATCGGGGTGGAGAACGTCGACACGGGCTTCGGCAAGCTCTCGTTCTCGATCTTCGGCGCCAACGGCAAGGACTCGCTCAGCCAGCCGGTCGTCTACCTCCGTCCGGACCTCCGCCTCCAGGGCATCCCGGTGTGGGCCAACGGCACCATCCTCGTCGACCTGAACTACCAGACGATCTCGCGGCACTCGGGCACGGGCTACACCACCCCGCAGGATGAGGGCGGCGGCGTGTGGGTCACCCTCGAGTGGCACCAGGACGCCATCCTGGGCGGCTGGAACAACATCGCCCTGCAGTACGCGAACGGCTCCAACTCGGCCATGGGCGGCGGCGCCCCCTCGCGCGCGAACAAGAACGACAACCAGTTCGCCGTGTGGGAGCAGCTGCTCCTCCAGCCGATCCCGATGTTCGACGTCCTGGTGGGCGGCACCTACCAGGCGAAGACTTTCGGCATCGTGGGCGGCGGCACCAACAAGGTGAACTCGTTCGGCCTCTTCGCCCGTCCCAAGGTCTGGCTGGCTGACTACTTCGCCATCCAGGGCGACATCGGCTACACCGCCGTGGACAACAAGCCCAACGGCGGCACCGAGACCAAGCCGAACCTGGTCAAGTGGACGATCGCCCCCACGCTTCTCCCGGCGCAGGGCGACGGCGGCGGCTTCTTCGTCCGTCCCGAGTTCCGCCTCTTCATCACCGGCGGCAGCTGGAACGACGACGCGACCAAGGCCGGCATCGCTGGCGGCAACTTCGGCACCGACACCAGCGGCATGCTGTACGGCTTCCAGGTTGAGGGCTGGTTCTAGCCTCACCCCGATCGCCTGAAGCACCCGGAGCCGGGAGGAGCGATCCTCCCGGCTCCTCGTTTCTGTGGAGCCCGCCGTCGCGCTCGGCCTCGGATCCTCGCAGAGAGCCCGCCGCGATCCGGACCGAAGGTGAAGCCGAGCGGGCGCGCGCGGGCCCCCGCGCGCGGCCCCGTGTCACCCGGGCGCGCGACGCCGTACCCTCCGGACATCGCTGGGGTTGCTGGCCTGGCCCGGCCTGGCTCGGCCGGTGGGTCGCCGGCCCCGAACCCGGGTCCCGCCGGACCGGGCCCTCGCACCCTTCCCCCGACCAGCGGTAGGCACCTGATCCTGTGGCATTCTCCATCGGCGGCCGCGTGGAGCGGGGATTGCTCCAGGGGCCGCCTGGGCGCCGGCTCGGCGCCGGGTCTCCGCTTCCCCACCCACCGAACGGGTCACACGCGGACGATGAGGGGCTACATGCGCACCACGGTCCGGACCATCTGCCTCGCCGCCCTGCTCGGCGGCGCCGCCTGCTCCCAGCCCGCCCGCCCGCCGGCGGCCAGCCGCACGCCGCCCCGGGCGGCCTTGACCGCCTCGGGAACCGGCGCGAGCCGCAGCGCTCACGTCGCCGCGCTCCTCCCCGACGGCCGGGTGCTCCTCGCCGGGGGCATGGTCTCCGGCGCGGCCACGCGCTCCGCGCAGATCTTCGACCCCTCGACCGGCGCCTTCACCACCACCGGGCAGCTCCTCGCCGCCCGGGCCCACGCCACCGCCACCGTCCTGCTCGACGGCCGGGTGCTGGTGGCCGGCGGCGACGACGGCGCCGGGACCGCCCTCGCCACCGCAGAGCTCTACGACCCGGTGGCCGGGACGTTCTCGGCGGCGGGCCCCCTGGGCGCGGCCCGTGCCAGCCAGACCGCCACGCGCCTGTCCAGCGGACACGTCCTGGTCATGGGCGGCCGCGCCGCAGGCGCGGCGCTCGCCTCGGTGGAGGAGTACATCCCCGCCGCCGGCGGCGCCGGCTCCTGGGCCGCAAACCCCCACGCGCTCCAGGCGGCGCGCGCCGGCCACACCGCCACCCTCCTCGGCGACGGCACGCTGCTCGTGGCGGGCGGCGAGGACGGCGAGGGGACGCCCCTCCTCCAGGCCCAGGCCGCCGAGCGGTTCGACCCCGCGTCGGGCTCGACCTACACCGCGGGGGCCATGAACGCGCGGACTCGGCACACGGCCACCCTCCTGCCCGGCGGCGCGGTGCTCCTCGTGGGCGGCTGGGACGGCGCGGTCGAGCTCTCCTCGGCCGACGTCTATCGGCCCGGCACCGACGACTTCGCCACCGGCCCGGCCCTGGGCGTCGCCCGGGCCGACGCCACCTCGACCCTGCTCCCCGACGGCCGGGTGGTGGTGGCCGGCGGGAACGTCGGCGGCTCCGCGGTGAACGACGTGGACGTGTACGCGGCCGGGGCGGCCTCGGCCCTCCCCGTCGGTCACCTGGCCGCGCCGCGCGGGGGCCACGTCGCCACCCTGCTCCCCGCGGGACGGATCCTCCTCACCGGCGGCGGCCTCCCCACCGCCGAGCAGCTCGACCGGGCCGCCGACGGGTGGACCGCGCTCTCGCCCTCCGGCTACGTGCCCAGCCACGGCCACACCGCCACGCTGCTTTCCACCGGCGGCGACGCCGGCAAGGTGCTGGTGGTGGGCGGCATCGATCCCTACGGCGGCTGGCTCCAGTCGGCGCAGCTGTTCGACCCCACCGACGGCTCGCTCACCAGCCTTCCGCCCATGGGCAAGGCCCGCGCCTACCATACCGCCACGCTCCTCCCCGACGGCGACGTGCTCATCGCCGGCGGGAAGTACGGCGCCACCTCCGCCCTGAACACCGCCAAGCGCTACCACGCGGCCACCCGCACCTGGTCCGACGTCCCCGGGACCCTCGGCGCGCCGCGCGCCAGCCACACCGCCACCCTGCTCCCCAACGGCAAGGTGCTCCTGGCCGGCGGCGAGGACGGCACCAGCGCCCACGCCAGCGCCGACCTGTACGATCCGGAGGCGGACGCGCTCTCCCCCTCCGCCGGCACCATGTCGGCGGCCAGGGCCCATCACGCCTCGGCCATGCTCCGGGACGGGAGGGTGCTGGTGGCCGGCGGCGACGGCACCGCCACCGCCGACGTCTACGACCCGGTCGCCGACGCCTTCACCCCGGTGGGCTCGATGGCCGGCGTGCGCGCGCACTTCACCGCCACCCCGCTCCCCGACGGACGCGTGCTGGTGGCGGGCGGGACCGACGGGACGACGGAGCTGGGCACGGCCGAGATCTTCGACGGGACCGCCAGCTTCCCCTCCTCGTCCCTCACCCTCACCCCGCGGCTCGACCACGCCGCCGCCTCGCTCCCCACCGGCGAGGTGATCGTGGCCGGCGGGCAGGACGCCTCCGGCTTCCTGGACGTGGTCGAGCGGTACGAGCCGGCCAGCGGCCGCTTCGTCCAGTCCGGCATCTCCTACCTCGACCAGGAGCGGGACCTCTTCACCGCCACGCTCCTGCCCTCGGGCGCGCTCCTGGCCTGGGGCGGCTACAACAGCGGCGCCTCCCTGGCCATGCCCGACGTCTACGCCGCCTACGCCTCGCTGGCCGCGCCCCCACCGGACCTGGCCGGCTCCATGCCGCTCTCGTCGCCCATCCCCGGGGCCACGCTCTCGCTCTCCCCGGTGGGCGGCGCCTCCTTCATCGGCGACGTCGACACCGGCTCCAGCGACGCCCGCGAGTCGGCCGCCAACCAGCCCGTCTTCGTCCTCACCCGCCAGGAGGGAGACGGGGTGGCCTTCGCCCGGACGGCCTCGTTCGCGGCCGGGAGCGCCCAGGTGGTCCTGCCCGATGCGCTCCCCAAGGGCTGGTGGTGGATCCGGGCCATCGTGGCCGGGGCGCCCGGAAAGGCTCTCCCCTTCTACGTCCTCGATCCCTTCCGCATCGCGCCCGCGGATCCGACCGTCCCGCCGCGCGGCAGCGTCACCTTCACCGCCAGCGGCGGCTCCGGGGCCGGCTACTCCTGGCTGGTCACCCAGGCGGGCTCGGCCAGCGCCGAGACCCCCCTGCTGCCCGCCGTCACCTCCACCGGCGCCACCACCGCCAGCTACCAGGCCGGCGCCACGCCCCTCAGCACCGACGTGGTGCAGGTGACCGACTCCCTGGGGAACGCCGTCACCACCACCGTCCAGGTCGGGCCGGGCGTGACCATCTCCCCCAAGCCGGCGGCCGCCCCGCCGCTCGGGACCATCGCCTTCTCCGCCACAGGCGGCAGCGGCTCCGGATGGATCTGGTCGTTCCAGCCCGGCGGCAACCGCTCCGGCGGCTCGATCGACACCTCGAGCGGCGCCTACCGGGCCGGGCCGGTGGGAGGCGTCAGCGACGACCTGCAGGTGGTGGACTCGCTCGGCAACCACGACCAGGTCTCGGTGCAGGTCACCACGCCCGTGGTCATCGACCCCACCACCGCCTCGACCACGCCCCTCGGCGCGGTGGCCTTCTCCTGCTCGGGCGGCATGGTCAGCGGCGGCTACACCTGGAGCCTGTCGGTCAACAGGTCCGGTGGCTCGGTGGACGCCTCGGGCAACTACGTCGCCGGTCGCACCGGCAGCGTCACCGACACCGTCCGGGTCACCGACTCCCTGGGCAGCTACGCCGAGGCCGTGGTCACGGTCGGCCCGGCGGTCTCCATCGCGCCGGCCGCGCCCACCACGCCGCCCCGCGGGTCGATCACCTTCACCGCCTCGGGCGGCACCGGCGCCGGGTTCGGCTGGTCGCTCTCCACCAACGCCTCGGGGGGCTCCATCGACGCCACCACCGGCGCCTACGTCGCCGGGGCCACCCCCGACGTCACCGACGTGGTCCAGGTGCAGGACTCGCTCGGCAACCTGGCCACCGTCTCGGTGAGCGTCGGGCCCGGGGTGACCATCACCCCGACCGAGCCCGGGGCCTACCCCGGCCAGACCGTCGCCTTCCAGGCCACGGGCGGCAGCGGCAGCGGCTTCGTCTGGAAGCTCGTCACCGTCGCCTCCCAGGGTGGCACCATCGACCCCACCACCGGTCTCTACACCGCGGGCACGAAGCGCGGGGCCACCGACGTCGTCCAGGTCACCGACTCGCTGGGGAACCAGGCCACCGCCGAGGTGGTGATCTGGCCCGACTGGAGGCCGGCGGGCTCGGGCTGCAGCTCGCTGGAGGGCGGCAGCGGCGCGCTGGGGCTCATTCTCCTGGCCCTGTGGCTGGCCTGGCGCGGCCGCTCCCGCCGGCGCCGGCCGGCCCGCGGCGCCGCCGCCGCGCTGGTCCTCCTGGCGGCCGGCGTGGCCCGGGCGCAGACGCCGCCCACCACCACCTCCTTCCTGGTCGACCGGTTCCAGCCCGAGGGCGGGGCCTACGACCTCCTGGGCATCGAGTCGGCCCAGGTGGCCGGGGGATGGGAGAAGACCTTTCGCCTCTACGGCAACTACGCCAGCCGGCCGCTGGTGGTGGTGGCACCGGGCATGGACAAGGTCTCGATGCTCAAGAGCCAGACCGCGGCCGACCTGACCTTCGCGCTGGGCCTCTACGACTGGGCCGAGGTCTCGGTGGCCATCCCCGGGGTGGTGTCGCAGAGCCGGCAGAGCAACCGCTTCCTGCCGCCCGGCCTCCGGCCCAACATCGCCCAGAGCGGCTTCTCCGACATCCGGGTGGTGCCCAAGGCGCGCCTCCTCGAGTGGCGCAAGCTCCGGGTGGGCGTGGCCCTCCCGGTGAGCCTGCCCACCGGGGACACCCGCTCGTACCTGGGCCAGGGGGGCGTCACCGCCAGCCCCCGGGCGCTCTTCGAGCTCGACGACCTGGGGCCGGTGCGGCTGCTCCTCAACGCCGGGGCCATCTTCCGGCAAGAGCGCCAGCTGGTGGACCTCAAGGTGGGCAACGCCTTCACCTACGGGGCCGGCGTGGAGTGGCCCTTCCTCCGCGGCGCCCAGACGCTCGCCGCCCTGGCCACCTTCAACGGGGAGGCGGGCATGTCCGACCACTCGGCGGCGGCCCGGCCCATGGAGCTCCTGGGCGGCCTCCGCTGGACGTCGCCCCAAGGGCTCCTGGTCACCCTGGGCGGTGGGCCGGGCATCGGCAAGGGCTACGGCACGCCCGAGTACCGGGTCTTCGCCGAGATCGGCTTCTCCACCGCCCCCGCCGGTCGGCTGGCGGAGAAGCCGCCCGCGGAGAAGCCGGTGGTGGCCAAGGAGGAGCCGAAGCCGGAGGAGCCCGGTCCCGTGCCGGCCAAGGCCGAGCCGCCCAAGCCCGCGGAGCCCGCGCCCCAGGCGGAGGAGAAGCCGGCGGCGACCCCCGAGCCGGCGCCGGCAGCCGCGCCCGCCGAGCCGTTGCGCATCGAGTCCCGCGTCTTCTTCGACTTCAACAAGAAGGAGATCAAGGCCCAGTACAGGCCGCTCCTCCGCGAGGTGGCCCAGCGCATCCTGGCCGAGCCCCGCATGCGGGTGGTGCGGATCGAGGGGCACGCCGACGATCTCGGCCCGCCCGAGTACAACCTCTGGCTCTCCGAGGAGCGGTCCAAGGCGGTTCGGGCCTTCCTGGTGAAGGAAGGCGTCCCGCCCTCGCGCGTCACCGTGATCGGGTTCGGCAAGGCCCGGCCGCTCCTCCCCGGCCGCTCCGCCAAGGACCGGGCCAAGAACCGGCGCGTCGAGTTCACGGTGCAGGAGCAGTGACGGCCGGGCTGCGGGCCCCGGGGCTGCCCGCCCCGGGGCCCGCGGTCCGAAGCCGGCGGGAGGCCTCCCGGCCGCCTACCGGAGCCGCCAGGCGCCGCTGCCCAGCGGGGGCAGCGTCGCCCGCCAGCCGTCGGCCTGACGCTCGAGATGCGCCTGCCCGGGGAGGAGCGGCTCGGCGCGCTCGCCGGCCACCTGCAAGAGCCCGGTGTCGGCGGCTTCGGTCCCGGCGTTGTGGACCACCAGCACCGCCTCGGTGCCGCTCCGGCGCAGGAAGGCCAGGACCGTCCGCGGCGCGCCGGGCACCGGCACCAGCTCCAGGCTGCCGCGGCGGAGCGCCGGCGTCCCGTGGCGGAGCGCGATCAGGGTCCGATACCAGGAGCGGAGCGACCCCGGGTCCCCCCGCTCGGCCGAGGCGCAGGCCCGGCCGGCGTCGGGGCCGAACGGGTGCCAGGGCGTGCCAGTGGTGAAGCCGTGCCCGGGGGCGGTGCAGTCCCAGGACAGGGGCAGGCGCTTCTCCTCGTCCTCCTGCCCCGGGCCGTTCTCCTGCCCCAGCTCCTCGCCCTGGTAGACGACGGGCGAGCCGGGCAGCGTGAGGAGCAGCGCCGCCGCCAGCCTCAGCCGCGCGGGGTCCTGCCCGAGCTGCGTGGCCAGCCGGACCTGATCGTGGTTGGTGAGGAAGGGGGCGTCGACCGCGCCCCGGGGGTAGCTCCTCCGCACCTCCGAGAGGACCCGCGACAGCTCCTCGACCTTGCCGTTCTTGGCCGCCGACACGGCCGCGGCCGCCAGCGGGAAGTCGAGGAGGAGCTGCAGCTCGTCGGAGCCGTTCCCGTAGTAGTCGGCGATGTCCTCGGTGATGGACCAGACCTCGCCGAGCAGCGCGGCGTCGGTCCGTGCCCCGCGGGCGTCGGCGGCGAGCTCCTTCAGGAAGGCGTGGGTCTCGGGGGTGGAGGCCTGGCCCCGGCCCGGGCCGGTCTCCACCAGGAAGCGGGCCGCGTCGAGCCGGAACCCGTCCACGCCGCGGGAGAGCCAGAGCCGCACGACCCGCTCCATCTCCGCCCGCACCGCCGGGTTCCGGTAGTTCAGGTCCGGCATGCCGCTCCAGAAGAGGCCGTAGTAGAAGGCGCCGCCCAGGCGGTGCCAGGCCGGGGTGGAGAAGCTCCAGGGCTGCCCCCAGCCCGGGTTCTTGGGGCTCCACTCGTACCAGTCGCGGTGCGGCGCCCGAGGCCCGGAGGCCGAGTCCCGGAACCAGGGGTGCAGGACGCTGGTGTGGTTGAGCGGGAGGTCGAGGACCACGCGCAGGCCGCGCCGGTGGGCGGCCTCGAGGAGCGCGCGGAAGTCCTCCTCGGTGCCGTAGCGGGGATCGATGTGCTCGTAGTCGGTGACGTCGTAGCCGTGCACGCTCGGCGAAGGGAAGAGGGGCATGAGCCAGAGGGCGTCCACGCCCAGCGCGCCCGGGCCCCCCTCCTCGTCGGCCCGCAGGTCGTCGAGCCGCGCGGCCAGGCCCCGGAGATCCCCCACGCCGTCGCCGTCCGAGTCGGCGAAGCTGCGCACGTACACCTCGTAGAAGACGGCCCCGTTCCACCACTCGTCCGGGCCGGCCGGCGCGACCGCGTCGAAGGCCGGGGGAGGCTCCGGCACCGCGGCCGGCGCGGTGGGCCCGGCCAGGTCGGGTGCGGGCTCGGCCACCGCCGGCGCGGCCGGCGGGGTGGCGAGGGGAGCGGGCGGCGCGGGCCGGTGGACGGCGCAGGCGAGGAGGGAGGCGAGGAAGGCGGCGGCGAGGCCGGTGCGAGGCATGTGGCGACTCTACCCCGCCGGGCTCGCTCAGGGACGCGGGCGGAGGGCGGGGGGCTCGTCCGGGGGAGCCCGGTCGCGCTCGCGCACGCAGCGCGCCAGATCGCGCGCCCGGTCGCGGAGCTCCGAGGACCAGGCCAACGCCCGCACCGGATCGGTGGAGAGGGCGAACAGGTAGGCGTCGGCGGCGCCCGGCCCCTCCGCCTCGAGCCCGCGCAGGACAGCCTCCGGGTCGTCGACCTCGATGCCGGACATCCGCCAGAGCTCCCGGAGGTAGGCGCCCCGCTCGGCGTGGCAGGACGGCGGTGCCGGGGTCTCCCGCACGGCTGGCCCGGGCGAGGGCGCTGGCTCGGCGGCGCGGGCCGGCGGCGCCCGCGGCGCCGGCGATGCGGCCACGGTGAAGGATCCGACGTCGCGGTCCTCGACGCCCTGCTCCTCCACCCGGAGCCAGCCCTCGGGGAGCTCGATGCGCTCGCCGACCGCCACGGGCTTGCCGAGCACCTCGACGTGGGCATCGTCGGCGTCGAGCCGGCCCCCGGCGCGGGGCTCGGCCGCGCCGGCGGGGAGCGCCAGCAGCAGGAGGGCAAGGAGCCATGCCCGCCTCGCGGCCGGCCTGGCCGCGGCGAGGGGGCGGCGGACCATGGAGAGAGCATCTCGGCCGGCCCCCGCGCGTGCAAGCGACAATTGCGGCCTCCCACCCACCCTGGGGCCATCGTGCTCTGGACCCGCCGGCCGGTTGCGATACCCTCGAACCATGCTCCCGCTCCTCCTGGCGCTGTCCCTCTCGGCCCCGGCCCGGATCGCCGTGCTCCCGGTGGTCGCCGGCGAGGGCGTCACCGAGATGACGGCCTCCGCCCTCACCGAGGCGCTGGCCGCGGAGGTGCGCAGGAGGTCCGGGGCGGAGGTCATCACCCGGCGGGAGATCGACGCCGTCCTCTCGCTCGAGCGGCAGAAGGCGATGATGGGCTGCACCACCGACGCCTGCATGGCCGAGCTGGGCGGAGCGCTGGGTGTGGAGCTCCTGGTGAACGGGGACGTGGCCCGCGTGGGGGAGAGCCTGCTCGTCCACTTCCGGCTGATGGAGGTGGCCAGGGTCCGCGTGGCCGCGCAGTCCGATCGCCGCCTCCGCAAGGGGACCCTCGACGACCTCCTCGACGCCATCCCGGCCATGGTGGCCGAGCTCTTCCCCGGGGGGGCGTCGGTCGCCGCCGACAGGCCCCGCCCGGTCGACCCCGAGGTGGGATCGGCACCGGGCCCGAAGCCGGCCGCAGCCGGCAAGCCGCTCCCGCCGCCGTGGACGGAGGAGCCGGAGAAGGTCGATCCGGCGAAGCTCGCCCAGCTCGTGCTCTGGGAGGACGGCAGGGGCAACTACCTGGCCCTCGACCCCGCCGACCTCGACGCCCCGATCTTCGCCGGCACCGCCAAGAAGCTGCACCGCTGCCGGGCCTCGAGCGGCTCGCTGAACGGCAGCGAGGGCACCGGGGATCGCACCTTCTGGGAGCCGCGCGACGGCGGCCGGGCCAGCTTCCGCTGGACGCCGCAGGAGGCCACCCTTTCCTGCGGCCAGGCGGAGATCCCCATGAAGCGCGTGCCGGCCATGGAGGCGAGGCGGCTGCTGGGCCGCGCCGAGCTCCTGGCCCCGCGCTGGCGCCGCATCCCGCACGTCCTGGCCCGCGACGACGAGGGGCTCTACTTCTACGTCGACGGCGCGCGGCTCCCCAGCGGCGAGGCCGCCGAGCCGCCCGACTTCCGGCTCTACGTGGGGAAGAAGGGCGCGCTGGCGCCGGTGGAGCTGCAGGACGCCATCAGGGACAGCGGCGGTCTGGTGTTCCTCACCTCCGGCGGGCGGCTGGTGGTGCGCCAGCAGGGGCAGAGGCGGAGCGCGGAGTGGGGGGCGGGGAGCACCCGCATCGCGCTCACCTGGCTCGAGCCCTCCGACCACGGTCCGCTCATCTACCGGGAGCTCGGGGTCTACGCCGGACAGGCGCTGGGCACCCCTTGCGACGGGCGGTTCTAGCGGCGGCGGGAGGGGAGGCAGGCCGGGCCGAGGCGCGCGAGGCCGCCCTCCCCGGAGCGCCCCGGCGGCCCCGGGGGGACCGGCCGGCTGCGGGCGCGGCGGCGGAGGCGTTCCCGGCGTGCTAATGCTCGGGCATGCGCATCTCCATCGTGGGCGCGGGTGGCGTGGGAGGGCTCTTGGCGGGCCTCCTGGCCAGGAGCGGCGAGGAGGTGGCGGTGGTGGCTCGCGGCGCCCACCTCGAGGCCGTGCGGCGCGGGGGCCTTCGGGTGGAGTCGCCGCTGGGGAGCTTCACGGTACGTGTTTCCGCTGCCGCCGACCCGGCGGCGCTGGGGCCCTCCGGGGCGGTGCTGGTGGCGGTGAAGGCCTGGCAGGTCCGGGAGGTGGCACCGCGGCTCGCGCCCCTCCTCGGGCCAGGCGCGGTGGTGGTGCCGCTCCAGAACGGCGTCGAGGCCTCCTCCGAGCTCGCCCGCGCCCTGGGGCCGGCGGCGGTGGCCGGGGGCGTGGTCAACGTCCTCGCCTGGCTCGAGGGCGCCGGAAGGGTCCGCCACGTGGGCGACCCGCCGCGGGTGACCATGGGAGAGCTGCCGGGCGCCGGGCGAGGCGGGGGGGCGGCCGGGCCCAGGCTCGCGCCGCTGCAGGCGGCGCTCCAGCGGGCAGGCGTGGCCGCGGAGCTGGTGGAGGACGTGGAGCGGGCGGTCTGGGAGAAGTTCCTCCTCGTCGAGCCCTGGGGCGCGGTGGCCGCCGCGGCCCGGGCGCCGCTCGGCTCGCTGCGGAGCCAGCCCGAGGCGCGAGCGCTGTGGGAGAGGGCCATGGCGGAGGTGGCGGCGCTGGCCGCCGCCCGCGGGGTGGCGCTGCCGAAGGACGCGGTGGCGACGACTGCCGCGCGCCTCGACGCGCTGACGCCGGGCGCGACGGCCTCGATGCAGCGGGACATCGGCTCGGGCCGGCCGTCGGAGCTCGAGGACCAGGTGGGCGCGGTCGTGCGCCTCGGGCGGGCCGCAGGGGTCCAGACGCCCGTCCACGACGCCCTGTACGCCGTCCTCATGCCCCAGGAGGCGGCGGCCCGCGGGAGGCTCCCGCCGTTTCCGAGGACGTGAGGAAAATCACCAGCGCTTACGATCTCCACGATCCAGATAGAAATGCCCGAAGTAACTGGTGATTTTCTGGGAAAGGGCGTCGCCTGCTGAGAAATTCAACGTCCCGCCGGCCGTTCGGTCCGCTCAACCTGCCGATCTTGCTCGCCCCGGCCTCTGGCGCGGCGTTTGCCAGTGAATCCGATCGGATGGCCCTCCGGCGAATCGGAGGGCGGCCTTTCGGAGGCGCGCGTGGCCACCATCATCGAGTACCTGGAGACTCTCGCAGCGTTCGTGGTCGGCCTGTTCGGGAGGGCGGGGCTCTTCCTGGTCGGGGCGCTGCTCATCGCGATCCCGGCGGTGCTCCTCGCCATCGCCCTCGGCCAGGTGTCGAGGTTTCGCTCTCGCAACGTGGTGCGCAGCGGCCGGTTCTCCTGGCGGCGCGGCGCGTTCCACGCCCCGAACCACACCTGGATCGCCTCCCGCGCGCCGGCGGAGCTCATGCTGGGGATCGACGATCTGGCCCGCGAGCTCATCCCCTCGGTGACGTCGGTGGAGCTGCCGCGGCCCGGCGTGCTCCTCCGCCGCGGAGAGCCCATCGCGGTGCTCCACGCCGGCCGGCGGAGCCTCCGCATCGAGGCGCCGGTCAACGGCATGGTGGTCCGGCCCAACGCGCGCGTGGCCGGCGACCCGGCCCTGGTGAAGCGCGAGCCATACGGCGACGGCTGGCTCCTCTCCTTCACCCCGGCCGATACCACCTACATGCGGTTCCCGGCCGAGTCCGAGGCCGCGGGCTGGCTCCAGCGCGAGGCCGCCCGGCTGGAGCACTTCATGGAGCACGAGGTGGGCTTCGCCGCCGCCGACGGCGGCGCGCTGCTCGCCTCTCCCATGTCCTCGCTGGGCGAGGAGGGATGGGAGCGGCTCTGCCGCGCCTTCCTCCACCTCGAGGATCCGGCCAAGCCGGCGGCGACCTAGGCGAGGGGCGACCCTCACCCCCGCCGCCGCGGTGCGAGCCGGCCGGCACTCCCCTGCCGAGCTTGCGCAGGCGGCGCGGGCCCGGCCGGGCACCGCGCCGCGCGGCCTTCCGGGCTACCATGCGCCCTATGCGCCGCTGGCCCGTGCTGGTCCCGCTCGTGGCTGCGGTCCTCGCCGCCGCGGCCGCGCTCCTCCCCGCGAGCACCCCCCTGGCGGCGGTGCTGGGGGCGGGGGTGGCGGGCGCGGTCCTCTCCGCGGTCCACCACGCCGAGGTGGTCGCCCATCGGGTGGGGGAGCCGCTGGGCTCCCTGGTCCTGGCCCTGGCGGTGACGGTGATCGAGGTCGCGCTGATCGTCTCCCTCACCGTCGCCGGCGGTCCGGGAAGCGCGGGCCTGGCGCGCGACGCGATCTTCTCTGCGGTGATGATCATCTGCAACGGCGTGGTCGGCATCTGCATCCTGGTGGGCGGGATCCA
>Ga0335071_10001377_pt1 | contig 26076 bp, 29 predicted proteins | sample Lox_Sample_15_FD_206724 | JGI IMG/M metagenome (GOLD analysis project Ga0335071, IMG submission 206724) | Soil microbial communities from Loxahatchee National Wildlife Refuge, Florida, United States - Lox_Sample_1.5 | ecosystem: Environmental > Terrestrial > Soil > Wetlands | place: USA...
TCTAGCCTCGCGCATCCCTTACGGGACGGAGATAAGGGCGGGAACGCTTAAAAGGATAGAGAACGCGGAAAAATTCCTGCGGGAGCTCGGTTTCCGGCAGCTGCGGGTGCGGGATCATGGCAACCTGGCACGGATCGAGCTTGAGCCGCAGGATACTTACAAAATAATGGAGAGCGGGCAGATGGACAATATCAATAAGCATTTCGAGCGGCTGGGATACTTTTACGTTACGCTCGATCTCAAAGGTTACCGCACCGGCTCCATGAACGAGGTGCTCAAGCCGTGACACCCTCCCGCGTCCACATCCTCCCCGATGATCTGGTGAACAAGATCGCCGCGGGCGAAGTGATCGAACGGCCCGCTTCGGTGGTAAAGGAACTGGTGGAGAACGCGATCGATGCCGGCGCCACCAGAATATCGGTCGAGATAAAGGGCGCGGGGAAAAAATTGATCCGCGTGTCGGACAACGGCTCCGGCATGACGCGGGAAGAGGTCGGGCTTTCGGTCGAGCGGCATTCGACCTCCAAGATCAGTGGCGCCGACGATCTTTTCCACATCCGCTCCCTCGGTTTCAGGGGAGAAGCGCTCCCCTCAATCGCCGGAGTATCGGTGTTCGAGCTCCGCAGCCGCGCGGGGAATAACGGGAGCGCGCTTTTCGCCGAAGGCGGAAAAGATAAACGGATCGAGGATGCCGGCGTGCCGGAAGGGACATCGGTAACGGTGAAGGACCTTTTTTTCAACACTCCCGCCCGTAAGAAATTCCTCAAGTCCGACTATACCGAGAACGGCCATATCGGCGACATCGTATCGCGCTACGTGATGGCCTGCCCTTCGATCGCTTTCAGCCTCACGATCGACGATAAAAACCTGATCTCCTCACCCGGCAGCGGGGAACTGAAGGACGCTGTGATCGCGGTCTACGGCGTCGAAATCGCCAAAGACCTGCTGGAGGCTTCGGCGTCTTCCGGTCCGGTAAAGGTGAGCGGCCTGGTCAGCCGCCCCGCCACCAGCCGGGTCGACCGCCAGTACGAGAACTTCTTCGTCAACGGAAGATATGTAAGCAACTTCCTGCTCAACCGTGCGCTCGAGGAAACTTACCGCACACTGATACCGGGGAACCGGTACCCGGTGGCCATCCTTTTCATCGGGATCGATCCCGGCATGGTGGACGTCAATGTCCATCCGTCAAAACGCGAAGTGAAGTTCGAGAACACCCAGCAGGTGATGCACGCGGTGCGCGAAGCGGCGTCATCCGCTCTGAAGCGGGCGCTGGGGACGGGAGCTCCGTCCGCCGGTCCCGGGATCGGAGCGTACGGGGAAACCTATCAGAGGGAATGGCGGCCGGAAATGGCCGATGCGCTTTTCCCGCGGACGGGACAGGAACTTCCGGCCACGCGGATAGAGATGGAAGTATCGGCGGTGCAGCCACTGATCCCGGTCCACCAGTTCCGCGACACTTACATCGTTACCATCGACGGCGCCGACCTGGTGCTGATCGACCAGCACGCGGCGCACGAAAGGATAATTTACGACCGGCTGAGCGAAAAGCGGCCGCTCGACGCCAGCCAGCCACTGCTGGTGCCCGAAACGCTCGAACTTTCGCCGAAAGAAAACGCGGCGCTGGAAGAGAATCTTGAATATCTAAGATCACTCGGGTTCGATCTGGAAGTCTTTGGCAATAATTCTTACATCCTGAGGGCGGTGCCGGCGGTTTCGGCCAGGTCCAACGCCAAACAGATGCTATCCGACCTGGTATCCGAGCTGATGGAGCTGGGGCGTTCGGGCAAGTTGGAGGAGAAAAAAGAGAGGATCCGCAAGCTAGTGGCCTGCCACAGTGCGGTAAAGGCGGGGGATAAACTTTCGTCCATCGAGATAAACGGGCTGATAAAGGACCTCTACGCGACCGCCAATCCGACCACCTGCCCCCACGGCCGCCCCACTATGGTCCGGATAACCGAAGCGGAGCTGGAGAAGCGGTTCGGCAGATAATATTTAACGGAGGATCAATGCTCCGTTAAGATCATTCTTTTCTTTCCACTTCGATCGTGCAGTTGGTCGCCAGCGCCGCGAACGCGCCGATCGCCGCCAACACCGGTGCCAGCAGGGTCCCCACCGCCGCGATCGTCATCGGCAGTTCGATCACTACTTTACCTTCCTGTTTTATCAATATCCTGCGGATATTCCCTTCGTGGACCAGCTTTTTCACCTTTTCCACGATCTCCTGTCCCGACACCTTGAACTCTTCTTTTTTACTTTCTTCCATTCGTTTCACCTCGATCGTAATTATATATTACCTTTTAAGCGTTAAATATCCTTATTTTAGTAAAGATGAGATCCGCGCCCGATAATACGATCATCGGATAATAAAGCGGATAAACGGAAAAGGCATGTCCGGATATCCGTTCATCCGTTGTATTTATCCGTTGATGGTTTATCCGATGATAGCTCCCCCTACTGCCAGACCGCGTCCGGGATCACATAATAGCCGATCTCAGCCATGATCCGTGGAGAATTAATGAAGTCGAATCCGATCTCGCCGAAATACTGGTCACTTTTTTCCAGCGGATCGTAAATCAACGAAAGCGATAGCCCGGACTGTGTGCTCTTGCCGGAATATCCTACCACCCCCGCCCCCAGGAACCAGGGGCTCGGGTTGCCGTTCTTTAACGGGAAATTCAGAAAGTGGGCGCCGGCAGATAAAATGAGCGGATTTTCACCGGTGGTCCCTTCGAGCCCGAACCGCAACGCGACCGATTGCACAAAATGATATTCGGTCTTGACCCCGAAAGAGATGCCGCCGCGGACTCCGCCGATGATCGCGTCCTCAAGGCAGAACGCCTGACCGGCAAAAATAAAAGACATGAACACCGCGACCCACACCGCCGCTTTTTTCATTCCACCCTCCCGGGTCAGAACAGGCTCGGCTGTTCCCTGCCTGTCGTTCCCCTGTCTTTTGATGGCCGGACGCTCCTTTTGGGCGTCGCTTTTTCCTGACCGAGATCGTTCTCGACCATCTCAAGGGTATTATATATCTCTTTTGCCCGGTCAAGGACCGATTTTGGAAAACCGGCCAGCCGCGCTACCTGTATGCCATAGGAACGGTCGGCGGGACCGGGAACGATCCGATGAAGGAACGTGATCTTTTCCCCTTCCTCCTTGACCGCCACATTGAGGTTGATCATTCCCGGATGATTGTCCGCCAGCTGGGTGATCTCGTGATAATGAGTGGCAAAGAGCGTACGGGCTTTTATTTTCTCATGGATATATTCCGCGATCGCCGCCGCGATCGACATGCCGTCGAAGGTCGCGGTGCCGCGCCCGATCTCGTCAAGTATAATAAGGCTCCGTTCCGACGCGTTATGCAGGATGTTTGCCGCTTCCGTCATCTCGAGCATGAAGGTGGACTGGCCGGAAAAGATATCGTCCATCGCGCCGATGCGTGTAAAGATGCGGTCGACCAGAGAGATGGCCGCTCTTTTTGCGGGAACGAAAGAGCCGATCTGCGCCAGAAGCACGATCAGCGCCACCTGCCGCATATAGGTCGATTTCCCCGCCATGTTCGGTCCGGTGATCAGAAGGAACCGGCTCTTCGCCTCGTCCATCAGTGTGTCATTCGGGACGAACTGGTAACCGCCGATCATCTTCTCCACTACCGGATGGCGCCCGCCGATAATTTCGAGGTTCTCTCCTTCTGCGATCTTCGGCCGTGAATACCCGTTCTCCACCGCCGTTTCGGCAAGAGAAAGAAAGATATCGATCTGGCCCAGAATGGCGGAGAGTTCCTGCAATCCGGAAGTGCTTTCGGAAACTTTGCCCCTGACCTCGCAGAATGCGCGGTACTCCTCATCTTTCATCCGCTGGTCGGAATTTAGGACCATCGATTCCTTTTCCTTGAGCTCCGGGGTGATGAAACGCTCGCAGTTGACCAGCGTCTGCTTCCGGATATAGTTCGGCGGGACCTGCGAAAGGTTCGAATTAGTTACTTCGATGTAATAACCGAAAACCTTGGTGTACCCGACCTTCAAAGACTTGATCCCGGTCTTCTGCCGCTCCTCGTTCTCCAGCCGCGCGATCCAATCTTTCCCTTCGCGGGTGGCGTTGCGGATCTCATCCAGTTCGGGATCGTATCCCGGCTTGATAAGTCCGCCGTCCTTCAGCGCGAAGGGAGGATCGTCGACGACCGCCTTTTCGATCAGTTCGCGGACATCGGTAAAATCGGGAACGCCCAGTATCTCCTTAAGCTTCAGGCTCGTCACTTTCGCCATCGACGCCTTGAGCGCCGGCAATCTTTCGAGCGATTGTTTCAACGCCGCCAGGTCGCGCGCGTTGGCGGAGCCGGAGGCGATCCTGCCAGCCGCCCGCTCGATGTCCGCGATCTCCTTAAGCTTTTGCGCGGTCTCCGCCCGCAGGGCGGCGTTGCCGAAAAGTTCTTCCACCGCGTCCAGCCGTTCTTCGATCTGCTTGCCGTCCAGCAGCGGCTGCAGCAGCCAGTTGCGCAAACGGCGCGCTCCCATCGAAGTGCGCGTCCGGTCGAGCACCCAGAGCAGACTGCCGCGGAAAGACTTTTCCCTTACCGTCTGGACCAGTTCCAGGTTGTCGCGGGTGGCAGTATCGATGAACATGTAATCGCCGGGATGATAAGGATGGATCGAGCGGACCTGGTCGAGCGCGGTCTTTTGCGTCTCTTTCAGATAATCGAGGATCGCCGCCGCCGCCCCCCACCCTGCTTTTACCGTCTCCAGCCCGAACGAATTGAGGGTCTTGACCTTGAAGAAGCCGGTCAATCTTCTCTCCGCCGCCTCCGCATCGTAAATATCCTTGAACGCCGTCTTCATCTGCTTTACCGGCAGTTCTTCCTTTATAAGGTCGGAGACCAGCACTTCGGCAGGCGCGATCCGGTCGAGCTCGCCGGACGGATCGCTCGTAAGCTCCGTTACCCGGAACTCGCCGGTAGAGGCGTCAATGTAAGCCAGGCCATACCTGTTCCCTTCTTTGGTCACCGCCGCGAGATAGTTGTTTTTTTTCTCCGAGAGGAGGTTAGATTCGATCACGGTCCCGGGGGTGATGACGCGGATCACTTCGCGCTTGACCACGCCGGTGGCGGTCTTGGGGTCCTCCACCTGTTCGCAGATCGCCACCTTGTATCCCCGGTCGATCAGTCGTGCGATATAGTTCTCCGCCGCGTGGTAAGGGATGCCGCACATCGGCATCCGGTTCTCGTCGCTCCCTCGCCCGGTCAAAACGAGGTCCAGCTCGCGCGAGGCGGCCTCGGCGTCCTCGTTGAACATTTCGTAAAAGTCGCCCAGCCGGAAAAAAAGAATGGCGTCCTTATGTTTTCCCTTCGCTTCCAGGTATTGCCGGACCATGGGAGTAGCTTCTGCCATGCTCAAATTATACTTTTTTTATGGTAAAATTACTACATGGGAGGCAATCGGATATACCTCGATCACGCCGCTACTACCCCCGCCGACCCGCGGGTGGCAAGGGCGATGCGTCCTTATTTCAGCGAGATCTTCGGCAACCCCTCCTCCATCCATTCGTTCGGGCAGGAGGCCAAGGCGGCGGTGGAGGCGGCGCGCGCGCAGGTGGCGTCGGTCATCGGCGCCCGGCCGGACGAGATCGTCTTTACTTCCGGCGGGACCGAAGCGGACAACTTCGCCCTGGAGGGGATCGTCTACGCCAACGAGAAAAAAGGGAACCATATCATCACCTCTAAGATCGAGCACCATGCGGTCACCGAATGCGTCGATCTTCTCGCTAAAAGAGGGTTCAGCGTCACTTACCTGCCGGTAGATAAATACGGCCTGGTCGATCCCGATGATGTGGTAAAAGCGATCACCGACAAAACGGTGCTGGTCTCGATAATGTACGCGAACAACGAGATCGGCACGATCGAACCGGTCGCCGAGATCGCAAAAAGAGTTAAAGAGAAAGGCGTTTATTTCCACACCGACGCGGTGCAGACCTTCGGCCATATTCCCTTATCGGTAACGGAGCTTAAAGCCGACCTGCTTTCGCTTTCCGGCCATAAATTCTACGGGCCGAAAGGGATCGGCGCCCTATATATAAGGAAAGGGACCCGGATCGCCCCTTTCCTGCGCGGCGGCGCGCAGGAGAACAACCGGCGCGCTTCCACTGAGAACGTCCCCGGGATCGTCGGGATGGGCGCGGCATGCGCCATCGCGATGGATGAGATGCCCAAAGCGGCGCTGCGGGAATCGGCATTGCGGGATAAGTTGATCAAAGGGATCATGGACCGCATCCCCGATGTATATTTGAACGGGCATCCGTCCAACCGCCTGCCGAACAACGTCAATCTGTCGATCAAGTATATCGAAGGGGAATCGATCCTCCTGAACCTCGACATGATGGGGATCGCCGCTTCCAGCGGGTCCGCCTGCACTTCCGGCTCGCTCGATCCTTCGCACGTGTTGCTGGCGATCGGCGTGCCGCACGAACTGGCGCACGGCAGCCTGCGGATGTCGCTGGGCAAAGGGACGACCGAAACAGATATTGACCGGGTGATCGAAGCGCTGCCGCCGATAGTCGATAAATTAAGGAAAATGTCCCCGTTGAAAAAAGGAGGAAAATAAGATGGGATCGCCGTACAGCGAGAAAGTGATGGACCACTTCATGCATCCGAGGAACGTGGGGGAGCTGCCGGATGCGAACGGTGTCGGCCAGGTGGGGAATCCGGTCTGCGGGGATATCATGAAGATGTACATCAAAGTGAAGGACAACGTAATAACCGACGTCAAATTCCAGACCTTCGGCTGCGGGGCGGCCATTGCCACCTCCAGCATGGCGACGGAGCTGATAAAGGGAAAGACGATCGAGGAAGCGTTAAAACTGACCAATCAAGCGGTGGCGGAAGCGCTTGACGGGTTGCCGAAGGTCAAGATGCACTGCTCGGTGCTGGCGGAAGAAGCGGTCCAGGCCGCGATCAACGATTACATGCTGAAGACCACCGGCAAGGGATTGCCGGGATATAAGCCGAGCGAGGAACCGCTTGAAGAGCACGGCCACTAAAAAAGTCCTGGTCGCCATGTCCGGCGGGGTCGATTCGTCGGTCGCCGCCGCCCTGCTCAAAGAACAGGGATACGACCTGATCGGTATCACGATGAACCTTTACTGCGGGAATTCAGCCGCGGACCGCGGATGTTGTTCACTCTCGGCCGCAGCCGACGCCAAGAAGGTGGCCGACCTGCTCGGGTTCCCCCATTACACCCTCAACTTCAAGGACGAGTTCCAGAAGCTGGTGATCGATAATTTCATCGAGGAATACCGGAACGGAAGAACACCGAACCCGTGCGTCAGATGCAACCAGTTCATTAAGTTCGACCATTTATTGAAGAAAGCGAAAGAGCTGGGAGCGGAATACATTGCGACCGGACATTACGCTAGGATCATACCGGTATCCGCATTACGCATTACGCGTTACGAATTACTTAAAGGTCTCGACCATAAGAAAGACCAGTCATACGTCCTTTACACGCTTAACCAGGAGATGCTCGCGCATACCATCTTTCCTCTTGGGAATTTTGCCAAACCGGTGGTAAGGGAGCTTGCCAATAAATTCAAGCTGCCGGTGGCGGAAAAGCCGGAAAGCCAGGATATCTGTTTTGTGGAAGACAATGACTACGGAAGTTTCTTGCGGAAGCACCTGCCCGACGCGGTGCGCCCCGGCCCGATACTCGATCGGAGCGGGAACATCGTCGGGGAACATAACGGCATCATCCACTATACCATCGGCCAGCGGAGCGGCATCGGGGCCCATACCGGCCGCAAATACGTAACGGCGATCGATCCGGCCAGTAACACGGTCACCATCGGCGAGGATGCCGATCTTTTCAAGGACACGCTTATCGCTTCGAATGTCACTACGGTTTCGGGAGAATTTTTCAAGACCCCCGTTGAAGTTGCCGCAAAGGTTCGTTATAATAGCGCTGAAGCCGGGGGAAAATTATTTCCCATCGACAAAGACCGGATCGAACTGAAGTTCAATAAGCCGCAGAGGGCGATCACGCCCGGGCAATCGGTGGTGTTCTATCAGGGAGAGGCGGTCCTGGGCGGCGGAATTATCGAGGGAGGAAAATAAAATGGCGAATAAAAAGGTCAAGTTCACGTTCAAGGCGAACAAGGAATACCACACGGTCTATGTGGCCGGCGATTTTACCGAATGGCAGGACCATCCGATCATGATGAAGAAAGGGAGAGGCAACAGCTGGTCGGCCCTCACGCCGATGGCCCAGGGCGAGCACGAATACAAATTCATCGTCGACGGGGAATGGATGCTCGACCCTTCCGCCAACCGCAGGTCCAACAATATCGGGTCGGAGAATTCAGTAATAAAAGTTGACTGATAACCTTTACGCCGAAATAAAAAGGCTCAAGGCCGAGCGCCGCGCCGTTATCCTCGCGCATAACTACCAGCCGGAAGAAGTGCAGGATGTCGCGGATTATACCGGCGATTCGCTCGGGCTTTCCATCGCCGCCGCAAAGACCGACGCAAATGTCATCGTTTTTTGCGGCGTTTACTTCATGGCCGAGACCGCCAAGATCCTCTCCTCCGCCAAAAAAGTGCTGATGCCGGAGATCATCGCCGGTTGCCCGATGGCCGACATGCTCAATGTGCCAAAACTGAAAAAGCTCAGGGAGGAACACCCGCGCGCGAAGGTGGTATGCTACGTCAATTCCACCGCCGCGGTCAAGGCGGAAGCGGACATCTGCTGCACCTCCGCCAACGCCGTGAAAGTGGTCTCCTCTCTCGCCGATGCGGACGAGATCATTTTCGTGCCGGACAAATATCTCGGCATGTACACGGCGTCAAAGGTGAAGGATAAAAAGTTCTTCTTTTCGGACGGGTTCTGCCCCACCCACATGAAGATCACGCCGCAACAGATCCAGAAATTGAGGGAAGAACATCCCAAAGCGGCGGTGATCGTGCATCCCGAATGCCGTCCGGAAGTGATCGCGGAAGCGGACGCGGCGCTCTCCACCGAGGGGATGATCGAATATTCGAAGAAGAGCAAAGCGAAGGAGATCATCGTCGGGACCGAGATCGGGATGCTGCACCGGTTGAAGAAGGAAGTCCCCGGCAAAACTTTTTATCCCGCCTCCCGCCTCGCCGTCTGCCCCAACATGAAGCTGACGACGCTGGAAAAAGTTCTCTGGTCGCTGGAAGACATGAAGACGGAAGTTATGGTGCCGGACGATATCGCCGATCGCGCGCGGTCGGCGATCCAAAAGATGATCGAGGTCGGAAGACAGGATTGAACCTTCAGGTCCGCGGATACCCTCTCAGGCGACCAGTTCGATGATATCTTTCAGCTGATATTCGCCGGCACGGTTGTGGCTGAGCGGCCAGCCGATCCTCCCCCACTCGTCCAGAACGTCCGAAAGCTGCCTGCCGTTAAGCCGCCCTGAATGCTCCAGGACCACCGCTTTCAATTGTGAAGGGTTCATCTGCGCGAGAGCCGATGCCTGTGCGCCCAGGTTACAGACCACTTTGGCACCCAGCTGTTCAAGCTGGCGACAAACGGACCGGGTCGAATAAATTTCCGAGAGCAATCTCACATCGGACGGTTCTCCTTTGCGATGCAGCGCGACCGCGTCCTCGAGCGAGACCCGGATGAGGTCTCCCTGATGTCCGCACTCCGCGATGCCGACCAATGCCTGGTACGCGGCGGAGCGGGAAATGGAAACCGGCTCAAGTTTAAGCGCGAGCCCGGCCGCGGCGATCGGTTCATGGCGGACCAGGACCTCGACGCCCAAAGTGCCGATGTTCTTAGCCAGTGTTTCTATGTGCGTGGCGGTCGGGGTGAAACCGGACTTCATCGTATCTATCCTGGCTTGACCAAGCCAGCCGGGAACGGAGGTCCTTACCATCGCTTCTCTTTGGATGCTTCTCCAGTCTCCATTGGAACCGGTAATTTTTGTCATTAAAATTTCCTTTCGATGCGAATTGCTTCCATAAAAATATCGTCCGCTTGTAAGGAAATTTCAGTGAATTGAATAAATGTTCGATGAATGACGGCTATCCGACAGATGATCGGGGCCGGGAAGACAGGATCAGTGGATGCTGGTCGGCGGCGGGGCGGTCGGCTCCTTTTTGATCCCTTTGGTCCTTCTCCGCTTGAGCGCCCGCTCCACCAGCTCATAGATCTCTTCCATCAGGAACGGTTTCCGCAAATATTCGAGCGCGCCCAGTGTAATGGCGTTGGCGTGCGAAGCGTCGGTGGCGTAAGCGGTTACGATGATGACCTCAACGTCGGGATCGATCTCCTTGATCCTCCTCAAGACTTCCAGACCGTCCATGACCGGCAGCTTATAGTCGAGGAAAGCGACGTCGAACTTCCCTTTGGTCAGGTTCTGGAGCGCAGTGGGACCGTCGGGAAAGGTCTCGACGTCATAGTCCTTGATCTTCAGGATCATCTTGAAAGATTCGAGGACCGATGGCTCGTCGTCGACCACCATTATTTTAACCGCTTGCATACGGCAATTTTAGCAATAAACATGCCATCTTTGCAAGCATTATTTTATATGATAAAATTGACCTTAAGCCGGGGTAGCTCAGTTGGCTAGAGCGAGGGACTCATAAGCCCTAGGTCGCCAGTTCAATCCTGGCCCCCGGCACATTTACCAATGTCAAATGTCAAACATCAAATGCCAAATGACATCGCCAATGAAGAGCGGCTTCTGGCGGCGGCCGCCTACGCCTTCTTTATACCGTCGCTCTATATCATCCTGACCGATAAAAGGAAAGACCACTTCCTGTCATATGCCGCCGCGCAGTCGCTGTTCCTCTGGATCTTCTACGGTTTGATGGTCCTGGTGGTCCACTTTGTGCGCGATCTGATCTGGACGCTGGCGTACTTTCCTCTGCTCGAGCCCCTGACCGGCCTGGTCTACCTGGCGATGCTGGTCTTCGCCCTGTTCCTGGCGAGCCGTTCTCTTTTTGGCGAAAACCGGAAAGTGCCTTACATTTCGGCACTGGCGGACAAGCTATGCTGAACGGAAAAACGCTCGAAACGATAAAGGAATATAAGATGTTCTCCCCCGGGGACTCGGTGGTGGTGGGGGTTTCCGGCGGCGCCGACTCCACTTCCCTGCTCAATCTGCTTTTTGAGCTTAAGCAGGAACTGGGGCTTTCGTTCATCTATGTCGCCCACCTCAACCACATGCTGCGCAAGGACGAATCCGACATGGACCAGCGCTACGTGGAGGACCTGGCCAAAAAATTGGGACTGGTCTGCCTGTCCGAATCGCAGGACGTGGGAGCATACGCCGCCAAGAACAAGCTGAGCCTGGAGGACGCCGGGCGCCGTCTCCGTTACGAGTTCTACAACGGCGTAGCGCAAAAGGTGAACGCCAACAAAATCGCGCTCGGCCACACCGCCGACGATTCAGTCGAAACGTTCCTGATGCGGCTCCTGCGGGGGGCGGGGCTAAAGGGGCTCACCGGCATCCCGCCGGTCAGGGGGAACATCGTCCGCCCGCTGATCAAGACCTGGCGTAAAGAGATCGACCAGTACATCGCGTCGCTCAAACTGGTCCCCCGGATCGACCACACCAATTACGAGTCGAAATATCTGCGGAACCGGGTGCGGCTGAAGCTGATCCCCCAGCTCAAGATCTACAACCTCAACATCAAGGAGATATTGCTCCAGACGGTGATGCTCCTGACCGAAGACTATCTTTACATCGAGACCAAGACCAAGGACGCGCTGGCCGACATCACCATCAACGAAAAGGACGATTCGATCACCCTTGACGCGGTGAAGCTGCGCGAGCTGGAGCCACCGATCGAAGGGCACCTGATCCGCACCGCCATCGAGAAGGTTAAAGGGAACCTGGCCGAGCTTTCGTTCTCGCATGTTCACGACATCACCAAGAACATCGACCAGACGGAGCGCTGGGAACTGCACCTGCCGGACAGCATCTTCGCGCTCGGCAACCGGAACTCGCTTACCATCACCAAGGAAAAGCCGGAGGAGCTGAAGCGGATATCGTTCTATTACACCCTTCCCGTTCCCGGCGAGGTAACGGTCAAGGAATCGTCGCTCAAGATCGCGTCCGAAGTGGTGAGCGTTCCCGCCGAAGGGCTCGACCAGTCGAACGACATCGCTTACCTTGATTACGAAGAGGCGGGCAAAGAACTGGTGGTCCGCTCCCGCAAGGATGGGGACCGCTTCTATCCGCTGGGGATGAAGGGGGTTAAGAAGATCCAGGACTTCTTCGTCGACCAGAAAGTGCCGCTGGAAGAACGCGACCTGGTGCCGATCGTCGAATCGGGCGGAAGGATCGTCTGGGTGGCGGGACAGCGGATCGACGAGCGGGCCAAGGTTGACCGCAAGACCAAAAAAGCGGTCCGCCTCACCCTCTCGCGCCTATGATCAGGGTCATCGCTATCCCCTCCCGCGAAGAAGCGGAGCGGGAACTTAAAAAGATTGGCGCCGAAGCGGCGGGAGTCGCGATCATGGCCGACAAAAGCGTCTTCCGCACACTGAAGATCGACAATGTCCGCACCATCGCTGCCAATATCATCAAGCAGGAAATGCTATCCTACGGCGGAGAGGCGGCTACCGGCTACGGTTCGCTCGACCTTTCGGCCAGGGCAACCGATATCCTGATCGCCGGGACGCTGAAACAGTTCAAGCTCCTCTGCGCGAAGTTGAAGCGGCACCAGTTCGGCCTGCCGGAGCTGGCCAAAGAGGTAGAAACGGCGCTGAAAAACCATGAGTCACCTCCCCCGCCCATCACTGTCAACGGCAGGAAATTCGTTTTCGGCAAACGGACCTACCTGATGGGGATACTGAACGTCACCCCCGATTCGTTCTCGGACGGCGGCAAGTTCCTTTCGCCGGACCATGCGCTGGCGCAGGCGGAGAAGATGATCGGCGACGGCGCCGATATCATCGATATTGGAGGGGAATCGACCCGTCCCGGCGCCGAGTTCGTCCCCGCCGCGGAAGAAACAGAACGGGTGGTGCCGGTCATAAAAGCGCTGAGCAAAAAGAAAGTGCCGGTCTCGATCGATACCCGCAAGGCGGCGGTGGCGGAGGCGGCGGTGCGGGCCGGGGCGGGAATGATAAACGACGTTTCGGGCCTGCGGCACGACCGGAAGATGGCGGAGGTCGCCGCCAGGCATAAAGTGCCGGTGGCGGTCATGCATTCGAGCGGCGCCCCCAAGGTGATGCAGAAAAGGACCGGATACCGGGATCTGATGGCCGACATCACGGCATATCTTGACAAAAGCGTAAAAATAGCCGAAAATACGGGTGTTCCGCGCAGCCGCGTCATTATCGACCCCGGATTCGGTTTCGGCAAGACCCCGGAGCAAAATCTCGAGATACTGCGAAGGATAAACGAGCTTAAATCGTTGGGTAATCCGGTATTGATCGGCACCTCCCGCAAGTCGACCATCGGGCACGTTCTGGGCCTTCCGCCAGACCGCCGGATCGAAGGAACCTCTTCCACGATGGCTATTGCAATTTCGGGGGGAGTGGATATAATACGGGTGCACGACGTGAACGAGATGAAAAAGATCGCTGTTATGACCGATGCTATAGTCAGGAGGAGCTCCAATGGTAAAAAAGAAAGCTAAGAAACCGGCTAAAAAGCCGGTCAAAAAACCGGCCGCAAAAGCAGCCGTAAAAGCGGCCAAGCCGCTGAAGGCCCCGGCTAAAAAAGGGCACAAATACAAAAAGGGAGAGCCGCAGATCGCTTACCTGGGAATGGGAAGCAATGTCGGCGACCGCGAAGAATACATCGAACAGGCGGTATTCCTGCTAGGCAAGGTAAAAGGGATAGACATACTCAAGCGCTCCACCAACCACGAGACCGAGGCCGAAGGCGGCGGCGAACAGCCGGCTTTCATCAACGCCGCGGTGATGATCCGCACCACCCTCTCCCCTCACGAGCTGCTGGAGAAGATCCAGGAGATCGAGACCGCGCTCGGCCGCGAGCGCGAGGTGGAATGGGGTCCGAGGACGATCGATATCGATATTCTGATGTACAGCGACCAGGTGATAAGCGACGACAAACTGCAGATCCCCCATCCGCTGATGCACGACCGGATGTTCGTTCTGCTGCCGCTCAAGGAGATCGCGCCGCGCGCCATTCACCCGATGCTCGAAAAAACGGTGGAAGACCTCTACGAGGACAAGAAGAATGAGGCCGGGGAAAAGTACGACGACGAACTGCCGGGGTTCAAGGAGATCAAGACCCGCGGCGGTTACGACGATTTCGAACGGTGGTAATAGAGACCGCCTCCGCCCGGGAAACGCAGGACCTCGGCCTTAAGATAGGCAAAAAGCTCAAGCCGCGCGACGTGGTGGTGCTTTTCGGCGGACTGGGGGCCGGAAAGACCACGCTCATCCAGGGGATCGCCCGCGCGCTCGACATCACCGAACTGGTCACCTCTCCCACTTTCGTGCTGATCAACGAATACCAGGGGCTTTACCCTCTCTATCATGTCGATCTTTACCGGCTGGACGACCTTTCGCAGGTCGACGAGCTGGGGATCACCGAATATTTCCTAAAGGACGGGATCACGATTATCGAGTGGGCGGAAAAGCTGGGGCACCTGATCCCGCGGCACGTGAAAGAGATCAAGATCGAATCCCTTGGCGGGAAACGCCGCAAATTCACCACCAACTTCGAGATATAAAGGAAAATAAATGGCGACACTGGGAATATCGAGCGCGACCAAAACGATCTCGGTTGGGCTTTCGGCCGACGGAAGGCTGCTCGCGGAGCTGACCGTTTCCGGCAAGCAGGCCTTCACCGAAGACTTGGCCGTTTACGTGCAGAAGATCGTCAACGAGAGCGGCGCTAAGATCGACGGGATCGCGGCGATATCCGGCCCCGGCGCCTACAGCGGGCTGAGGGGCGGGCTGGCGTTCGCCAAGACCTTCGCCCAGGTCAATAAAGTGCCGTTGGCCGCGGTCTCGACCCTGCACGCGCTGGCATGCAACCTTATCGGCTCTGGCTGTCTGATCGCAGCGGTGACCGACGCCGCGCAGGATGATCGCAACTTCGCCCTTTTTCGCCCGCGCGCGGGAGAAGCGGAACGGCTGACCGGTGATCTGGTAGTGAGCATTGAAAAGATTTGCTCCCTGCTGTCCCGAATAAAGGGAGAGGTCGGCATTACCGGCAACTGCGACGACATCATGGCGAAAGTGGCGGAACTTAATCCTGGAACGAAGATCAGGCACGACCGTTTGAACGTTCCTTCGGGATTCAATGTCGCGGCGATCGGCGAAAAGATGATAAAGGAAGGGAAAGTGTCCGACCCATTGAAGCTCGCTCCTACTTATTCCCGCAACCCGGTCATAAAAGAATTCAGGACTTGATAAGGGAGAGCGCTTCGGCCCGGGTGGTGGGGTTGTTGCGGAAGATCCCCCGGACGGCGGAAGTGACGGCGGTGGCCCCCGGCTTCTTGACCCCTCTCATCGACATGCACAGATGCTCCGCCTCGATCACCACCAGTACGCCGTAAGGTTTGAGCTTTTGCACGATGGTATCGGCGATCTGGGAGGTGAGGTTCTCCTGCACCTGCGGCCGCTTGGCGTACCCTTCGATCACGCGCACCAGTTTGGAAAGACCGGTCACCCGCCCCGCTTTTGGTATATAGACGACGTGCGCCTTGCCGATGAAAGGTATCAGGTGATGCTCGCAGATAGAATAGAACGGGATGTCCTTAACCATTACCATTTCCTCGTGCTCCGCCTGCTTGAAAGTGGTGAGCTCGCCGGAAGGGTCGCGGCCGACGCCTGAGAACAGCTCGGCGTACATTTCGGCCACGCGCGCGGGGGTTCGCTTCAACCCGTCCCGCCTGGCGTCCTCGCCGATCGCCGCCAGGATCTCTTTTACCGCTCTTTCGATCCGCTTTTGGTTTATCATCAGAAAAGCCCTTTGATCTTGCCTTCTTCGTCGATGTCCATGTTCTCCGCCGCCGGATGCTTGGGAAGACCGGGCATCGTCATGATCTTGCCGGTATAGGCAACCACAAAACCGGCTCCCGCCGACGGCTTGAGCTCGCGCACGGTGATCTTGAACCCGCGGGGACGGCCGAAAAGCTTGGGATCGTCGGAGAGCGAATACTGTGTCTTGGCGACGCAGACCGGGACATTGTTCATCCCGATCCGGTCCAGCATGTCCAGGTCGCGGAGCGCCTCGCCGGTAAAGTCGACGCCGTCGGCGCCGTAAATGTTCTTCGCGATCGCGTTCAGCTTTTCCACGATCGACGATTTGACGTCATAAAGCGGTTTGAACTGGGACTTCTTTTCCGCCGCTTCCGCCACCGCCGCCGCCATCTCCATCCCGCCCTCCCCGCCTTTTGCCCAGATGTCGGAGACCACGCAGGCCGAAAGCCCGGAAAGTTTCTTCTCCATCGCCTTGATGTCGGCGGCGGAGTCGTCCTTTTTTTTGTTGATGGCGATCACCACCGGTATGCCGAACATGGCCAGGTTCTCATAATGCTTCTGTGCGTTGTCGTAGCCGTGGACGTCGACCGCCTGTTTGGTAACGACCAGCACCGCGGCCGACGGTTTGAGGTCGCCGACCCGGCATTTGATGTCGAAGAACTTTTCCGCTCCCAGGTCGGTGCCGAAACCGGCCTCGGTGATGACGTAGTCGGAAAGCTTCATCGCCATGCGGGTGGCGATCAGGCTGTTGCAGCCGTGAGCGATGTTGGCGAACGGCCCGCCGTGAACGAACGCCGGTCCGCCTTCGAGCGTCTGGACCAGGTTCGGCTTGAGCGCATGCCACATCAGGAGCGCCATCGCGCCGTTAGCCCTGATTTGTTTGCCGCGGACCGGATTGCCGGACTTGTCGTACGCGATCACGATTTCGCCCAGCCGCGCCTTCATGTCCTCCACGTTCTTCGAAAGGCAGAGGATCGCCATCACTTCCGATGCGGCAGTGATATCGAACACCCCACGTAAAGCGCGGTCGTTCATGTCCATCGCCCGTTTCCAGACGATGCGGTTCTCGTCGATCCCCAGCTCGTTCCCCTGGTAGATGTGGTTATACAGCATCGCGGATAGAAGGTTGTGCGCCGAAGTGATCATATGCATGTCGCCGGTCAGATGCAGGTTGATATCGTCCATCGGCAGGACCTGGGAGTAGCCGCCGCCGGCCGCCCCGCCCTTCATCCCCATCACCGGGCCGAGCGAAGGTTCGCGGATGCAGACGAAGCTGTTCTTGCCGGCGCGGTTAAGCGCCTGCGAAAGGCCGATGGTGGTGGTGGTCTTCCCTTCTCCCTGCGAAGTCGGTGTGGTGGTGGAGACCAGGACCAGCTTTCCCTCTTTTTTCCCGCCGCGACCTAAAGCTTTAAGATTGACTTTCGCCTTATAAGCGCCGTAAAGCTCGATATCGTCCAGTTTTATTCCCGCCTGTTTGGCGATGTCGACGATCAGGCGGAGCTCCGCTTTTTGCGCGATCTCGATATCGGTCTTCATATTGAAATTTTATCATAAATAAAGCCTCTTTGCTAACGCTGGAGCGGCCGCGTCCGGCGTGCTAAAATCCGGGGTATCGGGGGTGGATCGATGGGCACTAAACAGGTACTGGTATTACTGGCGGTGATAATTGCGATCGGCGTCGCGGCGGTAATTATGCATTCCGTCTTTGGTCAAAAAATATCGGTCGTCGACCGGCCGGAAGCGAAGCTCTACTCCGTCCCGGACATTCCGATCTCGCTTGAGATCGACCGCGGCATAAACGAAGGGGTCTGGCGGACCCGGTCGGATTCCGGGCTCCCGCTCAACGAACAGATCACGGCACTTGATCATCTCCTCGCACGCGCCCTCTCCGACGGCAACAAGCCGCCGCACACCCTCTCCATCGGACGGCTGGAAGAAGCGTTCGGTAAAGACCGGACGATGTCTGACCGCCTGATACAGGAGGCTAAATCCTCTCCCCTCTGGGATAAGAAAAAAGGTAAAGCGGCGAACGGGGACGATAACGGAGCGGTCGCGGCACTCATCGATAAAGGAAGTATCGCCGCGGAGCTCGCCTCGTTATTCAAAAAGCACGGTTTGGAGCTACACCACGCGAGCGTGGAAAAGGTGCTGGTGAACGGGGAAAAGTTGCCTTTTGACTGCCAGACCTGGTTCCGGGTAAAAAAGGTCCGATGATCAGAGACCGGCTTTGGCCTTTTCGTAGATCTTCTGCGGGGTCAATCCGAACATCGCGAGCATTTCGTCACGTTTGCCATGCTCGATGAAGGATGAGGGAAGACCGATCCGGATGACGGGATTATTCAATGCATTATCGGCGAGAAGTTCCGCTACCGCCGAACCAAACCCGCCGGACGAAACCCCCTCTTCCACCGTCACGATCCGGCCGGAGGAGCGGGCGATCTTCAATATCAGCTCTTCGTCGAGCGGCTTGGCGAACCGGGCGTTAACCACGGTCGCGCCGATCCCTTCCTTCTCCAGCTGCTCTGCCGCTTCGACCGAAGGATGGACCATCGATCCGATCGCAATGATCCCTATTTCGGATTTCGGATTTCGGACTTCGGATCTATAAACGATCTCGCCTTTGCCGATGGGGATATCTTTCAGTTCACGGTCCATTTCGGCCCCGACCCCCGCCCCGCGCGGATAGCGGACCGCCATCGGCCCTTCGTTGTACTTTACCGCGGTGTTGAGAAGGTGCTGGAGCTCGTTCTCGTCCTTTGGAGCGGAAACGACCATATTGGGCACCGTCCGGAGGTAAGCGATATCGAAAATGCCGTTATGGGTGGCGCCGTCCTCGCCCACGATCCCGGCGCGGTCTACCGCGAAGACCACCGGAAAATCTTGCAGTGCGACGTCGTGCATGATCTCGTCATACGACCGCTGGAGGAAAGTGGAATATACCGCCACCACCGGCTTGAACCCTCCCGCCGCCAGCGCGCCGGCAAAAGTCACCGCGTGCTCCTCGGCGATGCCGACATCAAAGAACCGAGGCTTGAACTTGCGGGCGAATTCTTCCAGCCCGGTGCCGTCGATCATGGCGGCGGTGATCGCCGCCAGTTTATCGTTGCTTTCACCCAGCCGGGCCATCGTCCGGCCAAAGATCTGGGTATAGCTGGGAGCGTCGCCCGCGTCTTTCAGCGGTCTGCCGCTGGCGATATCGAACGGGCCGGTTCCATGGAAACGGGTCGGATCGGCTTCCGCTGGAGCGTATCCCTTCCCTTTCTTTGTGAGTACATGGATCATCACCGGCCCCGGGATCTCCTTGGCGTGATGGATGGTGCTCATGATCAGCGGGATGTTGTGCCCGTCGATCGGGCCGAAATAATGGAAGCCGAGCTCTTCGAAGATCACGTCCACCTTGAAGTTCACCACCACCTGCCGGGTCCGGTCCTTTAGGCGTCGGGCCGCCTCGAAGAGGGACACCCCGTAGCGCGGTATCCGCTTTACCAGCTTTTCGATCCGGTTGCGCAGGTCGACGTAAAGATCGGACATCCTTAGCGCGGTCAGGTAATTGGAGATCGCGCCGACGTTCTTCGAAATGCTCATGGCGTTATCGTTGAGGATGACGATCAGGTTGGTATTAAGGCCGTCGACATTGTTCACCCCTTCGAGCGAAAGCCCGCCCGAATAGGAACCGTCGCCGATCACCGCCACCACCGAATGTTTTTCCGCTTTTAGGTCGCGGGCGTGCACAAGTCCCAACGCCTGGGAAATGGAAGTGGAGGCGTGGCCGACAGTAAAAATATCGTGCGGACTTTCGGACCGGTTGGGAAACCCGCTGAGCCCCTTCATCTGCCGGAGCGTGCCAAAGCTCTCCAGACGGCCGGTAAGTATTTTATGTGCGTACGCCTGGTGCCCCACGTCCCAGACGATCTTGTCGGTCGGCGACTGGAACGAAGCATGTAGCGCCACCGCCAGCTCCACCGAGCCGAGGCTGGAGGCGACGTGGCCGCCGGTCCGGGATGTGACCTCGATTATCTTCTGGCGCACTTCCTGCGCGACCTGCTCCAGCTGTTTGGCGGAAAGTTCGCGCAGCGTTTCGGGCAATTTGATCTTGTCGAGCAGAGTGGTCATATTACGATGAAATAGATTATCAGGGCAACCGCGATCCCGATCGTTCCTCCGACGAAGACTTCGATCGGCGTGTGGCCGATCAGTTCTTTCATCTTTTCGCGCTCGGACACTTTTTCCGAATAGATGTCCTCGATGATCTTATTGAGCACCACCGCCTGCTGTCCGGCGGCGAACCGCACCCCCATCGCGTCGTAAAGGACGATGATGGTGAAGATCAGCGCGATCGCGAAGAGCGGCGAGCGGAAGCCCTCGGTCATCCCGATCATCAGCGTCATCGAACACGACATGGCCGAATGGGTCGAAGGCATCCCCGCCGATTCGAAAAAGTGCATGATGTTGAACTCTTTGTCCTTGAAATAGTAGATGATGACCTTGGAGGTCTGGGAAAGAAGAAAAGCGGTGCCGCCCGTGACCAGCGGGATGTTGGAGAACAGGTCGACGATGAGATGCCACAATAGGGTCATTTGTTCCTCCTTACCGTGAATTCCGCCAGGGCTCTAAGGGTCTCTCCCTTTTTTCCGAAAACCGCCAGCTCCCCGACCGCCTTTTTCAGGTGATCGCGGGCCAGCTTTTCCGCCCCGGGAACTCCCAGCACGGCCGGATAGGTGGCTTTTTTCAATTTGGCGTCCGCCCGCGACGGTTTACCCAGCGCCGCCTCGGTGGAGACCGCATCCAGTATATCATCTGCGATCTGGAATGCCAATCCCATGTGCCGGGCGTACGAGGTGACCGCCTTTATCTGCCGGTCGTTGGCGTTCGCCAGTACCGCGCCGATCTTGGCCGAGACTTCGATCAGCGCCGAGGTCTTGTGCAGATGGATCTGTTGGAGTTCTTTCAGCCCTACCTTTTTCCCCTCCGCCTCCAGGTCCATCACCTGGCCGTAGACCACCTTTATAAGCGCGGAAGAAAGGTCGGCTGTTACGTTCGGCACTTTGGCGGTCTTCACGTTCTGGGCGATAACGAAGAACGCCAGCGTGTTGAGCGCGTCACCCGCCAGTACCGCGATATCTTCGCCGAAGACTTTATGGCAGGTCGGTTTTCCCCGCCGCAGTTCGGAATCGTCCATGGCGGGAAGGTCGTCGTGAATGAGCGTGAAAGTGTGGATCATTTCGATCGCGCAGGCGGCGGAGAGAACGTCCTTCACCTCTCCTCCGCAGCAGAGAGCGCTCTCGATCGCCAGCACCGGACGGAACCGCTTACCGCCGGCGAACATCGAATAGCACATCGCTTTTGATAAAGAGGACCGATCCTTCGGCAGCAGTCTTTTCAGTTCCCGGTCGATCTGAGGGACCCGCTGGCGGAACAGCTTTTCAATAATATCTGACATTTATCCCCTTGCTGAGCAGGTAATCCTTGATCTGTTTGATCGTCAATTCGCGGTAGTGGAGCAAAGAAGCCAGAAGCGCGGCGTCCGCCGCCCCCAAAGTGAACGATTCCAGTATATGTTCCACGGTCCCTGCCCCGCCCGACGCGATCACCGGGACCTTCACCGCGTCGGCGATGGCGCGGGTGAGTTCCAGGTCGTAGCCGATCCTGGTCCCGTCGCGGTCCATCGAGGTGAGCAGTATCTCCCCCGCCCCCAGCTTTTCGCCCTTTATCGCCCACTCCACCGCGTCCAGGCCGGTCGGCTTCCGGCCGCCGTGCGTGTAGATCTCCCAGCGGCCAGCGGAAACTTTCTTCGCGTCGATCGCCAGAACGATGCACTGCGCGCCGAACTTTTCCGACGCGACGGTGATGAAGTTGGGATCGGCTACCGCCGCGCTGTTGATCGATACCTTGTCGGCGCCGGAAGAGATGATCTCCCGGATCGTTTCGATGTCGTTGATCCCGCCGCCGACGGTGAACGGGATATAGATGCTCTCCGCCACTTTCTTCACCACATCGAGCATGATATAGCGTTTCTCGTGCGAGGCGGTAATGTCGAGGAATACCAGCTCGTCGGCCCCTTCCTTGTCGTAATAAACGGCCTGCTCGACCGGGTCGCCCGCGTCGCGCAGGTCGACGAACTTTGTCCCTTTAACGACCCGGCCCTCTTTAACGTCCAGACAGGGAATGATCCTTTTCCCTAGCATAATAAATACCCCTCAAGTTTTAATAAAAGCCTCTTAAGCTCCACTCCCCCGGAAAATCCTCCCAGATCCCCTTCTTTCCTTATCACCCGGTGGCAGGGAATGATCAGCGGTAAACGGTTGCGCCCCAGCGCCTGCCCCACCGCCCGCACTTCTTTGGCGTTCCCCATCTGTTTTGCCACCCATTCGTACGAACGGACCTCGCCCCGCGGGATCCCCATCGTCACGTCCCAAACCTTTAGTTCGAATGGAGTGGACCCGGAAAGGTCCATCTTTTCGGTGAACTTGACCGTTTTACCGGAAAGATGATCGTTGATACGGGCGGAAAGTTTTTTGAACGGGGCATCGTCCCTGGCCAGCTCAAGGTAATGGGACTCTAGCTCCTTTTTGACCTCATCCGCTTTTTTTCGCGGGAGAACGATCATGTGAAGCCCGGCGTCGGATAAAACCGCGCCCATGCTGCCGTAAGCGGTCTCGAATACCGTATACCTGAACATCTTCAGGTATATTTTATCACTTATCAGTAATTCTCGGCCAGCAGTTCGTAATACGCCTGGGGGTGCGCGCAGGCCGGACAGGCCTTGGGCGCTTCCTTCCCCTCGTGTACGTATCCGCAGTTGCGGCAGTGCCATTTAACCGTCGCGTCGCGTTTGAAAACTTTGCCCTCTTTCAGGTTGGAGAGCAGCTTGCGGTACCTTTTTTCGTGCTGTTCCTCCACTTCGGCGATCTCCTTGAACACTTTCGCGATCTCCTCGAACCCTTCCTGCCGCGCGGTGTTCTCGGCGTCAAGGTAAAGCTTGGACCATTCCATCTTCTCCCCGTCGGCCGCCGCCTTGAGGTTCGCTTCAGTATCGCAGATCGCCCCAGCCGGGTAAGTCGCGGTGATCTCCGCGTCACCGCCTTCGAGGAACTTGAAGAAACGCTTGGCGTGCTCTTTTTCATTATCCGCGGTCTCCAGAAAGATCGCCGAGATCTGCTCCAGACCCGCTTTCTTGGCCTCGCTCGCGAAGAAAGTGTAGCGGTTCCGCGCCTGCGATTCCCCCGCGAACGAAGCTAAAAGATTCTTTTCGGTCCTGGTACCTTTAACGCTTTTCATTTTCATGCTCCTTTTAATACCAACTGGTCGTTTTGATGTTTATTATAAATCAGCTCGGCCAGCGCGTCGAGCGCGGCCAGGTCGGACGGTTTTGGGTATCCTTTTGCGATCACCGGCGCCAGCATTTCGGCCTTAAGGTTCGGGACCATACCCGTGATCACCTCCGGCATCCTCCCCGCCCAGCCGAACGAACCGATCAGCGAAACGTAACGTGTCTTGGGGCGGAGGGCATTGGCCAGGAACGCGGCATAGACCGCAGCCGGGTGCGGACCGGTCAGCACGGTCGGCGTGCCGATCACCACCGTCGCCGCGTCGACCAGCGACATCGCCAGCTCGCCGACATCTGTACGGGGAAGATCGAACGGTTTGACCCCGACCCCGCGTTTCATCAGACATCCGACGAAATGATCGATCATCGCCCGGGTGCTCCCGTGCATGGAAACGAAAGGTATTACGACCTCATTCTTCACCGCGTCGGACACCCAGTCCCGGTAGGCGTTGATGATGAATTCCGGTCTCCGGTGGACCGGGCCGTGGCTCGGCGCGATCATGCCGATCTTGAGACCCTTGATCTTTTCGAGGTTTCCCGTGATGTTCTGACGGAACGGCATCATGATCTCGGCAAAATACCGTTTGGCGGACCGGTACGCTTCCGCTTCGTTATCAGAATAAAGCGATGAGGAAGCAAGATGCGAGCCAAAAAAGTCGCAGGTAAAGAGGATCTCTTCTTCGCGCACATAAGTTACCATCGTCTCCGGCCAGTGCACCCACGGGGTAAGGATGAACTCGAGCGTCTTCCCGCCCAGCGGCAGGGTCTGCCGATCCTCCACGACGACGAACTTGTCGTCAGGGACGGCCAGCAGGTCGACCAGCTCGGCGCGGCACTTGGCGTTGGTCACCACCCTGGCCATGGGGAAAGCTTTCAGTACCGCCGGGATCGAACCCGAATGGTCCTGTTCCCCGTGATGCGCAATGATATAATCGATGGAAGTAATGCCGAGCTCTTTCAGGTTCGCGAACAGCTCTTCCGATCTTGTCGGGTCGACGGTGTCGATCAGCGCGGTCTTATCTTTCCCCTTGAGGAGATAAGAGTTGTAGGTCGTTCCGTCGGGAAGCGGTATCAGCTCATCGAACAACCGCCGGTCCCAGTCGAGCGCGCCGACCGCAAAGACACCCGAACCGGGCTTTACCTCTCGTGCCGGCATTTATTCCACCTCGTCGAATTGGTCCTTTGGCGCCCCGCAAACCGGACAGACCCACGCCGGCGGCAGGTCCTTGAAATCGGTCCCGGGAGCGACCGCGTTGTCCGGATCGCCCGCCTGAGGGTCGTAAACATAACCGCAAACCCGGCAGGAATATTTTTTCATTTTTACCACCTATCCCCTTTTCGCGTCGATCAATTGAGACAGTTTATCATAATTGACGGTCCGGGCAAAGAGCGGGGTACGGTCCGACCGGTAAGCGGCCAGTCTATCCTCGAACACCGAGCGGCCGTCGTTAATATAAAAGATGCCGAGCGGGAGCTTTTCTTTCTCGACCGCGCGCCGGAAGGCGGCCGCCCGGTCGCGGGGATCGTGCGCCGCTTCGAGGTAATAGGTGTTGTCCTTGAACCACTGGTAAGTATTGATCTTGTTGAACGAAACGCACGGCTGAAAAATATCGACCAGTGAAAATCCGCGGTGAAGGACCGCCTGTTTGACGATCTCCTTGGTTTTATCAGGATCACCGATAAAAGCGCGCGCCACGAACGGCGCGTCGAGCGCGATCGCGACCGAAAGCGGGTTGAACGGCTCCTCGAACACGCCGTCTACCTGGATCGGGGTCTTAAAGCCGATCCGGCTGGTCGGCGAAGCCTGGCCTTTGGTCAATCCGTAGACCATATTGTTGTGGACGATGACGGTGATATCGGGATTGCGACGGATGGCGTGGATAAAATGGTTGCCGCCTTCCCCGTACATGTCCCCGTCCCCGCTGTCGGCGATGACCGTAAGCTCGGGATTTGCCGCTTTGATCGCGGTGGCGGGAGGGAGCGCCCGGCCGTGGAGCCCGTTGAAAACGTTGCACTTGAGGTAATGCGGCTCCTTCGCCGCCTGCCCGATCCCCGACACCATTACCAGTTTTGCGGGCGGGATAGCCAGCTCGGCCAGCGCTTCCTTCACCGCGCTAAGGATACCGAAGTTGCCGCAGCCGGGACACCAGGCGATGTCGACCGGTCCCATATCGTAATCTTTTATTTCCGCGCTCATTTGATCCCCTTTATCCGCGACGCCAGCTCTTCCACTGAAAAAGGAAGCCCGTCGTACTTCAGTATCCGCTCCTTGACGGCAAAGCCCGTTTCCCTTTCGATAAGCTCCGCGAACTGGCCGCCGGCGTTGTTCTCCACCGCCACGATCCTCTTCGCCTTTTCCAGATATCCCGCGGCGCTAAAATGCAGAGGATAGACCTGCGAAAAGTGGAGGAAAGAGACCTTATCGTCACCGATCAGAGAAAGCGCTTCCCTGACGTTGTGATAATTCGATCCCCAGGCAACGACGAGCGTCTCGTACTTGTCCCCGCCGATCAGCTCCGGTGGTAATATCTCATTCCTCAGTTGTTCCAGTTTTTTCAGGCGCTTTTCAACGAAACGGGCGCGGAGCTCCAAGTCTTCGGTTATATGTCCTTCCGGATCGTGCTCGTCGCTGTCCACCACCACCAGCCCATCGCCGTAACCGGGAACGCCGCGGGGAGAAAAGCCGTCGGCGGTAAGCTGATACCGCTGGTAATCCTTCACTGTTTTTATGAAATGGTTCTGCGCCCGCTCTTTAGAAAGGTCGGGAGCGGGAAGATCGTAATAGGAGTCGGCCAGGTACTGGTCGGAAAGGATGAAGAC
>Ga0335071_10001378_pt1 | contig 26069 bp, 25 predicted proteins | sample Lox_Sample_15_FD_206724 | JGI IMG/M metagenome (GOLD analysis project Ga0335071, IMG submission 206724) | Soil microbial communities from Loxahatchee National Wildlife Refuge, Florida, United States - Lox_Sample_1.5 | ecosystem: Environmental > Terrestrial > Soil > Wetlands | place: USA...
CTGAGCAGAAGGGGTCGACGCGTTGTTGGCGCCGGGAATGCCCACCGTCACCTGGCTCCTCGCCGTCCTGAATCCGCCGAGCGTCACCACCAACGTATAGCTGCCGGGATGGAGCGTGGTGAGAGTGAAGGTGCCGTCAGCAGTGGAGTTGGAGGTCGCCGCGACTGCGCCGTTCGCATCAATCAGTTGAATGCTGGCGCCCGGAATGATCGCGCCCGTCGGATCAGTGACAACACCGCGCAGAGTTGGCTTAGTTTGGTTGGCCTGTGAGGAATTGCACGCAGGAACGGCAACAGGCGCCGGGAACAGAAGAAAAAGGAGTACAAGAAAGCGCATAACCAAAGCCCCTAGGGAAGGAAACTAAGAGAGCGAATACCAGAACGTTCACTTCACTGTTCGCTTTTGCATCTTCACCTCAGGTGGCCGGCTGAGGCCGCAAAATTGCGCCATCGTGCACCGCATGTTTCGTAAACGAAACTATTTCCGGACGGATCGATACCTCGATTTTACTCTGGCCGCAGCGCTTCGGTCCATTCCGCTGCTGAATCGACGAGAACGTCGGGCGGAGTGCTCATGATGTTTTGCGGGCCGAAGCCAAACGCACAACCAAGGGACCATGCTCCCGCATTGCGTGCCGTCTGGACGTCCACCTGGCTGTCGCCAATCATCACTGTTTCATCGGGGTGTGCGCCGGTTTCTTCCATCAGCGAGAGCAGGCCCAAAGGATCGGGCTTCTTCGCGGGAAAGCTGTCACCACCGTAGACATGGAGGAAGTAGCCGTCAAGGCCCAGCCCTTCGCAGATACCTCGCGCGGGACGCACGGGTTTGTTCGTCAGCACGGCCATGATTCGCGAAGGCATTCCAGGCGCATCGTGAAGTTCATGCAGTGCCTTCAGTGCATCGAGAACTCCCTCGTACGCATAGGTAAAGTCCAGCTTGTGCTCGCGGTAGTACTGCAAAAAGAACTGATAAGCCTTGGCGAACTGCTCCTCGTGGATGCCGTCCAGCGGAACTTTTCCGGCCATCGCGAGAGAACGGCGCATGAGCATCGGCGCCCCATTTCCCACAAAACCTGCAATCGCGGGGTCGGGCAAGTGGGGATAGCCGAACTCCTTAAGCGTCGCGTTCACGCTGTTGCACAGGTCCTGCGCCGAATCGATCAGCGTTCCGTCCAGATCGAAGACAAGCAGCTTCAGGCGCTCCACGGGAATCGGACGAAAAACGCGGATCATGAATTCAGTGTAGCGAATCGCGAATCGCGTCTTCCGGAGCGGGCTCCGCGACCTCTCCAGGCCGAGCCTCGCTGGGGGCGACGACAGCACCTGAGCCTTCCGCCCCGCTGCCGCAAGCAAAGAAGAAAAACACCCGTTCCTAGTGGATTCGAATGCCGCCGGAGCCCGTTTGAACGCGGACAATGGGCCCGCCGCCGCCGACCTTGCCCATCACGTGGTGCCGGTCGAGCGAACCCTGGGTCACGATGTCACGATCGCTGTGTACACCGCCGGAACCGGTTTCTGCGTCGAGCGTAAAGGCTGCATTTCCCGTCCACAGCTCCACGCTTCCCGAGCCCGTGATCATCCGCCACCCCTCAGTTGGTGTTCCCGCCACCTTGATGCTGCCCGATCCGGTCTGAGCGTGCAACCCGCCGTGGAGATTCTTCAGCTCAATCGAACCGGAGCCCGTCTGGGCTTCCACATCGCCGTTGCCGGTTTGCTCAGCATAGATACTGCCTGAGCCAGTGCCGACCTCGAAACCGTCTTTGAGCCCCGTAGCGTGGATTCCACCCGAGCCTGTGGTCAGTTTCGCGTTCACACCCACGCCGTCGTCGCTGATGCTGCCTGATCCGGTGGAGGCCTTCACGAAGGTGTCCGCCGGCGCCTCAATCTCGTATTCAATGCTGATATTGTGCAGATTTTCATGATGCATTCCGATGCGAACGATGTTCCCGGTCTGCTCGATAGGAGGATGCGCCGCAATCTGCTGAACCTTGTCGTCATTGCTGCCCCAGTCTGACTTGACTCGCGCAAAGACATGCACTCGTCCTGTCGGACCCGCCGTCAGGTGAATTCCTCCCGAGCCGTCCTCGACCGTGAGATCCACTCGCCCGCTAACCGTCAGATCGCGCTCGAAGGTCGCTTCCGCGGCCTGCGCTGGCACGCACGTCCATGTGAAGACCGCTGCCGCCAGAATCACCAAAAGACTTTTCATCTCGTGCCTCGCCCCCATCCAAGATACGCCGCCCGGCACGTTATGGTTCCCCCGGCGATAAGAATGTCCCGCCGGTACCAGTCCGAAGGCTCACGATCCCTGTTATCTGCCAGCTGCAATGCTATCCTCTCAGCCAGATGCACGGACTGCTGCTCTTCAAACCGGTAGCCGTGGCCTTGCTCATCCTGGCCAACGCGTTCTTTGTGGCCGCTGAGTTCGCACTCGTCTCTATTCGCGAAACCCGCGTGGAGCAACTGCTCGAGGCCAGTGTGCCCGGGGCGCGGGCGGTGCGCCGGCTGCAGCTGAATCTTGCCGATTTGCTGCCCGCCGTACAGCTCGGCGTCACGCTTTGTTCCCTGGCGCTTGGCTGGCTCGGCGAACCGCTGGCGGCGTCCATGTTTGCCGGATGGCTCGGTGCGCTTCCTGGCGCGCGCATTTACGGGCACATCGTCGCGGTCGTTCTGGGGTTTTCACTGATCACCTACTTGCACGTCGTTGCCGGCGAACTGGTGCCCAAGGCGCTGGCGCTGCGGCGATCTGAGGCGCTTGCCGTAGCCATCGCCCCGCCCATGCTGGCTTTTATGGCTTTCGCGCGCCCTGTCGTGCGGTTGTTGAGCCATTCTGCGTCTGCTGTCCTGCGGGCCTTCGATCTGCCTACCGAGCGGCCCGCATCCATTCATTCGGCTGAGGAACTCAAGCTGATTGCTACTGCCGCGCGACGATTGGATCTTCTGCCCGAGATCCAGGAAAGGCTGGTGCACCGTTCTCTCGAACTCGGCGATGTTTCAGTGCGCGAGATCATGACACCGCGGCAAAAGATCTTTTCTCTGCCTGCCGGCATGATGCTCGAGGACGCTTGCGCGCAGGTCTTCGGCCGTAGCTATTCACGCATTCCGGTCTACGACGAGAGCCGCGGTCCCGAGCATATCATCGGCGCTGTATATGCGCGCGACCTCGCCCGCCAGTATTACTTCCGCGCATCGTCGGTGCAGGGCGCCTCGGCGCCGCCAGAGCTTCGCCTCATGCAGATCATGCACGAAGTGCTCGTCGTGCCCGAAAACAAATCCGTGCTGGACCTGCTGCGCGACTTCCAGCACCACCGCAGGCATTTGGCCATCGCCGTCGACGAATTTGGATCGACGGTCGGCCTTGTGACCGCCGAGGATGCGATCGAACAGCTTGCCGGCGAGTTTGAAGACGAATTCGACGTACCATCCCATGCGATTCTGACGAGCGCCGGCGGCACCGTGCTCATGGATGGCAGCGTCAATCTTCGCGATCTCGAAACTCAATTGCAATGGAACTTGCCGCGGGATGGCGGCGTCGAAACCCTCGCGGGATTCATGCTGGCACGTCTGGGGCATATTCCCGGGGTCGGGGAATCGGTCGTTTTCGAGGGACGTCGCTTTACGGTTGTTGAGATGGATGCGCATCGAATTGCCAGGATCCGAGTGGAGACAGTGGACCAGACCCCGCCCGCGGCGGATGAACTGAAGTAGGAGCCGCTCAACACCCGGAGGCTCTCCTGTTTCATCCTCCCACCCCCCCCGAGTTCATGGCAGCAGGCAGCGGCCAATCGGACGGCGCAGGCGGCTGCTGCTTCGAACATCTAAGATGATGGATGTAAAATTTTCAAAGAAAGAATCGTGACGATGGGTAATCATGCCGCCATTCTCGAACCGTCTGTTCCGCATCCCGACTACAGTTTGACCGGCGTGAATACGGCGCTGGCTATCGAAAAAGGCCTCGCCGAAGCCGACTGGTACCAATGCCAGGTGCCGCGCGAAACCATGCGCGAACTGCTGGTCCGCCGCGACGGGCCCGCCATTCGTGACACAATCCTTTGGTTCGCCATCCTCATCGCATCGGGCGTCCTGACCTGGAAACTGTGGGGGACGTGGTGGGCGATTCTGCCGTATGCAGTCTATACAGTGTTTTACGGCACCAGTTCCGATTCACGTTGGCATGAATGTGGCCACGGTACTGCGTTCCAGACAGACTGGATGAATATCGCTCTATACGAAATCGCGTCATTCATGGTGATGCGAGAATCGGTTCTCTGGCGTTGGAGCCACAATCGTCACCATAGCGACACCATCGTCGTGGGACGTGACCCCGAGATTCAGATACCCCGGCCTCCGGATCTTCTCGCCCTGTTTCTGAGCCTTTTTGCCGTGGGCGTCTATCGCACCCACTTCCCGAGCCTGTTCCGTCACGCGCTTGGGCGCATCACAGCCGGTGAACGGACTTTCATTCCCGAAACCGAATTCCCCAAGGTCTACCGCAACGCGCGCCTCTATCTGGCCATCTACGCAGCGGTCATCGCCGCAGCTATCTTCTGGCATACCTGGCTTCCCATCTTCCTGTTTGTGGTGCCGCAATTCTTTGGCACTTGGCTCATGATCATCCACAACACCCCTCAGCACGCCGGTCTCGCGGAGAATGTACTCGACCATCGCCTCAATTGCCGCACGGTCTACATGAATCCCCTCAGCCGCTTTATCTACTGGAACATGAATTATCACGTGGAGCACCACATGTTCCCGCTGGTGCCCTATCACGCACTCTCCAGGCTGCATGCAGCGGTGAAGGACGATTGCCCTCCGCCCTATCCCACTATTCTTTCCGCATGGCGTGAGATCCTTCCTACCATCCTGCGTCAGGTGAAGGATCCCGCCTACCACGTAAAGCGCCGGCTGCCCGAGCCAAGAACGCGAGCTCGCGAAGCTTGCTTTGCATCCGATGAGCAGCCCGACGCCGCGGGATGGGTAGGCGTATGTGCAACCGGCGCCTTGCGGCGCGCCGACGCAATCCGTTTCGACCACGCGCGCAAGAGCTACGCGCTTTATCGCGACGCGGATGGCGGGCTTCATGCGACGGATGGATTCTGCACCCATGGCAATACCCACCTGGCCGATGGGCTCGTCATCGGCGGCATGATCGAATGCCCGAAGCACAATGGCCGTTTCCATCTCGCTGACGGCTCGCCGGCGCGCGCACCCGTCTGCCGGGGCCTGGCGACGTATCCCGTCGAAGAGCGCGACGGCACGATCTGGATTGACGTGACGCACGCGGGCGGCGCGGGAGCACGCTCGCAGGCTACCCATCGCTTCAGGGTTGTCAGCAACAAGAGCGTGGCAACATTCATCAAAGAGCTCGTGCTGGAGCCGGAAAATCCGGAGAGTATGGCCGGCTTCGTGCCTGGCGACTACTTGCAAGTCGATGTTCCAGCATATGACTCGATTCGTTTCCGCGATTTCGATATCCCCGAACCGTTTGCCACCGTCTGGCGCAACCAGCACGTCTTCGACCTGGTTGCAGAAAATCCCGAGCCGGGCCGTCGCAACAACTACTCGCTCGCCGGCGACCCACGCTCTGAGCGGCAATTGCGCTTCAACGTGCGCATCGCTACCCCGCCGCCCGGCCAGGACTGCGCGCCCGGAGCCGGGTCGAGCTACGTCTTCAGCCTTAAACCTGGCGACACGGTTTCGGCGATCGGGCCGTTCGGTGATTTTCACATCAAGCCCACCCAGCACGAAATGGTCTACATCGGCGGTGGCGCAGGCATGGCGCCCCTGCGCGCACACTTGTCACACCTTCTCGAAACGGAAAAAACCTCTCGGAGAGTCAGCTACTGGTACGGCGCTCGCTCGCGCCAGGAGATCTTTTACGAAGAGTACTTCCGCGAATTGGAAGCGAAGCATCCGAATTTCACGTTCCATCTCGCGCTGTCATCGCCTCTCGATGAAGACCGTTGGACCGGACATACCGGATTTGTTCATGAGGTTGTGCTCGACAAGTATCTACGCGACCATCCCCACCCCGAAGCCGCCGAATACTATCTGTGCGGGCCACCCATGATGATCAAGGCATGCAACCGCATGCTGACGGACCTCGGCGTGCCCAAGCGGCAGATCGCGTATGACGAGTTCTGAACTGCCGGCAAAGCTCGCTGGCTGCGCTGCAGATCTTTAAAGAATCAAGATCCCGATCAGATATGCTCTGGCCGGACCGGCCCTGATGCAAAACACGCCGCAAGGCGAGAACCTGGAGTGTAATCTCGTGCCTGCTTCAAGATTGCGCTGCTTCATGAATCTCGAATCCTTCGACAGCATGCCAAACAAGCCCGACGGAGACCTGGAGGCGATTCGCGACGCCGGCTATGTCGGCGTGCAGTTTGGCCGGCCGGTAGATCCCGTGCGCAAGAAGGAAGCCTTGCGCCTTGGCCTCGGCATCTGCGGCCTGGGACGAGTCAACAAGCCGTCCGATGCCGAAATGCTGGCCACCGAAGCGCGCGACGAGGGCCTCGAGTGCCTCACGCTGTTTGTCGGCTGGGGGATCGAGGACGATGACGAAGTGTCTGGCGTGATCGAGGCCATCCTCGAAGCCTCGGCCAAACACAAGGTCCCGCTCTATCCCGAACTGCATCGCGCAACCATCTTCCAGGATCCCTGGCGCACAGTTCAGCATCTCAGGCGGTTCCCCGATCTCGAGTTCAACGGCGATTTTTCTCATTGGTACACGGGGACGGAGATGGTGTACGGCGGCATGGAAAAGAAGATCAACTTCTTCCGCCCGGTCTTGCAGCGCATTGGTTTCATGCATGGCCGCATCGGCAGCCCGGGATGCATCCAGGTGGACGTGGGAGATGGAAGCGGTGATGAGCGCCCGTTCGTCGGTCACTTTCGCGAGATGTGGACGGAGTCATTCCTCGGATTTCTGCGCAGAAAGCCCGAAGGTGACAGGTTCTGCTTCGCAACCGAATTGCTCGGCCCCGAGATCTACTACGCGCGAACCTTCAACGGGCGCGAAGAATCGGACCGGTGGGAGCAATCCCTGGTGCTGGCAAGAATCGCGCGTGGATGTTTCGCCGAAGCGGAGAAACGTCTTCAGACCCGATAACTGGTCCGCTACCTGTCTTGCGGCATTCATCGCGCGTTCACGTGCAAAGATCGCCTGCATCGACGAAAATGGAGCTGGATGAATTCCCCAGGCAAGGATGAGAAAAACCTGACGCCGGCACAGGCTGAGATTCAGAGTTGGACCGCGGAAGAATTCGAGCGGTTGGTATCTAAGAGTCAACCCAAGGTTGCGGTCTTCGACTGCGATGGAACATTGTGGGGCGGCGATGCGGGCTATGGCTTCATGGCTTGGTCGCTGGAACAGGGGTTGGTTTCGCGCTCGACGAACGACTGGATCGACTCACGGTACCGCTCGTATCTTGCGGGCAGCGTAAGCGAGCTGGCGATCTGCGGCGAGATGATGCAGATTTATGCAGGCCTCCGCGATGAGGAACTGCGTGCCGCCGCCGCACGATATGTCGACGAATTCGTGCGTCCGCGCATTTTTCGGGAAATGTCTGCCTTGATTAGGTCCCTGCGAAAGTCAGGTGTCGCGCTCTGGGCCGTCAGCTCAACCAACCGTTGGGTTGTCTCCGAAGGAGTGCGCGATTTCGGAATTCCCGGGGACCAGATTCTCGCTGCCAGTGTGCAGGTCGAAAACGGCATCATCACAAGCAAGATCGTCGATGTACCCACCGACGAAGCGAAGGCCACGGCTTTACAGCGCGTCGGTCTGCCCAATCCCGATGCGGTCTTCGGAAACTCCATCCACGACCTGGCAATGCTCGAAATTGCGCGGCATCCCTTCCCTGTGAATCCCTCGCCAGCGCTGCTCGAAGCTGCGACCAAGCGGGGCTGGGGCTACTTTCGGCCCAGCGCGGCCGAGGGGGTTCAAGCGGCTGTGGCAGGAGAATAAGCGCACTCTACTGCGCAAAAGCCACGCAGATCTTTCGGCAGCGTGTGCAAAAAGCGCAATTAAATCTTCGCCCGATGATCCCCTTTGCTTACACTAGATGCAGTGGACGAGAACCCGACAAAAACGCGCACCCACACGCCGGGCCCCGCTCTCCGCTTTGTAGCCGCTGCGTTGATTGTGCGCGACGGAGAGGTTCTGATCGGTCAGCGGCGTGCCGATCAGCCCATGGCGTCGCTCTGGGAGTTTCCTGGCGGCAAGATCGAGCCCGGCGAAAGTCCGCAACAGGCGCTCGCCCGCGAACTGGCTGAAGAGCTCGGCATCCAGGCCGAGGTCGGCGCTGCCGTCACGCGCATCCGCTACCACTATCGCCGTGGCAACGCCGTCGATCTCCAATTCTTCGCGGTCCGCGAGTTTGCCGGCGAAATCGACAACCAGATCTATCAGCAGGTGCGCTGGGTCAAGTTGACCGAGTTGACGGACTACGATTTCCTCGCGGCCGACCGCGGATTGATCAAGGATCTGGCGGCGGGAAAGCTGCTATAGAAACAGGGGCTAGGGGAAAATGCTATGGGTTGGTACTTAATGGCCTGGAAGCGCTATTCCGATTTCTCTGGCCGATCACGGCGCTATGAGTATTGGATGTTTATGCTTATTCACTCTGTCCTCTTCCTGGCACTTCTCCTAGCCGTCGAAGTCGGTGCTACCGCGTTCACGAAGGCGCACGTCCAAATACTCACAGTCCCGCTGTTCTTCCTGTGCTTCATTTATGGCCTGGCCGCCATTTTTCCCGGCGTTGCTGTTAGCGTGCGCCGACTCCACGATATCGGCAAAAGCGGTTGGTGGATGCTGTTCGCGTTCGTGCCTGTACTCGATCTGCTCTTGATAGTCTTTTTCGCGTTCGACAGCGAGCTGGGCAGCAACCAATACGGCCCGAATCCAAAAGCCGCCCACGCCTTAGCCGCCAACTGAAGCGCCGACCCGCCCAATTCGAGTCCTGCTATTTCGAGTCAGCTCTGGGCGACGAACTTCAGCCCGTTGTCATCTCGGCACCTTGGTCCCTGTTTCTCAGTGCCCCGGCATCATCCCCCACAGCATCGCAAACGTCATGCCGATGACGATGAAGCTGGTTCCCCATGCGATCACGTTCCACAGGCGGGAGTTCTTGTACTTGCCCATCAGGTCAGTGCGATTGATGAGCAGCAGCATCAGGATAATGACCACCGGCAACAGGACGCCGTTGAGCACCTGAGACAGGATGGCGACGTTGACGAGCTGTGCGTCGGGCAGCAGGAGCACCGTGAGCGCTCCGCCGGCGATGAGCAGCGTGTAGAGCCAATAGAAGAACGGCGCTGACCGGAAATTCTTATCGACTCCCGATTCGACGCCGAGCCCTTCGCAAACCGTATAGGCCGTCGAAATTGGCAAAATTGAAGCCGCGAACAGCGAAGCATTGAAGAGGCCGAAGGCGAACAGGACGAAGGCGTAGTCGCCCGCCAGCGGGCGCATGGCCTCGGCAGCATCGGCGGCCACCTGAATGGCGCCCATGCCGTGCACGAAAAGCGTGGCGGCACAGGCCACGATAATGAACCAGGCGATCAGGTCGGTAAAAAAGCAGCCGACGATGACATCGAGCCTCGACGCTGGATAGTCTTTGACCGGAACTCCCTTCTCCACAATCGACGACTGCAAATAGAACTGCATCCAGGGGGCAATGGTGGTGCCGACCACGCCGACAGCCATGTAAATATATGCCTTGTCGCGCCAGACTGATTTAGGAGGCAAGGTCACTGTAGCCCGAAGAGACTCGTGCCAGTCGGGCTGCGCCAGGATGCCGGCGAAGATATAGGCGATGTAAACCAGGGAAGCGATGAGGAAAATCTTTTCGGTACTCTTGTAGTCGCCGCGCAAGACCAGCGCCCAGACCAGGAGCGCGCAAATCGGCACGGAGATGAATTTGGACAGGTGAAACAGGTGGAGGGAACCGGCGATGCCGATGAATTCGGTAACCACGTTGGTGTAGTTCACCAGCACGAGCATCACCATGATCAGAAAGGTGACGCGCAGGCCAAATTCCTCTCGGATCAGATCGCTGAGGCCTTTGCCGGTCACGACTCCCATGCGGGCGCACATCTCCTGCACCACGATCAGCGCGATCGTGATAGGAATCATGGTCCACAGCAGGGTGTATCCGAACTGCGCGCCGGCTTGCGAGTAGGTAAATATTCCGCCCGAGTCGTTGTCGACATTGGCGGTGATGAACCCCGGACCGAGCACGGCCAGAAACAGCATGATCCGGGTTCGCCAGCGCTTCCACATGCCCGAGAATTCCTATGGTGGATTCATAGTTGAAAAGAATTGCGGAAAACTTCCTCACTGACCATATCAGGCCGGGCCCGAAGAGACGAAGCAGCAAAATACCCGAATAGCATTGCCGTGCCACGGATTACAATACGCAGTCGTAGCGTCACGTGAGAAAGGACTCGTATGAAATCGCTCGATGGAAATGAGAATCTTCGCGCCCGGCGCAGGCTGCTGGGCACTCTTGCTTCAAGCCTGCCTGCCGCTGCATTGCTCGGCGTAAACGCGCCCTCCGCGGCCGCGCAGACCGCACCGGACGCGGCGGTTCCACCTGAGCTATTTGCCCTCGCCAGGCTGCGCAACTACAAGAACCGGAGATCATCGAGTTGGGACCGCACCGGAGGCAACGAAGACTGGATCGTCATCGACCCCGGCCAGACCGCAACTTTGCTCGACCTCCATGGCGCCGGCGTGGTCACGCACATATGGTTCACCATCAACTCGCCCGATCCGATGCACCTGAAAAACCTGGTGCTGCGCGCCTGGTGGGATGGAGAAGCCTCGCCCTCGATTGAAACGCCCATCGGTGACTTCTTTGGCCTCAGCCTGGGCGAATATTTCCTCTACGAGTCGGCGCTGTTGGCGGTTGCGCCCGTGAAGGCTCTGAATGCGTATTTTCAGATGCCGTTCGCCGCCGCAGCCCGCATCACCGTTACCAACCAGGGTCCGCAGCAGACGCAAAGTCTCTACTTCCACATTGACCGCATAGAACTGCCTTCCCTTCCCGATGGCCTGGGACGATTCCACGCCCAGTATCGGCAGGCGGCGCCATGCAAGGGAGTGACGAGCGATGGCAAGAACCAGAGCGGCCGGGACAACTACGTCTTTCTTGAGGCAGAAGGAAAGGGGCACTTCGTCGGCGTCGCACAGGGGGTGCTGCAAAACCAGATCTACTGGTTCGGCGAAGGCGACGACATGATCTTTGTCGACGGAGACGCCATGCCCACAATCAACGGCACCGGGACGGAAGATTACTTTAATGGAGCATGGGGCTACGAGGGGCAGAGGTTCTCTTACGCCCATAACGGCACGCCGTACACTGTCGATCCGGAAAGAATCGGCGGCAGGTACTGTCAATATCGCTGGCACATCGAAAGCCCGATTGCGTTTGAGAAGTCGATCAGGGTGACCATCGAGCACGGAAACGCCAATGACCGATCCGACAACTTCTATTCCACGGCCTACTGGTATCAGGCCGAGCCACACGCGGCGTTTCCGGCGCTGCCCTCGCCCGCAGACCGGGTTCCGCGCGTGATTGCAGTCGGCGGCACTCTAGGAGCAAAGCCCCCGGCAAGCTGAGACCTCGATCGCGAGAGTCCCGCTTGCGTTCGCATCCCGTTGAAAGTCTTTCAGCAGAATTGTCGGCAGCGATCCGCGAGAAAAATACTGAAGTATCCACTTGACAATTTCTCCAGCCCGATCGATACTGAAGTGGTCGCTTAAGTATCATCTTCCAGGAGAATTCGGCCATGACCACCACAGAACCCACCACCGTCCACAACACGTTTGTCATCGAGCGCAACTTTCCCCAGAGCCCCGCGCGCGTCTTCTCGGCCTTCGCCCAGCCCGCTCTCAAACGTCGCTGGTACGCCGAGGGCGACCATGAAATTCAGGAATTCCATATGGATTTTCGCGTGGGAGGAAGCGAGCAACTTCGCTACCGCTTCAAAGAGGGTCATCCAATTGCGGGGTCTGTCATTGTCAACGAGAGCACCTTTCAGGACATCGAGGCCGGCAAACGTATCCTGATGACCTCAAGAATGACCCTGAACGGAAGGCCGATTGTAGTCATGCTTGCGACATTCGAGTTCGTGCCCTCTGAAAATGGAACGTATCTCGTCTTCACGCACCAGGGAGCCTACATCGATTGGCCCGACGGCGTGAAGATGATCGAGATGGGATGGCGCGGGCTGATCGAACGCCTGCAAAAAGATCTGGAGCAGCAGAGCGATGCGGGATAGCTCCGTCGACATCGACCGGCTGTTCCACGCGCTTGGCGACCCCACGCGGCGAGCCATTCTTTCCCGGCTCGTCGCCGCGCCGGCGTCGGTTACAAAGTTGGCAGAACCCCTCGGGATCACCCTTACGGCCGTGATCCAGCATCTCGAGATTCTCGAGAACGCACGGCTCGTGCATACTGAAAAGCTCGGACGCGTGCGCACATGCCGGATGGAGTCGGCCGGGTTTCGTGCCCTTGAACGATGGATCCGCGCGCACAGGACCGCTTGGGAGCGTAAGCTCGACCGGCTAGGACAACTCCTCGCAGAAGATCGCGACAGCAGATAGATCGAACTAGATCGAACCGTGGCAGCAACGGTCAGATTTTCTCGCGCAGGAAGCTGATCACCTGTTCGGCCTGTACGACGCCTACCATGTGGCCGTGCAGATCGACCACCGGCAATGCGTGAAGATTGTACTTATCGAACATCTCGGCAAGCTCGTTCTGCTTCATATCGGCCGGGCACGAGAGCACACGCGGCTCAGTGAGCACGCTTAAGCGTGTATCCGGCTGCGCCATGACGAGCCGCGCCAGAGCAACCGCGCCGCGAAGCTCGCGCTTTTCCCCTAGCAGAAAGATCTCCGTCACGCCCTCAGGATCGCCATCGAAGTTGCGCAGCGCTTGCACCGCCTGTCCCACGGTTGCGTCGACGCCAAGGTGGACGAAATCGGTCGTCATGCAACCCGCGGCGGAGTCTTCGTCGAATTCGAGCAACTCCTCCACTTCCTGCCGTTCTTCCGGTTCCATTTCTTCGAGGATGGCATCGGACCGCTCCTCGGAAAGCTCGGAGAGCAGGTCGGCCGCCGCTCCGGGGTCCATCTCTTCGACGATGTCGGCAATTCGCTCCTCGTCGAGCTTTTCCAGCAGGGCCTTCTGCAGTTTCGGCTCGACCTCTTCGAGCGTTTCCGCGGCGACCTCTTCGTTGAGCGAAGTAAACACCGCCTCGCGCTCCGCCGGCGCCAGGTCTTCGAGAATGTCCGCCAGCTCCGAGGGATGAATATCGGCCAGCCTCTCATGCTCGATGCGTAAGCGCACGCGCCGCGCTGGATCGGGCTCGATGACGTCGACAAATTGCCATGGAATCGCGCGCGGCGGCAACGAGCGTGACACCGCCTCGAGTCGGGTCCGTGGCAATATTCCTTTGAAGACCCTCCGGATCGCACCCCTCAGGCCGACCTCGACCTCCGCTACGCGGAGCGAGCGCGCTGGGCCCTGGCCGACCCACTCGAGGTCGACGTCATTTACCCGGACCACCTTGCGGCCGTTGATATCGATGATCTGCCTGTCGACCAGGTCACGCTGCAGCAAAAGATAGTTGCTCTCATCCTTCAGCGGCACGAGGGCCTGGAGAGAACGCAGCTCCAGGGTGCCGGCAGGTGTCTCGATGACCTCCTGAGCAGGGATGAGCTCCAGGCCGGCGCGGGTCTTCAGCACCAGCCCGGCGACGGTGCCGCCATCGGGGCCTGTCGCCACCGCCACGTCCTTCAGCCGACCGCGCATCTGTCCCTGCGCGTCCGTCACCGGCGTGCCGAGCAGAGCCGTCAGGCTGACGCGGACGGTTCCGTGCTGATCCATACGCTTGAGTGTAGCCCTTTTCAACGCCGCTTATCGCGGACAAACGCTTGACACAATGGCAGCCAGACTAGAAACTGCCAGAAGGCTTCAAGAGCGGGGCGAGCCCGCCAAGCCCCACATTGGCGGAGGCGGATAGAGTCCGGTGAGTGGACCCAATCGAGGACGCAGGAGCTTCCGCTTGAGCTCCACCATGGAAAGCGTGAGCGAAGTGGAGGCTGCCGCCGATGAACTGGCCTCCGAGGCCGGCCTGGACGAGGATGCGCGCTTCCACATCACGATGGCTGTTCATGAGGCAGCGATCAACGCGGTTCTTCACGGTAACGAATACAATCCCGCCCTCCATATCGACGTTTCCATGGAGAATACCGGCGCCGATCTGATTTTCGTGGTGGCCGACGAAGGCCAGCAGGGATTTGACCCCGGCCATGTGCCCGATCCCTCGGCCCCGGAAAACCTGCTCCGCGGTACCGGCCGAGGCATCTTCCTCATCCGTTCCCTCATGGATGAGGTACACTTTCGTCAATTGCATCCTGGCACCGAGCTCACGTTGATCAAACACCTGGCTCCGGCAGATGGGGGCAAAACCGACGGCGATGTCGGCACGGAAGGCGGCTGACTCCGCTGCGGCCGGAACCCATGGCCCGACTTGGAGTTTTCCGCAAGACGGCGACGGCAATGGTGTTATAACCGAAGTAGCAACAAGGAGGAATTCCGTGGCACTTGCAATAGCTTCCCGTGAAGTGGACGGCGTGGTTGTTCTGGATCTGAGCGGGCGGATCACTTTGGGCGAAGGCAGCGTTCAACTGCGCGACTCCATTCGCGACCTGATCGGCAAAGGACAGACGCGCATTCTGCTCGATCTGGGTGACGTGAACTACATTGATAGCTCGGGGTTGGGTGAACTGGTAAGCGCGTACACGTCGGCCAGGAATCAAGGTGCGACAGTGAAGCTCCTCAAGCTGACAAAGAAGGTCCACGACCTGCTGCAATTGACCAAGCTGTACACCGTCTTCGATATCTACGACGACGAAGCCAGCGCGATCGCTTCCTTCAAGTAAGCCGATCCCCACCGCATCTTTGGTTCAACGGCAAAAGGCCATCCCGCTCAGGCGGAATGGCCTTTTTGCGTTTGGCGCCATCAACCTGCGCCGCGCAGGCACGCCCGGATTGGGCTCGGACCGGGCGCCCGCGCCTTCGCTGCTAGAAGCTGACCTGCGGCACGGCCTGTGCCGCCGGACTGGCCGTGAAATAAGCGCTGTTCTGTTTGAAGCCGGCCATTCCCGCCCAGATGCTGTTGGGGAATTGCAGGATAAACGTGTTGTAGTCCTGCAGAGCGTCGTTATATCTCTTCCGCGCCACAGCAATCCGATTCTCGGTTCCCGAGAGCTCATCCTGCAGGCGCATGAACTGGTCGCTCGAGCGCAGTTGCGGATAGTTCTCAGTGAGCGCGAGCAGTCGGCCGAGAGCCGAATCGAGCGTACCGTTGGCGGCGATCTTCGCTTCGGGCCCCTGCGCGTTCAGCAAGCCGGCGCGTGCGTTGGCGATATCGCCAAACACCGTGCTCTCTTCCTTGGTGAACCCCTTTACGGTCGACACCAGGTTGGGAATCAAGTCCGCGCGCCGCTCAAGTTGGACATCAACCTCAGACCACGCAGCCTTTACACCCTGGTCCTTGGCAACCATCTGATTCTTGGCGCTCACATAGCTGCCAAAAACCATCAGAACCACCAGCACCAGAACGGCCACCACGGCCAGCACAATTCCAAGTCCCTTGCCCATAATTCTCGACTCTCCTTTGTAAGAACCGCTTCAGCTGCTAGCGTCTAGCTCCAAACAGACCAGAATCCATCATTCCTGCCGATGGCCGGCTAAAAGCTAGAGGCTAGCAGCTGGCGGCTCGTTTCTACCAGCTTCCTCCGGCGCCACCACCACCAAAGCCGCCGCCCCCGCCGCCGAAACCTCCAAAACCGCCACCACCCCCGCCCCCTCCACCGAAGCCGCCTCCGCTCCAACCGCCGCCACCCCAGCCGCCCCTGCCCCAACCGCCAAAGAAAAGGCTCGCGCCGAAGAGAATACGCAACAGAGAAAACCCGCCGAAGAAGAACAGGATGATAAGGAAGAAAATCAGGCCTCCGAGCGGCGAACTCCGGTGAGCGGGCTCCAGCGTTGGCGCGGGTGCGGGCGAATTATCGCTGAGCGTCACCTTGGCGTCGTCGGCAATAACCTGCGCGATCTGGCCCACAGCCAGCGTCATCGCGCCATCGTAGTCACCGGCGCGCAAATCGGGAACCATCGCGCGCCCAATATCTCCGGTCTTGCCGTCAGGCAGAATTCCCTCGAGCCCATAACCGATCTCGATCCGATACTTGTGGTCGGCAACCGCGATCAGCACCATCGCGTAGCGATTCTGGCCGTTTACCTTGTCCTTCTCCCCCATCTTCCAGTGGTCTTCAAGCTGGTTGGCATAGTCGGCCGCATCGTCGCCATCGAGATCGTGGACAGTAACCACTGCAACCTTGGCATTGGCTGCGCTGTGGTCGAGCTGCTCGCAGAGGGAATCGAGGTGCGCAACCGCCTCAGGCGAAAGCACGTGCGCGAAGTCGCTGACGTAGTCGGTGGGCTGGGGAAGGCTGGCGACGCTCTCGGCGTGGACTGAAGCGGAGAACAGCAAAAACACCACCGCAAGCAGCGGCGAAAAAGCAGCCAGATGGACGTGCCGAAGGCCTTTCATCCAGTTTCATTGTACGCGGGTGGCTGGCAGAAGGTTCCCTTACCGCCAGGCTCTACACTGGGAAAGAAATGAGCCAGAACCCGCTTCCCTCGCCTCCAACCGCACGCAAAGTCCACACCGAGACCAAGCTCCATGGCGTAACCCTCGTCGACGATTACGCCTGGCTGCGCAACAAGGAGAATCCCGAGGTTGCGGCCTATCTCGAAGCCGAGAACGCCTACGCCGACGCGGTGATGGCACCGCTCGCCGGTCTGCGCGAACAGCTCTATCAGGAGATGCTCAGCCATATCAAGCAAACCGACATCTCGGTTCCCTATCGCGAAGGCGACTGGTGGTATTACTCGCGCACCGAAGAGGGCCTGCAGTACGGGATCTATTGCCGCAAACACGGAACGGCCGCCGGGCCCGACGCCCAGGCGATCGAAGAGGTGCTGCTCGACGGCAACGAACTTGCCAGGGGGCATGCTTTTTTTGACATCGGCGCAACCGATGTCACCGACGATGGCCGCTGGCTGGCCTACACCACCGATACCAAAGGCTTCCGCCAATACACGCTGCGCATCAAGGACCTGGCAACCGGCGAGACCCTCCCCGGTGAGGTCGAGCGCGCCGGGTCGGTGGTTTGGGCGGCCGACAATCGAACCCTCTTCTACACCCTCGAAGATGAACAGCAGAAACGTCAGTACCAATTGTGGAGGCACGAACTCGGCATAACCCACTCAGCGGACATCTTGGCTCTTCAGGAAGATGACGAGCGCTTCAACCTTGGCGTGGGGCGTACACGGGACGGCAAGTTCATCGTCGTCGAAGCGGCCAGCCACATCACCAGCGAGGCGCGGGTTTTGCATGCCGATGATCCGGCCGGCGCCTTCACCCTCATCGCCCCCCGCGTCGACGACCAGGAATACTCCGTCGATCACCGCAATGGGCTCTGGTTCATCCGCACCAACGATCGCGGACGCAATTTCCGGCTGGTCACGGCGCCCGTGACCGCGCCCGGCCGCGACCACTGGACCGAACTCATCGCGCATCGCGATGCTGTGATGCTTGAAGACGTGGACATGTTCGCGGGATTCTTTATCGCCTGCGAGCGCGAAGACGGCCTTCCGCGCCTGCGCCTCTGGAAGTTCGCAGGCGATGGAGTTGCGGCTTCGCCCGCGGGCGAGATCGCATTTCCCGAGCCGGCCTACAGCGCGTTCCCCACCATCAACCGGATCTTCGAGACCACAACCTTTCGCTACGCGTATCAGTCGCTGGTGACACCCAGCTCGGTGTACGAGTACGACGTCGCGACGGGGGTTTCAACGCTACTGAAGCAGGTCGAGATCCCGGGCGGCTTCGATCGCACACTCTACGCGAGCGAGCGGATCCACGCCAGGGCATCCGATGGAGTCGAGATTCCGATCTCGATCGTCTATCGCAAGGACACGCGGGAGCCCGGGAAAAACCCTCTATACGTCTACGGCTACGGATCCTACGGATACTCGCTGCCCCTGGGATTCAGCTCGAACCGGCTCAGCTTGCTCGATCGTGGTCTGGTGATGGCCTACGCCCATATCCGCGGCGGAGGGGACCTGGGAGAAACGTGGCACGACGCCGGAAAGATGCTCGTAAAACGCAACACCTTCACCGATTTCATCGCCTGCGTCGAGCGCCTGACCGCTGCCGGCTACGGCGATCCCAATCGCGTGGCCATCGAAGGCGGCTCGGCAGGCGGTTTACTGATGGGTGCAGTGGCGAATATTCGTCCGGAGCTGTTCCGCGCCGTCATCTCGCACGTGCCCTTCGTCGACGTGATGAACACCATGCTCGACGCTTCCCTGCCCCTCACGGTTCCTGAATACGAAGAGTGGGGCGATCCAAATCAGGAAGAATATTTCCGATACATGCTGAGCTATTCGCCCTACGACAATCTGCGTGCTGCCGATTACCCGGCGATGCTGGTGAAGACCAGCCTGCACGACAGCCAGGTTATGTACTGGGAGCCGGCGAAATACGTGGCGAAGCTGCGCACGTTGAAGACGGGCTCAAATCCACTATTGCTGGTGACGAATATGCAGGCCGGCCACGGCGGCGCCAGCGGCCGTTACGATTACTTGAAAGAGATTGCGCTCGATTATGCGTTCGTGCTGAGGGAGCTGGGAGTGATGTGATAGCGTCAGCGAGAATTTTGGGAGGGATTGTGCGGAGATTTGGAATTGCCGGCCTGCCTGTCATCCTCATCTGCGCCGTGTGGGCACGAGAACCAGCGACGCAAACGGTGTCTGGTGAGCCAAAGGCAGCCCATCCTCCGCTTGTGATTGCTTCGCCTGAGCCCGACTACCCTGCCGCTGCACGAAACAACATGCTCAACGGCCAATGCATTGTTTCCTTGCTCGTTGACGCGAGCGGCGAGCCGCAGGACGCGAAGATCGTCCACTGTTCAGACGCAGTCTTTGGTTCGAGCAGTTTGATGGCTGTCGAAAAATATCGTTTTCAACCAGCGCGAAACGATTCTGGAGAGCCCATTGCGGTTCGGGTGTCTGTTGAGATAGATTTCCATCTTGCTGATATCGCGGCACTGCCGACTCACAGCGGATCAGGAAGCCAGTTCAGGTATGGGGTGGATCCGCCGCCGGAGACATCGTCAGGCGCTCATCTTGCAAAGGGGGTCTACCTGCTGGCGAGCACCATGGATCCCCCCAAGGTCTTGAACTTCCCCGACGACACTTTCACCGGTGAAGCTCTACGCTTTGGCCACGGGGTACGATGCGAGGTGGTTCTTACCATTGACAAGAAGGGCATTGCATCCGATCGCGGATCAGCTCACTGTAACGAGTCCTCGATGGTGGAGCCTGCTGTCAATTCGCTACTCGACTCAAAATTCAGCCCTGCCCGACTCAACGGGAGAGCAATCTCCGCGCGTGTATTGATCTCGCTCGCGTATATTGGGACGGTGCCCCAGCCCTGACAGGTTTTGCGCCGTTCAGTTGCGCCAGCGTCTTCTCCAAACTCGCGGCGTCTTTTACCTTTGTGCTTTCAGCTCGCGATCGATCTGCTTGAGCAGGTGTGACAATATAGGGACAGTCTTAACGACACGGTGAGCTGCCATGCGAAATGTGGCTATGTGTTTCGCGCTTCTGGCGCTGATTGCGATTTCAATTCACGCGTTCGGTCAGCCGGCGCCGTCGACGCAAGATGGGCCTTCGGACGTCAAGCCAGCCCCGCCGACTCCGGACCAGGACGGTGTGTATCGCGTAGGACCTGGCATCGAGCCGCCGACGATGACGAAATCTGTGGCCCCGGAATATCCGGCCGGCGCCGAGCCTGGGTTTCGGCGCCGTTTTCTTTTCCGTGTTGTGGTCGGCGCGGATGGCGCTCTAAAGCTGCGAGACGTTAGCCCAAATGACCAGAGTCCGGCGCTGGATAACGCGATAGCAGCGATCAAGGCATCAACCTTTCAACCCGGGACTTTGGGCGGCCGTCCGGTTCCGGTTCTGGTTTGCGTCACCGCGTTATTCTCACCTTTCAGGCCGCCTTCAACGCAGATTGTGGACTGCAACGATCAGCGGTTCTGGAACCAGATAGGGGGCTCGGCTTCCTCCGCGTCAGACGAACAGCCATTGAGGTTTCCGCCTGGGACGAAGCCTCCCGTCCCGATCCATACCGTCGAAGCGGAATTCTCCAATGAGGCGCGGGCTGAGCACTTTCAGGGAGTTGTGGTGGTATCGGCGCTTGTGGATGTGGAGGGAATGCCAACCGACATCAGCATCGAGAGATCGGCCGGCCATGGGCTGGACGAGAAAGCTGTGGCAGCCGTCAGCCAGTACCGGTTTCGGCCGGCGACGCTGGACGGGAAACCCATTGCTGTGAGGATCAGGATCGAGGTCAGCTTCCGTTTTCGCGACTAGCTCTCTGGATGGGTTGCCGCGCTCTCTTCGCGGCTTCAGCCCGGAATGGGCCAGAACGCTCGATTCCCGGCTGCAGCTACGCGCTCTTGAGCTCTGCCAGCGCCTTCTCCAGACTCGCTGCGTCCTCCACGTTCAATGACTTTAACTCCGGATCGATCTGCTTAAGCAAGCCGCAAAGCACCTTGCCCGGGCCAACCTCGATGAACAGGTCCGCTCCCGCGGCATTCAATGCCCGCATGCAATCCACCCAGCGCACCGCTCCCGTAACCTGGCGAATCAACGCATCGCGTGCGGCATTGGCAGTTGTGATGAGGCTCCCGGTGACGTTGGCGGCGACCGGAATCTGCGGATCATGCACCTCAACCTCACCGAGTACTCGCGCCACCTCTTCCTGCGCCGGCTGCATCAGCGCGCAATGGAAGGGCGCGCTCACAGGAAGCATCACGGCACGCCGCGCGCCTCTGGCCTTGCAGAGCACCGATGCTCTTTCCACCGCTGCCGTCGCCCCCGAGATCACGGTCTGCGATGGCGAGTTCAGATTGGCAGCCTGCACGGCAAGCCCGGTTTCCTGTGCCGCTTCGGCACAAGCTTCGGCCACCTGTGCGGCATCGAGCGCGAGAATCGCGGCCATGGCTCCCTGCCCTGCCGGAACGGCCTGCTGCATGGCATGGCCGCGCGCTTTCACGGCACGCACCGCATCGGCAAAGCGGAGTGACCCCGCCATCACGTGCGCCGACCACTCGCCTAGAGAATGCCCTGCGGCCAGAGACGGAGTGACACCCTGCTCGGCAAGAACCCTAGCTGCGGCCACGCTAACGGTCATGATGGCCGGCTGCGTGTTCTCGGTCAGGCGCAGATCCCCTTCCGGCCCCTCAAAGCAAAGCCGCGAAAGCGGGAAACCGAGCGCCGCGTCCGCCTCAGCGAACGTCTGTGCAGCGACTGAAAATCGATCGGCGAGTTCGCGGCCCATGCCAACGACCTGCGAACCCTGGCCCGGAAAAAGGAAGGCAATCTTTGTGGACATTTCTTATTGATTCTAGCGCGGGCTGTAGGCGCAGTCTTCCGTTCCTACTCTCCGCTCCCTGAGCGCCGTTCCCTGGTTTTTAGTTCCAGCGCTTCTTGTCGTTGTCGTCCTCGTCGATCAAGCGACCCTTGCTGTCGAAGTGCACAGAGCGCCCCTGGGAGCGCATGTAGACTTCAAACTTGCGCGCCGCTTTGCGCCTTTTCCAGCGGTAGTAGCGGTTGCGCAGGCCATACCAGCCCTCGCTCAGCCGCAAGCCGAACTTGAACGAGATTCCCCGTCTCGGCCCAAGCCGTGCCCAGAGCAGGCCCGCCAGCGCTCCGCCGAGATTCGAGAATGCAACAATCCGCTGCTCGCCGTAAAGCAACGCCAGGGCAACCAGGAAATAAATAATGGCGAAGGCACGTGCCGTCATGCTGAACGGCAAGGGAAACAAATTGAATCGCATGCCCCCGTAAAGCACCCCGATCGCCACCACCAGACCGAAGATGCCGCCCGAACAACCGTAAAGCGGAAGGGGAGGAAGCGAGTAGCCCAGGGTCTGGCTGCCCGCGTAGATCGCCAGCCCTGCCGCCGTCGTGCTCAGCACCGAGATCACGTAAAGACACGCGACCCAACGGGTGCCGTGAAAGCCTTCAAGAAACCCGAAGACAAACCAGATGGAAAGCAGATCGGCCAATGCCGCTACAACCATGCCCGGCGGATGGATGAAACTGTAGGTCAGCGGCTGCCAAAGGGCGCCGCCCAGGAAAGAGGAAGGCAGGAACATCAACCGGGTCATGAGCAGCATGGCCGGCCCGGGAAACGCAAAGCTGAATAACATCAAACCGAAAAACGACGCGAGATTCGCAAGCACCAGCCAGCGCGTCGCGCCTTTGAAGTCGGGAAAGGCAATCGAACTGGAATCGCCGCGCGCCATCGTCATCAGAGTAACCGCTCCGGCGCTCGGCTGTCATGGCGGCCGCCTCGCATCTGAAGCTTTGGGGCCCGCCCACGATAGAACTCCTCGGTTCCAATCCAGCCCTCGCGTGCGGGGCCGTTTCAGAATTAGGACGATCACTTCCCGCACGGAAACCGGAGTCATTCTCGACCGGGCCTGGGCTCTTGACCTGAGGGCGGGTTGTCACTAAAACTAGCGTTGGTCGCTTGACTGCTTGCTGTTATCCCGCAATGCGAATCGTTAGGAAAGTGAGGAGGCTGCCATGGCCAGCTGCCCTGAATGCGAAAATGTACTCGACGTCGATGTCGAAGAGGTGGAAGAAGGCGATGTAGTCGCGTGCGAGGAATGCGGCACTGAGTTCGAGGTGGTCGGCGTCGAACCGCTGGAGCTGGCGCGGGTGGAGGAAGACCTCGATGAAGAAGACGAAGAAGCCTACGAAGCGGACGAGGAGGAATAACGAATGAGCCGTGCAAATTGGCTCGCAGCAGTTCTGCTTGGGGTTTTTGCCTTGGCAGCCATGACCACGGGTTCGCGGGAAGGATCGCTCACGTCGGCCGCATGGAGCCAGAATATCGGCCAGCGCGTCGTATCGGGCACGGTTCTCAATGCAGACTCCCAGCCCGTTTCAGGCGCCATCGTCTTCCTCAAGAACCAAAAGACCAAGGCCATCCGCAGCTATACCTCCACAGCTGACGGGCACTTCCACTTTGCCCAGATCGACATGTCCGACGACTACGATCTATGGGCCGAAAAGGAAGGCAGAAAGAGCCCAACGAAGACGGTCAGCTCTTGGGATGCGCGCAAGGATTTCATCTCCGACCTGAAGCTGAAGTAGGCGCGCCGCAGCTGGCCGGCAGCGACAGATTTCGCTGTTGGTTATCCGTTCAGCTTCTTCGTGACCAGCTCATTCAGCAGCGCCGGGTTTGCCTGTCCTTTGGTTGCTCGCATCACCTGCCCGACAAAGAACCCCGAAAGCGTCACCTTCCCGCCGCGGTATTGCTCCACCTGCTTCGGATGCGCAGCGATCACCTCGTCGATCAGCTTTTCGATCGCCGAGACGTCAGTAATCTGCTCGGGCTTTTCGCGCTCGTAGACTGAAGCGAAGTCCTCGCTCTTCTCAAAGCACACATCGAAGAGCTGCTTCATCTGCTTGGAGCTGATCTTCCCTTCCTCGAGTAAATCTGCGGCCAGCACGATGCCGGTCATCGTCACGGGCGACTGGTCAATTTCGAGCCCCTGCGCCTTGAGTCGCCCACCGATCTCGCTCAGCAGGATGTTGGCCACGCGGCGCGGACTGCGCGCTGTTTTTGCTGCCGCCTCGAAGCGGTCGGCAAACTCGCGCGAAGCGGTCAGCGTATGCGCGTCGCGCTCCGACAGCTCGTATTCTGCGACCATGCGCTTGCGGCGAGCCTGCGGCAGCTCTGGGAGCTCCGCTCTTTTGCGCTCCAGAAATTCCCGGGAAACAATCAGTGGCGGCAGGTCGGGCTCAGGGAAGTAGCGGTAATCGTGCGCCTGTTCTTTCGAACGCATGGAGTAAGTGCGTCCCTCGTTGGCGTTCCACAGCCGGGTCTCCTGCAGCACCTTGCCGCCAGACTCGACCACCTCCACCTGCCGCTCGATCTCGTAGTCCAGCGCCGCCCGGATGAACTTGAAGCTGTTAACGTTTTTCACTTCGGCCTTTGTGCCCAGGCGCTCCGCGCCTTTGAGGCGGACGCTCACGTTGGCGTCACAGCGAAGCGACCCCTCCTCCATGTTGCAATCAGAGACGCCCGTGTAGAGCAGAATCTCCTTCAACCTCGTGAGGTATTCGAAAGCTTCCTCCGGCGTGCGAATGTCGGGCTCGCTGACAATTTCAACAAGCGGCGTGCCGCAGCGATTCAGGTCGAGGTAAGTTCGCGCGGCCGAATCGCTGAAGCCCTCGTGCAGGCTCTTTCCCGCATCCTCCTCCATGTGCAACCGGGTGATGCCGATGCGCTTCCACCCCGGCGACATGGACCCGTCGCCGGGGACCCCGGTCTTGGTCGCGCCGCTTCCTGCAGGCACCTCGATCCAGCCATGTTCCGCCAACGGCTTGTCGTACTGCGAAATCTGGTAGCCCTTCGGCAGATCGGGGTAAAAGTAGTTCTTGCGCGCGAAGATCGAGCGCTCCCGCACCTCGCAGTTCAGCGCAAGCGAGGCCAGCACCGCGAATTCCACCGCCTTGCTGTTCAGCACCGGCAGCGCGCCAGGCAGCCCAAGGCAAACCGGGCAAATATTCGTGTTCGGCTCCGACCCAAACCGGTTGGCGCACCCGCAGAAGATCTTCGTCGCCGTCAGCAACTGAACATGAACTTCCAGCCCAATCACTGGCTCGTATTTGGTGAGAACCTCAGGAGCAACGGCGGTGGCGCCCATATGGCTAAATTCTAGCGCGCCCCGATTGAAGTGATTTCCAGGAGGCTTGTTGGATTTCCTGCTGCGCAGTTGCCTACAATCGATGGGGAACAGCCTTTCTAACACCTGTTCCGGCAGGGAAACCTTAGGACTCGATGAATCTTCGTAAATCGACTGTCGTATTCGCGGCGTTCATCGCGTGTCTTGCCTCGGGCTCGTTGCCTGGTCAGCCCGCCTCGAGCCAGCCCACACCTCAGGCCGCGCCTGCGCAAGTCGTCGCGCCGGCCGCTCAAACTTCGCCGTCAGGCCATCCCAACGATGCTTACTGGCGCGAGCATGACCGGAAAGTGCTCTCCGACTTCGGAGAGCTTGAGCACTTCAAGGAGGCGGACATGAAATTGCCCGCGCCGGCGACCGGCGAGCAGCGCGTGGTCTTCATGGGCGACTCCATCACCGAGGGCTGGAAGCTCGATCAGGCGTTTCCCGGCAGACCCTACATCAACCGCGGCATCAGCGGTGAAACCACGCCGCAGATGCTGGTGCGCTTCCGGCAGGATGTGATCGATCTGCGGCCAAAGGTCGTGGTCATTCTCGCCGGAACCAACGACATTGCCGGCAACACGGGTCCGATGACCCTGGAGCAGACCGAGGGAAATCTCGCCTCTATGGCCGAACTGGCCTCGGCCAACGGAATTCGCGTGGTGCTCTGCTCCATTCTTCCCGCCTTCGACTATCCCTGGTCGCCAGGTCTCGAGCCAGCTCCCAAGATCGCCCTTGTCAATGCCTGGCTCCGAGGGTACGCCACGGCCAAAGGCTTCGTTTATGTGGACTACTACTCAGCGATGAAGGACGACCGCGGTGGTCTGCCGGAGACGCTGAGCCAGGACGGCGTGCACCCCCTTCCCGCCGGATTCGCGGTCATGGCGCCGCTGGCCGAAGCTGGGATCGAAAACGCGCTGAAAGGAAGTCAATAGGCGTCTCAGAAGCCCCGGGGCGCCTCTGATCTGGAGTTTGCAAGCCAATCCAGCTTGAGCCCACACAAATATGGCACGCGAGTGTTCAATGCCGGGAATTCTAGAGCCAAGGGCCGCGATCATAATCGGCGCCGCGCTTATGGTTTGCGTTGCGCATGCTTCCGCACAACAGCCGCAAAGCTCGCTTGCCGCAACTCCCCTTTACCGCCAGGCTGACGCTCCAATCGAGAGCCGTATCGACGA
>Ga0335071_10001379_pt1 | contig 26063 bp, 20 predicted proteins | sample Lox_Sample_15_FD_206724 | JGI IMG/M metagenome (GOLD analysis project Ga0335071, IMG submission 206724) | Soil microbial communities from Loxahatchee National Wildlife Refuge, Florida, United States - Lox_Sample_1.5 | ecosystem: Environmental > Terrestrial > Soil > Wetlands | place: USA...
GCCAGGCCATCAAGGGCCTGGGCGGATGCGGACTGGTTGTCTCCGAGCTTGTGAGCACAGAGGGGATGACACGCCACCAGGATAAAACCTCCTATCTGACGCGCTTTGAGCAATCCGAACGACCGATCGCCATTCAGATTTTCGGTTCCAGGGCCGAACGCATGGCGGATTCCGCTGCGATGGTCGAAGCGATGGGGGCCGATCTGGTAGACGTCAATTTGGGGTGTCCGGTCAAAAAGGTCGTGAGGCAAGGGGGCGGCAGCAATCTCCTGCGAGACTTACCGCTGATGGAAAAGATTCTAAAGGCCGTGCGGAGAGCCGTCCGAATCCCGCTCACAATAAAAATCCGTTCGGGGTGGGACCAAAATTCCATCAATGCTCCCGAAGTGCTGCGGCTCGCCGAAGACTGCGGGGTGGAAGCGCTCACAATCCACGGCAGAACACGCTGTGATCTGTTTGCGGGCCATGCGGACTGGGGAATCATTGCGAAGGTCAAACAGACCGCACGTATCCCAATCATCGGCAATGGAGATATCTTCACGCCGGCGGATGCCGAGCGCATGTTCCGCGAAACCGGAGTCGACGGCATCATGATCGGCCGGGGAACCATGAGCAATCCATGGCTGATACGCCAGTGCTGGGATCACTTGAACGGGAAGGAAGCGGTCTCAGTGAGCCTGGAAGAACGCATGGATTTTGTGATGACGTTTCTTCAGCGAGTCAATCTGGAGTTGCCGCCCCCCGTTGCCCTTGGAAAGATCAAGAAGATCGGCGGATATTTTTCGAGGGGATTTCCCGGCAGCGCCCAGCTGAGGGCTCGAATCCATGGCTCCCACACAACCGCAGAGCTATTCGAGGCGATTCGCGAGCATTTTGGTATCTAAAATAGGGTTCGCCGGAGTGGAAGCCTATTCCAACCGTTTATTTTTCCGACGCCAGCCAAATAGGGCGGCTGCCCCGATGCTTATAAAATAAAGCAAAAGCATAGGAGCCGACCATACCATCAAATTGAAGGCATCTCCAGTCGGGGATATAACGGCGGCGAGAATAACAATAATGACAATCGCGTATTGGAATTTTCGCCAGAGGAAGCCTGCCGTAACCAAGCCGAACATGGAGAGGAAGGCTGCGATAACAGGCATTTCAAAAATGCCTCCGAAGCCCAGCAGCATCATGTCCGTCAGATCGAGATAATCATTAATCAGGATCATCGGAGTGAATGATGATCCCATCTCAATAAGAATTTTAAAGGTCGACGGAAGAACCAGGTAATAGCAAAATGAGGCGCCCAGAAGGAAAAGGACGATCGAGGAAACCAGGAACGGAATAACGTATTTCTTTTCCTTTCTATAGAGCCCGGGTGCAATAAACTTCCACACTTCGTAGAGAGTCAGCGGAATCGTCAGAAAGATGCCCGCCAAAAAGGCAACTTTCATGTAAAGAATGAAAGGATCCGTCGGCTTTGTAAAAACGAGTTTCGTGCCTGCAGGAAGCGCTTTGATGATGGGGACAGCCAGAAAGTCGTAAATCTTTTTAGAGAAAACCCAACTGGCAAGGAAGCCAACTGCAATATAAACAGCGATATGAACCAGACGTTTGCGGAGTTCATCAAGGTGTTCGAGGAACGACATTTTGCCGGATTCGGTCTCCGGCTCTTTTGCTTTGTTGGGCTCGGGCGTCGCGTCACTCATTGATTCTCTTTTGGCTCTGCGGAGGGTTTGTTCTCGCTGGGTGTTTCGGTTAGCTGCGTGGTGGTATCCTTGACGATTTCGGAGATAGCCTCCTTTTCCTTATCCAGCCGAACTTCGTCCTCCCACGTTTGCTTCAACTCGTTGGAAGCCTTCTTAAACTCGGCGAGGCCCTTTCCTATGGTCTTTCCCAATTCCGGCAGTTTCCTGGGGCCAAAGACGATGAGGGCAATGATAAAAATAACAATGATCTCCTGCATGCCCAAAGAGCCCATAACCCCACCTGCTTTCTCAGCCTAAAGCTAGCTTCAATGTCGTGGCTAAAGTCTAGATTAGCAAAATCCGGAAGTCAAGCTGACCCGCACTTATCGCGGGAATTCGAATCGAGCCCGCGAATACGATAGATTTCAAATTCCAGATTCTCGATTCCAGACTTCATGGCGCAGGTCGAAGAATGCAAGACATCTGGAATCTGGAATTTGAAATCTGGAATCCGAATGGCTCGGGCGAGTTCCGGACAGTTCATTGTCTTGCTAGCGCCATGAATCGCATGCTATACTCAACGGGCTATAAGTACTACGGTCGGAGCCAATCCTATATGAAGCAAAGATTTGCCGTGTTATTAATTTCAGTCGTCATTCTTTCCTCTTTGATGGGCGGTCTTCTGGGCGGCAATGTCGCCGCGAAGTCGCCATCTTCCAGCGCGACCTCGCCAAATGAGTTTCTGACAAACTTGACGGAAGCCCTGGATGTTATTCAGAAAACCTATGTGGATAAAGTCGGCCCCGACAAACTCGTGTACAGTGCTATAAAGGGCATGCTTCGGGCATTGGATCCGCATTCGAGCTTTTTCGATCCCAAAGAGTTTTCACGCCTTCGAGAAGATCAGCACAGCAAATACTTCGGACTCGGAATTCGGGTTCGACCGCTTTTGCGGGATCATGGTCGACATGTTATCGTGGATCCGCCGGCTATCGGGACTCCTGCCGAACGCAAAGGATTGCGTGCAGGAGATGTGATCACGCGAATTGAAGGCGAACCGATTGACGACTGGACTTCAGATGATGTTGTCAGCCATCTCAAGGGACCACGAGGCACTACCGTAAACATTACGATCGAGCGTCCCGGAGTCCGCGACCCCCTCGAGTTTACAATTGAGCGAGACGAAATCCCCTTAATTACCGTTCCATACGCTTTCGAAATAAAGCCTGGTGTCGGCTATGTGAAAATTGACCGATTTTCGGAATCCACTTCCGATGAACTAGGCACAAAGCTAAAGGATCTGAACGCAGATAATTTGTCGGCCCTAGTGATAGACCTGCGCGACAATCCGGGTGGCTTGCTGAATCAGGCAATCGAGGTATGCGATTTCTTCCTTCCGCGCGGAGATCTGGTAGTTTCCACCAAAGGACGGGCAGAAGGATCCGCCAAGGCCTATAGAGCCCAAAATAAAGAAAAGGTCGAAATCATCAAGGTTCCTCTAATTGTTCTTATAAATAGACATAGCGCAAGTGCATCTGAAATTGTGTCCGGCGCTTTACAGGATCACGACCGGGCTCTGATCGTTGGAGAAACAAGCTTCGGTAAAGGCCTGGTGCAGTCCATTTTTAACCTGGACGACGATACCGGAATGGCGCTTACTACAGCTAAGTACTACACGCCCAGCGGACGTCTGATTCAGCGGGATTACTCCGGCTCCAATTTTGAGTATTTGATGAATATGGATAATCCTGAGGCTCCCGCCGATACAAAAAACCGGGAAACTCGGGAAACCGATAATGGGCGCAAGGTTTATGGCGGTGGCGGCATTACACCGGACGTAATCGAGACCGCTCGCGAATTGAATCGTTTCGAAGCACTTCTTTCTTCAAGAGATGTGTTTTTTCAATACGCGCGACGGCTTACCTCAGGTGAAGTTCCGTCAGCCAGCAATTTTCAAATCCCTGCAAATAATGAGATTCCGGCAACGGCCAGTAAGGCTCCTAAGTCGTTGCCAAATTTAGAAATAACAAACGCCATCCTTGAAGACTTTAAAAAATATCTTACTGAACGGAAAGTGGAATTCACAGAAGAAGATATTTCAAACAACAGCGATTTCATTAAGCGGAGAATCAGGCAGGAAGTCTATACTTCGTCGTTCGGGCTCCAGGAAGGCTTTAAGATTGCCGTTCAGGGAGATTCTCAGGTATTGAAAGCGCTTGAGGTGATCCCGGAAGCGAAGCAGTTAATGGTTTCCGGCAAAGTGGCGCCAGCTGCCCAGAGCCAGACAAGATAGGGACTGCCGCCTATTTTGCAGTCTGAGTTCATAGGCAATACCGGTTTTAGGGGAATCAGCGCGCGCTTCATTCCCCAAAATAGAGACCAGAATTCGGCGATCAAATGAACAGGTATAGGCCAATTCACCTGATCTTGGCATTTTGTTGCCTCTATTTGCCCTCTCAGTCTGTGATCGGGCAAATTACCGTCGCGTTTTCTGCCGTGACCCATGAATTTTCAACAGAACCGGCTGCAACAAATGATGCCGCCGGTGTCGCAGAAAATACGAACTATCCTGCCCCAATGTCAGAACTCATGAGCGCTTCCCGCTCCAAATATCTCGAAGGATCCGCCCTAATTAAGGCAGGTGAACGCGTAAAGGCGCAGGAAGCCTTTGATAAAGCCGTAGATATTGTGGTGCAGTCGAACTGGGACCTTGCATCCACGCCTGTCCTGAACCGTTTTTTCCAGGATCTGATTCAACGTATTCAGCAAGACGAGTCGCGATATCTCTACGCGCCATATGAGGTTGAAAAAGTGGAAGAGGTGGAGGAGCTTCTTCCGGAAAAACTGTATGACCTGGATTTGCTGACAAGTTCGATCGATCCCGATTATCGGGAGGCTCTCCTGGCGGATTTATCCAGGACCAAATACGAAATTCCGATTTCGCTCAACGATATGGTCTTGAAATCGCTTAACTTCTGGCTTAGTCGCGGACGTAAGGTTTTTGAGGATGGACTGGTGCGTTCCGGACAATATCGCCCGATGATCGAAAAAGTGTTCAGAGAGGAATCGATTCCCTTGGATCTTATGTATCTTGCCCAAGTGGAAAGCATGTTCCGGCCCCACGCCGTTTCCAAAGCCAAAGCCAAAGGAATGTGGCAGTTTGAGAGAGATACGGCCATTCGATATGGCTTAAAAGTGACGCGAGACGTAGATGAACGTTCGGACCCTGAAAAATCTACGCGGGCCGCAGCTCACTATCTGAACGATCTTTTTGCCATGTTTAAAGATTGGAATCTGGTTCTGGCCGCATACAATTGGGGAGAAGGCAAAGTTCAAAGACTGATTAACCGCACTGGAAAGAATGACTTCTGGCAACTGGCCGATATGTCGCGAAAAGTGCCGGCCGAAACCAAAAACCATGTCCCCTTAATTCAGGCCAGTGTAATTTTGGGACGAAATCCTGAAAATTATGGACTGCCCACGGAATTGGATCCACCGCTGCAATATACGGAAGTCTCCGTTTCCAAGCCGATAGACCTTCGGGCAGCGGCAAAACTCTTAAGCACATCGATTGACGAGCTGAAGAAGCTAAATCCGGCCCTAAGAGGACTCAACACCCCGGCAAACTATCCCAATTTCCAGCTCAAGGTTCCCTTAGACAGTCCTCCCGAAATTGAAGAGCAATTAGCCTCGCTTCCGACAGCCAAGATCAGGACGATCCCTGAATCTAATTGCCGCCATAAGGTTAGTGCCGGAGAAACGCTTACAAAAATTGCCGAACGGAATCACACGACTGTTGCTAAACTCATGCAAATGAATGGTTTTTCATCCAAGTCGAAATTGATGACGGGCGCCTGGATCCGGCTCCCCTCATGTTCGGAATCCGCATCAAAACCTAAACCGCCTACCAAAGCCGCTTCCGCTAGTAAGGCATCAAAGGCAGCTTCGAAATCGTCTAAAGGGAAGAAAACTCAGGCAGCCCAAAAGAAATCCGGCAGTTCAACGAGCGTCAAAACGGCATCCGCCAAAGCAAAGCCCAGTCAATCCAAAAACCCGACTGTTGCAGGGAAGGAAGGTTCGCCGCGGAAGCCTGCCTTGGAAAAAATTGCCGCTAAATAAGCCGAAGGCTAGAACGTTTTCCCATATTCAGTCGTATATAAGACACGTCGGCCGGAGTTGTTGTGCCGTAGCGTATTGGAGTTTATGAGCAAAGATTCATCCGGACATCCAGATTCTGCGAATCTCAGGGAAAAACAACGCTCCCTTGCCGCCGCCTGGGAGGCATTCCTGATAGCCGTCGATTCAATCTGGACGCATAAACTTCGGTCCGTGCTCACGCTGCTGGGCATTATTATCGGTGTTGCCTCCGTCGTTACCGTCGGCGGTGCCATCGAGGGAATGGGTGCCTACGTGTGGCAACGGCTGTCGTCCACTTTTGGCAGCAATACATTCATCGTGGCCCGCATTGCCCGGATGAATATCTCGGATGAAGACTATGAAAAACTGATCAAACGAAACAAGAATCTCTACCCCGCGGATATGCGGGCCGTTGAGGAAAAATGCGTAGACTGTGAAGCGATTTCCCCAATGATCCGGGCAACGGATAACATAAAGCGAGGCAATCATATCTATTACGACGCCCGTATTTCAGGCGTAAGCGCGGACATGCCGAAGATTCAGTCCCTGGATCTCGCCGAGGGACGCTTCGTGTCGAATCTCGATGTCGAGCATTCCAGCAATACCGCCGTTATCGGCTCTCAAATTCGCGATGAACTGTTCGGTCCCGTGGAAGCCCTTGGGAAAGAGATCAAGGTTGGCGACGATAGTTTTACCGTTATCGGGGTCGAGGTCCAGAATGGAACAATGAACGGCCAATCGCTGGACAACAATGTTTATATCCCGTACACGATTTATCTGAAAAAATATGGATTGCGCCGGTCTATTCAATTCCAGGTAAGAGCCCCTACGGATGAGACTCAAAGCTATGCGCAAGACGAAGTCCGGCAGATCCTCCGGGCGCGACATAAATTGAAACCGAGCAAGGAAGACGATTTTGACATCCTTGCGAGCAGCGCCATTCAGGGTTTCGTTAACCAGATTATCGGATATATAGCAAAAGCGATTATTCCCATCACTCTTGTCTCATTAGTGGTAGGTGGAATCGTGATCATGAATATCATGCTGGTCACGGTTACGGAAAGAACGGTGGAAATAGGAACACGTAAAGCCGTGGGAGCAAAGCGAAGCGACATACTCCTGCAGTTCCTGATCGAATCTGCACTCCTCGCTTCTATCGGGGGACTTCTCGGTCTTCTGCTTGCCTATGTTCTCAGCTCGATCATCGCGAGCACCGTTGGATTTCCGATGAAGATCACTACTACATATATTCTCATGGCAATTTTCACATCCGGCGGAGTTGGACTGATTTCCGGTATCTACCCGGCGTACAAAGCGGCCAAGCTGAGCCCGATCGTCGCCTTGATGCGGGAATAGGAAATGCGCGAAAGGATCCGGCCGTTTTCGGACTTCACAGCAGCGTTTTGGCAGGGCAGAACTCGATGATTGATTATCGCGAAAATTTCTCCATGGCTTTCGGGACTCTTCTCAGCCACAAGTTCCGAGCATTCCTTACAGTGCTCGGAATCGTGGTTGGAGTGTCTACGGTAGTCGTGATCGCCTCGATTCTGTCGGGCGTGAAGGAAAGCATTGTCTCCTCAATAGAAGATTTGGGCACCAATAACATCATTGCTTTCCACTTTAACATCGCCGGCACCGGACGCAGACCCTCCCGAGAAGAATTCATGCGCAAACCGCTGACGGTAGAAGACGGACGAGCCATCGAGGAACAGTGCCCTTCCGTTCAGGAGGTGGCATGGCTTGGAATGCCGTTCAGAACCAGCGTCCGCATACAATATCGGGGAAAGACGCTGCGCGGCGCCGATTTTAACGGATGCTCCTATAATTATGCGACCGTAACAAACATCCGGCTGGCCAATGGGCGCTTTTTTACGCAGATGGAGGACTCCCATAAAATTCCTGTCGCCGTCATTGGCCCTGACGCTGCCGAAGCGATGTTCTATGAAGCGGATCCTGTCGGCAAACAGATCCTTATCCAGGGGCACCTGTTTACGGTCCTGGGCGTCGCAGAAAAAAGCAAATTGGGATCCCTGATAAGCGCCGCGGACAACTTCGTGCTGATTCCCTACGGCACTTTCCACAAGATCATGCCTTGGGAAGATATGCATCAGCTTTACATCCAGGCCCGTCCCGGCGTGCGTCCACTGGCTCTGGATGAAACGGAGAGCCTTTTGCGCCGCCGCCGCGGAGTCAAACCATCGGAACCCAGCAACTTCATGCTGACAACGCCGGATCGTGTCATTCAGCAACTGGATTCTCTTACGGCAATCCTCGGAACCGTCATTATCGCTATCTCGAGTGTCGGTCTGCTCGTTGGTGGGATTGGCGTGATGAACATCATGCTTGTGTCCGTTACCGAAAGGACGCGGGAAATCGGCGTGCGCAAAGCCATCGGTGCGACAAAACGAGACATCGTTTTTCAATTCCTCTTCGAAGCCATGACACTAACCGCAGTGGGCGGGCTTTTGGGTATTCTCCTGGCCATTGCCGCAAGCTATCTCATCGTTGCCCTCGTCCCGGCTATCCCCGCCGCTATTCCTCTATGGGCCGTGATCACAGGATTAGGCGTCTCGATAGCGATTGGACTGGTCTTTGGCGTCTGGCCTGCCCGAAAAGCTGCCCTGCTAGACCCCATCGAGTCCCTTCGATACGAATAGAGGCCTGAATCCCGGCATCCGGGGGCTTCAGGATTATTAGAAACAAGATAATGCAAGGCAAAGCTGCAGTATTGTCGGCAGCGCCGGAATTCCATTTCTTTACTTCTGAAGGGGTTTCGAGTACTGTTCTTGCGTTTTAATGACTGAGCTTGCAGTCCTGGAATCCGCCTGACCGCATTGCAATATTCCACGCCTGTCAGAATAAGTCATCCATAAATAAAGGGAATTGCGAATGACAAGACTGTTGCTGTGCGGTGTCTTCAAGCCGTTTGGAGTCAAGGACGAGATTTCTGAGCCATTGTGTACGATGGAGCTTTTGAACAACCAGGTGACGCGGGAACAGGGAATTCACTCCCCACGCTCCAATAACCCAAGTTTCGCACTCTATCTGATGGCGGAGAACATCCGGGTCCCGACAACCGTGCTGGATTTTCCATCCTGGAATGAATTCAAGAAAGAAATCGACAGCGGCAATTACTCTCACGTGGGGATTTCATTCATAGTTCCCAATATTATGAAAGCAGGCCGCATGGCGGCCTACATCAGACGCCATGCGCCGGGAACGAAAATCATTCTTGGCGGACACGGCACGGCTGTCCCGGAACTAAGAGAACTTGTGGATTGTGACGAAATCTGCCACGGCGAAGGGATCATCTGGTTAAGAAAATATTTTGGAGAAGATCCGGACCGGCCGATCATTCATCCCACCGTTCCATCTGCCATCAATTCGTTCGTTTACGGCGCGCCCATACTTGGGAAAGCAGGAATCATCATCCCTGGCGTCGGCTGCCAGAACTCCTGTCGATTCTGCGCGACCTCCCATAAATTTGACCGTCAATATACTTCGTTCCTGAAGACCGGAGAAGAGATCTTCGCAGCCTGTCGAAAATGCGAAGACGAAATGGGTGTCGACGATTTTGGGCTCATGGACGAAAATTTCTGCAAAAATCCGGAGCGAGCCGGTCAACTGCTCGAACAAATGGAAAAGCACGGCAAAGCCTACAGCTTCAGCGCTTTCTCTTCGGCGGAGACGATCACGAAGCTTGGGACGGACTTCCTGCTGCGATTGGGCATCAATTTCATCTGGATCGGCGTCGAATCCAAGGCAAACCTCTTTGAGAAGACTCAAGGCATCGACCTTCACAAACTGATCTCCGACCTTCAGGATCACGGCATATCGGTGCTTGCATCCTCGATCCTGTTTTTGGAGCACCACGACAAGGAAACAATTCACGAAGATATTGACTGGGCGATCGATCTCGAATCCGACCTGCTGCAGTTCATGGAACTGGGTCCCAACCCCGGGACGCGTCTTTATCACGACTATGAATCTTGCGGAAAAATCATAAAGGGAATTCCCTGGTCGCGGAAGCACGGCCAGGACGAGATATGGTTTCATCACCAGCACTTTTCGTTACCTGAAACAGCCAGCTACCTGCGGGAAGCCTTCATTAAAAAGTATCTGATGCACGGCCCCGGAGTTTTAAGCATGGCAAGGACCGCAATCAGAGGGTATACACGGGTAAAAGCTGAAATCGCCGCAAGAGAAAAGTCGGGAATGGTGTGGGATCCGTCCGCACTGAAATATGTCCGAAGCCGGCGTCCCGTACGCGATGAATTCATGCACCTGCGCCTGGACTCAATGAAGAGAAACGCGCTTCGGTTCAGGCCTGCCCTCAGCAGCACGTTACGGTATGCTCCCAACGCAGCAGCTGCGGAAAAATGCCGCGAAGTAATGGCGCTCTATCATGAATCATTCGGACCGATGACATTTTCGGAGCGGATGAAATCGCTTGCCGTACGATTGCTAGCGGCAAGAGAAATCCGCAGAATGAAAAAAGAAGGCGTCATCATGCGCCAGCCTCCCACGAACCGCATCACCTATCCGGATCGAGCTGATGCATCTGCGAATGAAGACTATTTGCCGGCGGAAACGCTCATTGCCGAGCCTTCCGAGTTGGCTGTGGGGCAGTAAAGATCTTCCCTCCGTAAAATTCGTATAATTCGCGGACGCTTTGGCATAATCTGTAATGAGTTCAGCCCGCATTTCTCACCGGGCAATGAAGCATTCAATGCCGAAGGAGGACCACCCATGTCCACCCAGAAAGAATCATTGCAACGCAGGGAATTCCTCAAATTGCTGGGCCCCGGTCTCTACTTTTTATTTTGGGTTGATCCTTTGCTGCTGGGCCAACAACCTCGCGGCGCGGCCGGCAGTTATCCGGAGGATTTTAATGCATACCTTCGCATTGCAGAGGATGGACACGTCACCTGCTACTCGGGAAAGGTCGAGCTGGGACAGGGAATCACTGCATCCCTCGCACAGATGCTGGCTGAAGAACTCGAGGTGCCTTTCAGCTCGGTTTCCATGGTGTTCGGAGACACAAAGCTGTGCCCCTGGGATATGGGCACCAACGGCTCAAGGAGCATCAAATATTTCGGCCCGGCCTTGCGCGCAGCGGGTGCAGAAGCGCGGGAGGTTTTGATTCAGATGGCCGCAGAACAGCTCCGCCTGCCGCCGGATCGTCTGGTCGCAAAAGATGGGGCCGTCAGCGAAAAATCGAATTCTCAGAACAGAGTCACTTATGGATCTCTCGCAAAGGGCAAGATGATCGAGAGACATCTGCAGAAAAAACCTGCGCTGAAATCGCCAACGGATTTTAGGGTGTGCGGCCAATCCCTTCCACGAGCCGACTTCCTGGAGAAGGTTACGGGCAAAGCGCAGTTCGCCGGTGATTTTCGGCTGCCTAAGATGATGTATGGAAAAGTGCTGCGTCCCCCGGCTCACGGCGCCAGACTGAAAAGCGTCGATGTATCGGCCGCAAAAATGAATACGGACGCGATCGTCTTGCAGGAAGGGGATTTTGTTGCGGTCGTTCACGCTCTTCCGGATGCTGCCGAGCGGACATTGTCCTTGATAAAGGCAGATTATGAGATGCCCGCGGCGAGCGTCGATGACAGGAGTATCCATGAGCGCATCGCGAATGCATCGGCAAGAGATAACGTCATTGAACAGAAGGGCGATTTGGAGCTGGGGAAAAAGCTCTCGGTCCAGCAGTTTGCGGAATCCTACCTCACGCCATACGTGGCACATGCCGCTATCGAAACGCACAGCGCTATTGCCGACGTCCGAAACGACAGCGCCACTGTATGGATCGGCACCCAGCGGCCATTTGGGGCAGATAGCGAAGTCGCCAGGGCAATAGGCCTCACGTCAGATAAGGTGCGCGTCATCGCGCCATACGTGGGCGGAGGATTTGGAGGCAAGAGCCAGATCGGGCAGGCCGTGCAGGCAGCGCGATTATCCAAAATGAGCGGTGTCCCTGTTCAAGTTGTCTGGACGCGAGAAGAAGAGTTTTTTTATGACACATTTCAGCCGGCGGCCGTTGTCCGGATCGGCTCAGGGCTCGATGCGTCCAACAGGATCACATTTTGGGACTGCCAGGTCCTCTTTGCCGGGGAGCGAAGTTCGCAGAATATTTATAATGTGGCCAATCTCAGAACGACTTCCCGTGGGTCAGGCTTCGGCGGCGACGGCCCGCATCCGTTTAATACCGGTGCCTGGCGCGGCCCGGGGAGCAATACCAACATTTTTTCGCGCGAATCGCATATCGATACAATGGCCGCAAAGGTGGGAATGGATCCCCTGGAATTCCGGCTGCTGAACCTGGCGGACACCCGAATGGTTCGCGTTGTGCGCGCCGCGGCAGAAAAATTCGGCTGGAAATCATCAAAAGCCCCCAGCGGACGAGGATGCGGCATGGCCTGTCTGGACTACCTGGGAACTTATGTGGCGGCGATGGCGCAGATTCGAGTCGATAAAAATAGCGGGCGGATCCAAGTCGAACGCGTGGTCCTTGCCCAGGACATGGGGCCAATCATCAATCCCGACGGCGCGCGTATGCAGATGGAGAGTGGAATCACCATGGGACTCGGGTATTGCCTGAGCGAGGAGATCCACTTCAGCGGCGGGGTTATTCAGGATCTGAATTTCCAGTCCTATAAAATTCCCCGTTTTTCCTGGGTGCCTGAAATTGAAACGGTTCTGGTGGAAAATCTGGAAATTGCTCCCTCGGGCTGCGGGGAACCGCCCATTGTTGGCATGGGAGCGATACTGGCTAATGCGCTGTTCGACGCAACCGGCGTGCGCATTCATCAGCTTCCCTTGACGCCGCAACGGGTTAAAGAGAAGCTTGTTTGAGCACAGGCGAGAGTCATCCGACAGAGCGCCCTCGCCATTACAGACAACTTGCCTCGATCCGGAGCTGCCCTGAGCATTCTCGACCGAATTAAAATCAGCCTGGTTTCCATTCTAGGATACTGGATTATTTATATCCTCTGTCGCACTCTGCGCTGGCAATTCGTGGATTTGCAGAAGCTGGAGTCGATCCGGAGCGCCGGACAGAGAGTGATCATGGCTTTCTGGCACGGACGAATCTTCACCGCAACTTACTGCTTCCGCAACCGGGGAATTGTCGTGCTGACCAGCCGGAATCGCGATGGCGAATATATCGCGCGCGTCATCCAGCGCTTCGGCTATGGAGCCGCACGCGGCTCCAGCACCAGGGGCAGCCACGGCGCCACGGTTGAGGCTTTGCGTGCGCTTAAAAACGGAAAGGATGTCGGAGTCACGATGGACGGGCCGCAAGGTCCGCGCTATGTTGCCAAAAGGGGAGCTGCATTTATCGCGCGAAAAAGCGGCAGTCCTGTCGTGCCTTTCAGTATCTCGGTGGAAAAAAAGTGGGTGATGCACAGCTGGGACCATTTTCAAATTCCGAAACCTTTTTCGCGCGCGATCGTTTTGGTCGGAGATCCCGTTTACGTGGATGCCGGAAGCACGGCGGAAGAAATGGAGACCGTCGAGGCCCGGATTCAGCAAACGCTGGATGAGCTTCGCGACCGGGGCGATCGCCAGTGGAACGGTGAACCGGACCGGTAGCACGAAGAAAAGTGGGATTGCTTATTCGGTCGAGGCTGTTTCCTGCCGCTGTTCCAAAGCGGCGCGCATGGTGTGCCAGGCAAGTCTCGCGCATTTAGCACGCACGGGATACGCGCGTAGACCCGAAAAGGCAGCAAGATTTCCCATGCCGTCAAAATCAGTGATGTTTTCGGTGGAATGCGTCAAAAGCTGATCGAAGCGTTCAAAAACAGCTCTCGCTTCCGCTTCGGTTTTCCCTTTCAGATTCTCGGTCATCATGGAAGCGGAGGCAATCGAGATAGCACATCCAGTCCCGACGAAACCGATATCCCGAACGACCCCGTCCTGGACCAGCAAAAAGACATTCAGCTTATCGCCGCAGAGAGGGTTCAACCCCTGCGCCTGCCTGTTTGAGTTTTGGAGCTCATGATAGTTGCGCGGTTTCCTGTAATGATCCAGGACGGCTTCCTGATATAAATCCTTCAGTTCGGCCATTAGCAAAATACCTCTTTCACTCTTAAAAGACCCTCAAGCAATGCGTCGATATCGTCGCGCGTATTGTATACGCCGAAGGATATCCTGGCCGTTGCCGGTATTTTGAAAAAGTCCATAACGGGCTGCGCGCAAAGAGTTCCGGTTCTAATGGCAATCCCCTGGGCGTCGAGAATGGTGCCAATATCGTGGGGATGAACGGAGTCGAGCACAAACGAAATCACGCCTGCTTTTTCCTTGGCTTTGCCGATGATCCGCAGCCGGTCCACTTTTTCCAGGGCCAGCGCGCCATAGGCAAGCAGTGCCTGCTCGTGAGAAAAAATGTTTTGCATTCCGATAGACCGCACGTACTCGACGGCTGCACCAAGGCCAATAGCTCCCGCGACATTTGGTGTTCCGGCCTCGAATTTGTAGGGAAGCTCGGCATAAACCGTTTTCTCAAATGTTACCGACCGAATCATGTCGCCGCCTCCGTGATAGGGAGGCATGTCATCCAGAAGCCTCTCTTTTCCGTAGAGAACACCGATTCCGGTAGGGCCGTACATCTTATGTCCCGAAAACGCCAAGAAATCGCAGTCCAACGACTGAACATCTACAGACATGTGGGGAATCGATTGCGCACCATCCACGAGCACCGGAGTATTTTGCTGATGCGCCAGTCGGATGATTTTCTCAACGGGATTAACGGTTCCGAGGGCGTTTGAAACATGGGTTACGGCAACCAGGCGCGTTTTGGGGCCGAGGAGCATCTGGTACTGGTCGAAGTCAAATTCTCCGGCAGGGGTTACCGGAACAACGCGCAGTTTGGCTCCCTTTTCTTGGCAGAGAATCTGCCAAGGGACGATATCGGAATGGTGCTCCAGAGCGGAGATCAGAATTTCATCTCCCGTTCCGATATGAGTCCGGCCATAAGTCTGGGAGACCAGGTTGATTGCTTCGGTTGCTCCTCGAACAAACACTATTTCGCGGGGTGACGCGGCATTGATAAACGTGCATATTATGCGGCGCGCGTCCTCAAATGATGCCGTAGCCTGCTCACTGAGAAAATAGACTCCCCGATGCACGCTCGAGCAACGATGTGTGTAATAATCGGAAATTGCGTCCAGAACTGCCTGGGGTTTTTGTGTCGTTGCCGCGTTATCCAGATAAATGAGAGGTTTACCGTTAACCAGTTCACGGAAAATTGGAAAATCGAGGCGCACTCTGCCCGGATCGAAAGGGCCATTAAGACCTGAGGCAGTTACTATTTCGGCGTTTGTCATCATGCGGCCTTTTCCAAATTCGGGCGGCTCAGCCTAAATTACATTATCTCAGTATGCTTCTCGGTGCTTGCTTTTTTGTCCGGCAGTTTCTATCATTCATATCTTTATCAATTTAGAAGCGGTAAATTGGAGATATTAGCATTATGAAGAGGACGTTCCAACCGAACAACAGTAAACGAAAAAAGGTGCACGGTTTCAGAGAACGGATGTCGACCAAGGGTGGACAGCTAGTGCTCAAACGCAGACGCGCCAAAGGGCGCAAAAGGTTGACAGTGAGTGGCTAACGATCTCTCCGAAGAATTTCCTCGCGAAGCCCGTATAGTTCGATCTTCGGACTACCGAATGCTCTATAAGACGGGGAGGAAGATCCATTCGGAGAGATTTGTTTTATTCTGGCGAGAGAATCGAATCGGGCATCACCGGCTAGGCATCACAGTATCGCGAAAAGTCGGCAATTCGGTGGTCCGGAACCGCGCAAAACGCCTGTTGCGCGAAATTTTCCGCAAGTCTTACCGTAGCATTCCGGGCCAATTCGATATGGTAATCAATGTAAGATCAGGTTTCACCAGGGCGAGCTACGCGGAGTTGGGAGCGGAGTTTCTGGCCGCAACTCAACGCATAGGCGAGTGCAGGTAGCAGGAGGGTACAAGGATGGAATCACGCTGTTTGTCGAAAGCCTGGTTCCTGGCCAAAAATTTCGTGCTCTTGCTATTGAGGCTCTATAAGCGCTTTGTTTCGCCGCTACTGCCGCCAGCATGCCGCTTCGAGCCGACCTGTTCGGTCTATATGTATCAGGCGATTCAAAAAAAGGGGATCTTTCTGGGAGTGTGTTTGGGCATAAAACGCCTTTTAAAATGCCATCCCTTTAATTCAGGCGGATTTGATCCAGTCCCTTAGGTGAATATTGAACGCGCTTTTTTTACGATAGGACTCATTCCAATCGGCATCAAAAAAGCGCCCGTTGCTCATTTTTCTTATCATGCGAGGCCGTGCCGGGAAGCGAACCCCGGCATCAATTATGGAAAAACGTCTAATACTTGCGTTTGCCCTCACTATTATAGTTTTTATCGTCTTCCAGCAATTCCAGCCGAAAAAGCCGGATCAGGCAGTCAATCAACAGGCTGCAAAGCAAGTCCAGGTTCAGGATCAAAGCGCACAGAAATCGCCGCAATCGAATCCTGCGGAACAAGCGATCCAGCCCACAAATGTGTCTCCGGAAGATACGAGCGCAACGGCCCAAAAGCTGACGGTAAAGGGTGATTTGTACCAGGCAGATATCGACAACCGCGGGGCGGTTCTGACCGGCTGGGCACTGAACCAGTACAAATCCAATCAAAGCCGCATATTTGAGATGGTTGCGCCAAATCAGGGAGGGGAGAGCCGGATTTTTCCGACGGCGCTTCTATTTGACGATCAGAAGCTTACGACGCAGGCCAATAATGAGTTTTATCAAATAACCATCAATGGTCAACCATACGATGGGAAAGAGCTTGTACCGCCGGTCACGGCAGTTTTCAAACTGAAGCGAGGAGGGCTTGCGGTTGAAAAGCGTTTCACTTTTGAAAAAGAAAACTACATTGTCGACCTTTCTACGGCAGCGCAGCTGGATGGAAAGCCAATCGGCGGCAAATTATTTCTCGGCCAGGATATAGGTCCTGAACTGGAGCACATATCAAGCTCGACCAAGCTTGGTGTTGCCTACTATTCCGGCGGCAAGGTGCATCGCGAGAGCCCGCCGAAGGATGAAAAAGAGATTAAAAAGATCGAGGGAGATGTGCGTTGGGTCGGTCTGGAGATGCAGTATTTTACCATGATTGCCATTCCCTCCACCCCGCTTTCTTCTTTCGATATACAAAAACTTCCGGTGCAAGCGATGGGTTGGGACGGAAAGCCAGTGGATCGAGACCTGGTCAAAGTTACCGCTCCGGTCAATGGGTCTTCTCAGTACCAGTTTTTTATCGGGCCCAAAAAGCAATCAAACCTCAACGCCGTTCATTCTGGCGATATAACCGGCGTAATCAATTACGGAATGTTCTCGTTCCTGGTCCATCCACTACTCGCGGCACTCCGGTGGATTTATAAATATGTTTCAAATTATGGTTACGCAATCATCATCCTGACCTTCCTGCTGTCGCTGCTGCTTTTCCCTTTGCGACTGAAACAGATGCTTTCCATGAAGAAGATGCAGTCTGTCCAGCCCAAGGTCAAAGCGATTCAGGACAAGTATCGCAAGTATAAAAAGACCGATCCGAAGCGCGCCGAAATGAATCAGGAGATCATGGCTCTTTATAAGGAGCATAACGTGAATCCGCTTGGCGGATGCCTGACACTTCTGCCCCAATTGCCGCTGCTGTTTGCATTTTATGCGCTCCTGGGGTATTCCATAGAATTAAGGCAGGCGCCATTTATCTGGTGGATTCACGACCTTTCAATCAAGGATCCTTTCTATGTGCTTCCGATCGTTATGGGGATCACATCGTTTATTTCGCAGAAGATGACGCCAATGACAGCGGGTACGGATCCCGCGCAGGCGAAGGTAATGATGCTCATGCCGGCCATTTTCACGATCATGTTCATCAACCTGTCGAGCGGCTTGAACCTGTATTTTCTGTGCAGTAATATCTTCCAGATCGGATTCCAGAAAATTGCCGAGAGGTGGCTAGGTGGCAGAAGTTCCGAAGCTAAATCAAAATCCTAAAATGCGAGAACGCTCGATCCAGGCGGTTGTCGGTTTCAGCCGGGAACTCGTTGCAAGCATGCGAATGGATCTGGAGCTTGATGGAAGGGAAGAGGAAGGTGTCATTTATGTCAACCTTACCGGTGCGGATCGTCCGGTTCTTCTCTCAAATTCCGCGTCGCTCCTGAACAACATTGAATACCTTCTGAACAAGATCTTCCATTCTGGCAGGGACGATGCGCACGGGATCGTGGTGGATTCCGACCAATATCGGCAGCATAGGGAGGCGGAGCTTATCCTGCTGGCACAAATGGCTTCCCAGAAAGTGATCTCGCTCCGAAAGCCGCTGAACCTCCAGCCGATGACGCCGCGCGAGCGAAGGATTGTGCATCTCGCCCTTACCGGCATTGCAGGAGTCCGCACAGAGAGCAGTGGTGAGGGCGACAGCCGCAGTATCACCATATATCCTGCCTGAACTATTCGAAATTCCTGATTCGAAACTGTCGATTTTAGATCTCGAATCTCGAATCTCGAATCTCGAATCTATGAGAGATTTAAGCGATACAATCTGCGCCCTATCGACTCCCGTCGGCCGGTCCGGCATCGCTGTCGTTCGTGTGAGCGGGGCACAAAGCTTCGAGATATTCGGCAGGATATTTGTGCAGAAGAGACATAGCGAACAGATCCCGCCCCGGCATGCGATGCTTGGAAAAATTGCGGATCCCGGCGGCGGATATGAAATTGACGAGACGATCGCCACGTGCTTCCCATCTCCAAATTCCTATAGCGGGGAAGACATGGTCGAATTTTCGCTTCACGGGAATCCGGTTCTGGTCACGGCGCTGCTGGATTGTCTGTGTGAACAGGGGGCGCGGCTGGCCGAGCCGGGAGAATTTACGATGCGGGCATTTCTTCACGGCAGACTTGACCTGGCACAGGCGGAAGCCGTGAACGATGTCATCCGCGCCACGACGCTGTACCAAGCCCAGGTGGCAGCGCGCCAGTGTTCGGGATCGCTGTCGCGGCAGCTGAAGCCTGTAAAAAAATTCCTGATCGACATCATCGTGAACCTGGAATCGGCCGTTGAATTTGCGGAGGAGAATCTTCCCACAGCGTCGCGAGACGTCCTGGTACAGCAACTTGGGCTTGTGCGGCAGCAAATCAGATCGTGGATTGCTTCGTATCGACAGGGCAGGATCGTCAAAGAAGGCTTCAGCATGGCGGTCGTCGGGAAACCCAATGTGGGCAAGAGCAGCGTCTTCAATGCGCTGCTGGCACAGGACCGGTCCATTGTGACGGAAATGCCCGGAACGACGAGGGATCTTGTTTCAGAGATTACGAATTTGGAAGGAATACCTGTGCGGCTGCAGGATACGGCCGGAATTCATCCATCCGACGATCATATCGAGAAGCTGGGCATTGACCGGAGCCTGGAGGCGATCGTCGATGCGGATGCGATTCTTCTTGTGGTAGACCGGAGCCGGCCGCATTTGCAGCAGGACGCGGCTTTGAGGCAGCAAGTCGCGCATGCATCCTGCCTTGTCGTCATGAATAAATCGGATCTTCCGTCTGCCTGGTCCGCAGAGGAAATGCGGGCTTTCGCGGGCGGCTGGCCGTATGTGGAAGTTTCTGCCAAGACCGGAGCCGGCATTGAAGAGTTGCGCACCGCTATTCTGCGGGGATTGATGGGGACAGGCGTAAGTCAGGATACTGTCCTTATCACGAATTTGCGCCATGTGCGCAGCCTCGAGGCTGCGGAAAAAGACCTGGAGGAAGCGGCGAAATCCTTGCAGAATGGGCTTTCGGAGGAATTTGCCCTGATGGATTTGCAGGGCGGGCTGAAGAAGCTGGGCGTCATCACGGGTGAGACCAGCGTGGACGACCTGCTCTGGGAAATATTTTCCCGTTTTTGCATTGGGAAGTAGCGAACAACCTTCCTGATTTTTGAGATCAACAGATTGTGAATACTTTTCGGAAAGCATTTGACGTCATTGTGGTGGGAGGCGGGCATGCCGGTTGCGAAGCAGCTGTAGCAGCCGCACGAATGGGGGCTAAAACCGCGCTCATTACCTTTAATGCGGGGTTTATCGCACAGATGTCTTGCAATCCGGCGATCGGAGGCATTGCAAAAGGACACCTGGTTCGGGAAATTGATGCATTGGGCGGAATCATGGGAGAAGCCGCCGACAAAACGGGAATTCAATTCCGACTTTTAAATAGCAGCCGCGGGCCGGCCGTGCAGGCGCCACGCTGTCAGTCAGATAAATCTAAATATCACAATGAGATAGCTGGAATTGTGGGGTCGCAGCAGGATTTATCTCTTCTTGAAGGGGAAGTATGTGGCATAAATGTAGAAAATAAAAGAGTTAATGGTGTGCAATTGGCGGATGGACGCATTATTTCGTCCCGTACCGTAATCTTAACCACCGGAACTTTTCTGAATGGGCTCATTCGAATTGGAGATCAGAGCTACCGGGCTGGACGCATGGGTGAATCGGCCGCCGTCCCGCTGGCACAGTGTTTAAAAAATGCAGGATTCCAAATCGGCAGACTAAAAACCGGGACTCCGCCCCGGCTGGACCGCAATACCATTGACTATTCGCAGTTTGAAGAACAAAAAGGAGATGCGGAACCCGTTTTTTTTTCATCTCGCACGCAGGCATGTTCTCTTCCGCAGGTTTCATGTTACCTGGGATATACAAGCGAAAGGCTGCACTCCATAATACGAGCGAATCTGAAGCGCTCCGCTCTTTATGGCGGATTTATTACAGGGACTGGTCCTAGATACTGTCCAAGTGTTGAAGATAAAGTAGTTAAGTTCTCTGAGAGAAACCGTCATCAGATCTTTCTGGAGCCTGAAGGACTGGACACGGATGAGGTTTACTTGAATGGCATGTCAAACAGCATGCCGTTGGACGTTCAGAAGGAAATGGTTTGTGCCATCCCCGGGCTTGAAAACGCGCATATGATCCGGCCGGCCTACGCTATCGAATATGATTTCGTTCAACCCACAGAACTGAGCGCGAGCCTGGAAACAAAACGAATTGCAGGGCTCTTTCACGCGGGACAAATTAACGGTACCACGGGGTATGAAGAAGCAGCGGCGCAGGGGATTGTCGCGGGCATCAACGCAGCGCGAAGCGTCGATGGGAAAGAACCTGTAATCTTGCCGAGAGAGGAAAGCTATATCGGCATATTGGTTGACGATCTTGTAACGAGGGGCGTAGACGAGCCATACCGCATGTTCACCTCGCGATCCGAATTCCGTTTATTGCTCCGGATCGACAACGCAGATTCCAGACTGATGCCGCAAGGCCATGAGTTGGGGCTGGTTCCGGAAAAGGATTATGCTTTGTTCAAGCAGAAATACGCAGAAATAGAAAGGCTGCGCGTGTTCCTGAAAGAGCACCGGTGGAATCCGTCTGAAACATCCTGCCCGAGGTTATCCGAAAAATTGGACGTATTTGGAGTGAAGGGTACAACAATTGAAGAGCTGCTGCGGCGTCCTGGAATCGCTCTGGCGGATTTTCAGCCGTTGCTGGAGGCAGACGGCCGATGGCCCTCATCCCAGGTTGTGCAAAAGTCTGTGGAAATCGAAGTGCGGTATGAGGGATATATTCAGCAGCAGAAAAGAGATGCGGAAAAACTCCGGCGGATGAGCGCCCGACGCATTCCGCAGGATTTTGACTACTATGAAATCGAGGGATTGAACCGGGAAACCAAGGAAAAGCTCAGCAAGATAAAGCCAATGGATCTTGCGATGGCCGGCAGAATCCCCGGCATCACGCCGGCCGCCGTGTCCATCCTGAATGTGCAGCTTGAGATGCGACAGGCAAAAAACAAAGCAGCGGCCGAAAAGGCGGAATCGTCTAAAAAGGATCGCTGATGGCGGCATCGGAAGAAGCATTAAAAGATCTGATCCGGGAATATGGGTTTGATGCGGAATCCTGCGTATCCAGACAATTGCATACCTATCTGACCCTGCTCAGAAAGTGGAACACCCGAGTAAACTTAGCTTCGAGTACGGAATGGGATGTGATTGGCCCTCTTTTTCAGGAGGGGCTCTGGGCTGCAAAATTCTATCCCGCAGGCGTCGTCCGCCACCTAGACATAGGCAGCGGCGGCGGATTCCCGGCAATTGTGCTCAAAATTCTCATGCCCGAAATCCGGCTGGACTTGGTCGAAAGTCGCGCCAAAAAAGGCATTTTTCTTGAAACGGCCGCAGCGGCGCTCGGCTTCAGCAATACTCGCGTGCATACGAAGCGATTGGAGATGTTTCTGCAGCAATGGGATCCGAATCAGTCCTGGGACTGCGTTTCCTGGAAGGCGCTGAAGCTGAGCCGCGAAGATATCGAATCATTGTTGAAGCACGCGCATCAGTCGACGCAATTCTGGATATTCCATGGCCGCAATTTGGCCGTCGAGGATCCGACAATCGCAGGCAGGTTTTTCAAGCGATTCCGGACCGAAAGTCTCCCCGCCAGGCGAAATTGGAACCTGTCAATCTTCCTTCCAAAGTAAACGTTTCACGTGAAACGCAAAAATATGCTATCTCCGCTCAAATTCCCTTTTGCCTTTGAAACGCTGGAAATTCCCTGAAATCTGCCCCCGCGGGTTTGTGTTTCACGTGAAACATCATTTTGTGCCAAATATTGGTGGACAGCTGTCGACTTTTAGCAATCTCTTGTGCTAATCTCGAATTTGCATATAACCCCATGGCAAAAGTAATCGCAGTCGCAAATCAAAAAGGCGGAGTCGGAAAAACCACGACGGTTATCAACCTGGCGGCAGCCTTGGCGGTGGCGGACATGCGTGTCCTCGTTATTGATACGGACGCGCAGGCGAACTGCAGCGGCGGTCTCGGCGTGGCTAAGGGCTCTTTAAAGAAAAGCATCTACGACTCCTTGATTCAGGATGAACCGCTGCGCTCGATCATGCTTGATACAGAACTGGACAACCTGAAGCTGATTCCCGCAGAAAAGAATTTAACCGGCGCCGGAGTAGAAATCATCGATCTCCCTGAAAGAGAGTTCATCCTCAAGAAACTCATCGCCCCGGTCCTTGGACAATTCGATTTCATTTTGATAGATAGTCCCCCCTCTTTGAATGTCTTGACTCTGAATGGGCTGGTGGCGGCAGATTCAGTGCTGATTCCAATACAATGCGAATATTTTGCACTGGAAGGGCTTACCGACTTATTCGATACTCTTGCACGCATACGGCGCACCCTTAACCCAGGCCTTGCCGTTCAGGGAATTCTCCTCACGATGTTTGACGAACGGACAAATCTAAGCATGCAAGTCCGGGATGATCTGGTAAATCACTTTGCCGGCCAGGTGCTGCAGACTGTGATCCCGAGGAATGTGCGACTGGCAGAAGCGCCTAGTTTCGGTAAACCAATTATTTTGTATGATATAAGGTCAAAGGGCGCCGAAAGTTACATTCGGCTGGCCAAGGAAATTCTCGATTATGAAAAAAAAGGTGCTGGGCAGAGGATTGGAAGCGCTGCTTCCTGAGGCAAAGCAGACTGAAATTCCGACAAGCGAAATCGATATAGATTGCATCAAGCCTAATCCAAAACAGCCCCGCCTCGCCATGGACGAGACACGGCTGGAGGAGCTCGCCGCATCGATAAGGGAAAACGGCATTTTGCAGCCGGTCCTGGTCCGTCCCTTTGAAAAAGGGTATCAGCTGATCGCCGGAGAACGTCGCTTATCGGCGGCACAGCGTGCCGGCCTGCTTAAAATACCCGTCGTGATCCGCGACGTTCCCGATGACAGACTTCTGGAGCTTGCTCTTGTCGAAAATATTCAGCGCGAACCCCTGAATCCGATAGAAGAAGCCCAGGCGTATCAGCGTTTGATGGATGCGACAAATGAAACACAGGAGCAAATTTCCGAACGGCTGGGAAAAGATCGCAGCACGGTGGCAAATTCAATCAGACTCCTGAAATTACCGCATTCCGTCAGACTCATGGTGGCCGACGGGAAACTGTCTCCCGGCCATGGCCGGGCACTGCTGGCTTCCAGCGCAACTCCCTCTGAGATGGAAAAAATCGCATCCATCATTATCGATAAAGGGTGGTCTGTACGCGAAGCAGAACGCTGGGCCAAGGGCAGGGCTAAGTCTCCGCGAATTCCAAAAGTCCAGGACCCCAATGAGGCTGCGGCCGCAGACCGTCTGCGGATCGTTTATGGCACGAAAGTCGAAATTCATGCGATAACAAAAAATTCCGGGGAAATACGGATTCACTATTACAGCCAGGAGGATCTAATGCGGCTGTACACACTTCTGACCAAAAACGGCCATTCCAGCGGAGCCTAGACATGCAATTCTTTAAAAAGAAAACTTCAGATGAAATCATCAGCCTCCTGGGCAAAGGAGCCGAATTGACAGGAGAAATTTCCTTCACGAACGGATTGCGCGTGGAAGGGTGCATTAAAGGGAAAGTGCGGTCGGAAGCGACGCTCGAAATCGGTGCCGGAGGACTAGTCGACGCGGAAGTGCATATACGTAAAATAACTATAAATGGTGAATTTAAAGGAATTATAAGAGCGTCTGACCGCGTTGAAATACGAAAAAATGGAAAAGTAATCGGCAATATCTATTCTCCTTGCCTTATCATAGAAGCGGGTGCCACTTTCGACGGACACTGCAATATGAGCGAGGAGAAACTGATCTCCGGAAAGGATGGAGGAGCGCTTCCCAAGACCAGCGGACCCGATATCGGAAAACTCCTGTAATTGTTTAAAATAATAGACTTACGTCTTTTTATGGCAGAACGCCATTGCCATGGCTGTGTGGGATTAACTAGTTTCAGATTCTCGAGACCGGAATCCGGAAGACGGTGATTAGGAGTCCTCGATAGATATCTTTAATGATTTCAAAAATTTAGCGTCGTCAGACGTTATGCGGAGGCGCACCGGGCTATCCTGAGTGGTCCCGACGTCCGGATCTTCGCTATCTTTTCGGCTGAATCCAACCTTAGCCTCAATTACGAGAAAAACCTCGTATCCTGCCTCGCGAATCTCCTGGAGCCGCTCATTGATCTTGGGCGAATCCGCCAGCGTTTCGTTAATCGATTCGCCGAGATGTTTCATGAGATGTTTGATTTCGGATTCCGCCATCTGTTCTCTCCCGTGCGATCCTTCATCGAATAATCCCCATTCTACGCTCCTGACGAGAGAGATTCAATTTGAATGACAGCGGTCGAAAAAGTTGGGCATAGCCCCGTACATTCGTGTAATCTTTTGCGTTGAAATATGAAACCTTTCATCCGGGGCACTCGTAGTATTCGTCGTTGCCCTCAAAATGGAGGTGTGGATGGTGAAGGGGAAAAAAGTTTGGATTGTCGTTGGAGCGGTGGTTATTCTGGCCATCATCGTGATTGCCAGTGTCAGCTCCAGCCAGAGGGACGCAGTTCTTGTTCAGACAGCCACCGTGCAGCGCAAAGACGTATTAAAATCCACGGTCACGGCCAGCGGTGAAATTCGAGCAAAGACATCCGTCAATGTGCAATCGGAAATTTCCGGAATTATAACAGATCTTCCTGTTCATGAAGGCAATACGGTAAAAAAGGGGGATGTCCTCCTCAGCATTGATCCGATCCAAACAGATTCCGATATGATTGCCGCGCGCGCCCAGTATGACGCATCCGCCGCAGATGCTCGCGGACAGGAATTTGAAATCTTGAATGCGGAAAACAATCTGATGCGCGATGAAGCCTCCCTCCGATCCTCGCGCTCGGAGCTGGAGCAGGCGGAAAACAATTATTCGAGAGCCCAGAGCAGCTTCAACCGTCAGCGAGAACTTTTCGAGGACGGACTGATCTCGCGCGATTCCTATGAAACGGAGCAGAACTCTCTTAAATCCGCCAAGTCGAACCTGGATATCCGGAAGGCCAGCGTCAACCAGATAGAGAATCAGATTAGTATCTCTAAAAATAATATTGCCAAAATGAAGGCTTCGATGACGGCCTCTTCGGCCAGGGCCAAGCAGGCTGCCGCGAATCTTGCCAAGGCCGACGACCAATCCAAAAAAGCCAAAATCCCATCTCCGATGGATGGAGTCATTACCCAGCTGAATAAGGAAAAGGGAGAACGCGCCGTGCCCGGAATGTTGACTAATCCGGAAGCGACCATCATGGTTATTTCGGACATGAGCACCATCCAGGCGCAGCTGAAAGTGGATGAAACGGACATCGTCAACCTCAAGCTGGGAAATGCGGCGACCATCAAAGTGGATGCGCTC
>Ga0335071_10001382_pt1 | contig 26046 bp, 16 predicted proteins | sample Lox_Sample_15_FD_206724 | JGI IMG/M metagenome (GOLD analysis project Ga0335071, IMG submission 206724) | Soil microbial communities from Loxahatchee National Wildlife Refuge, Florida, United States - Lox_Sample_1.5 | ecosystem: Environmental > Terrestrial > Soil > Wetlands | place: USA...
GCGGCCGACGGCAGCTTCGTTGCCGTAGGCCGCGGCGGTGTCGATGAGCCGGCACCCCATCTCCAGCGCCGCCGACACGGCGCGCTCTGTCTCGTCGTCCGAAAGATCGGCGACGCCGAGGCCGAGTGCGGGCATCGTGTTTTCGTCATTGAGAGCTATCGAGGGAACGGCAGCGGCCGACTCGCCAGTCAACGTTCATTCACCTGCCTGTGAAATTGAAGTTCGTGAATCCGGGCCAAGCCGACTCGGGATCACGATATTACCGAGCTAGATACCTGACCTAATCAACAACCTGGGCGGGGGTACGCCGTCGAGCGCGGCCCGCCGTGCGGTCGCCCCCATCCCGCGCTGGTCGGCATTCCATATTGTGGGAACTACGTACAGTTGGTCATGCAAGGCCACGGCGGTGTCCATCCGGGGTAACCGACGTGAGCGTGTTGTTTCGAGGGAGCTGTCGATGACCAGGAGTCTGCTTGGAGCGCTGGACGTGCATTCTGAAGCGAGACGTCCACCGATGCGCCTGGCCAGTCGTATGCAGAGTGTGGTCACCACCGTTGGTGCCCAGGTCTTACCGTGGATTCCGACCGTTGTCCGCCGGGCGCTAATGCGTGGTCGTGCGGTCGTCATCGACGGCAATACCCTCGATCCCACCCTGCAGCTGATGTTGTCGGGCATGCATGCCGTTGGCATCGATGGCCTGGTCGTGGGCGATGACCTGGCCGCCTCGCGTGCCCAGCTGCGCGAGTTGACTTTGGGCTTCCCCGGTCCGCAAATCCACGTCGAGGTGGACGAGTTGTCGCTACCCGGGCCGGCGGGTGAGATCCCGGCGCGGCACTACCGTCCCGCCAATGGTGCGGTGGCGCCCCTGCTGGTCTTCTATCACGGTGGTGGCTGGGCGATCGGCGATCTGGACACCCATGACGCGCTGTGCCGGCTGGCCTGCCGAGACGCGGGTATCCATGTGTTGTCGATCGACTACCGGCGCGCTTCCGAGCACCCGGCGCCGGCCGCGATCGAGGACGCCTTCGCTGCCTTCACCTGGGCCTACGAGCACGCCGAGGAACTCGGCGCGACGCCCGGCCGGATCGCGGTCGGAGGGGACAGTGCGGGCGGCAACCTGGCCGCGGTCGTCTGCCACCTGGCGCGCGACGAGGCCGGCAAGACCAACGGCCCTGTTCCGGTCCTGCAGTGGCTGATCTACCCGCGCACCGACTTCACCGCGCAGACCCGCTCGATGAGCCTGTTCGCTCGTGGGTTTTTGCTGACCAGACGTGACATGGACTGGTTCCACGCGCAATACCTGAGGGGCTCTGGTATCGACCCGGCGGATCCTCGGGTATCGCCGCTGCTGGCCGAGTCGCTGTCCGGCCTACCTCCGGCGTTGATCGCGGTCGCGGGCTTCGATCCGTTGCGCGACGAGGGCCAGGCGTACGCGGCGGCGCTGCGCAGCGCCGGGACCGCGGTGGACCTGCGTTGCCTGGGTTCGCTGACGCACGGCTTCGCTAATCTGTTCCAGCTGGGGGGCGACAGCCTGGGCGCAACCAGCGAACTGATCTCCGCCCTGCGCGCGCACCTGAGCCGGGTCTGACTTGCTGATCGGGTCACGCCGGTAATCTAGAGGCGCCTTTCCAACCAGTCTCGTCCGAGGGGCGGGCAAACCGACAACTCGAGTACCGAAGGATCAGGGAAGCTGTGGCCGACAAACCGAAACGTGCACCGCGATTCGACATGAAGGCGGCCGACGCGAAATCCGGCCGACTGATCCAGATCGGCGGTACCGCGGTCGTCGTGATCTTTGCGGTCGCGCTCGTCTTCTACATCGTGACGTCGCACCACAAGAAAGCCGGTACCACCGGCGGGGGCGATACTGTGCGGGTGACCTCGAGCAAGGTGGTTACCCAGCCCGGCACTAACAACCCCAAGGCTGTGGTGTCCTTCTACGAGGACTTTCTGTGCCCGGCCTGCGGTAACTTCGAGCGTACGTTCGGTCCGACGGTGTCCCAGCTCATCGACATCGGGGCCATTGCGGCCGACTACTCGATGGTGTCGATTTTGGATAACCCCAAGAACCAGAACTATTCGTCGCGGGCGGGCGCCGCAGCCTTGTGCGTCGCCGACGAGTCCATCGACGCGTTCCGCCGCTTCCACACCGCGCTGTATAGCACCGACATTCAGCCCAACGAACGCGGCACCACCTTCCCGGACAACGCGAGGCTGATCGAACTCGCCCGCGAGGCCGGCGTCGTCGGCAAGGTGCCGGACTGCATCAACAGCGGCAAGTACCTGTCCAAGGTCACCAGGGAGGCGGCGGCCGCACACATCAACGCAACCCCGACCATCAAGATCAACGGCGACGACTACGAACCGTCGACGCCTGACGCGCTGGTCACCAAGATCAAACAAATTGTGGGCGACGTGCCGGGCATCGACACCGCTGTCGCTCCCGCAGCTGCGTGACCGGTGCGGTGTCGACCCAATCTGCCGAGCGCACCGGCGACCTGACACCGGATTCGCTTCCCCGGACCCACATCGCAGCACCCAGCGCCTGGTGGGTGCTGATCGCCGGCGTGATTGGGCTGGCTGCGTCGATGACGCTGACGGTGGAGAAGATTGACCTTCTGCTCAACCCGGCGTACGTGCCGACCTGCAACATCAACCCGATCCTGTCGTGCGGCTCGGTCATGGTCACACCGCAGGCGTCGCTGCTGGGATTTCCCAATCCGCTGCTCGGCCTGGTGGCCTTCACCGTGGTGGTCGTCACCGGCCTGTTGGCCGTAACGAAAGTCCCTCTGCCGCAATGGTATTGGACTGGACTGGCGGCCGGGCTGCTTGTTGGGACGGTGTTCGTGCACTGGCTGATCTTTCAGAGCCTCTATCGCATCGGGGCGTTGTGCCCGTACTGCATGGTGGTCTGGGCGGTGACCATCTCGCTGCTGGTGGTCGTCGCTTCGATCGCTGCTCGGCCGGTGCTGCAGCGCCGGGAATCCGGTGTGGCCTGGATGCTGTACCACTGGCGATGGTCGATCGCCGCGCTCTGGTTCACCGCGGTTTTCCTGCTGATCATGGTGCGGTTCTGGGACTATTGGTCGACGTTGGTGTAAATATTCGCAGGTGACCCGGATCATCGGTGGAGTCGCCGCAGGCCGGCGGCTCGCGGTGCCGTCGCGCGGGACGAGGCCGACCACCGACCGGGTACGCGAATCGCTCTTCAACATCCTCACCGCACGGCGCGATCTGACCGGCCTTGCGGTGCTGGACCTTTACGCCGGTTCGGGTGCCCTGGGATTGGAGGCGCTGTCACGCGGGGCCGCCACCGCGTTATTTGTCGAGTCCGACCAACGCAATGTGGCCGTCATCGCACGCAACATCAAGTCTTTGGCTCTGACCGGCGCGACGGTGCGCCGTGGTGCGGTGGCTGCCGTCCTGGCGACCGGGACCCCGTCCTCGGTCGACGTTGTCTTGGCCGACCCGCCCTACGATGTGCAGCCCGCCGAGGTTGAGGCGGCGCTGGCCGCGTTGAGTGACCATGGCTGGGTGCGCCAGGGAACCGTTGCGGTGGTGGAGCGTGCGGCCCAAAGTGTGCCGTTGACCTGGCCGGAGGGCTGGTCGTTGTGGCCGCATCGGGTCTACGGCGACACCCGTCTGGAGCTTGCCGAACGGCTCTGAGCCAGGCGTGTAGCGTCATCCGTCATGAGCGCCGCTCTCCCCCGCAAGCGGGTGGTGCCCCCACTGCATCGTCGGCGGCGCGCGTCATGACCGGCGCGGTATGCCCCGGGTCGTTTGACCCGGTGACGTTGGGCCACGTCGACGTTTTCGAACGCGCCTCGGCCCAGTTCGACGAGCTGGTGGTGGCGATCCTGACCAATCCGGCCAAGGAGGGGATGTTCGACCTCGACGAGCGAATAGCGATGGTCGAGGAGTCGACGACGCACCTGCCGAACCTGCGGGTGGAGGCCGGGCAAGGTCTGGTGGTCGACTTCGTGCGGTCGCGGGGCATGACGGCCATCGTGAAGGGCCTGCGCACCGGCACCGATTTCGAGTACGAGTTGCAGATGGCGCAGATGAACAAGCACATCGCCGGCGTCGACACGTTTTTCGTCGCGACGGCGCCGCAGTATTCCTTTGTGTCGTCGTCGTTGGCGAAAGAGGTTGCATTGCTTGGCGGCGACGTCTCGCAGCTGTTGCCGGAACCGGTCAATCGCCGGCTGCGCGACAAGCTGTCCGGCCGCCCCTAAGAGCACGCGGGGAGAACAGTGAGGAGATGCACCGATTAGCCCAGCGGAGCGCGACTTCGACGTCATGCTTTACGGCGCCACGGGGTTCTCCGGAAAGCTGACCGCCCGGTATCTTGCCGGCGTGGCGAACGGGGCGCGCATCGGGCTGGCCGGTCGTTCACCCGAACGGCTGCTGGCGGTGCGAAAGGCCCTCGGCCCGAACGCACGTGATTGGCCGCTGATCGTGGCCGACGGGTCGGACCCGTCGACGCTGGAGGCAATGGCGGCCCGCACCCGGGTGCTGGTGACCACAGTCGGGCCCTACACCCGCTACGGACTGCCGATGGTGGCCGCGTGCGCCAAGGCGGGAACGGACTACGCCGACTTGACCGGTGAGGTGATGTTCGTCCGAAAGAGCATCGACCTGTACCACGAGCAGGCGGTTGACACCGGCGCCCGGATCGTCGTCTCCTGCGGATTCGCTTCGATACCTTCGGATCTGAATGTCTACCAGTTGTACCGCCGAGCCACTCGCGACGGCGCGGGTGAACTGTGCGACACCACCTGTGTGTTTCGGTCTTTCTTCCAGGGTGGCGGCAGCGGCGGCACCGTCGCCTCGGAATTCGAAACGATGCGCACCGCATCCAGTGACCCCGAAGCCCGTCGACTCATGAACGACCCGTACACGCTGACCACCGACCGAAGTGCCGAGCCCGAACTGGGCCCGCAGCCGGACTTCCCGTGGCGGCTCGGCCGTCAGATTGCGCCCGAGCTTGCCGGCTTCTGGACGGGCGGTCTGTTGTGGGCGCCCCACAACACCCGAGTTATACGGCGCAGCAACGCATTACAGGGTTGGTCGTATGGCAGGCGATTCCGATACTCGGAGACGATGAGCCTGGGAAGGTCCTTCGCGGCACCGGTCGCCTCCGCGGCTGTCACCGGCGCGATGGCGAGTGTGTGGGCTTTGGGCACTAGGCACTTCGGGCGATTGCCGCAGCGATGGGTGAAGCCCTTCGCGAAGCCGGGCTCCGGTCCGGGCGAGGCGATGCGGAAGCGTGGCCACTACACGGTCGAGACGTACACCACCACGACGTCCGGTGCCCGTTACCTGGGTACCTTCGCGCAGCAGTGTGATGCCTACGACGCGTCGGCGGTCCTGCTCGGTGAGAGCGGTCTGGCGCTGGCGTTCGATCGTGATCGGCTCACCGAGCTGCGGGGAGTCCTCACCCCGGCCGCCGCGATGGGAGATGCGTTGCTGGCACGTCTGCCGGCTGCCGGGGTATCCGTGAGCACGATCCGGCTCAGCTGAGTCGCGACGGGTGTGGCTCCGGCGTCTTAACCAACCGATCCGCGAGCGCACGCGCGAAGTTCCGGGTCTGCTCCAGCTGGTAGGGCTGGACGTTGGTTGCCGGAATGGGCACGCCGAAATAGCGGTCGCGGTATCTGCCCGACCGGAAGTAGCTGATCATCGAGAGCCCGGACGCGATCTGCCCGCCAAGATATTCGAAGTGCACTCCGCCCACGTACCGACCGCCCTGCTTCTCGCCGAGCTTGCGCACCAACCTGAAATTGTTGCGCCAATAACGGCGGCACACGGTGAACGCCGCGAAGGGCGTGCCGGCGAGGAGTTTCCGTGCCTCGTCGGATCTCAAGAAAGTGCGCATCGGCATGTTCATGGTGAGCCACCATGTCGAGGATCCGATGCAGATCAGATCGTAATTCCCGTTTCGCAGCTCGTCCGGGGTCTGGATTTCCGCGGTCGAACGGCGCAGCTGGGCGGGAAGCACGCTGAGGAGGTCGAACACCGCATGACGCATGGGGAAGCGGGAGAAGCGCTCGCCAAACCGCGGATCATTGAACTCGATCCGGGCCTTCTGCACCTCCCATCCTCGCTCACGGAACACCTCGCCCGCAGCCTCAAGCACCCTGAGCGCCTGCCCGGTGAACGTGTAGTACAGGAGCAAGGCCCGAGGCCGTCCGTCGGCATCGTCCATCACTTCGCCCACCTCCTTGTCGAGCTGTCGAGCGCCGCCCGCGCGAAAAACAGAGGCTAACACCGCGCAATCCGGTTATTAGTGGGAATGGTCGCTGTGATCGTGGTGGCCAGGCTGCGCGCCGGGGGAACCACCCATCATGCGCAGCATCGGGATTCCGCCCGACGTGATGAACCGGACGACCAGCATTGCCGCGATGACGAGAAAGACGATGTTGAGCCAGGTGGTGTAGTTCCATGAGATCTCCGCCTGCATGACCGTCGCATTGCGCTGCGTAGGGATGAGATTCGCTGCGCCAAAAATGACTTCGACGAGGTATCCGGCGGCGACCATCGCGGCGTAGAAGGTGCCGAGCAGGGTCAGCATCATCCTGGTGCCGTAATACTTCCGGTAGATATTCAAGATCGGAATGATCAACAGGTCGGCGTAGATGAACGCGATGACACCGCCGAAGCTGATGCCTCCGTTCCACAGCACCGCGGCGAGCGGCACGTTGCCGATCGAGCAGACGAAGGACACGGTCGCCACGACCGGTCCCACGATCGGTCCCCACACTACCGACCAGCCCGGACGGTCAGCCAAAAAGAAGCCCTGCCAAAACGTTTGGGGCACCCACGCCGCGGCGGCACCGGCAATCAACAGGCCCAAAACCAGGTCACGCAGGATCGCCAGCCACTCCATGACGAACACGTGCGAGGCCGAGGTCAGACCTTGCGGGGAAAAGAGCCGCCGCCAAAATGAGCCTTCGCCCTTGATGGACATGTCCATGGCGGCGTGGCCTTCCATCGATCCGGCGATTCCCCGCTCGGCTTGCTCGCGGGCGGCGTCGACGATCCGGGAACGTACGAACAGCCGGAACAGGACAGCCAGTGCCACGATCATCAGCGGGCCGCCGACGAATTCCGCGGCGGTGAACTGCCAGCCCATCAGCAGAGCCAGGATGATGCCCAACTCCACTACCAGGTTGGTGGAACCGATCTCGAATGCCATCGCGGCGGTGAAGTTGGCGCCCTTTCGGAACAGTGACCGGGCCAGGGCCACCGCGGCATATGAGCACGACGAAGATGCCGCTCCCAGCCCGGCGGCGACGGCCAGGGTCCGCGGCCGATCGTCGCCCATCAGGGCAACGATCGTCGAGCGACGTACCACCGCCTGCGCCACCGCCGAAAGCGCGAAACCCAAGATCAGCGCCCACAGGATTTCCCACGTCATCGACCCAGCCACCGTCAACGCATGGCCGACCGCCGCCAGCACTCTGCCTGTCACCCGGTCCTCCGCTTCGGTTGCATATTTTCGGGCGAATTATCACTCATGGTTTAGCCGGTGCGCCCGCTGCGGCAACCTATACCCTATGGGGGTATATATCAAGGGTGCTATATATGCACCGCGGTCAACGATCAAAGCACCTGGTGAACGATGCGAAATCGGTAAGAGGGACCGAGATTCTTCCTTTCTCGCGACTGGCTTACCTCGGGCCACTAAGCTTGGCGCTTCGTGCGATGGGTTTCGCGTCGATACCCGAGCTAGCTTGGGTCGGGGTTATTCAGGTGCTGTCCTCGAGCGGCACCGGTTGAGCTGAGACGAGGTTTGAACAGCGATGGAAACACGTGTCACGCCCATGGCGGCCATCTTGGCTGGCAAGGAATGAATGTTCGAAAGGCGACCGTGACGTCCGCAATTGTGGCGATGCTGGGCGCCTGCCTGGCGCTGTGGCTATCCGGATGCTCTTCTGACAAACCTGATGCCGGGGCAAATAGTCCGGTCAGCTCGACGGCCGACTCCCCGCTCATGGCCGATGTCCGGCAGGCGGTGGACGCGACAAAAGCGTTGAACAGCGCGCACCTGGCGATCCGGACAACCGGGCAGGTCGAGAGCATGCTCGGGATCACCAGCGCCGACGTGGATGTCCAGGCCAAGCCGCTCGCCGCGAAGGGCGTGAGCACCTATCAGGGCCAGGCGGGAGTGCCGTTCCGGATTAAGGACGACATCATCTCGGTGAAACTGTTCGACGACTGGACCAATCTCGGTTCCGTTTCCGATCAGCCGGCCGCGCGCCTGCTCGACCCCGCCAACGGCGTGGCGAAGATGCTTTCGGGCGTCACCAATCTGCAATCGCAAGGCACCGAGGTGATCGACGGCATTTCCACCTCCAAAATCACCGGGACCATCCCAGCGGGCACTGCCAAGATCGTGGATCCCAGCGCCAGAAGTTCGAGGCCGGCGACCGTGTGGATTGCCCAGGACGGTTCGCACCGCCTCGTCCAGGCCAGTGTGGACCTCGGGTCGGGGCAGTCTGTCCAGGTCACCCTGTCCAAATGGAATGAACCGGTTAACCTCGACTAACCTCGAAGAGAACACGTCGAATCTTCCAAGGCGCCAAGTGTTCTCGAACAGGCGCCGTGGCGCATCAACTGTTCGTCGCGGGCGACGCGGCGGCGCGCCGCTGCATCCGGCCTGCAAGCGTCGCGGCCGGAATGATCACGTGTGCCATCGCGGTCAGCGCGCCGAGCCCGATCGCGAGAACGGTACCGACCTGACTGAGAGCGCTCAGGGAACCTGCCGACACCAGTACCAGTCCGGCGCCGAATACGGCACCGAGCGCAGGGAGCGGCGCAACGGCACCCCGAATGGACGAGGTGCCTGCGGACTGCGCCGCACTGGCGATGAGATACGGCACGCCGCACGCGGCGAGGATGGCGAACGACACCAGCGGCACCGGGGCGTGCAGCTCGCGACCCAGCAGATGTTGCCACAGCGCAACCGAGATCCCCAGCGCGGCAAGGTAAGAGGCCAGGACCCCGACGCCGATCACGAGACCACTGATGGTGCCGCGCCACAGGCTGACCAGAGCCACTACCGCGAGCATCATGACCACCAGTAGCGCGGCATCGTGGATGAGAGCACCGCGGACGGCCGCGGCCGCTTGCGTGGCCCCGCTCACGGTGATCTGGCTGTCGACAAGGCTTCCGTACTTCGTCGCTTTGCCTGCGGCGATTTCGAGCTGCTGGATGCGTGCGGCCGCATCCAGGTCCAGTTTGTTCCCGTCGGAGTAGACGAACAGGCGGGTCGCCGTTCCGTCCGACGAAAACATCGACTTTCGCACGTGCTGGTACGACGGATCCGCGAGCGCCTTCTTGGACAGGTAGAAGCCCCCTTCGCCGGTGTCGGCGAAATCGATGCTGAGATTCTTCAGGAAAGTCGACAACTGCACGACTTGCGGGATGGTGTCCTCGATGGTGGCTTCCAGGGTGGGTACAAAGGAGCGCAGCTGCTCCAGCGCCGACCGCATTTGCGCCACCACGCGCGGTGTGGAGGCGAAGGCGCCCACTGTTTTGGAGGCGCCCGCGGCGATCCGGTCCGCGCCATTGGACAGCACGCCCACGTCAGAGACGACCCTGTCGAAGGGATCGACGACCTTACGCGCGGCCGAGCACAGCACGTCGGCGGGACAGTTCTCGACGCCGCCCATCCAGCCGCGCATCGGGTCCAGGTATCCCGACACCTCCGCGGTGGTGTCCTTGATGTTCTGCGTGCCCGAGATGACGAGCGCGATGTCCTGCTGCATTTGGGTCGCCCCGGCAAGACCGGCGGTCACGTTCTTTTCCAGTTCGTTGACCGCGCCGCTCACCTGATTGACGGCGGACCCCAGTGACTTGATGGCGTTCACCTGCGGCACAAACGTGGCGGCCTGCCGATCGAGCTGATCGGCGAGCCTTCCCGCGGCGGAGGTCAGCGCGGCATCGTTCCACGGGACGCCACCCGGCCACGCCGCCGACTGCACCTTGCGGACACCGGGAATCTCCATCAGCCGGTGGCTGACCTGGTCGATGGCGACGAGCCCTGCCGGGTCGCGAAGGTCTCGCGCGGATTTGACCAGTACCACATCGGGCAGCTGATTGCCCGGGAGAAACGGAGCCGTGCTTGTCCCGGCCGGGTTTGCCGGGTTTTCGGGGAGACCCCACCGCATCCCGATCACGGGTAGTGCGCAGATCGCCAGCACCACGGCGGTGGCGACAATCCGACGAGAGAAGCCGGGTATCGACAGTGGGATTGTCAACCCCGCACCGCCGGTCCCCGGCGATGACTGGTCTGGCCGGCCCGCGAGCCCGATGAGGGCAGGCAATAGCGTCAACAAAACCGCAAGTGCCACAACGACACCCAGTGCGGCCATGCCGACGCTGTGCAGCGCCGGGGTCCGGGCAAGCAGCAGCGGGCCGGTGAGCATCACGATGCACGCGCCGGGCAGGGCCAAGCCGGGCAGGATGTCGCGGTAGGTGGGCCGGTCCGCGGCCGTGCCCGTGGTCGAAGCGCTTGGGTTGGGCCAGCGCCGCGCAACCAGCACGGTGGATACGGTGATCGTGCCGATCGTCAGGACGGCGGCAACGGTTCCGGAAAACACCGTGAACACCGACACGTTCCCACCCTGGTGTCCCCGCACGACCGCAAAGAGCGGCCACGCCACCGCGAGCGACAGCCCGGTGGTCAGCAGTACGATCCCCAGGTAAATCGTGGACTGCCGTGCTCGCAGGAGTAGCAGGACGGCCGTCACCGCCGCGGCGGCAACGATCGTCGCGCTCTGCCAAGCAGTCATGCGCATGGGGATGCGGTTGGTGGTCTCCGAGACCGCAATCCGGGCGCGAAGCCCCGAACTCAGCGGTAGCTTGCGCATCTCCGCCCGGGCGGCATCGAGCGATTGCCGCGCCTGGGCACTCCCCGCTTCGCCCACCAGCCACACCATCGCGATACCGGACCGGCCGTCGGGGCTGGTTCCCAGCGGGGCGGTGAGGGGATCTGACCACAAGTCGAGGACGGATCCCACGTGGGCTGTGTCGGTGCGCAGGGCGTTGACCGCAGCGTCGTAGTAGTGCTGGTCCGCCGGGCCCAGTGTGTCGCTACCTTCCAGCACCAGGTAGGCGATGGCGTTGGTACCGGTGCCCGGGAACGCCCCCGCAATCCGGCTGGTGGCGGCGGCTGTCTTGGCATCCTGTGGCAGCAGCCCCGAGCCGGTATCCCTCGCTTTCGCCGGTGTGAACGCGAGAATCACATTTGCGGTCAACGCCACCAAGATCCAGGCGGCGACGACGAGGAGGTTGGCGAGCCGGGACGACCTATGGTTACCGTCGGCTGACACAGCTGTGATCGTCTCAGTGCGCGTGGTGCTGTTAGGCGTCCAAGCGTGCGAACTGATTGTGCCGGTACAGCTCGACACACTCCCGCCGCCTGACCTTGCCGCTTGTGGTGATGGGAATTGAGCCAGGGGGCACCAGGACGAGGTCCGCCACGCTTAGATCGTGCGACCGCGATATTGCCGCGGTGACGTCGCGCTTGATGTCGTCCAGCCTGAGCATCTCATCTTCATCGAATTCATCGGAGTCGTTGCGCTTCTTGAGTTCGATGATGGCGACCAGCTTCTCAACGCCGCCGTTATCCGGAACCGCTACCGCGACGCAGCGGCCCCGGGTGACCTCCTGGATGGTCGCCTCGATGTCGTCGGGGGAGTGGTTGCGCCCATATACGATTAACAGATCCTTGATGCGGCCGATGATGAACAGCTCACCGTCAGAGATGAACCCCAAATCTCCGGTTCTCAGCCAAGGCTTTTCGGGCGTACCAGCCGTCTCAGCGACAAGCGTTGCGCCGAAAGTGTGTTCAGTGTCGTCAGGCTTGCGCCAATAGCCTTCTGCGACATTGGCGCCGTGCACCCAAATCTCACCGACCGTTCCCTCCGGACACTCTCTACGAGTCTCTGGATCGACGATGCGCAGTGTTGGTGACTGCGGCATACCGTAACTGACCAACGGTGTACCGCCTCCGTTGGCGCATCGCTTCGCGTGGCCAGCCGTGAGTTTCTCGGATTCGAAATGAACGATTTCTGGTGATTGACCCGCTTTGCGGGTCGCCAGGTACACGGTTGCCTCTGCCATTCCGTAGGAGGGCCGGAACACGCTGTCCTGAAAGTTGAAACGCGCGAACCGGTCGGTGAAGCGCTGCAGTGTTGCGGGTTGCACCCGTTCGCTACCGTTGAGGATGCTGAGCACGTTCCCGAGATCCAGCCCGACCATGTCCTCATCTGATGTCTTGCGTGCCGCCAACTCGAAAGCAAAGTTAGGGCCCGCCGACAAGGCGCGACTGTGGCTGGCCAGCAATTGCATCCACCGGGCCGGCCGCTGCAGGAACGAGACGGGGCTGGTGATGACCGCGCTAAATCCCATCAGGACCGGGAAAATAATTCCCAAATACAAACCCATGTCGTGATAGAACGGCAGCCATGACACCACGGTGGTGTCCGGCGGGGCGGCCCCTCCGTGGTCCGCGAATATGTCTGGATTGATCTGTTCGAAATTGGCCAGAATATTCTGGTGCGAGATCATTACCCCGGCGGGTGTGCGGGTCGATCCGGAAGTGTATTGCAAATATGCGGTGTCTGCTGAACTAATGCTGTCCGCGGCGGGTGTTTTCCTTGATTCTGTGTTGAGCAAATCAACTTCGATGATCATTGGAGCGCATTCACCGGGATTTGACTTCAAATAATCATTGATATTGCTCGCGACGGAGGATGACGTGAGAATGGCAGCGGGCGATGCGTCGCGCAGCACCGAACTCAAACGGTCATCGCTGGCGCCACCCATCGGAACCGACAGCGGAACGGCGATCAGTCCGGCTTGTAATGCACCAAGAAACGAAGCAATGTAGTCCAGGCCTTGTGGCGCCAATATGACAGCGCGGTCACCAGCTGACCCGAAAAGTCTGAGCTCCTCCGCAATGTTGAGCGCTCGCCGATACAGCTGCAACCACGTCAGGCTTTCGGCAATGCCGGCCCACTCCTGCTCGTAATCGATAAAGGTGAAAGCTGTGTCGTTTGGCTGTAGACGGGCCCACGTGCGCAGCAAAGCGGGAATGGAACGCGCATTCATGGGCGCCACGGTACCGGCCCCATACGGAGGTTGTCCCCCTCTTCAGGGAATCCGCCTGGCGCAGGGTCTCGGCAACGTCGGATTTCATCAGTTCAGCAGTAGTTTGAAGGGGCGGTGAGGGTTTCGTGCGTCGTAGCGCGCAGGTCGTGCGCGAGCCGTGGAGCACGGCCGTGACGTGGGGGCGCCACCGTTCGTCCTGCCCAACAGCCCGGACCGCGAAGAGCGGTGGAGTTTCCCGCTGATTCCTCCTCCTCAGCCCACGCCGGGCGTTAAGCTTGGCGCGCCGCGCAACAGTCTCCGTGTAGCTACCCGGAGCAGTGGTTATGCGAGCGACGCTACAGGCTGCGTTGCCCGTACCGAATCCGGTGATTGTCCTGGGGTAATACCGGCAGAGCAGAGACGAGGTTGACGGGCGATGGAAACACGTGACACTCCCGTTGCGGTCATCGGAATGGGATGTCGGTTACCCGGGGGGATCGACTCGGCCGACAAGCTGTGGGAAGCGTTGCTGCGCGGAGACGACCTGGTCACCGAGATTCCGCCGGACCGCTGGGACGCCGACGAGTACTACGACCCCGAGCCAGGGGTGCCCGGGCGAACCGTGTCGCGCTGGGGCGGCTTCGTCGACGACGTCGCGGGCTTTGATCCGGAGTTCTTCGGTATCGGCGAACGGGAGGCAATCGCGATCGACCCGCAGCACCGAATGTTGCTGGAGACCGCGTGGGAGGCCGTGGAGCATGCCGGTCTGGATCCAGCGTCGCTGGCAGGGTCGTCGACAGCTGTGTACGTTGGCCTGACTCACGAGGACTACCTGGTGCTCACCACCGCTGCCGGCGCGCTGGCGGGCCCATACGCGGTTACCGGCGTGAACAACAGCGTGGCGTCCGGGCGGATCTCCCACGCACTGGGCCTGCACGGTCCGGCGATGACGATGGACACCGCATGTTCTTCAGGTCTGATGACGGTGCACACGGCCTGTCGCAGCCTGCACGAGGGCGAAAGCGACGTCGCCTTAGCCGGCGGCTGCGCTTTGCTACTGGAACCGAAGGGCAGTCTGTCGGTGTCCGCACAGGGCATGCTTTCTCCGACCGGTCGTTGCCATACCTTCGACACCGCGGCGGACGGGTTTGTGCGTTCCGAGGGCTGCGCGGTGGTGTTACTCAAGCGACTGCCGGATGCACTGCGCGACGGCAACCGGATCCTCGCCGTGGTGCGCGGCACCGCCGCAAATCAGGACGGTCACTCGGAGACACTCACCATGCCGTCGGAAGACGCGCAGGTCGCCGTTTACCGTGCTGCGCTGGCGGCGGCGGGGGTGGACCCTGAAACTGTCGGTGCGGTGGAGGCGCACGGCACCGGTACCCCGGTCGGTGACCCGATTGAGTACCGGAGCCTGGCGCAGGTGTACGGCACCGACGGCAATCGCTGCGCGCTCGGATCGGCCAAGAGCAATATGGGGCACAGCGAGTCCGCGGCGGGGACAGTGGGGCTGATCAAGGCGATTCTGTCGCTGCGGCACGGGATGGTGCCACCGCTGCTGCACTTTAACCAGCTGCCCGGTGAACTCGCCGGGATCGAGACCGGACTTTTTGTGCCGCAGGCGATTACGCCATGGCCTAATGGCGACGGGGCGCCGCGGCGGGTCGCGGTGTCCTCGTTCGGGATGTCGGGAACGAACGTGCACGCCATCCTGGAAGAAGCCCCCGCAGAAGCTCCCGCGGAAGCGCCCGACGCTACGGCGGGCCCGCGCCTGTTCATGTTGTCATCCACCTCCGCCGATGGGCTGCGGCAGACCGCACTACGGCTCGCCGAGTGGGTGGAAGACCGCGCGGACTCCGTGCTGCTCTCGGATGTCGCCTACACGCTGGCGCGCCGGCGTGCGCACCGGCCGGTGCGCACCGCGGTGGTGGCCGCCGGCGCGGCGGAACTGGTCGAGGGTTTGCGAGAGGTGGCCGATGGTGAGGTCCCGTATGACGCAGCGGTGGGACAGGACGACCGGGGACCGGTGTGGGTGTTTTCTGGACAGGGGTCGCAATGGGCCGCGATGGGCGCTGACCTGCTCGCGAACGAACCGGTGTTCGCCGAGACCGTCGCGGCGCTGGAGCCGATAATCACCCAGGAGTCGGGATTCTCGGTGACCGAGGCGATGACGGCACCGCAGACCGTGACCGGGATCGACAGGGTGCAGCCGACGGTGTTCGTCGTGCAAGTCGCGCTGGCCGCCACCATGGGGAAGACCTATGGGGTGCGGCCGGGCGCGGTCGTCGGACACTCGATGGGCGAGTCGGCCGCGGCCGTTGTCGCGGGGGCGCTGTCGCCGGAAGACGGCGCGCGCGTCATCTGCCGCCGCTCGAAGTTGATGACCCGCATCTCCGGTGCCGGCGCGATGGCTTCGGTTGAACTGCCGGCCAAACAAGTGAATTCGGAGCTCATGGCCCGCGGTATCGACGATGTCGTGGTCTCGGTGGTGGCCTCGCCGCAATCGACCGTGATCGGCGGAGCCACCGAAGCCGTGCGCGACCTCGTCGCGCGGTGGGAGCAGCGCGACGTGATGGCGCGCGAGGTGGCCGTCGACGTGGCATCGCACTCGCCGCAAGTCGACCCAATCCTCGACGAGCTGGCCGCGGCACTGGCGGACGTAGCCCCGACGACGCCGAAGGTTCCGTACTACTCGGCGACACTGTTCGACCCGCGCGAGCAACCGGTGTGCGACGCCGGTTACTGGGTGGACAATCTGCGGAACACCGTGCAGTTCGCCGCGGCGGTGCAGGCCGCGTTGGAAGACGGATACCGGGTCTTCGCCGAGCTCTCGCCACACCCGTTGCTGACCCATGCCGTCGAGCAGACCGCCCGCAGTCTGGACATGTCGGTGGCCGCCCTGGCCGGGATGCGGCGTGAGCAGCCGCTGCCGCATGGGCTGTGCGGCCTGCTGACGGATCTGCACAGTGCGGGCGCCACAGTGGACTTCTCAGTGCTGTATCCCGTTGGGCGGCTCGTGGATACGCCGTTGCCGGCGTGGACGCACCGTCCCCTGTTCCTCGACATCGACGCCCAAGAACAGCAGGCGCTAGGTGGCCGCACCATCACCGTGCATCCACTATTGGGCTCGCATGTGCAGCTGAACGAGGAGCCGGAGCGCCACGTTTGGCATGCCGATGTCGGCACCGCGGTGCTGCCCTGGCTGGGCGACCATCAGGTCCATAACGTGGCCGCCCTTCCGGGGGCCGCCTACTGCGAGATGGCGCTGGCGGCGGCAGCGACGGTTTTCGGCGCCGCCTCCGAGGTCTCCGACATTGCCTTCGAGCAGATGCTGTTGCTGGACGATGAGACGCCGATCGACGCCGAGGCGTCGGTGCAGGCTCCAGGCATCGTCGACTTCGTGGTGGAAACCCACCAGGACGGGGAAGACACGCGGCACGCCACCGCGACGTTACGTGCCAGCGAGGATGATTCCCCGCCACCTGCGCACGACATCGCCGCCCTGCTGGCCACGCATCCGTGCCGCGTGAACGGGACCGAGTTGCGGGAGTCGTTGGCCAAGCGTGGTGTTCAGTTCGGCCCTGCTTTCACCGGAGTGGCCGCCGTGCGCACCGCGGAGACCGGCGCCAGCACCGTGCTGGCCGAGGTCGGGCTGCCCAGTTCGATCCGCTTCCAGCAGGCGGCCTACGGCGTGCATCCTGCGCTGCTGGATGCCTGTTTCCAGTCCGTCGCCGCTCACCCAGGCGTCGAGGCCAGCGGCGGAGGCGGCTTGCTGCTGCCGCTGGGTGTGCGGCGTCTGCGTGCCTACGGCTCTATCCGCGACGCCCGCTACTGCTACACCCGGGTCACCAGAGCGGATGCGGGAGGGGGCGAGGCCGACCTCGACGTGCTGGACGAACACGGAACCGTCCTGCTCGCGATTCGTGGGCTGCACATGGGAACTGGGATCTCCGAAAGTGGCGAGCGCGATCGGCTGCTCAGCGAGCGGCTGCTGACTATCGACTGGCAGCAGCGAATGCTGCCCGAGGTCGGCTCCGGGGAGGCCGGAACATGGCTCCTGATCGACACCTCCGAAGCCGCGGACCTGCTGGCGACCACGTTGACCGATGCGCTGAAATCCCCTGGCCCCCAAGGCACCGAATGCACCACGCTGCACTGGTCGGAGGAGGCTGACCAGGGGGCCAACCTCGAACTGCTTGGTACCCACCTGCGTGGCCAGGGCGTGAGTGGTGTGGTGGTCCTCTGCCGGCCACCCGTCCGCGGTCAGGACGAGCGAAGCCTGCTGCGGGCGCGTGAGCAGGTGCATCATCTGGTTCGGATCGCCCGCGAGCTGGCTGAGTTGCAAGGCAACGTGCCTCGTCTGTACATCGTGACCAGGCAAGCAGAGGCACTTCGGACAGACGACGAAATCAACCTGGAGCAGGCCGGGCTGCGCGGTCTGCTTCGGGTGATCGGCAGTGAACATCCGGCATTGTCCGCTACCCAAATCGACGTGGACGAGCACACTGGGGCCGAACAGGTTGCCCAGCAATTGCTTTCGGGCTCCGAAGAGGACTGGACCGCCTGGCGAAACGGCGAGTGGTATGTGGCGCGCTTGTGCCCCGGTCCGCTGCGCCACGACGAACGGCGAGCCGTCGTCGTGGACCACGAACGCGACAGCATGCGGTTGCAGATCCGCACGCCGGGTGATTTGCAAACGCTGGAACTCGCCGCGTGTGGCCGCATTCCGCCCGGGCCCGGTCAGCTCGAGGTCGCGGTCACCATGTCCACCATCAACTTCGCCGACGTTCTCATCGCGTTTGGCCGATTCCCCATCATCGATGACCGCCAACCGCAGTTGGGCATGGATTTCGTGGGTGTGGTGACCGCGGTCGGGGAGGGTGTGGCCGACCGCCAGGTCGGTGACCGGGTCGGCGGGTTCTCCGAGGGCGGCTGCTGGCGCACGTTCCTCACGTGCGACGCCAACATTGCCGTCACGCTTCCGCCCGGCCTGGCCGATGAACAGGCGATCGCGGCTGCCACCGCAAACGCCACCGCCTGGTATGGGCTGAACGATCTGGCCGGGATCAAGGCCGGTGACAAGGTGCTGATTCACTCCGCAACAGGTGGTGTGGGGCAGGCGGCCATCTCGATTGCGCGTGCCAAAGGAGCGCAGATATTCGCGACCGCCGGCAGCCCGAAGAAGCGAGCACTGTTGCACGACATGGGCATCGAGCACGTGTACGACTCGCGCAGCGTCGAGTTCGCCGAGCAGATCCGGCGCGACACCGACGGGTACGGCGTGGATATCGTGCTGAATTCCCTGACCGGTGCCGCACAACGCGCCGGGCTGGAGCTATTGACCTTCGGTGGGCGGTTCGTCGAGATCGGCAAAGCCGACGTGTACGGCAACACTCGGCTGGGGCTGTATCCGTTCCGACGCGGCCTGACGTTCTACTACGTGGATCTCGCGCTGATGACCATCATTCAGCCCGAGCGGGTCCGCGAGTTGCTCACGACGGTGTTCAAGCTGACCGCTGACGGTGTCCTGGCCGCACCGCAGAGCACCCACTACCCGTTGGCCGATGCGGCCAGCGCCATCCGGGCGATGAGCAACGCCGAGCACACCGGCAAACTCCTGTTCGACATGCCGCGCAGCGGCCGCAGCAGCGTTGTGGTGCCGCCGGAGCAGGTTCAGGTCTTCCGCCGCGATGGCGCCTACATCATCACCGGTGGCCTAGGTGGTCTCGGACTGTTCCTCGCCTCGACCATGGCCGCGGCGGGGTGCGGTCGGATCGTGGTCAGCGCCCGGTCTCAGCCCAATCCCAACGCCCGGCGGGCCATCGAGCGCATCCGAGCGGCCGGAGCCGACATCGTGGTGGAGTGCGGCAACATCGCCGAACCCGACACGGCGGACCGCCTGGTGAGTGCGGCAACTGCCACCGGGCTTCCGGTGCGCGGCGTGCTGCACGCGGCCGCTGTGGTTGAGGACGCCACGCTGGCCAACATCACCGACGAACTCATCGATCGCGACTGGGCGCCAAAGGTTTTCGGAGCATGGCAGCTACACCGAGCCACGACCGGACAGCCGCTGGACTGGTTCTGTTTGTTCTCCTCGGGGGCGGCTCTGCTGGGCTCGCCTGGTCAGGGCGCCTACGCCGCGCCCAACAGCTGGCTTGACGCCTTCGCCCACTGGCGCCGCGCTCAGGGCCTGCCGGCCGGCGCGATCGCCTGGGGTGCGTGGGCGGAGATCGGCCGCGCCACGTTCTTGGCCGAGGGTGGCGAGATCATGATCGCCCCGGAAGAGGGCGCGTACGCCTTCGAGACGCTGCTACGTCATGAGCGCACGTACACCGGTTACATTCCGATGATCGGAGCGCCATGGTTGGCTGCCTTGGTCCAACGCGGCCCGTTCGCTGAAATGTTCAAATCGGCGGGCCAAAGCACGACGGGGCCAAGCAAATTCCGCACCGAGCTCAATTCACTGGCGCCAGACGAATGGGCCGCCCGGCTTCGGCGTCTGATAGCTGAGCAGACGAGTGTGATCCTGCGTCGCACTGTCGACGCCGACCGCCCATTCGTCGAGTACGGCCTGGATTCGCTGGGCATGCTCGAGCTGCGCACCCACATTGAAACCGAGACCGGGATACGGCTGACCCCCAAGGTCATCGCCACCCACAACACCGCGCGCGCCTTGGCTCAGCACCTGTCCGACACGCTGGCCGAGGATGAGGCCGCACCGGCGGCATCATGAGCCGGAGGGTCAAGGCGAGAGCGATATCGCTTTCGCCTCAGGTCACTCCATGACCCAGCCGTACTCCGAGGGGATGGAGCACAGCATGGAACGTATCGCCTCGAGGGGTTCTTTCGGTGCCGGCGAGTGTCCGTGATTCTCGATCACCATATGGTTTCCCGAGATCCCACAGCCATAGAAGTCGAGGGGCACGGTAATCGAGCAATAGAATTGCCCCTGAAAGTTTTCCAGCTCGATGCCCGAGGGTGTTCGCACGGCGGGCAGCGCACTGACATCGGTGCAGAAGACAAGCGGCGGCAGCCCGCGAGGGGTTCCTTCGAATGCCATGCCGAAGTTGAGCGCCGACTGTTGAATCACGCCGTCGGCCAGGTCGGCCCGGAATGTGGCGCCGATGTCGCTTGCCAGATCGACGATATCGGTGTCCGGCCCGATCTCGGCGAGGTAAGTTGCCACTCCCACCAGGTTGGTAGCTTCCGTCGGGCTCACCGGCGGGTTGAGAAAATACCGCAGATCGACCGGGTAAACGTAGGGAATGGGGACGTGCGGGGTTTCGCGGAACCGCCACTCGGTCAGCAGGATGGCCGCCGCTACCACGGTGTTGACGCTGACCCGATTTTCCCGGCTGAACTCCACCAGGTCCTCTGTCTCTTGCTCGGTGAGCCTAATCCTGGTGACCGGAACAGCTTGAGGGGAGCCAGGAGTCGCGACGAGGGTCGGCTTCACCGACGCAGGTAGCTCATAGGCGAACATCACCGGCAAGAAACGCTCGACTCCCGTCAGTCCTAGCTTTTTGACGCCTCGTTGTTGCAGCATGGCCTCCATTGACAGGGGCGCGGGCTGCGGGATTATCGGACCGGGATCACCGGTATCTACCACATCGGTGTAGCGGGAGAACAGCTCATCGAGAAGGCCTGCCCCATGGTGGCCGTCGGCCATGCTGTGATGGAAATACATCGTCAGCTCGGACGCTCCGTCGCCGAGGGTCAACCGCAGATTGAACAGGGACACGCTCTGATCGAGCAGAAATTCGCGATTTGCCAACGGTATCATGTTGTTGCGGTCGATGACCCATATCCCAGAGTGGAGCAGATCGTCGGCAACGAGGTGCCAACTGCCATCGGAGCCTCGCTCAAGGTGACTAGCCAAGACCGGGTGGGCCTCTACGAGGGCGTCGAAGGCCTCCGAGAGTGCGTCGACGTCGACGAGACCGCGCAGCTGCACGGTTATGGCAGTGAAAACCTCGTATTGCGCGAAGACTTCCTCACTGTGTGAGAGCTTTCGGATCACGGATCCGGGAAACACCTTAAGACTCCTGCCCTTTCGCTCTATGTGGGGCCATGCTGGTTCAGCGCGTGCTGGCCCGTCGATAGCCGATCGCCATGGGTATGACGCAAGCCGCGGCAATTCCCGCGCTCCACAGCAGCGTTGCGATCATCGGTGGCAGGACCGGACCGCCGGCCGATAATCCGCGCATCGCCGCGATGGCGTAGCTCACTGGCTGATGCGCGACCACCGGCTGGATCCAGGCTGGATATTGGTCGACCGGCAACAGACCAGTAGAGAAGAAGATCAAGAGCAGCGACACCAGCTCAACCGCCTCAACCACAAGGTTTTTCGCGGTATAGAGTGCGACGGTGGTGACGAGAACGGCGAATGCCATGCCGAATATCACCGGGATACCAAGCCACATGAGGATCGCGATTCCGCCCTCTCGAAACCGGAAACCCAACATCACTCCGGCGCCCAGCATCACCGCGGTGGTGACCACAATCCGAACCGCCTCGGCGACGATTCGAGAGAGCAGGCCCGATGCCCGGTGCACGGGCAGCACCCACAATCGGGAAAGCAAACCGCTGGAGCACTCGCGGATCAGGTCCAGCGCGGCGAATGTTGAACCACTGATGGCACCGGCGAGCGCGACCAGCGCCACGACGCTGTAGAGCGCGCTGTCCTTGGTCGCGGCGTAAATCAGATGACCGAGCACGATGTTCAACGTCAGCATCAACACAATCGGCAACACGAGCGCTTCGAGGACGGTGACGAGGTCACGCGCCCACCGAGTGAGTATCCGCTTGGTCTGCACCGCAGTATTCAGAACCAGCAGCCGGGCAGAGTTCTCCGGGTACCGCCTGGGCACGGGCAGGAGTCCGGCTTCCCGGGTTGTCACAGAGCTTGTTTGGGGGGTCATGGCCGTCTCGACAAAACGATGATCGATGAGGGCACCAGGACCACCAGGAAACCGAATAGCCATGCCAGCGTCGGCGCCATCACAGGGCACGTCACCGATATGGCAGCCTTGGGCGTATCCCCGGCCAGTGCGCGCAGCGCCACGGCGAACTGGGAGATCGGTTGGTTGCGGACAATTGGCTGGATCCAGTGGGGAAACATCTTGATCGGTTGGACACCGACGGACAGCAACCCGAGGATCAAAATGGGCGCGGTGAGCAACGGCAGCATCGCATCGGGATTCCTGGTGCCGGTGCCGATCAGGTCAGCGCCGAAGGACAACAAGGCCCCGATCGCGATCACCAGCAAGCAAAAGCCCGCGATATGGAGGGCTCCGTGATAAAAGCGGAATCCGATTGCGTGGCCGCAGATCAGCGATACCGTCAATCCAACGCAGCATCGGTACACGCTGGCTGACACGCGGGCAAGCACCGGTGTCAGCGGGACGATCGGCATGGATCTGAACCGCCGATTGACGCCCTCCAGTGAATCGGTTGCCGCCCGGAAGGCCGACGAGATGGCGGCGAACGAGACGGCCTGCAGTGTGATCAGCGGCGTGATGTATTGCCCTAGGTTGGCGCTGATGCCCTTGCTGGCGCCCCCCACGTAGTGGTGCCACGGTATGGAGAACGGTATGTACAAGCCCACCGAGAAGGCCACCGACGCGCCGATCGCGGTGATCAACTCTCCGTTGCGCAGGGTCGGCGCGATGAAGCGCGTGGTGAGCACCCACCACTGCATGAGCGTCGATGGGCGTGGCTTCTGCGCGGTGCGGGCCACGGCCGGGGCGCTCATGGCATGGCCTCCGATGCCAGATGACTCAGGGTCCGGGACTCGCTGGGATCCGCTGTCAGGGAAAGGAATACGTCATCGAGCGACGGCCGGCGTAGCGCAATGTCGGCCAGCTCGATATTCGCCGCGTCGAGCCGCGACGCGGCCTCGATCAGTGTGGTCGTGCCGTGTGGCGCCGGCATCGTAATCCGGTCTGATTCGGGTGTCAGCATGGTCCTGTGTTGCTCGGGCAACAGTGAACCGAGGGCAGCGACGATAGCGCCCAGATCCTTCAGATCCCGCGGCACTATTTCGCAGAAAGTGCCGCCGGCGCGGTGCTTGAGCTCATTCGCGGTGCCCTCCGCGACGATCGTGCCGCGATCGATCAAGATGATCCGGTCGCTGAGCGCATCCGCCTCCTCGAGATACTGCGTGGTCAACAGCGTGGCGATGCCGAACTTCTTGAAGCTGGCCACCAGATCCCAAACGGCCTGCCGGCTCCTCGGGTCCAGCCCCGTGGTGGGCTCATCCAAGAACGCCACCCGGGGTTGGACCACCAGTCCGCAGGCGATGTCTATGCGTCGACGCATCCCGCCCGAGTAGGTGCTCACCCGCCGCTTCCCGGCGTCCACCAGGTCGAATTGCTCGAGCAGTACCTGCGCGCGTTCGCGCGCGCCGGACTTGCTCAGTCCGTACAAACGACCGAACATCACCAGGTTCTGCTCACCGGAGAGCATGTCATCGATAGCCACGTGCTGTCCGGTGAGCATGATTGACCGGCGCACACCGGCCGGCTCGGAAACGACGTCGTAGCCGGCGACGGTGGCCGTGCCGCGATCCGGCCGCGTCAGCGTCGACAAGATGTCGACCATGGTCGTCTTGCCCGCCCCATTCGGGCCGAGCAGACCAATCACTTCACCGCGGCCCACATCGAAACTGACGTCATCCAGCGCAACCACTTTGCCGAACGTCTTGCGAATCCCGCGGACCACCACAGCCTTATCGCTGTCGCGCATCAGACTCTCCTCAGCCCGCGTCAAGGCTCGACAGGTCCACCAGGCCGCCCGCTTCGGGGGCGCCGACCATTTCGGTCTCGTCGTGCTCCGCTGCGATTGCGTCCTGGATCAGTTCGCTGAGTGCGATCGGGAAGGCCCGCATCAGCGTGTCTGCCGAAGACTGCGGGATCCGGCGGGTGTCGTACCACCAATCGAGACGCAGTGAGCCGCCGCAGCGATACGCCCGAAGTTCGATGGCGTGGCCCAGCCCGGGGATCGTCTCGCGAACCGGCATCGTGATGTCGGAGTCGAACTGCACCGGCGCGTCGACGGACGGCAACTCGGGGATCACCCCCGCATACCGGAAGTGGATGTCGGGTGTGCGCTGCGCACCGAGGACGCGTCCAGTGGGTGCGTACAGATACCGCAGCAGCCCGTATCCAATTCCATAGTGCGGAACGGATTTAAGGGTGTTGTGAACGGCATTCAGCTCCTGAATCGCCGTCGCGCCCCGCCCGCCGGCGCATGTCAGCGGAACCGGGTAGTACGTCGCGAACCAGCCGACGGTCCTGTGCAGGTCGACGTCCGGTCGCAGCACCAAACGCCCCTCGCCCTCGAGCTCGACGGCGACCACCCCGTCACCGACAGTCCGGGCCATTGTTCGGCCCAGCGCGGCAAGCAAGATCGCCTGAATCGACCGTCGGAACCTGCGGCGAGCGTCGTCGAGCTCAGCCGTCTGCTCGACGCTCAGCGTGCACGACAACCTGGTCAAATCGTCGGCGCTGGGCGGCTGCGTGACATCTGCATTGCGCAGGGCATCGGCCGGCCACAAGGTCACCTTGTTTGAATTCTCGATCCAGAAGGAGCGAGTGTCGAGGGCCGCCGGATGCGTCGCGAGGGCCGCGCAGCGTAGTGACCACTCCCGCCACCCGGTGGCGGCCGGTTCCAGCCTGATCTCCTGGCCTGCCAGCCGCTGCCCAAACGCGGTGAAGATGTCAGCCCCCAGGATTTGGCGCGAAGCGTCGTCGGCGAACATCTCGTGCACGCCAAGACCTAGGTAGTGCGGATCGCCGTGGGCGGCGGTGATATGCACGGCGGCCAGTGGTGCGTTCGAATCACCCTGATCGGCGCCCTGATTGGCGAGGAGTTCGGCCAGGATATTTGACACCGCGGCCCGCTCCTCGGGGCTTCCGGCGGCCACATCATCGGGAAGCGACCGGGTCGAGAGCCGGGTGAATTCTCCCGGTGGTGCGATGTGCTGCTCCCACATTCCGGCACTGTCGACGAGCTGTAGGCGCAACGCCTCGTGGTGGTTGGTCACCGCGGTCAGCACCGCCCGAATGTCTTCTGGACCCACCGTGGGGTTCAGGCGCAGGATCAGCGGGACGCGCCAGCGGCCGGTGTCGCGCAACCCTCGGTCGAGGAAGTATGCGACGTTCGGCAGAATCGCCGGATTTGCCTGCGCCTCCGGGGGTTTCGCCAACCCGCCCGCTGCAAATGAGGCATCGACGGCGGCGGTCAGCGCGGCCAAGGTCGGGTGTTCGTACAGGTCCTGCGGCGTGATGGTCAGGCCTTCGTTGGCGGCGGTCATCGCGATGCTGATCGACATCAGGGAATCGCCGCCGAGGTCGAAGAAATTGGCGTCTCGATCGATCGAGCTGACCCCCAGGCACTGCTCCCAGATGCGCTGCAACGTGGCCCCGGTCTGCGACTGCCCGTTGCCCGCCACCTCGACGGCGGACGCATCGGCCCCGGAGTCGGCCGGTGCGCCGATCGATGAGCCGTTGCTCGCGGCGGGAGGGTGCGCCCAGACGGTGGGCTTAGGATCGACCCAATGTCGTTGGCGGCTAAACGGATAACCGGGCAAGGAAACGATGCGCGGCCGCGGCGGGTGCAGCGGCGTCCAGTCAATCTCGATTCCGGCCGACCAGAGTTCGCCCAGAGCGCGCAGAAAAGTGTCGCGGTCATCGGCGTTCTGAATCGGGTGGCGCATGAGCCGAACGGAGCGGTGCCCACTCGACCATTTGGGGTGCCGTATCGCCGAACCGGTGAGGCTGCCGCCGGGACCCACCTCGACAAGGACTCGACCCGGATCGGTTAGCACCACGTCGAGTTCGTCGGCGAACCTGATCGTGGAACTGATTTGACGCGTCCAGGTGGCTGGGTCGGTGACCTGCTGATCGGACAACCACGTTCCGGTGAGGTTGCTCAGCAGCGGTG
>Ga0335071_10001383_pt1 | contig 26040 bp, 22 predicted proteins | sample Lox_Sample_15_FD_206724 | JGI IMG/M metagenome (GOLD analysis project Ga0335071, IMG submission 206724) | Soil microbial communities from Loxahatchee National Wildlife Refuge, Florida, United States - Lox_Sample_1.5 | ecosystem: Environmental > Terrestrial > Soil > Wetlands | place: USA...
TAAAGTGCAAGGCCGGAGCGCCGAGATCCTGGAAACGATAAAAGTAAAGAAATACTCGCCGGGCGTGTGGCACGTCGTCGTGGACGCCCGCATCGACTAATTCTTAATGAGACTTTTTCCCGCGATGCACACTGCGCCCAGCACAGCCAATGCCTCAAACCCGGGCGAAGGCTTCGGCGTGGGCGTGGCGCTCGGGGCTTCGGTGGGCGCGGCCGTAGGCGTGGGCGTGGCCTCCAGGCCATACAGCGGGTCGGCCCGTATCTTCGCGAGCGAAGTGGCGCCGCTCTCGACGACCCATATCGTGTTACCGTCCGCCTCGATGAACGTGGGATAGTACTTGCTGCCGCTCAGGCTCACGGGCACGAAAACGTCCTTCGCCGTGTAATATTTAATGACACGGCCGTTGGCCGTATCCGTGAGCCAGACGTTATCGTCCGCGTCCACGGCCAGGCGCTTTCCGTACACCTGCTTCCCATCCAGCCGGGGCAGGTCGATCTCCTTAAAGCTATTCAGGCTCGTGTCGAACATGCCAAGCTTGTTAGTCGCGCTCTCCAGGAACCAGAGGCGGCCCTGGGAGTCGATGCCCAGGCACGTGGGCTTCGAGTCGGCCGCCGGTATGGGGAATATGTGGACCCGGTCGTCCATGCGGGAGTACCCTCCCACCTTGCCCGACGAGTATTCCACGAACCATATATTTCCCGTGCGGTCCATGGCCAGGTCCGCCAGCGAGGCGTCATAGCGGTCCACGTAGAAGTCCTTCAGCTCGTTGGTGTCCATGTCGATGCGGCCCAGCTCCATGTTGCAGGCCACCCACAGGTAGTTGTCCTGCGCGATGACGTCCATAGGGTTGAGCTTCAGCGGAAAGGTAAAGTTATAGAATTTATTTTTACTGACGTCGTAGCCGATGATCTGTTGCCCGCTCTCGTCTGCCATCCATATATACGCGCTGCCCTCGGCGCTCATGCCGGCGAACATGGTGTCCCCGCCCGTGGGTATCACGTAGCGGCTGAAGTTGCCGGTCATTGAGTCTAGCTTGAAGAGGTACGCGGGCGAGCTCTCGGCGAGCCACACATTGCCATGGCTGTCCACGCACATGGCATCGATGGTCGTGCCGTTCGGGTACTTGAACTCCTCGATCGAGGGGGCGCTCTGGGCTGCCACTACGGGCATGAGCATAATCAGGAATAGCGATAGTAGTGTCAGCGTGGCCAGTTTCTCTCTAAGCATTCAGTAGAAAATCGGGCTAATGGTACATAAACCTTATTTAAATGTCCTTCCAACCTATTCAGACCGCAAAGAGATACAAGCCCGTGAACGGTCTTCGCAGACTTAAGCAGTAACATTAAAACTTATTCAAAACGAAAAAAGGAAAAGTGACTTTTATTTACCCGAAGAACGTCTTCGCGGCGTCGTAGTACTGCTGGGGCACGGTCTTGAGGGCCTTGACGGCCTCCTCGATGGGCACTGCATCGATCCTCTCGCCCCGGAGGCTCGACATCATGGCGAACTGGCCGTCCTTGATCATCTCGGCGGCCTTATAGCCCAGGCGAGTTGCCAGGATGCGGTCGTAAGCCAGCGGCGAGCCGCCCCTCTGGGTGTGGCCCAGCACGACGTGCCTCGTCTCGATGCCCGTGCACTTCTCGATCTCCTTGGCCAGCGTCTCCGCCACGCCCCCAAGCCTCACGTGGCCGAAGGCATCGGTCGACTGCGAAGCGGCCTTCACGTCGAGGTCGCTGAACTCGGAGCCCTCGGCGACGGCGATGATGCCGTATTTGTCGCCCCTCGCGTAGCGCTCTTTGAGCATTTTACAGCAGTCGCCGACGCTGCCCTTAATTTCGGGGGTGAAGATCCAGTGGGCGCTGGCCGACGTGCCCGCGTCCACGGTCATCCAGCCGGCGTGCCGGCCCATGATCTCGCAGACCAGGACGCGGTCATGGCTTTTCGCGGTCGTGTGAAGCCGGTCCATGGAGTCCGAGGCGATCTGGACGGCGGTCTGGTAGCCGAACGTGTAATCGGTGGCGCCCAGGTCGTTGTCGATGGTCTTGGGGACGCCCACGCACTTCAGGCCCGCCTTCGTGAGCTTGTTGGCCACGCCCAGCGTGTCCTCGCCGCCAACAGCCACTAAACAGTCGATGTTTAATTTACGGGCGTTCTCCAGGACCTTCGCCTCGCCGCCGTCGACCTTGTACGGGTTCGTCCTTGAGGTCTTCAGGATGGTGCCGCCCAGCGGCAGGATGTCCTTCACGTCCGCCTTTGTAAGTGTAATTGCGTCCGCGTTGAGCATGCCCTTCCAGCCGTACCGGACGCCCATGACCTGCCAGCCGTACTCGCTCGCCTTGAACACGACGGCGCGGATCACCGCGTTCAGGCCCGGGCAGTCGCCGCCGCCCGTTAAAATGCCAATTTTCTTAATGTCCGACATGCCTACGCCCTCCCCGAGCTTCCGAATAATTGCATCTTGCCCTTCGCCACGGCCTTCATGGCGTCCTCCGCGGGGCCGAATATCTTGCGCGGATCGAACTCCTCCGGCTTCTCGGCGAGCACCTGGCGTATGGCCGCGGTCATGGCCAGCCGGATGTCCGTGTCGATGTTGATCTTGGCCACGCCCAGGCTGATGGCCGTCTTGATGGCATCGTTGGGGACCCCGGCCGCGCCCGGCAGCTTTGCACCGTACTTCGCGGCCTTGTCCAGCACGTACTTCGGGACGCCCGAGGCGCCATGCAAAACGATCGGCATGTTCACGAGCTTCTCGATATTCTCCAGCCTCGGGAAGTCCAGGTTCGCCTCGCCCTTGAACTTGTAGGCGCCGTGTGACGTGCCTATGGCCACGGCCAGGGCGTCCACGCCCGTCCTGTCCACGAAGAGCTTCGCCTCCCCGGGGTTCGTGAAGATCGCGTCCTTCTCCTCCACGGAGACATGCCCCTCCACGCCCGCTAATTTACCCAGCTCGGCCTCCACCGACACGCCCGCCGCGTGGGCGATGCGCACGATGTCGGCGGTCTGCTTCACGTTCTCCTCGAACGGCAGCTTCGAGCCGTCGAACATGACGGACGACCACCCGTAGCGGATGCACTGGATGCAGTCGTCGAAGCTAGTGCCGTGGTCCAGGTGCAGCACGGTGGGAACGCCCGAATTATCGGCCGTCACCCGCGCGATCTCGTAAATGTACTCGATGCCGGCGTACTTAATGGCGCTCGGAGATACGGCTAAAATCACGGGCGATCTTTCCTCTTTCGCGGCCCCGCCAATGGCTTTCGCGATCTCCATGTCGTTGATGTTGAACGCCCCGACGGCGTACTTACCGGCCCTGGCCCTGTCCAGGACCTCCTTGAGAGTGGCAAATATCATACGGTTATTCTCCATTGCTATGCATATTAGTCTATGAAATGCCGGATATTTATCGTTTTTTAGACAGGGCCCTGCTTTTCCCGTCTCGACGGCATTAATCTCATTATACCGGCCGGGTAAAAAAACGCGTCCTATATGCGCGGCGGAAAAAACCAAACCGGCTGATTGGTGGCCGGATTTTGCCTCGTGCCGCGCATCGCAAAATATATAACCAAAATGCGGATATGTAGCACAGGTATCGAGAATCATGAAGGCAGTATTAGGGTTGGAAGACGGCACCTGCGTGCCCGGGGAAGGGTTCGGCCGCGAAGGCACGACCCTCGGCGAACTGGTTTTTGCGACTCCGTACACCGGCTACGAGGAAGCGCTCACCGACCCTTCGTATAAGGGCCAGATTCTTCTTTTCACTTATCCTTTAATCGGTAACTATGGCGTCAACGACGCCAACTTCCAGTCGGACGGCATCAAGGCCGAGGCTCTGGTTGTCCGTGAGAAATGCGCCCATCCGTCTCACCCGCGCTTTAAGAGGTCCCTGGACGCCTTCCTTACTGACGAGAAAATATCGGGCATCGCCGAAGTGGACACGCGCATGCTCACCATAAAGACCCGGACCTACGGCACCATGCGTTCCGCGCTCATCGTCGGCAGCGACGACGGCGAGAGGGCCGTCGAGCTGGCGAAGAACTCCAGGCCGGACCCGCTGCTCGTCGAGAAGGTCACCTGCCGGCAGCCCTACGAGATCAAGGGCAGCGGCCCGAGGGTCGTCGTCATGGACTTCGGCGCCAAGAGGAACATCATCAACAGCCTGGCGCGCAGGAACGCGTACGTGATCGTTGTGCCGGCGAATACGTCTTACGAAGCCATCAAGGATTATAAGCCGGACGTAATATTACTGTCTAACGGCCCCGGCGACCCGCAGGACGCGAAGAACGGCATCTCAGTGGCCAGGCAAGCAGCGGGGCAGCTTCCCGTGTTCGGCATCTGTCTCGGGCACCAGATCATCGGGCTGGCCATGGGCGCCAGCACCTATAAGCTCAAATTCGGCCACCGTGGCGCCAACCAGCCGGTAATCGACCTCATCGACAAAAAGGTCTATATCACCAGCCAGAACCACGGCTATGCCGTCGACCCGAAGAGCGTCGAGGGGACCGGTTTGCAAATGACGCAGGTCAACGCCAACGACGGCACGGTCGAGGGGATGAAGAATGATAAGATGCGCATCATGAGCGTCCAGTACCACCCGGAGGCGAGCCCCGGGCCCCGGGATACGAACTGGTTCTTCGATACGTTACTGAAAAAGGCAGGTGAGTGGTAATGCCCAGGCGACAGGACGTCAAAAAAGTGCTGCTCATCGGCAGCGGCCCTATTTTAATCGGCCAGGCGGCCGAGTTCGACTTTTCGGGCAGCCAGGCATGCCGCTCTCTGAGAGAGGAAGGCATCGAGGTCGTTTTAGTGAATTCTAACCCGGCGACTATCATGACGGACCCCGAGTCGGCGGACGCCGTCTACATCGAGCCCATAACGCCCGACGTGGTCGCCCAGATCATCGAGCGGGAGCGCCCGGACGGCATTTTAGCGGGCCTCGGCGGCCAGACCGGCCTGAACATCACGTCGGAGCTTGCCGAGATGGGCGTGCTCGAGAAATATAACGTTAAAATACTGGGCACCCCGCTGAAGGCCATCTATGATACCGAAGACCGGGACCGGTTCAAGCACGCCATGGAGGCCATCGGCGAGAAGGTGCCGAGGTCCTACGCCTGCCACACCGTGGACGAGGCCGTCGCCGTCATCGATAAGCTAGGATTACCCCTCATTATCAGGTCGGCTTTCACGCTGGGCGGCACGGGCAGCGGCGTGGCCCACACCGTCCAGGACGTCCGGCACATCGCAGAGCTAGGCCTCAACAAGTCCCGCATCCACCAGATCCTCGTCGAGGAGAGCGTTCTCGGCTGGAAGGAGTTCGAGTACGAGGTCATGCGGGACGCCAGCGATACCTGCATCACCATCTGTAACATGGAGAACATCGACCCGATGGGAATCCATACCGGCGAGTCCATCGTCGTCACGCCGTCGCAGACGCTGTCCGACGCTGACCACCAGACGCTCCGCTCGGCGGCCATCAAGATCATCCGCGCTCTCGGGATCGAGGGCGGCTGTAACATCCAGTTCGCCTGGAACGACGGCGACTACAGGATCGTGGAAGTCAATCCAAGAGTTTCACGGTCATCGGCGCTGGCAAGCAAGGCGACCGGCTACCCCATCGCACGCATCGCCGCCAAGATCGCCATCGGCCTCCGGCTGGACGAGATCCAGAATAAGGTCACCATGGAGACCCCCGCCTCGTTCGAGCCGACCATCGACTACGTCGTCGTAAAAATACCCAGGTGGCCCTTCGACAAGTTCAAGAACGCCGATAAGCACATCACCACGTCCATGAAGTCCACGGGCGAGGTCATGGCGATCGGAAGGACTTACGAAGAGGCGTACCAGAAGGCGTTGAATTCGCTGGACATCAGCGAGTTCTGGGGCTACGGGAACTGGTCCCGGGCCGAGATGTCCGACCTGCTTAAAAATCCAACGCACGAGCGCATGTTCGTCATCTATAAGGCGCTTCAGACTGGCGCTTTCACGATCGACCAGATCGCCAAGCTTACTAACATCGACCCCTGGTTCATCCGCAAGATAAAGAACATCGTGGATATGGCCGACACGATCAAGGGGAATATCGACCCGGAAATATTAAGAAAAGCGAAGCGCATGGGCTTCACTGACGAGTGGATCGCCCAGCTAAGGAACACCTCGCCCGAAGCCATCAGCGACATGCGCCACAAGTACGGCATCATCCCCACCTTTAAGATGGTCGACACCTGCGCCGCCGAGTTCGCCGCGAAGACGCCATACTATTATTCTTCATACGAGCAGGAGTGCGAGCTGACCCCTACCGATAAAAAGAAGGTGCTCATCATCGGCGCCGGGCCCATCCGCATCGGCCAGGGAATCGAGTTCGACTACTGCACCGTTCATGCCGTGAATGCGCTCCGGGAGTCGGGCATCGAGGCCCACATCATCAACAATAACCCGGAGACCGTCTCGACGGACTTCGACGTGTCCGACAAGCTGTTCTTCGAGCCCATCACGCTCGAGCACGTGATGAACATCATAGAAAAGGAGCGCCCCTACGGAGTCATGGTCCAGTTCGGCGGCCAGACCTCCGTCAACATGGCCATACCCCTCCAGATGGAGCTCAACCGGCGCAAGGACCTCAACACCATCATCATCGGCACCAGCCCGGATAACATGAACATCGCCGAGGACCGGGACCTGTGGGGCCGCATGATGAAGGAGATGGGCATCCTCCAGCCGGAGCACGGCATCGCCTACTCGACGGACGAGGCGAAGGTCGAAGCGGCCCGCATCGGCTACCCGATCCTCGTGAGGCCGTCATACGTTCTCGGCGGCAGGGCCATGGAGATCGTCTACGACGAGGCCGACCTGGAGAGGTACATGACCGAGGCGGTCAAAGTATCCCGCAAGCACCCGGTGCTCATCGACGACTTCCTCGAGGACGCCACGGAGATCGACGTGGACGCCGTCAGCGACGGTACTGACGTATTAATCGGCGCCATCATGGAGCACATCGAGGAGGCGGGCATCCACTCGGGTGACTCGGCCTGCGTCATTCCCCCGCAATCGCTCTCGAAAGAAGTGCAGGACCAGGTGCGCGACATCGTGAGGAAGATCGCGCTCTCGCTGTGCGTCATAGGCTGCGTCAATATTCAGATGGCCTATAAGGGCGGCAGAGTCTATGTCCTCGAGGCCAACCCGCGCTCGTCCAGGACGATCCCCTTCGTGAGCAAGGCGACTGGCCTGCCACTGGCGAAGATCGCCGCGAAAGCGATCATAGGCTATTCATTGAAAGAGATGGGCTACACCGAGGAGCCGAAGCCCAGATACGTTTCCGTGAAAGAAGTCGTGTTGCCCTTCGATAAGCTGCCTGGCGCCGATCCGCTGCTCGGCCCCGAGATGCGGTCCACGGGCGAGGTCATGGGCATCGACAGCGACTTCGGGGCGGCGTTCTTCAAGGCCGAGCAGTCCGCGTTCAACTCGCTCCCGCTCGAGGGGACGGTCTTCATCTCAGTAAGAGACGAGGATAAGAAGGAGATGGCCCGGCTGGCGCGGGTCCTCCACACGAACGGCTTAAAGATGATCGGCACCACCGGCACTAAGAAATACCTCGAGGCGCAGGGAATACCCGTGACGCTGATCAGCAAGGTGCACGAGGGCAGCCCCAACGTTATCGACCTGATGCGCCGGGGCAAGGTGGACCTCATCATTAACACGCCGACCTCCAAGATGGCCAGAAAGGACGGAAGCCGCATCCGGAGGGCCGCCATCGACTACGACGTCCCCTACCTGACCACCATCCAGGCGGTCCGGGCGTCCGCCGACGCCATCAACGCCATGGGTAAAAGAAAGATGACCATTCTGTCCCTCAACGAGTACCTCGGGCGCGCCGCGGCCCCGGCCCAGGTCGTCGACGCCTTCAAGACCAGGGAGCCGGCCGCGTAATAAACGTCTCACAGCATCTTTTCCCGCTTTTTTACCCGATAAATCAGAAAGGATATGTACAAGCTGCGATAATATAACCCCGGATTCGCTACTATCCAGGATTTTGTTAGACATGGACACGAAGACTATAGAGATGATGAGAATACCGTTCGCTACCGTGCTCTTCGTGGGCTCGGTCTACGCACTGTACATGTATGTCCTCAACCTGGATCAGCCTAACATCCTTGGCAATATTATGGGCATTATCTGCATCGGGGTGCTCGTCTACTCCATCGTGCTCTTCACGAACCTCGACGTGCCCATTTACAGGCTTAAATAAGCTCGCTAAATTTTAATAATTTCCTCTAAGAGTTTTTCAGCCACGAAGCGACTCTAAGCTGGCTCTAAGTTCTCTAACACTTATTAAAAATCATTGGTGCCGCCTGGTGTAATCCAGGTGCGGTTGAGACAACAATTGCTCTCAAGCGGTACTAAAGTTACACCAGGCCTAGCGGAATTTTTATTTAATCACCAGGCGGCACGGAGTTTACACCAGGCGGCACCAACTTATTTTAAAATATTTAATAATGTCTTCGTGTCACTTCAGGCCAGCTTCGAGTAGCTTCGTGGCTGAAAACGTCTTCGAGAATTCTTATAAAGCTTAGAGCGGCTTGAAAAGGGTTAAAACAGATGGGGCATTGGCTTTTCCATCGTGGGTGGGTCAGTCAGTCGACGTTTTTCGTTAAGCCCGTTTTTGTGGTGAGGTATAATTATGGCGGGCTTGGATCTTCGTGGTGTTTGAGGTGTTGCTTGCTTATTTGGGAGGAGGGAGCAGTAAACGGGTGATACTTAAAGCGATCTACTGCCGCAAGCGCTTCATGCCGTAAGAGTTTGATCTTTCCGCCCACAATTTTGGAGCCAATACCAACGTGACCAGGTGCGGGCCATAAAGGCTCGCCCTTAGCACGCTTTTTGAGTTTGCGGTTTTTTTGAGGATTTATGTCTTGTTTCCCTTTGGGGTTGATTGGATGGAGTTCGTCAAAGGGGGATGCGTCCCATGGGTCACATGGGTGAGACACTAAGAGCACTTTTTGGTATATATATGTTTCTATAGAGGCAAAATTTTTACCGGATTTTATAACATTAATATGTAAAAAATTAATATTCATGAACTTCCTGCAGGAGCGGTAACGCTCATTTAATCGCAAGTATTTTATACCCGGGTCAAAACTCTTTTTGTTGCATGTTAAAAAGCCGGCGCCGTCCGGGGCAGGCATAAAAAACTTTATCATTCCTTAAGGACGTTTTAGAACCCATATGAAGAAAGTCGTTCTTGCCTATTCCGGGGGCCTGGACACCTCGGTCTGCATTCCCATTTTAAAGGAGAACTATGGCTTCGATAAGGTGATCACGGTCACGGTGGACGTGGGCCAGCCGCCGGAGGAGATCGGGACAGCCTCGAAGAAGGCGAAGCTCATCGCCGATAAGCACTACACGATAGACGCGAAGGACGAGTTCGTCCGGGACTACATCTTCCCCGCTATCAAGGCGAATGCCATGTACGAGGGCTACGTCATCGGCACGTCCCTGGCGAGGCCTTTGATCGCGAAGAAGTGCGTCGACGTCGCTAAAAAAGAGAAGGCCGACGCCCTTGCCCACGGGTGCACCGGCAGGGGCAACGACCAGCTCAGGTTCGAGGCCGTGTTCAGGACGACCGACCTGCCAGTCATCGCCCCCATGCGGGACATGAACCTGTCCAGGAGCTGGGAGATCGAGTACGCGAAAGAACACAGGATACCCGTCCCCGTCACGAAGGCGAAGCCCTGGAGCGTGGACGAGAACATATGGTCCCGGAGCATCGAGGGAGGCAGACTCGAGGATCCGTCCTTCATACCGCCCGAGGAGATCTACCAGTGGACCCAGGACCCGCTGAAGGCCCCTAACAAGCCGGAGATCGTCTCCATCGGGTTCGGGGCGGGCGTGCCCGTCTCGCTTAACGGCAAGAAGATGGGCGGAGTTGGACTAATTATGGCGCTCCAGAAGATCGCGGGCAAGCATGGCGTTGGGCGCACCGACACGATGGAGGACCGCGTGCTGGGCCTCAAGGCGAGGGAGAACTACGAGCACCCGGCGGCGACCGTTCTTTTAACGGCGCACAGGGACCTCGAGAAGCTCTGCCTGTCCAGGGCCGAGCTCAAGCACAAGGCGAGCATCGACGAGGCGTGGGCGGAACTGGGCTACATGGGCCTCGTGGACGAGCCGCTGTACGCCGACCTGAACGCCTTCATCGATAAGACGCAGGAAAGGATCAACGGCACCGTGAAAGTCCGGCTGTTCAAGGGAAGCTGCATGCCCGTGGGCCGGGAATCCCCGACGGCGCTGTACAGCGAGGAGCTGGTCTCCTTCGACGGCAAGACGATGGACCAGAAGGATGCCGAGGGTTTCGCGAAGTTCCACGGATTCCAGGCGAGGCTTTACAAAAAATTAATTAACCAGTAGCTAATATACGGTGGTCAGCTTCATTTAAAAGGAGATAATTTTATGGCAGAAAGAATTGAGCATTGCATCTCATGCGGCGTTCGCCTCGAGGGCGCGGGCGCCGTCCGGTTCAAGTGCCCGAGCTGTGGCGCCGAGCTGGGCCGCTGCGGCAAGTGCAGGAAGCAGTCGAACGCGTACATTTGCCCGTCCTGCGGGTTCAAGGGGCCGTGACCATGGGAAAGGTTATGGCGGTCATCAGGGTCATGCCGGACAGCGTGGACCGGGACGTGAACAAGCTCATGGACGCGCTCAAGAAGGCTCTCCCTAAGAGCGCCGAGTTCAAGGGTATGCAGGTAAAGGAGATCGCGTTCGGCCTGAAGGCTATTTTAGTGGCTTTCGTGGTCAGCGACGCCGAGGGCGGCACGGAGCCCGTAGAAGCGGCGTTTTCTAAGGTCCCCGGCGTGGAGAGCGTCTCCGTCGAGAACGTGGACCTTGTATAAGCCATTTCTTTTTTATCCTTTTCTTTTCAACGCGAATAGTTTATATACTTCAAATGACATTTCAGATTTGCATTACGGGCTCTTAACTCAGGGGTAGAGTGCTACGTTCGCAACGTAGATGCCGCGGGTTCAATTCCCGCAGGGTCCACTTCCCTCATTTTATTCTTTTTGCTCTGTTTAATTTGCCGTTTGAGCTCAGAGTGCACGAGGGCATACATTAAAATCAAGATAGCTCTAAATCCATATCCAAAAACCGGAGTAGAGCCCCGTTTTTATATAATTTTCTATTACTGTAGCTGCTTATTCAGCGTGAGCGTCGAAAGCACTATCATCGCCACGGCGAAGCCGAGCAGGACCAGGATGTCGACCCAGATGTCCCCCAGGCCTACGCCCTGCACCATGATGCCCTGCAGCGCGTCGTTCGCGTACGTCAGGGGCATGATATACGATAGTGCCTGTAGATAATTGGGAAATGTCGATACGGGCCAGAACATGCCGTCGAGGAAGATCTGCGGTAGCAGCACCAGGGGGATGAACTGGATAGCCTGGAGCTCATTCTTCGCGAAGGACGAGCAGAAGATGCCAAGGTTGACCGCCACCAGCGTCAGCAGAAATTGCACGACGACTACCGCCAATACGCCGCCAGCCATCTTCACGTTTAGCACGAATATTGCGAACAGGAGGATGATGGACGACTGGATGGCCGCGAACACTAAGAACCCCAGCATGTAGCCTATGATGATCTCGGCCCGGGTGATAGGCGAGACCATGAGCCGCTCCAGCGTACCGAATGACCGCTCCCTCAGGAAGGTAACGCTGGTGAACATGAACACGAATATGAAGGCGATCAAGCCCAGGATGTACGGCGCGAAAAAGTCGATGCTCTTGTAGCCTTCCCCGTAGAGAACTTCGGCCTCCACCGAGGGCATCGCCAGGGCAGGGCTGGCGGCCGGCTGCACGGGAGCCCGGGAGCCCAGCACTTTTGCCGAAACGTTCGCGAACTTTTGGGCGATAATGCCCCCTGCCGAGGGATTATTCCCGTGTGTCACGATCTTCACGTACGACGGCTTCGAGTCGAGGACGTTGCGCGTAAAGTTCGGCGGGAAATAGATCACCCCGTCCACCGACTTGTTATTCAGCGAGGCGTTGATATCCTTTTCCTCGAGGTAGACCACGGTGACGTTATCGGAGGCGTTGAGCCCGTCCGCGATAAGCTGCGACAGGTGCTCGGTGCCCGTCCGGTGGTCCAGCACGACGCCGATAGTGATGCTGCCGGCGCTCGTCGAGAAGAAGTAGGCCAGCAGGAGCATGACGAGTGACGGAGCGGCGATGATGAGGGCCATCGTCCTTTTATCCCGAAGACACTGCGTGGCGATACGCTTGCCCAGAGACAGGATCCGGCTAGCGTCCATCGCCGCCCCCCGCGTAGTACATGTACGCCTCTTCGAGCCCGGCCTTTCCGGCCTTATCTTTCAGGTACTGCGGGGAGCCCTCGATCAGCTTTCGGCCTTCCCGCAGGAATGCAAGGCGTCCGCACCGCTCCGCCTCGTCCATGATGTGCGTGGATATGATGAGCGTGACGCCCTGTTTATTTAATTCCCGGAAGTAGTCCCAGAACTCGCTCCGGAGCCCGGGGTCGACGCCCACCGTCGGCTCGTCCATGAACATGAGCTTCGGGCGGTGCGTGAGCACGCAGGCGATGGAGGCCCGCTTCTTCATGCCGCCCGACAGCGTGCCGACGATGCTGTCCTGCCTATCCGTGAGGCGGGCAACCTCGAGCACCTCGTCGATACGCTTCTCCCTGATGTGCCCCTTCAGCCCGTAGATTGAGGCAAAAAAGCGGGCGTTCTCACGGACCGTGAGATCGTTATAGAGCGCATCCATCTGGGTCATGTAGCCGATCAGCGCGTTATTCCGGTGATCGGGCACCTTCCGGCCAAGCACCTTAACGGTGCCGGAGTTGGGGATCAGCAGGCCGCAGAGGATACGTATGAGAGTGGTCTTCCCCGAGCCGTTCGGGCCCAGTAATCCATAATTCTCCCCGTACTCGATGCTCAGGTCGATGCAGTCGAGCACCTTGAGGCTGCCGAAGCTCATGGTCAGCCCCGAGCACTCGATGATATTTTCCCCGGAAGCCATGCGCGTTCTTCCTTTAATGGCTCTTCTTCCCGAAACGCCGGACCAGCGTGGCTGACAGTCCGACCACCGCGACGAGGCATACAGCGCCCAGCACTCCGTATGGCCACCACATGTCCCACCAGGTCTTCCTTGCCGCGTGGGCTGTGACGGAAATGGCCGCTATCTGGTGCCAGTTATCGCCGTTGCGGTAGACCATGGTGAACTGCGGCGTCGAGTTATACGAGTCGCCCCGGCTGTCGACCTTGATGTCGGCCGTGTACATGTCGCCTGCCTTGAGCGTGCCGATGTAGAACTCCTGGGGCTCGAAGACGAACTCGCCGCCGGAAGCGAGGACTTTAACCGAATCTATGGGCGTGCTCCGCGGGTTGGTCACGTCAAGGCTGACGACATTATTATCCGTCCCGTTGTATGTCTCTGCATACTTGCTCACGATGAGCTGGGGCTCGTCGCTGTCGACCTGCACCCGGACCGGGTAGTTCAGGTATATCCCGGTGTCGTCCGTCCGGACCTTGAGAGTCAGCGTATACGTGCCGTCAGCCGCTGAGCTGTCAGCCTTTATGGTGAACGTGAAGGTCCCTTTGTCGCCCATGCCCATGCGGCCAACGTCGTTGAAATCCTTCGAGACGATATACATGGGAGGATCAGCGAGCAGAGTAACCTCATTCAGCAGGTATCCGCCGTCGGGCGTGTTGCTGCTCGTCGTGCTGGACACGGACGTGTGCGCCGGAGTCGTGAGGCCGTTCGACGAGCCGGCGCCGTAATTGTACGTGTCGCTGCTGGTCGTCGTGGACCCTGTGAGCGTTTTCTGGCCGTTGGCGAGCGTGACCGTGACGGTGCCCGTATCCCCGGGCATCAGCGCCGAGGGCGATATCTGGACGTCGCTGACCGATATGGAGGGCTTCCCCGAATCGGCGCTCGCCATCGCCGTGGCGAGCAGCAAAAAGAGCGCGATCGTTATCGTTAATTTCGCCGAGAGCTTCGTGGATTTCATAGACCTTTCCCCCGAGGTTTTTACGCCGGTAGTTTTAGCAATTACTACATTTGAGCTCAAACTATAAATAGTCTATGAAGAGGTAGTACTGCCTTGAACTACCGAAAAGAAACGGTTGTTCTAAAATAGAAAATTGGTTCTCGAGTTTTTTTTATTTATGCGACGTCCATGTAAATACTAGCCTATGGTAGTAAGGCAAGTAACTACTTTTTTACCGGGTAGATGGCAGGCGTATGCTCCCATATGGCCCCGAATACTATTGTCCCGAGGGAAATGACAAAAGAGTTGCTCGTCGCCAGGCCGGACATCGTCCCAGGTAAAGGCGGCACATACATGAACTCGCGCCCGTCGGCCATGATAAAAAGGAACCGCGTAGCCTGGTCGCCCTTTAAGGGGACCTGGGAAAAGTACTTCAGGATGGGCGTAAAATCGGCCAGGTCTATCTCCATCGCGTTGTGGACGACGGCGGACTTCAGCCCGTAGCGCTCCGGTATCATGGCGTCGTCGGAAAAGACCAGCAGCTCCACGGCCACGCTCTTCCCGCGGAGCAATTCCAGATATCGGAGGCGGTCCTGCGGCATCAGGATCTTCAGGGACTTTTTCGCCTTTACCAGTAGCTCCTCGATGCCATAATCGATGTTCCTGTCCCCGTAGACCGTCCAGATCGCGTCGGTCGTTTCCTGCTTTACCCGGCTCTTCTCCAGCTCTTCCAGTTCCAATAAAGCGTTCTCTTCTGCTTTCCGGTGGACGTCCATCATGTGCTTCAGGGCAATCTGCGGCGGCGTCGCCCGGTAAATGGCGGGCTTCGCGTTCACCACCTGCACCAGGCCCTTGTCCATCAGGGTCTTCAGGCTCTGGTATACGCTGGGCTTGGGAGCGTTCAGGAATTCGTAGATCGGCTTGACCTCGCTCCTTTCGAAGAGGACGAGCGCCGAATAGACCTTGGCCTCGTACTCGGTAAGCCCGAGCGTCTTCAGCGATTCGATGAGGTCACCGGGTATCGTGTTCATAGTAGTTTATAATGATACTACTCTGAGTACTCTTAAACCTTTCCCAGTTTCGCAGCACGTGAGATAAGCTATATTTAAGCTATTTCCGATTGTCATTATCGGTGATAGGATGAAGAAGAGCGAGCTATTCGAGGCGACCCTTGCAATACTGGTCATCATTCTAGCCTTCATGCTCTGCCTGGCCATACTGGGAGGGACCGGCGTCTCGGACCAGTGGGCCATTTCGGGCCCCGTGGCCCATACCGGCTTCTGGGTCTACGATAACATGTACACGCCGGGCAACGGCGTGCTGTATACGGTGGACGGAAGCTCCATCTATGCTATTGGCCAGGACGGTAAGGTCATCTGGACCCTGCCTATCCCTGATAAGTACAATATCAACACGAATTGTGAGAAATGGACCGGCATGGCCGCTGCTGCCGACAGCGGGGACTTCTACATCGTAGTCGGCCCCGGCAATCAGCCCGAGAAAGGCGAGCTTCTCGCCATCGGCCCCGACGGTAGCGCCCGGTGGATAGCGCCGCTCACGTTCGGCCTGGGCCAATACACGTTCTCCCCGCCCGGGCTGCTGGTCAAGGACGACAGGATATACATTCACCACTACCGGAACCAGATCATCCTGGACTCGAACGGCACTGTGCTATTAAACATCTACGGTGTGACGGAGCCGGCCACGATAGACGATGCCGGTAACATGTACATTTATTCGAAGGATAACGGCACCATCGAGTCCTACGACCGGAACGGGTCCATGCGCTGGAGCCACAGCTCCGGCGAGTATAACGTCAGCTTCCTGTCCGGCATAAACGTCGAGCAGCCGTATTACAATAATGGTACGCTCTACGTGTGGCTAAGCAGCGGCATAATGGGGAACGGTGTAATGGCGCTGGACTCCAATGGCAACAAGCTCTGGGTGAAAGAGTACCCGGACGAGTACACCTGGCCGGACTTCGATACGACATTCGATAGCCACGGGAACCTGTATTTACGCCACGATAACTTAGGGAGCGACCAGCAGGGCGACTTTAACGGCTCCTACATGACCATGATCCGGCCGGACGGCACCGAAGTGACCGGCGTCAAGCACTACGAATCTTACATTAGCGACATCAAGGGCTTATCGAACGGCATATACTACCAGATGTTGCGGGTCACGCCTCCCGGCGTGAACGACACGCTGAATGCCGACTACTACAAGGACCCGGGCACCGTCGAGTTCATCCTGACCCAGGCCGGCGGCAGCTGGAAGAACTATCGTAACCTCAGCCAGCTGGATACGTACGCCGTCAGGGCAACGGATATTACCACGGACGGGTCGCTCTGGGATACGACACTCCCCCTGTTCCCGCATCGGGTCGCCCTCAACGCCTCTAACATCGGCCTGGTCATGCCGCCGTACCTTGACCTGAGCTACGCGGCCAACGAGAATAAGGTCAAGCCCGAAGGCTGGTACAAGAATAATAACGTGCCGAATGGCACGAAGGCCATCGGAAGCTGGACGGATATCGAGCTCATGCCAGGGAATAACATCACCTACGTGAGCATGTGGACCATCAACTACGAGGTGCCCACTTTCTACGGCCAGGCGAAGGCAGCCTACTCGGGCGGCATCTATGCGCTGGATAAGGACGGCAACCTGCTCTGGGCTAAGCCCACCGGCTCAAGGGTCACGGACATGAAGGAGGTAAATGGCACAATCTATTACGGCACCGACGACGGCAGGCTCTCTGCCACGAAAATCAACCTGGCGGCCGGCCTGGTCCTTACGGCGGCCATTTATTTATTCATCCGCTTCTTCATGGCCGGCGCCGTCACCCGCGCCCGGGGCAGGATCAACGGCAACGAGAACCGCAACGTCGTCTTAAAATATATAGCCGATAATCCCGGTTCCGGCCTCTACGATATCTCGAAGGGGCTGCGCATGAACATCGGCACGGTCCGCTATCATCTGCTTATCCTGGGCATCAACCATCGCATTATATCTTTTAAAGCGGACGGCAAGCACGTACGCTACTTCACCAACGGGGGCTCATATAAGCCCGAGGAGAGGTATTTAATATCCCTGATGAAGCGCGAGTCCATGAGGCGGGCGCTCTGTGCCCTGGCAGAAAACCCCGGCATGTCGAACAGGGAATTATCTAAAAAGCTAAACCTCGGCGACAGCGCCACGAACCGATACATGAGAGAGCTCATGGACCGGGGCATCGTGACCAATGACCCGGCGGCCGAAGGGCGGACTTCTTACTTCATCAAGGACGAATACAGGTATAAGATTTCCGCGTTCATTGGCAAAATGGGCGATTGCTAAGTCACACATTATTTTTTAATTTACATATCTTTGAGTCACTTCAGGACCGCTTTTAGTCGCTTCGTGGCTGAAAAATACTTAGAGCCGGCGTATAATGTTTGGAGGAAATTTAGCAGGGCGGCGCCGATACGCTCAAAGAGACGATCGTGAAGTAACGCTTTTTGGATTATGGATAACCATAAGCTTTATTTATATGAATGCAGCTATTGAAGTTGCATCAGCCGGGATGGGGTAGTTGGCAATCCTCTGGGACTGTGGATCCTTGGAGCCGGGTTCGAATCCCGGTCCCGGCCCTGTCTTTTAGCAATAGTTTTTACCCGACGTTCAAAGGTAGCAGATGACACTCGAAGAAGAAATACGGGCCATCCAGGAAGAGATGGATAAGACCCAGAAGAACAAGGCCACCGAGCACCACCTGGGCCGGCTCAAGGCCAAGATGGCAAGGCTCAAGGACGACCTTATCAAAAAGGCCATATCCTCCAAAGGGGGCACCGAAGGCTACAGCGTCAAGAAGAGCGGCGACGCGACGGTGACTCTGGTCGGCTTTCCCTCTGTGGGCAAGTCCACGCTCATTAACAAATTAACCGACGCCCACTCCGAGGTCGGCTCCTATGACTTTACAACGCTCGACGTCATCCCGGGCATCATGGAGTATAAGCAGGCGAAAATTCAGATACTCGACCTGCCCGGCCTCGTCAAGGGTGCCTCGGCCGGCCGTGGCCGGGGCCGGGAGGTCATATCGGTCATCCGCGGCTGCGACCTCATTTTAATGATCATCGACGTCTTCAACTACCAGCAGCTAAAAGTCTTAGAGGATGAGCTCTACGACGCGGGCATACGCATAAACCAGCGCCCTCCCGATATCACCATCACTAAGCTCATCAAGGGCGGCGTCACGATCACCTCGACCGTGGAGCTGAGCATCGACCACGAGACCATCAAGACCATCCTGGGCGAGTATAAGATGCATAACGCCCTCGTGAACATCCGCGAGGATATCACGGCGGACCAGCTTATAGACGTCGTCAGGGGCAATCGGGTCTACATTCCGGCCATCACCATCATAAACAAGATCGACCTGGTGGATAAGGAGCACATGAAATCCTTCCCCGGGGAGGCTCTCAAGATATCGGCGGACATGGAGTCCGGCCTGGATGCGCTGCGCGATGAGATCTACGACCGCCTGGGCTTCATCAACATCTACCTGAAGCCGCAGGGCGAGGCGGCGGACATGGACGTGCCCCTCATCATGCGGGAAGGCAGTACGGTCGGCGACGTGTGCGACCGGCTCCACAAGGACTTCAGGCGCAAGTTCCGCTACGCCCGGGTCTGGGGCGACTCGGCCAAGCACGCGGGCCAGCGCGTGGGCCTCGACCACGGCCTCGAGGACGGCGACGTGCTCACCGTCATCATCCAGAAGTAGCTCCGATTTCCGCTTTTAATCCACAAAATTAAACTATATTAATAGGCCTAATAATGTTTCTTCTGGTTTTTATTGTGGAGCAAGTCAGCCTATCTAGCGCTTGAAGGGGGCTTTAAAGTTGTTTCCCGACAGAAAGTTATGTCAGTAAATAAGGCGTCCGGTGGGTCTCCGAGCACGCACTGTTCCCGAGAGATCATCGCCTCAAAAGCTATAATCGCTATAAAGAAATGGACAACCATTTATTGAGCCTTAATAATTGCTGTGTTGAAATTCTCCCGTATTTTAAGTTTTTAAGGGCACGGAGGGCACTATTTTTCACCACAAAGGCACGAAGAGCACGGAGGCTCACAAAGTTTTCTTTTTAAATTAAGTTACAAAGTACACAAAGCCGGTTCATTGGCGATCAGGATACGAAGGATACGGGGGCACAGTGGAATGAACATGCGAGCACTTTTTATCATTGTGCCTTCGTATCCTTTGTATCTTAAAAGTTCAAAAAGCGGCTCTGTGCCCTTTGTCTCTTAATTATAAAAAAGACTTTGTGAGCCTCCGTGCCATCGTGTCTTTGTGGTGAAAAATAGTGCCTTCGAACACTCTGAGACTTAAAAGGGCATATTCAACACAGCATTAATAATTAAAAACATCTGCATAATTTTTTATAGTTTTTTGTAGATAAATGGTAAATACCTAGAAATTATTGTCTATTTACAAATTGTATACCAAATAATTTCTGTTACAAGGAAAGCCCTTTTATACTTAAAAAATAAAGTCAATAGATATCGGTTGAGCGCCCCGGGTGAGGATTATGGCATCGAAGGCATTGATGGACGACAGTGGCCAGATAAACTTGGACTTCCTCTTTGGGGTCGCCGTTTTTCTCCTGACGTTCATATATGCGGTGACCTTTATACCCGGCCTGTTCACACCATACCAGCCAGGCGCGATCGATCTCAGTTCGGTCGCATATCGCACGAGCGCCATACTCGTTGAGGATCCTGGATGGTATAGCCAGGGCAGTGTCAACGGCACGGACTGGGAGGATAACATCGGCCTTTTATCCAGGATCGGGTTGGCGGACGATAAGGAGCATCCGAACGTACTATCGCAATCTAAGATCGACTGTCTCAACGAAATTCTCGCTAATAGCTCTAATTATACCATTGTCCGTGACCATATGGGGCTTCATGGATCAATAGAATACGACGTCAGCGTTTCGATAAAAATGAATGGCACCGGCACAGAACTGGTGAATACGTCGTCCTGGCCTATGCGGAGCACGACCAACGTCGAGTCCATCGAGAGGAGTGTCCTGGTGGATAAGGGTAAAGAGATGTGCCTGGATATGGGTAATGACCAGGTCAACAGGGGCTCGTTATTTAACGTCAATCTGACGAACATAACCTACTCATCGATTACCGGTAACCTGACGATCAGGATATTTAACACGTCGGGCACCATCAATAACGTATTATGGTCGTCCAATGGCGCGAATTATATTTCCACATGGATATATGGGACCGATTACTTTTACTATGTGAATGGTGTGTACTACCCATCATCGACATTTTCCATCAATAGCAATGACATAGTGGAGCTGGTGATCGCTCCCAGCGCCTTCTACTCGGATGTTAATGGCCTGGTCCTGAATAAATACATTGAGATCTCAGGGACGGGCTCGATGTTCCAGGATAGCAGCACCGGCGTATCCTTCAACTATTTCCACGATAAGAAGTACCCATTGAAAAGTATATGTTACCCGGCAACCATGAGACTGGAGGTGTGGTCCGATGCGCTTGCAGGATGATAGTCGAGGCCAAATTTATACTATTGAGGGCATCGTGGCATCCTTTATACTTCTGAGTGTCCTCTTGTTTATATTACAATCGAACTCCATCATCGTTCCCCAGACTGAGCGCGCCATAGACATGAAATTATACGAGAAAGCGAGCGATACGCTGGTGGTCCTGGACAGGAACGATAACGATAGCTGGAGCACGATACAACCTCTTAAAACGTATGTGGCCGGATGGAATGGGGCGCCGGGGGAGGCCATGATGACCTGTCTCGACAATAATATTTCGGAAAAAAAAATGCTCCCTGACCAGGTCGAGTATAACCTCATATTCGTTTATAACAATTCAACTGCCTTGAACAGTAGTACGGTTATCTACCACGGCATACCAACGGATAATTCGGTGGTCGCGACGCGGCTCGTGACTCTGAACGATAATGATATTTCCACCGGATCGAGCTTCTGGAAAACCATCAACGCTACCCGACATCAGCCCGAGACCATCGAGGTCAAGCTCATTTGCTGGTACCTGTGATGGTTTTTATTTACAAGGCTATCCGATTGACGCGTTAATCCAATGTTCACTGATTATCAAATTGGATACCTGCGGCTGATTAACGTTCACAGTAAAGCTATTGTTGTCAAGCGCAGTAAGCGTTGTCGCTCCTGCCGGGGCGAGGACGTTATCATCAATCAGGAATCTGGACCATGCCCGCGGATAAGCAGTATTGAACGTAATGGTCATGCTTCCAGCTGGAACGGAATAACTGTAAACGTTAGTCGTGCTATATTGTAGATTTATATCGACGGTGGCTGATCCGCCTATCGCAGACATATTTCCCCCCAGCCTTATGACATTCATTATTAGCGTTTTTGTCTGGGGGATGTAGTAAATACGAGGCTTTAATACGACAATATCGCTGCTATTTATATTTGTCATCTCCCAGAGGCCGCCGTTCTCAATGGAAATAATGCTGGGGTCCGTACTTGACTGGAACGTGATATTGCCCGTATAATTATCATATTCCGTAACCCCGTTGAACTTGACAATGAACTCATTCGAGGCATTATAATTCGCGATAGATCCGCCTTCCATATGGATCCGTGTCGTCTTCACGGGCGTCCCTTCCAGTGCCACCTGCTTCATATCACTGCTCAGCACGGTCAGTCCCTGTTCCATGCTCTTAAAATTGTTCTGGCTTTTTGCGGTGTCGAGCATACTGTTCCCGACCAGCAGGATAAATGCAATGCAGGTAAGCACTATCCCGAATATAAGAATATAGCCCAGTGTCTCTGAGACTGCCTCATCCTCGATGAACACCCGTTTCATAGATCTCCTCATCCCTTCTATGCTTTGAAACTTGATAGTATATCCTATTTGCGTTGATAGTATATCCGATGGGTGCCGCTGAGGCTGGACGTGCTGCCATTTACCGGTATGGTGGAACTGATGCCATTCAGCGTCATGTTAATGGACACGCCATTGGAAGGCGAATAAACGTCGATCTCCCTGTCATCCTGGTTCGGATTATTACCGCTACCGATGTCGGCCATATAGGAATTGCTGGCCACGGTCAGAGGCATGTCGAACGTCGTGGAAACGTCGAACGTCGTGGAATATTCGCCGGGTTCGGGGGCGATGAGATATGTGTCCACGACCTTGGCGGTCAGGTCATTGCCAATGTCCGTAAACTGGACTTTTGACACCGTCCGCTGGGGCCCATCGATGAACATGCTATTGGCCATGAGCAGCACGATCGAGAACAATATAGATGCGATTATGAAGGTCACGATATATTCCACGATTGAGGTTACACCCGTATCATCGCTCAATAATCCGGCTCTCATTGTCCCACACCTAAGCTATAACGACCGTCAGCGTCTCGTTATACATAGTCTCGCCATTGTTATAGTATACGGAGACCGTGGCGTTGCTGATCGTCTGGTTTTCCACACCGGGTATGGCGCTTACGCTTGCCAGGTACCCGTTCCTGGCACTCAGGCTCGCAATGTCCGAGGCGTACCCGATGAACGAGGCATTGAACATGTCCGACCTGATTTGCCCTCTCGTCGAATTATTATAACCATAATACGGGTTATTATTCTCCCGGGCCCCCAGTGAAATCGCCTCGTTTATGGTCTCGATCCGGAGGTCTCTGATGTCGTTCTTCGGGAAGCTCATTATCGAGTCTGATGATGAGTAGCCACCCATGGAGGATTGGTTGAGGAAGATCAGGAGTATGACCATTCCTATGGATATCACGACCCCTGTAAGCAATAAGAATTGGCCGGAATCATCGTCTCTCAGCATATGCTTCAACTTCCATTGACTTGCACGCTCTCGGTTATTTTACCGCCCGAGGCGTCAATACGGAATATGTAATAGCCCGAGGCGATCGGGTAGTTAATATCCCATATGGGCGTTCCAGACCCCTTCATGGTCAGGGTGATCGAAGCAGGTCCGTCCGTGGCATCGCCGATATTCGCCAGTGAATTCGAAGCTATCCCGCATGCCCTATCGCTGTCTATCAGCTTATCCGTGATGAGCTGTTGCCGGGGGAATACTCTTTCAGGCGTTTTGGCAAACGTGACGTCTTGTACAGTCATGTTCCCTATCTTAACCGTCGCCTCCTCTGAATCCGAGGCATAGGTCAGCTTCCAGGTATCGGATAGGCCCCCGTCGCAGAATTCCGAAGAGATTTCCGCTATTGACGCGTTCTTATTATTCGCCATCCAGCGTTTTACGCTAGCATCGTTATTACCAAGAGATAATGCCTGGAAGGCCGTTATCCCGGCCTCGGTCCCGTTGGTCAGGCCGGGCGCAGGCCAGGGAGTTGGGGCAGGAGCGGTCGGAGCGCTGCCATGATAATAAACGAAGGCCCCGATGGCGACCAGAGCTACTATTAGTACAGCGCCCGTTATTATATACGTTATTTTTACCATGGTGGCTCCTTTTTAAACGAGTATGATCTGGCCGTTGGCATACCTGATGCGGAGTAAAACGCTATCGCTGCCCGGATCACCGTGGTGGTCATCGGCGATGATCAATATCGAATAGTCGCCCGCAATCTGGCTGCTGTCCCAGTCAAAGCTGAACGTACGGTTGCTGTTACCGTCGAACGTGCCTGCTGGATATTTGGCGCTCGGGTATAAAGCTGTTATCGTGCCACTTGAGTCGATCTGGGTTATCGTCTCATTATACGAATAGTTACCCGTATAATTCACCTGCCAGGCGATCTTCTGCGTCGGCGGAGTCGTGTTATATCCCGTCTTGGGTAATGGCGAAAGTATCGTTACGTTGGGCCCGGGTAACGTCGATAGGGACAGGTTACCAGGGCTGGTACCGTTAACGAACAGGCTTTCCGTGGTGAACATGGCGCTATCATTGCTTCCGTCCTCCCGGGTGAAGTTAATGTAGCTCTGGTTGGTGATGGGCTGTATCGGGCCCGGCATTATTACCCGGAGCTGATAATTGAGAGTCCAGGTATCATTGAGCTTGATGACGCCCGGGTTCCACCTGAGGTCATAGGTGCCGTTCGAATTTATAGACGGGTCCTGCTGCACTACCGTACCATTGGGGTACTTGACATAAGCGCTGCCGGGAACGTAAACCGCATCCGGGTATAGCGTGCCATTGATATACGTGCAATTCGTGATTATGTGCATATCCGTCTTATTGGCGACGATCTGGTTGAGTTGTTGCGAGATGTTCCCATAGACGTATTGCAGATCAATCGCAGACGTCGTCATATTGAAAGTGCCGCCAGTGATATTGGCTATGTCGCCCAGTGTTTTCATATCGGGCATGCCCATCCCTATTGTAAATATGGTTATACTGTCGTTCTTGGCAGTATACGCCGCGGCTATATCATTGCCGGGGCTCTGGGAATAGCCATCCGAGAGTAGTATTGCCGCCTTTTTATTGGAACTATTCGAGTACGGGCCGGTGAGTTCGGCTATTGCCGAGTTTATACCCAGCGCTATTTGAGTGCCGCCGCTTGCGCCAAGGCCATTGATGGCATTATTAATGATAGTCTTATTCGTGCTGTCAACCGTTTTCAGGTGTGAGGCGACTTTCGAGCTGGTGTTGAACCATACGATGCTAACCCGATTATTCGTCATATTATTTACGAACAGTGACGCGGCCACTTTTGCCGCGCTGTCCACATCGCCTTTCTGTCCCAGCCTCTTCGGCTCCGTCAGGACCATCATATTATACGGCGCGCCGCCCATGGCGGAATTATAAATATACGCACCATAAATATGGTATGTTCTGCCGTTCACCGGGTTCGGGATGATGACATAGTTCTCATTCGCCGAATGATCGTAATTCGTACCACCGACGTATGTCGACCAATAATCTCCTGCGGAATCGTTGACCATCAAGTAATAACAAGTTCCGCTGTTATCCGAGCTATAGTTTCTATATGACGATGAAAACATAATTTCAATGCTTTGGCTCCCATTTCCATGGTAGGTATAATCATCCACAAAGTGCCAGTCCCTGGGATCGATATCATTATGGCCGTTTTTATAAACTGTCGAATACATCTTTGCGCTCATGGTACCTGTTTCAGGTAGTATATAACCTAATACAGGGTCCTTTGTGGTCGGGTAGATCGTCGTGGATAGCCAGTCCATGCTGCCCGAGCTATCGAAGATGAGGGCAATGTCATAGCTCTGTCCCCGGATCTTCCACCCGATGCCCCTGACCGTTATGTTCACGTTAATCGTATCGTTCACCGAAATGTTATATTTCGGATAAACACTGGACTTGATGCTAAGGAACGAATCATCGGTATACAGAACGTAGCATGTGCCCGATAGCGAGCCGCTGGTCGCCCTGACCGGCACCCCCATGGTCGTATCGACCAATCTATTCGAAGCATTCAAAGTAAATTGGGTAGTGAACTCTCCGCTATCGCTTGTGACACCCGTGGTAGGTCCGGATATTGAACCCAGGGTAGAGTTAAGTGAAGCCACATTGACCGTCTGACCGCTTATGGGATGGCCCCACGCATCAGTGATAGTCGTAATGATGTCGGTTGAGTGGACGTCATATGCCCCGCCCGGGGTCGTTACATTGGCATTCGCGACCGCGTTCGGATCGGCTATCACGCTAAGTACCGTGGCCGGGCCGGGGATATAACCCAATGTGATCGAGTTGTTGACGTATTTAGTGGAATTGTTCGCAGAATCAATGTCCTGGGCTGTAACCGTATAGACATCGTTGCGCACGAATATTGAAGGCGGTATGTTCACGGTCGCATAGCCATTATTATTAGTCGTAACATCGATTGAATAATTTATGTCCTGGTTCTTCACGATGGTTAAATGCTTATTTCTAACGGGATTGTACCCGGAATCGGTCGCCTGTATGGTCAATGTGTAACCTGAAGTCCCGTCGGCTAATACGGGGGAAGCGGGATTTGATGAAATGATTATGTTACTAACGTCTCCGCCTTCGCCTACGATGACCGTAGTCTTGAGCGTGCCTCCCAGG
>Ga0335071_10001384_pt1 | contig 26033 bp, 18 predicted proteins | sample Lox_Sample_15_FD_206724 | JGI IMG/M metagenome (GOLD analysis project Ga0335071, IMG submission 206724) | Soil microbial communities from Loxahatchee National Wildlife Refuge, Florida, United States - Lox_Sample_1.5 | ecosystem: Environmental > Terrestrial > Soil > Wetlands | place: USA...
GAAGCGAGCGTTTGCGGGAGCCCGCGACAAGGACAATTCCCATCAGCCCGGGGAGCAGCGCGGCATAGAAAATACGCGAGCCCCGATTGAAGGGATGCTGCAAGGAGGCACTTGCCGCGGTTGTCGTGATGTGGAACGCGACCTGCCCTCCGGTGCTTGCCGCCGCCGGGGCTGTGCACGTCGACTCCGAGACCGTGTCGCTGCAAGTAAAGGTGACCGGCCCGGCGAAGGTGCCCTGGAAGGTCACGTTGACGGTTGCATCAACGCTCTGCCCCTGTGCGACCGCAAAACTGGCGGCGGTCGGGGTCAAGGAAAACAGTTCCGCGGAAGCCATCGCCGTAGCCAGATTGTTCCAGTCCACTGAGCCCAGACCTGTGACCAGGTTGTAACCGGTGGTTGGATCTCCGGTGGATGCATCGAACCCGATCTGGCTAGTGGTAGCGCCTCCGCTTAAAGCGGGACACCGCAGCCCGGGAGGCATGTCGGCCGGTGTGTCCGGATCGCAATAAACGAGGTTATTGCCCGTTGTAATTTGGTTGAAGGCCGAGGCCCCAGCCGTCCCCGCGATCTGGTACAGCAACGGGTTGAGGTTGCCTTGGCCGCCAGTAGATAGATACTGATTCATCAGGGCAACCATGCCGGCAAAGATCGGAGCTGAAACAGAGGTTCCGCCGATGATTGCCGGAGTCGGATTTCCCGAGCCATCGACGGCAGCGAGCGCGTTCGTAATGCCATTGGCTCCGCCCGGCGCGCAGATGCTTCCTGTACCTGTAGCTCCCAGTTCCGAGGTCTGAGTACAGAAGATGAAGCCGGGGAAGTTGGGGGACGCTAGCAAGGAAACGTCCGGAATCATACGGACTCCGCCCGCACCTGATTGCTGGCCCGACACCGTCAGGTTCTGCTGCCAGGTCGGTTGCGGGAACCCCGCCGCACAAGAAGTGTCGCCGGCGGTTTGCGTGGCGCAATTGCTGGGCCCGCCTCCGGTAGCGGACAGGCCGATGAAAGCTTGTGCCGATAACGCATCCGTAACCGCATTGTTAGTGCAGACCGAATTGGATGGATTAGCGGTGCAGAAATCACCAAATTCCACATCGTCGTTCCAGCCTACTTCAGGAACATAGGAAAGTACGTTGGCGCCGGTAGCCGCATTGCTGGTTCCCCAGTACGTGCTGCTGCCCAGGTTGGCGATGGAAATCCCACTGCCGCCAACCGCAGTGACTTCCGGGCTGCTGGCTGGGTATCCGACAGCCAGGCCGAATTCCGCCAGGTTGCCATTGGTACCATTCTGAGGGAATTGAATATCGCAACCCGCCGGACCTGTATCGCCGGTTGAGTTCACAAACGTAATTCCCTCTGAATTCGCGAGCTGCAACTCAGTCTCATCGGTCCCGCCGTCAGAACCGTCGACACTATAAGGGAAATCAAACTCGCAAGCTCCATAACTCATGCTGATAACAGGAGCGATATTCTGATCGACAGCGTAGTACCAGGCCTTCCATACGCCTCCGGTTATAACGCCTCCTGAACCATTGAACGTCGCCGGAGCATTCACGTAATAGATCGTCGCACCCGGAGCGGTCGCACTCGCCCACTCAATGTCAAGATCGGCCTCAGCGACGTCGCCCTGGTTATCCGGAACTCCCGGATCAATGACATTTGGGTCGAGCACATAGTTGAAGTGAGCGTCGTTGCAGGCCGTGATCACGTCATTTCCGTCGGTCGTGCAGGTGATGGAGGACAGTCCGAAACCTGTACGGAAATCGTTCAGGTCGGCCATAAAGATGTCCGTTTGACCGATGACCGCAATACCCTGGCCGGTACCGTCGATCGCGCTATTAAGGTCATACATCTTGGCGATATCGCCAGGGGCGATGAGGTTTCCAAAGGTCGAGCTGGCGTAGTACGGCCGCACGCGCGTGCTCTTCCGTGGTTTGAGGTGAAAGTCCGTCAATCCCGCGATCTGCGTAACCACTCCTGACAAGGCAGCGGGAATGCGCGGAGAGGTTGCATTGGCCACGTGCATCCGGCCGTTCACAAAGTAGTTGTGGATCTCAGTCTTGAACGATCTCTGCACCTGGGCTGCGGTACCGGCGAACGAAACCCAGTTCCGGGCGCGCGCCACATGAATGTTGGTAAAGCCCTGTGACTTCAGCCAGTCGGTGATCTTGGCGACATCGGCAGTGCTTAGCCCGAAACGATCCGCCCATTGCTCAGGAGTGATCCACTTATGGAAGCTCGGCGATTTGGGGTTCTGCTGGTCCGCCAGGAGTTGCCGGATGGCCGTCTGCTGCGCCGCGGTCGGATGTGTCTCCAGCATGATCGATCCGAAACGCAGGCTCGGATTGGCCGGGCCGCGATCGTATCTGGCCGCAGCATTGCGGTGAACGTTGCCGCGCAGCGCCACGGTTTGTCCGGTGGCCAGCGCTCCAGAAATTCGATTGCTCGTCGCAGCAAAACTCGAGCCAAGCAGAAAAACAAGCAGCAAGGCAGCAAAACACAACTTCGCAGTTCGCATAGGGCTCCCCGACACAGATTCTTACTAGCTGATTTGTAAGATTAAACGAACTCTGCTGGCTTCGATCAAGGAACTTTGGTGTCGGGTTGTATGGTTAGATAGAGAGTTAACATTACCCTCCTAATTCCGGTCACTTGCCCGAAATGGGCCCCGAGGCTGGGATTCCACTCGGAAGTACAGGCTTAAAAATTCGCCCGAGACCCATGTAAAATGGCCACTCCAAGCCTTTGGGGAGGCAGGTTTTCTGGGGTTGCAAATTCTTTCACACATACAGGGATCGGTCCGGGGAGCCCTGTCCAGCCTGGTTGGCGTCTGGACCCGCTACAACGAGTCCGCCTTGGGCATCCAGACCGAGCCCAGGGCCGTAGACGTACACATACCCGATCCCACCCAGCCGTGGAAGGGCCTTTTCTCGGATAAGGCCGGAAATCAGGACAATTTCCGCTACGGGACGATCGGGTACCGCAATATCCGGAAGATTCTCGAAATTCTCAATCCGGGCCCGGATGACGTTTTCTACGATATCGGCGCCGGCATGGGGCGCGTGCTCTGCGTCGCTGCGCAGAAACCCATGCGGAAGTGCGTGGGCATCGAACTGCTCGAACCCCTGTGCGAGACTGCCCGCAAAAATGCCGGGCAGATGCGCGGGAAAAAGGCCCCTATTCAGATCCGCTGCGCTGATGCATCGACGTCGGACCTGTCTGATGGAACCATCTATTTCCTCTTCAACCCCTTCGGCCCGAAGACTCTGCAAGATACCCTAGAAAACATCCGGCAATCGCTGGAGCAGAACCCCCGGGCGATCAAGATCGCCTACTATCACTCGAAGCATAGAAGCGTTTTCGACAGCCAGGAATGGCTGGTGCAGGTTCACGATTTCCCCAATTTCGGTGGACACCCGGTCGCGATCTGGGAAAACCGGCATTCGTGGATGTCGAAAGCCTCTTAACGATTCTGCAGGGGTTCCATGCTGGACTGGATTGCTTCCTCGGGTTGAGGTTGGGGACGGCTCTGCAGCGGCAGTCTCCAGTCTTTGGCTGAGACGTTGCCCGCATGCATCCATGCAATTCGCGTAATCAGCGAGCCCGCCACCGCAGACCATGACGCCCATCGGCGGAGCGTTGCCGAGCGCTTTCGCCCGGCGAAGATGCTTGCTGTCCGCAACAGGAGCGGAATTGGGCCGGAGAGCACCCCACCCGTACGGGTAATCCAGCCGCTGGTGCCGTGCTTCAGGGGCTCCAGAGCTTCGTCGGAACGCGTCTCGAGGCGAATTCCCTCGAGCGTCTCAAAGATGGCCGCCCCCAGGCCGAGTGCTTGCAGCGCCCGGCTCTTGCGATGCCCCATCAGCTCGAGAATCCCCACGGAGGCACCCAGGCCCGAGGCCCCGAAGTGAATCGGAAGTTCGCCGGCGTTGTGGTTCCAGACAGGAATCGCGCTGACCCCGATCAGCACGCCGGTGTAGTTCGAAAATGGAAGGCCAAAGGCCAGGGAAGCCGCGTTTCCCGCATTCTCCAGCACGCGAACCGGCAACGACGCTCCGTAGCGGTCTTGCAGGAATCCCGCAAAGGCTGCCGCCGCAGCGCCCCCGGAAAAACCGAGCAGCGTCCACACGCCCACGGACATTGGACTTTGCGGTTTAAAGACCCGCAGCATGGCCAGGAAACGCTCGGGCCGCCCCAAATCTGAAATCAGCAGCACGGGAGAAATCACTGATCCGGCAGCGGCTACCCAGCGCGCATGCCGCACCAGCTCGCGATCGGCGCCGGTGTAATCGGCAATCGCCCCGATAATGCCCGACGCGGCCGCAGCCCCGCCCACAAAGAAGTAGAGCGGGATTTCCCACTTCCAGGGCGGTTGCTTCAACAGCGGAATCTGGTAGTAGCCGTTCTCCGGGCTGGCTTGCGGAAAAGGCGCTCCCGCGGGGCGGCGGCTCACCACCTGCAGTTTGCCGAGCCTTTCCGCCTCATGCCGGATCTCGTCGAGCCGGCGTTCGCGTTCGGGCTCGTATTGGGGGGCAGGGACAGCGTCGCTCATCGCGCATCTCCGTCCATCAGAAAAGCCAGAAGGGTCCCGCCCAGCAGCAGGCCGGCAGCGATAGCCGAGGATGTCCAGGCTTTTTTCAGGTATACCGTCGGGACCTCCGGCGCGGGAGGCAGATTGTAGGTACGCTCGTCACCGCGAATGATAAAGAAGGCGTGAATGCCGCCTACGCTCGTGTTAACAGGATCGTAAATGGCTGCGTCAGTCATTCCGCGCCGGTGCAGTTCTTCCACGCGTTCGGCCGCGACCTCGCGCAAATGATTGATCTCTCCGAATTTGATCGACTCGGTGGGACACGCTTTCGCACACGCGGGGGGCAGTCCCACTTTTTGCCGGTCGTAGCAAAACGTGCATTTGAACGCTCGCCCATCGCTCTGGTTACGGTCAATCACTCCGAAAGGACATGAAGTCACGCAATAACCGCACCCGTTGCAGACATCGGGTTGCACGTACACGCCGCCAAACTCGGTACGCACCAGCGAGCCCGTAGGGCAGGATTCCAGGCAACCGGCGACCTCGCAGTGCTTGCAGACATCGGAGGAGAAGACCCAGGATGCCTGTTCCCCGACGTTGCCGCCGAGTCCGGGCACGGGAGTTTCCTCCACGAACTTCACATGCCTCCACGTCGAAGCGCCCACCGCGCCCGTGTTGTCGTAGGAATATCCGCTCCAGTCGAGGCCGTCCTCGCTGACTCCGTTCCATTCCTTGCAGGCAACTTCGCACGCCTTGCACCCGATGCAAAGCGTCGAGTCGGTCAGAAATGCTGTGACGCTCATGCGGTTTCTCCCAGGTAAGCGTGCAATTCCTCAAGCGCCCCCGGACCATGGGCCCGCCGGCCGGGGAGTACATTGCAAACCAGCGCCTTGGTTTCCATAATGCGAACGTTCGGTTCTTCACTGATCACCAGGAGATCATTGACGACGTCTCCGGTCACCTGTCCACGATAACCCCAGTGATACGGAAGGCCAACCTGGTGCACGATGCGGCCGGCAATCCGCAGCGGCCGGATTCGTGGCGTGACCAGGACACGCGCTTCAATCAGCGCCCGCGCCGTAACAATCGTCGCCCAGTCGCCGTGTTTCAAGCCTGCTTGCCCGGCCAACTCAGGGGAAACCTCGGTAAACAGCTCCGGTTGCAGTTCGCTCAGATGAGAAAGATACCGGCTCATCCCGCCGGCCGTGTGATGTTCGGTGAGCCGGTAGGTCGAGAGGATGAACGGGAACCGGGCATCATGCGGAGCAGCATACGGATTGTCCGGTCGTTTCTTCCGGTTCGCGGCCGGGTTCGTTTGCTGCTCGTACATCGGGTTATTGATGATGGATTCCAGCGGTTCGTAATGTGCCGGCAACGGACCATCCTTTAACCCGCTCGCGACGTAGATCCAGCCCACGCCGTCGGGATGCAGCGTAAACGGCTTGGCACCCCCCAGCGCCTCCGTACCCTTTCCCTTGTGAATGTTCGCCGGGCGATCGGGTGGCATCTTCTTGTCATAGTCTGCATTGTCGAGCCCGGTCCATTCCTGCTTTTGCTCATCCCACCACACGAGTTTCTTGCGTTCGCTCCATGGCTTGCCATCCGGCCGCGCCGAAGCGCGGTTGTAGATAATGCGGCAATCGTTGGGCCAGGCGAATCCCCATCCGTGTCCGAGAAAATCCTTCGGATTTCGTTCCAACGCGCGGTTGTAGCCTTCCTTCGGAAACACGCCGCAGTAGATCCAGGCACCGCACGCGGTGGTGCCATCGTCTTTCAGATCTTTGATATGAGCTAACTGCTTGCGATCGGGCAGCGAGTAGCCGTTGATCTCTTGCAGCACCACCTCAGCCTTGGGCTCAGCCAGCTTTCCTTCGGTCGGATAGTCCCACGTAAGAGCGCGGAGGCCATCATTTCGCGAGCGCGCGTCGCTCTCGGCCTTGCGCTTCAGTCGCGTTCCGAGGTGATAGATAAACCAGGTTTCGCTACGGGCATCTCCGGGCGGATCGATGGCCTTTTCGCGATATTGCAGAAGGCGTTGCGTGTTGGTGAACGTTCCTTCTTTCTCGGCCGTACCGGCTGCGGGAAAGAGAAATATTTCTGTGCCGATCGTTTCCGGTGAAAGTTCCCCGCGCTCAACTTCGGGCGATGCATACCAGAAAGATGCGGTCTCGGTCTCGACCATGTCGCGGACCACAAGCCACTTCAGCTTCGCGAGCGCCTTGCGTTCCAAGCGCCCGTTGGAAGCCCCGACAGCAGGATTCTGCCCCATGACAAACAGGCCTTCCATCTTGCCGTCAGCCATGTCGAGCCAGTAGCCGAAATGCGAGTGGTCGCCGGTGACTCGAGGCATCCAGTCAAATCCCCAACTGTTTTCCTTAGTGGCCTTGTCGCCGTAATAGGCCTTCATCAGGCTGATGAAGTAGCTATGGAAGTTGGACCATAGTCCCGTCCGGGCTCGGTGCTTCTTGATGTAGCCCTCGACGGTGTGCGAGTCCTCTTCGAAGAACGGCATCGGGATATATCCCGGCAGAATGTCGTAGAGCGTGGGAATATCGGTGGAGCCTTGAATGGATGCGTGGCCGCGCAGCGCCATGATGCCGCCGCCGGGCCGTCCGATATTTCCCAGGAGCAGCTGCAGGATGGCCGCGGAACGAATGATCTGCACGCCTTTGGAGTGCTGCGTCCATCCCACGGCGTAGCAGATCGCAGCCGTCTTGTCGGGTCCGGATGCAGACGTGAAGGCTTCCGCCGCTTTATAGAAGACTTGTTGCGGGACTCCGCAGTACCGCTCCACCATCTCTGGCGTGTACCGGGAAAAATGTCGTTTCAGAATCTGAAACACGCAGCGCGGATGCTGCAACGTCGGATCGGACTCGAATTTCCCGGCGTCCTCCGCTTCCCCGCCCCGGTCTTTGCCGTGCCCTCCGCCTGCATCGGAATGTCCCGGCCGCTTTTGTGTTTGCTTAGCGGGGGAACCTTGGTAAAGCCAGCTCTGCGGATCGTAACGCTCCTTGTCCGCTTGCCACCCGGAGAAGAGACCGTCGAGATCTTCGGTGTCGCGGAAATCTTCGCGAATGATCGTCGAGGCGTTTGTGTAGTTTACGACGTAGTCGCGGAATTCGCGATTTTCCTCAAGAACGTAGTGGATCAGCGCCCCCAGAAAAAGAATGTCGCTGCCCGCACGCAAAGGCACCCAGATGTCCGCCATGGCAGAAGTGCGCGTAAACCGCGGATCGACATGGATAACCTTCGCGCCCTTCTCCCGCGCTTCCATCACCCACTGAAAACCAACCGGATGGTTCTCCGCCATGGAGGAACCCATAATCAGGATGGCGTCAGCATTGCTGAGATCCTGTTGCGCCGTGGTGGCGCCGCCGCGTCCAAAGGAAGTGCCCAGACCGGGCACGGTAGAGCTATGTCATATACGGGCCTGGTTGCTGACGCAAACCATGCCCAGCCCGGCGCTGAAAAGCTTCTTGATAAGGTAGTTTTCCTCGTTATCCAGAGTTGCCCCGCCGAGATGCGCCATGCCGGTGGTTTGCATCAAGGGATACCCATCGCGCGTTTCCTGGAAGGTTCGATCCCGCGTGTCCCAGACCCTGTCGGCAACCATATCCATGGCTTGTTCAAGATCGATTTCCTGCCAGTGGCGCGAATAGGGAGCGCGGTATTTCACCGTTTTCAAACGCCCGGAATGCGTATGCAATTCGAACGTATCGGCGCCCTTCGGACAGAGGTGCCCGCGCGAGATTGGAGACTGCGGATCCCCTTCAATTGAGATCAACTTCCCGCCCTTGTGATAGACGAGTTGACCGCACCCGACGCCACAATAGGGACATATCGAACGCGCGACATCGGCCCCGTGGATTTTGGGTTTCAGATTCCGGGTGCGGTCGGTCATGACCTCCGGCCCCGTGCCTCGAGACCCGTTCTTGATTTGTTGAAGCAGAGGCCACTCGCGCAAAAGGTCCTTCAACACGCTCGAACTCCTGAAAAAGATTGAGATGGCTGTTCGCGGTTTGGGTCGTGGCAGTTTACTACCCCGATTGTGAGTTTCGCCAATGCATGCGTCCATACCGTGGTTCTTGTATCAGTGACATTGACAGTTTTCTGTCTGGACAAGCACCTGCCGCCGTGACGTTCCGCGAAGACCTCGAACAAGAGTTCCCTCGTACATAGATTCCCTATACGCCCTACATCGGTCGACTGATGGCGACGGAATGCCTCGACCTTTAGAGTGGTTTTTTGGAATAAATTTGCCTTTGGAGGGTTAGCAACCATGGCCACATTCGGCAGAGGATCAAAAACAAAACAGTGGGCCAGGCTCGCAATGAAGCTCGGCCTATTCCTTACCGACGCAAAGCTCTGGTCTTCCATCAACAACCAGTTACGGGACCGCGCCGACGACATCAGCGACGCGGTACGAGATACCTATGAAGAAACCTCAGATCGCCTCGAAGATGCGCGGGCAGCAATTCGGGGAGAAAGGCACGGTATGGGAGCGTTTACTAGTTTCGTGATTGGCATAGGAGTTGGCATTGGCGCCGGCATGTTGCTTGCACCAGTTTCGGGCGAGGAAGCACGCTCGGTCATCCGCGACAAAGCCATGGGCATAAAAAACAAAGCCATGGATATGACGGAAAGCGGAACCGAGGACTACAGCACCGGCCCGTCTCGATTCCGCACCAGTGCGACCGCGCCAACCGGTACAACCGGGGATTAGCGGTTTTGAATTCTCAGTTTTTTTAACTTCTCCGCTCACCGCTCGCGGTTTGCCGCGCGGCAAAAATTTCCCGAGGGCAAGTCAATGAAGCTCCCGTTTGTGCTGGGCCGAATTCTGTTTGGCGGTTATTTTGTTGCGAGCGGTATCAACCATCTGCGGAACAGAGAGCAGATGCAACCATACGCGGCCTCCAAGGGAGTACCACAACCCAAATTGGCCGTTACTCTGACCGCTGTACCTTTAATCCTCGGGGGCACGAGCTTGGTATTGGGGGTAAAGCCGAAATGGGGAGCTTTGAGCATTCTTGGATTCCTCGGCGGCGTTTCTCCCATCATGCACAACTTCTGGCGCTCGGAAGACCCGCAGCAACGCCAGCGTGACCTGACCGATTTCATGAAGAACATGGCTCTGGCCGGCGGAGCACTGGCCTTGATGGCGATCGACGAGCCCTGGAAGGCCAGCGTCCCGGTTGGCAAGCCGACCTTGGCTCACAAAGTGCGCCGCTTGAGCAATCGCATCGCGGCATAACGGTCCGAGTTTCCCTGACTCTGAACCGCTTGACACTTACCTGGAAGCAGAATAAACCTTCGGGCTGGCCTATATTGGCTGCCTGGAGTTTCTATGCCGATCCGTCGCCCGTACTTTGTCCTGTTGCTCGCAGCCTTGGCGCTCCCATTAGCCGGCGCCGCCCAAACCGACAGTGCTGCGCTGGCGTATCCGAACGCAAAGCGTGTTGACCAGGTCGACGACTATCACGGTGTGAAAGTCGCGGACCCATACCGCTGGCTCGAAGATACGGATTCAGCCGAGACTCATGCCTGGGTTGAAGCCGAGAACAAGTTAACCTTCAGCTATCTCGATAAGATTCCTTATCGCGCCGCCATCCGCGACCGCATGACCAAGCTCTGGAATTACGAGCGCTTTGGCGTCCCCGAACATCAAGGCGGGCGTTATTTCTTCAGCCATAACACCGGTCTGCAAAACCAAAGCGTCCTGCTGGTTTCAGATTCGTTGAATGCGGAGCCGCGCCTGCTGATCGATCCCAACACCTTGTCATCGGACGGAACCGTCGCTCTCTCCGGAACCGCCTTCACCGATGACGGCAAGCTCATGGCATACGGCACCGAAGCCTCCGGTTCCGACTGGCAGGAGTGGCACGTGCGCGATGTGAACACGGGCAAGGACCTGCCTGACGACATCAAGTGGGTGAAATTCTCGGGGGCTTCCTGGACGAAGGACAACCAGGGCTTCTTCTACAGCCGCTACGACGAACCGAAGGGCGCCAGCCTTCGCGAAGCCAACTACTTCCAGAAGCTGTACTATCACCGGCTCGGCACGCCGCAGTCGGAAGACAAGCTCATCTATGAGCGCCCCGACAACAAGGAACTGGGCTTCGAAGGTCACGTCTCGGACGACGGGCACTACCTCATCATCAGCGTCTGGCAAGGCACTTCGCCCAAGAATCGCCTGTATTACAAAGATTTGACGCAGGCCGACGCCCCCGTCACCAAATTACTCGATGACTTCGACGCGCAATATGCCTTCGTCGATGACGACGGCCCGGTCTTCTGGATCCGCACCGACCTGGACGCGTCCCGTGGACGCCTCATTGCCATCGATACGCGCCATCCGGAGCGCTCCAACTGGAAGACCATCGTTCCTCAGAGCGCGGACAAGCTGGAGTTTGCCAATACCATCGACAATCAGTTCTTCCTCAGCTATCTCAAAGACGCCAAGACCGATGTGCGCATCTACGATCTTCAGGGTAAGTTCCTGCGCAATGTAGACCTGCCCGGAATTGGCTCAGCCGATGGCTTCGGCGGCAAGCGCAAGGACAAAGAGACGTTCTACGTTTTCACCAGCTTTATCTCTCCGGCGACCGTTTATCGCTATGATCCGGAAGCCGGCAAAAGTTCCTTATTCCGGCAGCCAAAAGTCGATTTCGATCCCGCCAAGTACGAAACTACGCAGGTTTTCTATCACAGCAAAGACGGTACCCGTGTCCCGATGTTCCTCACCCACAAGAAAGGAATCAAGCTCGACGGTCAGAATCCCACGCTGCTCTACGCCTACGGCGGATTCGATATTTCGCTGACCCCATTCTTCTCGGTGCCCAACGTGGTCTGGCTGGAGATGGGCGGGATCTATGCCGTTCCCAACCTGCGCGGCGGCGGAGAATACGGCGAAGATTGGCATCTGGCCGGAACCAAGTCGCACAAGCAGAACGTTTTCGACGATTACATCGCGGCCGCCGAATGGTTGATCGCGAACAAATACACCTCAACCCCCAAGCTGGCGATTCGTGGCGCCAGCAATGGCGGCCTGCTCATGGGCGCTGCCCTCACGCAACGCCCTGACCTGTTTGGCGCGGCTTTGCCGGAGGTGGGCGTGATGGATATGCTGCGTTTCCAGAAGTTCACCATTGGTTGGGCATGGACCTCCGATTACGGCTCGTCGGATAACGCGGAGGATTTCAAATGGCTCTATGCCTACTCTCCCCTGCACAATCTCAAGCCGGGAACCAGGTATCCGCCAACGCTGATCTCGACCGCCGATCACGATGACCGGGTTGTGCCCGGACACAGCTTCAAATTCACCGCGACCATGCAGGCCGACCAGGCCGGGCCCGCGCCCGTGTTAATCCGGATCGAAACCAAAGCGGGTCACGGAGGAGGAAAGCCGATTTCGAAGATCATCGAGGAAACCGCCGACGAGTGGGCCTTCGTCGCTCACAATCTCGACATGAACGTCTCCCTGAAGCCGTAGCGGATTCCGAATCGATCCGTAACCCAAACGTAAGGGTGAAACTCGGAGCGTACAATCTATGCCTTCGAGGTCGCCACGTCGCACGTTCCTGGAGGTCATGATGTTCCGACAACCCGCTCGCTGTCTTATATCTCTCTTAGCGGTGCTTCTCTCCGCTACCGCGCCCTCCGTTCACGCTCAGCAGACAGCCGAACAGCGACTGCCCAAGCGGGTCGTCGGCGATTACGGTTATTGGAGCAAGTACCAGGACCCGCCCTACAGCCACGCCCAGATTCCCTATCACAAGCTGACTCATATCAACCACGCTGGCGTCTCTTTTAACGCCGACGGGAGCTTGTCGGTTCCGGACGGATTCATCGAGCCGGAGCTCAACAACCGCGCGCATGCTGCCGGAGTGAAAGTGATGCTGCTGCTGGGCGGCGATTTTGCGGGATTGGAGAGCAGCGGTGCGATTCCGGCTCTCGTCGAGAACATCGCCGCGTTCGCCCGTCAGTATCACTACGACGGCGTAGACATTGACTGGGAATATCCGGAAACCATGCAGGATCGGCACTTCCTGGTCGAACTGATGAACCACCTGCGGCGGTCCAATCCCGACTACACACTTTCGATCGACGTTGCGCCTTGGGGAGGGTATGGCTACGACCTGAAGCACCTGCAACTTTCTCTCGACTACTTCAATATCATGATGTACGACTGCGCCGGCCCTTGGACCGCACACGGCCAGCTCAATTCTCCGATTTTCTGGGATCACCGCAATCCCGCTCCCGAGGAGTGCCAGCCCGGAGGAAGTGCGCAAGAAACGGCCGACATTTTCCTGAAGCATGTTCCGGCGCATCAGCTCAACATGGGCACGCCTTTCTACGGGTACGAATACACGAACATCCATCAGCTCTTCGGCCTATGTCCAAACGCCGCGTTTACGGCTGACGGAGCCTGCGACGACACCGTGCTGACGCTCAACTACGGGACTGATATAAAGCCGCTCATCAACCGCAAAGGCTGGTATACCTCCTACGATCCGCGTGCGCTGGTTCCTTACATGCTGAGGAAGGATGGCGCAGATGGATACATCACGTATGACGACGTGCTTTCGACCTATCTGCGCGTTTGGTACTCGGATTGGGACCGGGGTCTTGGAGGCACATTCCTCTGGTCTCTGGATGAGGACTATGACGGACGCTCCCAGGATCTGCTGGATGCCATGTATGCCGCGACCATCAGCCGGCGCTGAATGGGACCCGCAGGTGAGTCTGCCGTTGCCCAATCTGGAACGGCTTGCAACTTAAGCATTCAGCGGGTTTGATTCTGCTGATCGGGCGTGTTATAAATGCCCGTTTGTCGCAGGGCTGCCGGGACTCGGGGACCAGTTCCACGACGTCTGATTTTTCGGCGAACTTCGGTTTTCGGCCCGAAGGCGAACTCCGAACGCGGCCAAGCTTCATCACTCCTTCTGGTCTTGCGGTGGAAGCGTGCTCGGAAACTCCGGAGGACCTAAGTTCTTGCTCCTTTGGCGTGCGGATTGCAAGCCTAACGGCGCGCATTCGGCAGGCGGAGGCTTCCGTAAGAAAGCCCCTAGTTACGTATCATATTTCCATAAATCGTCATTATTCTTGGAGGAATCTATGCCCACTTGGCTCGCCACGGCTGCGTCTCGAACGCGGTATGTGGCCACCAGAATTGCGAGCCTCGCCTTGCTGCTGGCAACCGGCGTGACCGCTGCCTCAGCGCAACCTGCCGGGGAAGCCGGCGGCGAGGCGGCATTGAAATTGCCGGATCTCTCGTCTGTCACTTTCTTCAATGGCGCAATCAACGGACACAACCTGTTGCTGATCGGCATCGCGTTTTGCGTGTTCGGCCTCGGGTTTGGCATGGCCATCTACATGCGCCTCAGAAACCTGCCTGTCCACCGCGCCATGCGCGAGATCTCGGAACTCATCTACGAAACCTGTAAAACTTACTTATTTACGCAGGGAAGATTCATTTTGCTCCTGTGGGTCTTCGTTGCAGTCATCATTGGTGCCTACTTCGGCATTCTTTCGCCCGTACCCGGAAAGCCGGTGTTTCTGACGTTGCCTATCATCCTCGGCTTTAGCCTGGTCGGAATCGCGGGCAGCTACGGTGTGGCATGGTTCGGCATCCGCGTTAACACATTCGCGAATTCGCGGACGGCATTCGCTTCCCTCCCCGGTAAGCCCTATCCCGTCTACCAGATTCCGCTTGAGGCCGGCATGAGCATTGGCATGATGCTGATCTCGGTGGAATTGCTGATCATGCTGTTCATTCTCTTGTTTGTCCCGGGAGACTACGCCGGGCCCTGCTTCATCGGATTCGCCATCGGCGAGTCGCTGGGCGCCGCGGCGCTGCGTATCGCGGGTGGCATCTTCACCAAGATCGCCGATATCGGCTCCGACTTGATGAAGATTGTTTTCAAGATCAAGGAAGATGATGCGCGCAACCCGGGTGTGATCGCCGATTGCACCGGAGACAACGCCGGCGACTCCGTCGGACCTTCCGCTGACGGCTTCGAAACTTACGGCGTTACGGGCGTGGCTCTGATCACGTTCATCCTGTTAGGCGTAAAAGATCCGAGCATTCAAGTCCAACTGCTGGTCTGGATCTTCGTCATGCGCGTTATGATGCTGGTCTCCAGTTCGCTCTCCTACTTCCTCAACGGAGCCATTGCCAAGGCGAGATACGGGTCTGCGGACGAAATGAACTTCGAATCCCCGCTCACCTCGTTGGTCTGGCTCACCTCGCTGGTCTCCATCGGGCTGACGTACCTGATCTCGTACTATGTGATCCCGACCCTCGGAAGCGACAGTTCCCAGTGGTGGAAGCTCTCGACCATCATCTCCTGCGGCACCTTGGCAGGCGCATTGATCCCCGAACTGGTCAAAGCCTTCACCTCCGTCGACTCCCGTCACGTCAAGGAGGTCGTGGTTTCGGCCCAGGAAGGTGGCGCGTCGCTCGGAATTTTGTCGGGATTCGTTGCCGGCAACTTCTCCGCCTACTATCTCGGGTTTTCCATGATGTTGCTGATGGCCATCGCGTATGTGATGAGCACCCTCGGACTGGCGGCAGCCGCTGGCATGCTGGCCCCGGCCGTGTTCGCCTTCGGCCTGGTAGCATTCGGCTTCCTCGGCATGGGGCCGGTCACGATTGCCGTAGACTCTTACGGTCCCGTCACCGATAACGCTCAGTCGGTTTACGAATTGTCCCTGATTGAAGCCGTGCCGAATGTCGAAGCCGAGGTTAAGAAGGATTTCAACCTCGTGGTGAACTTCGAGCGCGCCAAGCACCTGCTGGAGGCCAACGACGGCGCGGGAAACACGTTCAAGGCTACGGCCAAACCGGTGCTCATTGGAACCGCGGTCGTAGGGGCCACGACCATGATCTTCTCCATCATCATGGCCCTGACAAACGGACTCACCGAACATGTCGCCGACTTGTCTTTGCTGCACGCGCCTTTTGTGCTTGGGTTGATCACAGGCGGCGCGATGATCTACTGGTTCACCGGCGCGGCAACTCAGGCCGTCACCACGGGGGCCTACCGGGCGGTTGAATTCATCAAGAAAAACATCAAGCTGGAGGGGGTCGAGAAGGCTTCGGTCACTGACAGCAAGAAGGTGGTCGCGATCTGCACGCAGTATGCCCAAAAAGGCATGCTGAACATCTTCCTGGCCGTCTTCTTCGGCACCTTGGCTTTTGCGTTCATCGAGCCGTTCTTCTTCATCGGATACTTGATCTCGATCGCGATCTTCGGTTTGTACCAGGCCATCTTCATGGCCAATGCCGGTGGCGCCTGGGACAACGCCAAGAAAATCGTCGAGGTCGAGTTGAAGCAGAAAGGCACTCCGCTGCACGATGCGACGGTCATCGGCGATACGGTGGGCGATCCGTTCAAGGACACGTCCTCCGTAGCGTTAAACCCGGTCATCAAGTTCACCACCTTGTTCGGACTTCTGGCAGTAGAACTCGCGGTTTCCCTGGCGGGTAAAGGTTCTACTCTTACCAACATCCTCTCTTTGGTGTTTTTCCTGGTATCGCTCTCGTTCGTCTACCGTTCCTTCTACGGTATGCGAATCAAAACGTCTGGAGAGTAATCACGGCTTCAAACGCGGACGCCATCCGGGCAACCCGGATGGCGTTTCTGTTCTTCCCCGCACTCTCCGTGCCTGGTTTTATCGCCATTCCTGCTCGCGCCGGTCCTGATGCAGATCGCGGTATTCGCGGGGCAGTTCCCGACGCTCGTGGCGCGCCGCCGCATAATCTCCACGCCGCAAGTCCCGGCGCAACTCACGCCGATCGTGCGCAATCTTGGCCTGGTCGTGGCGCATATCACGACGGAGTCCGTGGTCCCCATCCCACGCCAGAGCCGGCGCAACTCCCATCCCAACCAGCAACAGAACCCCAGCAATCGCGCGTTTGATCATATTGTCCTCCTGCCGCACTCGGCGGTGTCGGTAAGATCAAACACGGTAGAAAGACAGGAGTTTCGGCGGCAGAAGTAACGTCAGGCGGGCAACAGCAGAGAGATTCAACGCATCGCGCCATCATCCTGAGCGAAGCGAAGAACCTCTGCACTCTGCCTGCACCAGTCCTACTGCATCGGTGGTCGCTCCCTTTGAAGACGACGAACTGCTCTAGTTCGGTCCCTTCATCTTCTCTTTCACGCTCTTGGCCAGCTTCTCGATTTCTTCGGCCTTCTTAACCACATCGAGCGACAACACGTTCTCGTCGGTCTTATCGACATAGGCCTTCAGTTCCGTGGAGAGCTTCAGGAGTTTCTCGGTATCGCTCTTGAGCGCAGCGACACGCTCCTTGGCCGCCTTTTTCTCCATGTCGCGGATCATGCGCGAGCGGTTTTCGTCGCCGTCCCCTGGAAACGGCGAATTCGGATCAGTGGGCGGCTGCTGTTGCTGTGCATCTGGCATGGGAGGCTGGCCCGCGGCCGGATTCTGAGCGGGCAACTGGGCCAAACCAGGAACAGCGGCCAGGGCTAGGAAGAAAGCACAAATGAAGAATAGGGATCGCATCAAGACCTCCCCGAGATCGCGAACGCGAGCGCACGTGGATTATACGTCGACGAAATCCGCAACACACGAGCGTCCGGTTGGGGAGCTAAACTTGGCTGCGGCTTGCCGGAACTTGGATGACAATCAGCGTGGCAGGGGTGGTCTGGTAGGGCAAGGTTTCAAGGCTTCACGCTTCAAGGTTTTCGGTTCAATCCGGAAAACACTTTGAAACTCCAAAACCTCTGAAACTTCGAAACCTTGCTCCTACTACAACGCGCTCATATTCGCCAGGAATTCGCCATTCGACCGCGTCTTGCTGAGCTTGTCGATCAGCAATTCCATGGCTTCTACCGGCGACAACGGGTTCAGCACTTTGCGCAGAACCCAGATCCGCTGCAGATCTTCCTTCGGGATGAGCAGCTCTTCCTTTCGCGTGCCAGAGCGCTGAATGTCGATCGCCGGGAACACGCGCTTGTCGACCAGTTTGCGCTCAAGAATGATTTCGCTGTTGCCCGTGCCCTTGAATTCTTCAAAGATCACGTCATCCATGCGCGATCCGGTATCTATCAGCGCTGTCGCGATGATCGTCAACGATCCGCCTTCTTCGATGTTGCGGGCCGATCCAAAGAATCTCTTCGGGCGCTGCAACGCGTTCGAATCGACGCCGCCCGAGAGCACTTTGCCCGAAGGCGGAACGATCGTGTTGTAAGCTCGCGCCAGACGCGTGATCGAATCCAGCAGGATCACCACGTCTCTCTTGTGCTCGACCAGCCGCTTTGCCTTTTCGATCACCATTTCGGCGACTTGCACGTGACGGGCGGCGGGTTCGTCGAAGGTGGACGAAATTACTTCACCCTTCACCGAGCGCTGCATGTCGGTGACTTCTTCGGGGCGCTCGTCGATGAGCAGCACCATCAGCACGACTTCGGGATGATTCGCCGTGATCGAGTTGGCGACGTTCTGCAGCAACATAGTCTTGCCGGCACGCGGCGGCGAGACGATCAATCCGCGCTGTCCTTTACCAAGCGGCGTGAGCAGATCCATCACGCGGGCGCTCGAGTTGTCGCGCGTCGTTTCCAGCTTGATCCGCTCCTGCGGATACAGCGGCGTCAGGTTGTCGAACAGAATCTTGTTGCGCGCTTCATCGGGCGACTCGAAATTGACCGCCTCGATCTTGACGAGCGCGAAGTATTTTTCGCCTTCGTGCGGCGGGCGTACCTGGCCGCTGATGGTGTCGCCGGTCTTGAGGTCGAATTTGCGGATCTGGGAGGGCGAGACGTAGATGTCATCCGGCCCGGGGAGATAGTTGTAGTCGGGAGAGCGAAGGAAGCCGTAGCCGTCAGGCAGGATTTCGAGCACGCCCTCGGCGAAGATGTGTCCTTCTTTTTCGCTCTGTGCCTGCAGGATTTTGAAGATGAGATCCTGCTTGCGCATACCGCTCGCACCGGGCAGATCCAAGGTCCTTGCGATCTTGGTCAGCTCGGTGATGTTCTTTTCTTTCAGTTCAGCTATGGTCATGGTTCACCTGAACCCGTGCACTAGAGCGTATTCGGTAGTGTCAACGGGAGATTTTCTAAAGGGAGGAGACTCAGGAAGATGCTAACTGCCGGGCAGGAAGGCGGGACTGGCTTAAGCAGCCCGCCGTTGTGCCTCAGCAAAATTCTCTGGTTCCGACAAAACTTCTTGCCGCGGGGACCCAGCGATGCGGTCCAGCACGCCGTTCATCGTTTCTTGGATTCGGGTGCTAGGCCGATGGAACTTCCGCGTGGCCTTGGAGGCAAGCTGACAGAGCATATACCTGTTACGTAGAGTTTGTAAAGCATCAAACACACGATCAGAGCGCATGTGCTTTATCTCTCCTTCTGTTGTTAAGAGTGGCCTTCCGCTTTCGTCCTTATGCCAGAGGAGGGTGACCAGAGCCCCAAGAGTCAAATCTAAGTCACTGATTCCGGTTGGGTTTTAAAGGATTTAGCGTAAAACTCACTTGAATAGATGCATGCCAGGACACGGAAGATGCTCAATTTCGGGCTTGGCTCCTCAGCCGAGGGTGACTCTGTTTTTGGCCCAGAAGCTTCCGGACGTCCTTGGAACTCGTTAATCTATCGGCAAGACGCAGGCACGTCAAGCGTTTATTTGCGCCAACTGTGGAAACCGGGTTCCTTTTGGGATTCCATCCCGAAAAGCTACGTATTCACAGATATATCTTTATTTTCAGCCACTTAAGTGACCGAGCACACCCTATGTCGTCGCCAGATCATCTGCCGTCCGGGGACACATTTTGAAACACTCTTCTTCAATCAAATGCCTACACCAGCCACTCTGCTACCGGCCGAGCAGCCACTCTTGTCTGTGATCTAGGTCACGGATGAATACCGCTCCAGCCCATACTCTTGGACAGAGTCACTTTCATAGACTGTGAGGGCTTCTTAGATGGGCACGATTTCTTCTACCAGCACGACACGAATTCTCGATTCCAAGTTAGAACGCAAAATCATGAGCGCCGAAACCGCCGCCAGCCTAATCCAATCTGGCGACCAGATCGGAATGAGCGGCTTCACCGGATCTGGATATCCCAAGGCCGTTCCGCTGCAACTGGCGCATCGTATTGCCGACGCCCATTTCCGCGGCGAAAAGTTTCAGGTATCGGTGTTTACGGGCGCCTCCACGGGCCCGGAGCTCGACGGCGCCCTGGCGATGGCCGGCGGCATCCATCTGCGGCTTCCCTACCAGTCCGATCCCGAGACGCGCAAGCGCATCAACGCCGGCGAGATGGAGTACATGGACATCCATCTCAGCCACGTGGCCCAGTTCGTCGAATACGGATTCCTGGGCAAACTCGACGTGGCTCTGATTGAGGTCACGGCGATCCTGGAAGATGGACGCGTGGTCCCGAGTTCTTCGATCGGCAACAACAAGACGTGGATCGACTGTGCGGACCGCGTCATCCTGGAAGTGAACTCGTGGCAGCCCATGGCGCTCGAGGGCATGCACGATATCTACTACGGCCTCGAGCCCCCTCCGAACCGCAAGCCGATTCCTTTGCTGCACACCGGCGACCGCATTGGCTCACCTTATTTGAAAGTTCCTTTCGAGAAAATCATAGGCATAGTCCTCACCGATTCCCCGGACCGTAATAGTCCTTTCAAAGCCCCCGACGAGGCTTCGAAGAAAATTGCAGGGCACATCCTGGAATTTCTGAGCTGGGAAGTGAAGAAGGGACGCATGCCGGCGAACCTCCTTCCCTTGCAGTCAGGCGTGGGTAACATCGCCAACGCAGTCCTGTTCGGCCTCGAAGAAGGCCCGTTCGAAGGCCTCACCTCCTACACGGAAGTCATCCAGGATGGAATGATCCGTCTGCTTAAGTCGGGCAAACTGACATCTGCGTCAGCCACGGCATTCTCGCTCAGTCCGGAGATGTTGAACGAAGTCAACGCGGACATGGCCAGCTATCGCGAGCGGATTGTGCTGCGCCCGCAGGAGATTTCCAACAATCCGGGAATCATCCGGCGGCTGGGCGTGATCGCGATGAACGGAATGATCGAGGCCGACATCTATGGCAATGTCAACTCGACGCACGTGATGGGATCACGCATCCAGAACGGGATCGGCGGCTCAGGCGACTTCGCGCGCAACGGCTATCTCTCCATCTTCATGGCTCCATCCGCGGCAAAGGGCGGGACGATTTCGACGATTGTGCCCATGGTCTCGCACGTCGATCACACCGAGCACGATGTGCAGGTCGTGGTGACCGAGCAAGGCCTGGCCGATCTGCGCGGCCTGTCTCCCCGGCAGCGGGCGCATCTGATCATCGAAAAGTGCGCCAACCCTGATTACAAGGGCTTGCTGAAGGATTACCTCTCGCGGGCAGAGAGCCTGTCCTATGGCAAGCACACTCCGCACTTGCTGAACGAATCGCTAGGCTGGCACAGCCGCTACCTGCGAAGTGGCAAAATGAAGCCGAGCGGGGAGAACTAAGGACGAGCCTTGTTGGGCTCGGAAATCTTCACGCTTCCCGGTATGCTGGCTGCGACCGACACGGATACTGCCGAGGATTTATGCGAATTTGTTTACTGCTGATCACGCTGGTGTCATCACTTAGCTTGTGGGAGTGCGGCGGCAAGGGTGGAAACGGAGGCGGATTCAGCGCAACCTCCGCGCCAACCATCTCGACGACGCCGGCGCAGAACGGAGCCGTGATCGTCAAAGTTGCTTCCAATTCAGACGGCGCGAAGATCTACTACACCGTAGATGGAAGCACGCCCACAGCATCCTCCCAGCAGTATCAGGCCCCTTTTCTCATTGCCTCGAATCTTACGGTTAAGGCTATTTCCGTTTCCGGAAGCGCATCCAGCACGGTCACCACGCAGAGCTTTTCTCCGAATCTCGCCTCAGGAACCCTGGTCTGGAGCGACGAGTTCTCAAATTCCACCGGGGCCAATGCGCAGCCCGACCCGACTATCTGGACCTACGACACCGGCAACAACGGCTTCGGCAATCATGAACTCGAAACCTACTGTGCCTGGGGATCCTCGACTGCACCCTGCAGCGCCACGAGTCCTAACGAATACGTCGGCACCGATGGTTACCTCCACATCGTGGCTCAGAATCCAGCGCCGGGCGCGTACACATCCGCGCGGTTGAAGACGCAGGGCCTGTTCAGCATTCAGTACGGACGATTCGAAGTTCGGGCCCGGGTTCCCGAGGCGCAAGGATTCTGGCCAGCCGCATGGCTGCTGGGCAACAACATTGTCACGGCGGACTGGCCCGCATGTGGCGAACAGGACGTGCTGGAACGGGTGAACGCTCCAGCCACTCCCGACTGGAATGAGGGTTCCGTGCACGGAATCGGCTTCACCGGCGATACCGGCCTCGGCAAGAAGTATTACTTCGCTTCCGGAGACACAGCCGCAAACTGGCATACCTACGGCATGATCTGGACCAAAGAGAGCGTGCAGTATTACATCGACAATCCCGCGAACATCTACGCCGCCTTCAATACGTCAAGCCTGAGTGGCTTTCAAGGAGCGGTTTGGCCCTTCGACGCCGGCCAGAGCAACTTCATCATTCTGAACCTGGCCGTCGGCGGGGACTGGCCCGGTTCGCCCGACAACAACACGCCGTTTCCCTCCGAGATGCTGGTCGATTACGTGCGCGTGTACACAACGCAGTGAGCGCCGCCTGGGATCGATGACCGGATCGACCATCAATGCGGTTCAATCTCGGCCTGATCCACCAGCATGATGGGGATGTTATCCCTCACCGGATACACACGATGGCACGCCGAGCACTTTAGACTCTCCGGATTTTGCCGGTACTCCAGATCCGTTTTGCAGGCGGGACAGACCAGGATTTCCAACAGCTCTTTCGCAATCATGTCCGGCATTGTATGCCAGCCGCCAAGCACAAGGATTTTTCCACAGGCGATCCGCTGACCTGCCCGAAAGGCGCAACGGAGTGACCGTGAATTGCCCCCGGGCGGGCAGCAAAACCCGAATCGCCCGGGCGGTGGTGCAATTCCACCACCTGACCAATCTCAGCAGGACCCTGCGAATCCAGACATCGCCGCAAAACGTTCCACATCGACACATAGTGTCAATTTTGAGATTACCCCTGAGTACAAAAGGCACCCCCAGCGCCTCCAGCGATCACAGCAGGGCTCTGCAACTTCCGATGTTTCCAAGGGTTAATTCCCCTACAGCGGTTCGGGGAACATATCCGAAAGTAAGGGTAGGCTCCGGCAGTTCAATTGCATGCAACTTCGATAGCTGCCGATGAGTCTAATACGCCAAGAGCAGTGAGGTAGGTCGGAGTCGGAGGTGATGACGGCCATGAACGACAACACGATGAAAGTAGCAAACGATAAAGACAGGTTCACGATGACGGAGCTGGCAGCTCTGCGAAGCGATCTTCTCCAGGGTGGAATGATCGACTCCTACGAGGCCGCCGAACTCCTTCAGGTTTTCCTGATGGGCCGTGGTTATGGGGTTTCCCCGAAGGCAGCATTGGATGCGGCCGGCCGCGTCGAAATGGCGGGCTGTGCGCTTCCGGTTCTGCAGCACGAATTGGAGAATCTCGCGCTGGTGATGTAAGAACACACGCCGCGGCCTGGTGAACCGCGCGTGCAAGTCCTAAATTGGGAAGAAATATCTGGGGATTAACGCGCTAGCGCTGGGGAAAAAGGCGCGAACGATAGCTGCGGAATCCCGATCAATCCAAAAGCCGGGCGAACCTGCCCGGCTTTCGCTTGTCTATCAATTCACCAGAATCCCTGAAATCCCCATCACTCGTATCGCAGGCTTTCCACTGGGTCGAGCTGTGCTGCCCGCGCGGCAGGTATGGTCCCGAATAGTATGCCGACAATCGACGATACCGCGATGGCGATAATCGCCGATCCTCCCCAAATTGGAATCCGGTAGTCGGTCAAAAATCGCACGGAGTAAGGAATGGCCAGGCCCACGACGATTCCGACTGTGCCTCCAATAAACGAGATCATGATGGCTTCGGCCAAAAACTGCATCCGGATCTCCCGGTTGGTTGCTCCGATCGCCTTGCGGATCCCAATCTCGCGAATGCGCGACGTCACCGTGGCCAGCATGATGTTCATAATCCCAATGCCGCTGACCACCAGCGTCACCATCGACACGAGAAACAAAACCCAAGTCAGGCCCGTGGCGATGCGATCCATCATGCCCAGCACCGCGGTGAGGTTTTCGACGGTATAAACCGATTCGGACCGGTGCCGCGACTGGAGGACTCGCTTGATTTCGACCGTGGCCGCCGGCACCATCGCCGAGTCCGACATGGAAAAGTACAGTAGCTTGATGCTGGGCGTTTCCATGAAATAGCGGCTCACGGAGTACGGGATCAGCATGGTGTTATCGACAATCTCGGTTTCTCCAAAGGTCTCCACCCGCTCCCGAAACGTGCCAATAACGGTAAACGGCAATCCGCTGAGCTTGATAACCTTTCCTACCGCAGCCGATGGCGAGCCATAAAGTTGCGTCGCCATCCGGTCGATAATCAGCGCCACTTTGTTGTGAGCTAGTGAATCCTGCTCGTCGAAGAAGCGGCCCGACGGCACGACCAAGTTGCGTACTCGTACATAATCCGGAGCCACGCCAAGGATTACCAGGTCGCGTTCCTTCCCATTCCCTACCGGGACACGGTCATTGAACTGCGCGACCGGACTTGCGGCGATAATGCCCGGAACGTCTGTTCGAACTGCCTGCAGATCCTCAATCGTCAAGGGATCGGGCACGCCGGTGCCAATCCGTTGTCCCCCGCCCTGGTACTCTGCCCAGATTTCGTTGGTACCAATCGACTGGATCTGCCCCAGCGCGTACTGCCGACCTGTCATTCCGATGGTCACGACCAGAATCAGCGACGCAGTCCCGATAACCATTCCTAGAGCCGTCAGGGCAAACCGGACCTTGTTGCTGCAGAAGGTGTCATAGGCGAAACTCAAGATCTCGCCGATAGCCATGTTGGGCTGCGTGAGCACACGCGTGCTGAGTGCGGTCATTTGCTGTAGGTAGTACTGCCCCTCTGTACCTAGATGCTACACCCCCTGAGCCGACGCGCGATAGTTGAGCATAAAGAGTCGATGAACAGAGTGGATTCTCCTTGTCCGGTCTTGGCGTGCCCGAAGAAACCCCCAACAGGCGGTAGAATCTTCTCTGGGCCCGAACCGCCGGCAGTGCGGTCAAGAAAGAACGTACGGAGGAAGAGATCGAACAACAACCCCAAAGATGGGGCCACCTGCCCTTTCTACTGCTCCTGACCGCGGGAGCGCTGCTGGTGCACGGTTATCATCCCTTCGCCGAAGATGCCGAGATCTATCTTCCGGGCATCGAGAAGATCCTCCATCCGCAGTTGTTCCCCGTCGGCGGAGAATTCTTCGGCTCCCATGCCAGCATGACGCTGTTCCCGAACCTGGTCGCCTTCTCCTTGCGAGTGACGCATCTTCCGCTGGAAGTTGGCATCTTCCTTTGGCAAGTAGCTTCGATCTTCCTTCTCCTCCTGGCCTGCTGGCAGTTGAGTGGGTTGTGCTTCCCCACTTCGAAGGCGAGATGGGCAGGCGTCATGTTGATTGCGGGACTGCTAACCATGCCGGTTGCCGGGACGGCCCTTTACATTGTTGATCAATATGTGAACCCGCGGAACCTCGCCGCGTTCGCCGCGATCTTCGCCGTCACTCGGACACTGCAAGGCAAATACATAAGGGCTCTCGTTTGGATTGCTTTCGCGGCATCCGTTCATCCCTTGATGTGGCTGTATCCGTTTTCCTTCTGCATGCTTCTCTTGGTCATGAATTATCTCGACCGTAGATCAAGCTCCGGACTCGAGCGCGCGACCGCGCCGTCCGCCGTCGCTTTTTTAGTGCTGATGATCCCGCTCGCGCCCAGGTCCACTCCTGCCTATCACGAAGCGATGAAGACCCACGGATACCTCCTCATCCAGCGTTGGGCCTGGTATGAGATCGTCGGCGCGCTGGCTCCCATCGCACTCTTCTATTGCTTTGCCGGCATCGCGAAATCGAAGGATTGGCTCACAATCCGACGCCTGAGTCATGCCTTTATCATTTACGACATCATCTATGTTCTAGCCGCGCTCGTCATGGATCTTCCGCCGCGCTTTGAAGCGCTGTCGCGCTTCCAGCCCTTGCGCAATCTGCACCTGCTATACATTGTCATGTTCCTGATCGTCGGCGGAATGCTCGCCGAGTTCATCCTGAAGGACCATTGGTGGAGATGGCTGGCTCTGTTTATCCCCTTAGCCCTGGGCATGTTTTTCGCGCAACGTGCTCTGTTCCCGGCCAGCCCGCAAGTCGAATGGCCCTGGCAATCCCCCAGAAATCCCTGGGGGCAGGCATTCGTCTGGGTTCGGGCAAACACCCCGGTTAACGCACTTTTCGCCCTGGATCCCGCGACAATGAATATCGACGGCGAAGATGAGATCGGATTTCGCTGCCTGGCCCAGAGAAGCCGGATGGCCGACG
>Ga0335071_10001385_pt1 | contig 26027 bp, 17 predicted proteins | sample Lox_Sample_15_FD_206724 | JGI IMG/M metagenome (GOLD analysis project Ga0335071, IMG submission 206724) | Soil microbial communities from Loxahatchee National Wildlife Refuge, Florida, United States - Lox_Sample_1.5 | ecosystem: Environmental > Terrestrial > Soil > Wetlands | place: USA...
AGAGGTCCTGAGCGACGCGGTACGCCACCTCGCGGCCAGCCTCGGGCTGCGACCGGTGACCCGCAAGAAGCGGGCCCTGCTCAACGGAGTCGACTGCGGCCCGGCGTACCAAGTCACGTTCACCCCTCGGCTGCCCGTCTTCCGGCTCCCCCGCAAACTGGCTCGGCTGAAGACGGACGAGCGCGCCCACCGGTCGCGAGCCATCGTTGCGGTCGAGCCCGGTCCGAGCGTCCCGGTCCGCTGCATCGAGGTGACGTCGGAGTCCGGCCTCTTCCTAGCAGGAGAGTCATTCGTCCCGACCCACAACAGCTCGCTCGGCAGGCTCGGGCTGCTGACGCACTCGACGGCGGGCTTCATCGACCCGGGGTTCAGCGGGCACGTGACCCTGGAGCTGAGCAACGTCGCGACCCTTCCCATCAAGCTCTGGCCCGGCATGAAGATCGGGCAGCTGTGCCTGTTCCGGCTGAGCTCGCCGGCCGAGCACCCGTACGGCTCATCGGTGTACGGGTCGCGCTACCAGGGCCAGCGCGGCCCCACTCCGAGCCGCTCGTTCCAGAACTTCCATCGCAGCGACGTCTGAGCCGCGCCGCGCCGCGTCACGGGTCGCGGCCGTTCGGCGGGGATAATCGGAGGACAGGTCTTCGATCCCCGGAGGACTCTCGGCATGACGATTGCTCCCACGGCTCTACGCCGCGCGGGAGACCAGCCGACCGACACGCGTCCCGAGCGCTCGGCCGACGCGCGGGCCTTCCGGCCGGACATCGAGGGTCTGCGTGCCGTCGCCGTCGTGGCGGTGCTGCTCTACCACGCCGGTCTCCCGTGGTTTCGCGGCGGCTTCGTCGGGGTCGACGTCTTCTTCGTGATCTCCGGGTTCCTCATCACCAGCCTGCTCGTCGAGGAGCTGGAGGGGACCGGGCGCCTGTCGATCCCGGGGTTCTACGCGCGGCGGATCAAGCGGCTGCTGCCGGCCACGATGGTCGTGCTGCTCAGCGTCACGGTCCTCGCGTGGCTCATCTTCTCGCCGCTACGCCAGACGTCGACTGCCGGCGACGTCGCCGCCTCGGCGCTGTACGTGTCCAACTGGCACTTCGCCCACCAGGCCGTCGACTACCTCTCCCAGGGGCAGGACCCGAGCCCGGTGCTCCACTTCTGGTCCCTCGCCGTGGAGGAGCAGTTCTACCTCGTCTGGCCGCTGCTCCTGCTGCTGACCGGGCTGGCCGTTCGACGCTACCGGCGACTGCTCAGGCCGACCCTCCTGGGCGCGATCGCGGCGCTGTCCCTGACCTCCTTCGTCTACTGCGTCCACCTCACCCACGCCGAGCCGGGGGCGGCGTACTTCAGCAGCCTCGACCGTGCCTGGGAGCTCGGCGTCGGTGCCGCGCTCGGGATCCTCGGGGCCCGGTTGCGGCGGGTTCCGTCGGTGGTGGCCCTGCCGCTGGCCTGGGCTGGCCTGGCCGTCATCGGGGTCGCGGTGCTGACCCTCAGCGACGCGACCCCTTTTCCCGGCACGGCCGCGCTCTTGCCGGTCCTCGGGGCTGCCGCGGTGATCGGTGCCGGGCTCGCCGCGGGGGACCTCGGGCCGGTACGCCTGCTCGGCACCCGCCCGATGCGCCACGTCGGCCGGCTGTCGTACTCCTGGTACCTCTGGCACTGGCCCCTGCTGGTCTTCGCCGGCGCCGTCTGGGGTCACCTCGACCCGGCGGCCGCCGTGCTCGTGCTCGCGGTGTCCTACGTCCCGACGGTGCTGACCAACCGCCTCGTGGAGGACCCCTTCCGACGCTCCCGCGCCCTCCTCCGTCACCCGAGAAGGGCGTTCGCGCTGGCCGGCGTGACCATGAGCAGCGTCCTGGCCGCGTCCGTGCTGCTCGCCGCGATGGTCCCCACCGTCCCCACCCTGTCGGCGGCCGACGCACGTGGTGCGGCCGCGCTCCCGCCGATCGACGCGTCGCCGCACCCCGCGAGCGTGGCTCTGGCGGCGGTGCCCCCCACGACCCCGGCCCAGCTCACCAAGCCCCGAGCCTTCACGCCGACCCCGCAGCAGGCCCGCGGCGACCTGCCGCGGATCTACGCCGACGGTTGCCAGCGCTCGGTCGCGAGCACCTCGACCGCGGGGTGCGTGTACGGCGACCCGCACGGCGGCGTCACCGTCGGGTTGCTCGGTGACTCCCACGCTGCGCAGTGGTTCCCGCCGCTCGAGCAGGTGGCGCTGCAGCGACACTGGCGGCTCGTCGTCATGACGAAGTCGGCCTGCACCCCCGCCTCGGTCCTCGTCTTCAACCGGTCCTTGCTCAAGCGTCCCTACACCGAGTGCTCGACCTGGCGGCGAGCCGCCCTGGCTCGCCTGGCGGCCGAGCACGTACGGCTGGTCGTGCTGACCGGCTCGTTCACCAACCCGGTCGTCCAGTCGGGGCACACCCTCGGTCCCGCGGCGAGTCTGACTGCGACCACGTCCGGCCTCGAGGCCACCCTGCGCGCGCTCACCGGAGCCGGCTCGAAGGTCCTCGTGCTGCGCGACACGCCCCGCTCCGCCGTCGACGTACCCGACTGTGTCTCCTCGGCCGGGCGCAGCCTGGCCCCGTGCGCGACGGCGCAGGCGCGGGCCCTGGTGACCGCGTCGACCGGTGTCGAGCAGCGGGCCAGCGCGGAGGTCCCGGGGGCCACCTACGTCGATCTCGACAGCGCGGTGTGCCCGAGCACGCCGTGCCCGCCGATCATCGGCAACGTCCTGGTCTACCGGGACAGCGAGCACCTCACCCGCACGTACGCGCTGACCCTGACACCCCTGCTGCGCGCCGCGATCGACGAGGCGCTGCGCCGGGTCGGCTGACGCCGTTGCGCCCCGCGCGTTGGGGCGCTCAGCCCAGGATCGTGCCCACCGTACGGTGGTGCTGGCCCGAGGCGCGGGCGTGGCGGATCTCCCACTCGGGGAGCTCGTCGGGGTCCATCGAGGTCGCGTACAGGAACCCCTGGCCGAAGTCGCAGCCCAGGTGCCGCAGCCGTTCCCGTACCTCGTCGTTCTCGATGCCCTCGGCGATGATCTGCAGGCCGAGGTGGTGCGCGAGCTCGATCATCGAGCTCACGATGGCGGCGTCCCTCGTCGAGGTCAGGATGTCGGCGACGAAGGTCTGGTCGATCTTCACCTGCTGGATCGGCAGGCTGCTCAGGTAGGTCAGCGAGGAGTAGCCGGTCCCGAAGTCGTCCAGCGAGAGCCGTACGCCGAGCCCGCGCAGCTCGTCCAGCAGGGACAGTGCCCGATCCGCGTCGCTCAGGACGATGCTCTCGGTGATCTCCAGGGTGAGCAGGTGGGCCGGCAGCCGGTGGCGCTCGAGCGCGGTCGCGACCGTGGTCGGGAGCCGCTGGTCCATCAGGGACCGGGTCGAGATGTTGACCGACACCCCGACGTGCAGCCCGACCTCCTGCCAGCGGGAGCAGGCGCCGACGGCCAGGTCGAGCACCCGTTCGGTCAGCGGGATGATCAGGCCGTTGCGTTCGGCGGCCGAGAGGAACGCGCTGGGCAGCAGGGTTCCCCGCGTCGGGTGGTGCCAGCGCAGCAGCGCCTCGGCGGAGGCCAGCTCACCCGTCAGCAGGTCGAGGACCGGCTCGACCTCGATGGTGACCTCCCCCGTCTGGATCGCCTCCCGGAGCTCACCGATGAGGGAGAGGACGGTCGGGTCGTGGCCGTCGATGTCAGGGCGGTACAACGCCACCGGCTCCGGCCCGTTCTTCGCCACGTACATCGCGATGTCGGCCCGCTTGAGCAAGTCGCCCACGGTCGTCGCGTGCTCGGGGGAGAGAGCGATGCCGATCGAGCCCGACAGATGCAGCCGGTCCTGGTCGACGACGAGCGGCTCGAGCAGGGAGTCCGTGAGCCGCCCGGCGACGCTCGTCCCGTCGTCGTCCAGACGCTCGGCCAGAACCGCGAACTCGTCTCCCCCCAGGCGCGCGACGGTCACCCAGGGACCCGCCGCCTCGCTGAACCGGCGAGCCACCTCGCAGATCAGCTGATCGCCCACCGAGTGCCCCAGCGTGTCGTTGACCGCCTTGAACCCGTTGAGATCGATGATCATCATCGCCAGGCGCTGGTCCCCGGCGGTGGCGCGTGCGACGGCGGACTCGGCCAGGCTCATCAACGCCGCTCGGTTGGGCAGCCCGGTGAGGGTGTCGTGGAGCGCCTCGTGGCGCAGCCGGCCGATGAGCGTCTCGTTGTGCAACGCGACGGACGCGTGGTTGGCCACCGTCTGCAGCAGGGTGACGTCGCTGTCCTCGAAGCCGCGGACCTCCCCCAGCCGGTCGTAGGCAGCCAGCAACCCCGCCGTCTCCCCCTCGACCACGAGCGGCGCGACGACCGCCTCCCTGGCGCCGCGGCTGCGCAGGAACGCCTTCGCCGACTCATCGGCCAGGGTCAGCCGGATGGCCTGGCGCCGTTCGCCGTAGGGAACGGCGAGCCCGAGGGCGACGAGGGCGTCGCTGCTCGAGTCGGCCACGACGGAGTCGCCGTCGAAGCGCCACAGCGCGGGAGCGGGGTTGTCCCCCGACGCGAAGCGGAGGACCTCCGCGCGCTCGGCCCGCAGCAGCTGGCGCGCCTGGCTCAGCACCGCGGGCAGCACGTCGGTGGTCGCCGGTGCCCCGTTGAGCTCATGGCTGAAGCGGAAGAGCCGCTCGAGGCTCGTGTGCCGGTCGGCCAGGAGCGAGTACGCCCGGAAGAAAGCCATGAGCACCGCGCCCGCGACGAGCAGCGGTACGGCCGCCAGCGCTCCCATCCGCAGGGTGAGGACTGCGACCAGGCCGACGGTCGCGCTCGCGGCCGAGATCACCACGCCGGGCAGGGAGCCACGCAGCGCGGACTCGGTGCGCCCGTTGTACCAGCGCACCACCATCGACAGGAGCGCGAGGTCGACGACGATCGCGAGGGTGGCGGCCGCGATAGCGGCGATCCAGGTGCGGGCGCCGTCCTCCACGCTGCCGCCGCCGAGCAGGTCGAACACCGCCAGCGCGACGGCGACGTCGGTGTAGAAGAGGGAGATGTTGAAGATCGCCTTCAGGGCGGTCTGCCGGCGGTAGAGCAGGACGACCAGCGCCGGCCCGACGAGCCGCGCGAGCACGAGCTCCTGCGGCGTCGTGTAGAACAGCCCGATCACCAGGGGGATCTCGCTGATCGAGATGCTCTTCGCCTCGCGCCCGAACTGGATGTGGAACACCCAGGCCTCGGTGGCGGCGAACAGCAGCGTCAGCACGTACCAGGGGATGTGGACGCCCTGGAGGGGCTCCGGCGGGTTGCGGACGACGGCGAAGAGCAGTCCGCTGGCGAGCACACACAGGCCGGCCGAGAGGACGAGGACGCGCCGGGTCGGGCGGCTGACCGCTGTGGCCGCCGCCGTCCCCTCCTCGGACCGAGTCCTCATCGGATCTTGCATCGGCTCCCCGCCACGGCGTCCTTTGGGCCGGGCGTCACCCGTTCGGCAGACACTGGGACGCGGCGTCGCGCGTGCTGGCGCTGCGACGCCGCGTCCCTTCCCGGGTGTCCCCCACGTCCGCGCGTGGGTGGACCCGGTCAGATCCAGGAGGCCCCGGCCATGCCGACCTCCTCCTCGCGCGGGCTCACGAGTAGTCCTCGCTGGCCCAGCCGGCGCCGGCCCATGAGGCGCCGGCCCACGACGCACCCGCCCAGGAGGCGCCGGCCCAGCTCGCGCCGGTCCACGACGCCCCCGCCCAGCTCGCGCCGGCCCAGGAGGCGCCGGCCCACGACGCACCGGCCCAGTCGTTGCCGGACCAGGTGACGCTGGCCCAGCTCGCGCCCGCCCACGAGGCGCTGGCCCACGAAGCGCCGTTCCACACCCCGCCCTGCCAGGCGTTGACCTGCTCCTCGGCGTTGGACAGGGCCGAGGTGTCGATCGGGTTGCCGAAGATGTCCTGCTCGCCGCTCAGCGTGCTGGTGCCGTCGCTGACGTGGTAGCTGCCTCGCGACGCCTCGATCGAGCCGGTGCCCGTCGAGCGGGTGAACCACTGCGCCGACGACCACGACGACGGGGCCGGGGCCGCGAGCGCGGCGGCGAGGTCGGGGACGACGCCCTGGGTGTTCAGGACGTTTCCGCCGGTTCCGACGAGGATCGCCTTGACCTGATTGGGCGTCAGGCCGGGCCTGGCGCTCAGCAGGTCCGCGACCATCCCGGAGACGATCGCGGCGGACTCCGACGTGCCGCTGCCGCGGATGTACTGGTCGTTGATCCCGCCGTTCGGCCCGAGCTGGTCGCTGACGTAGGACCCCGGGACACGGATCCCCTGGACGTGGACGCCGGGAACGTCCAGGTCCACCTTGCGCCGGCTGCCGCCCTGGGCGCTGAACGAGGCCAGGACGTCGGCCGCGGCCGATCCCTTCGTGTGGCCGTTCAGCGCGCCGACGGCGATGAGGTACGGGTCGGCGGCCGGCATCGTCAGTTTGGTCCCCCCGCCGTTTCCAGCTGAGGCGACCACGACGATGCCCTTGCGCCAGGCGACCTCGGCCGCGTGCGCCAGCGGGTCGAGCTGGTAGGACTGGGTCGAGTCGGTCCCGAAGGACAGGTTCAGGACCCGGATGTTGAGGTCCGACTTGTGCTCGACCACCCAGTCGATGCCGGCGATGACCTGCGAGACGTCCGCGCGACCCAACGCGTCGCCGACCTTGACGTTGACCAGCCGGGCGGCGGGCGCCATGCCCTGGTAGTCGCTCGTGGGGTCACCGGATGCCGGGTCGGCCGCGATGAGGCCGGCCATGAAGGTCCCGTGGCCGTTGAGGTCCAGGTAGCGAGTGTTGTCGTTCTGGCTGTCGAAGGACAGGTCCGGCCCGTTGATGATCGTCGTCCCGGCCAGTGAGTTCACGGGCGTGACGCCGGTGTCGATCAGGGCGACGGTGACCCCCTTGCCGGTGGCTCCCTTGGCCCAGCCCGCGTCGACGTTCAGGCTGTCCGCGATGCTGTACGCGGAGTTCGGGTCGCTCGTCTGGTCGTAGCTGTCGCTCTCGACGCTGACCGAGCCGTCCGGGGTGACCTCGGCCACGTGGGGCCAGCCGGCCAGCCGGGCGGCGGTCCCGGCGGGTACGCGGACCACCGCCTCGTCGACGACGCCCAGCGTGCGCGTCACCGTGAGGTGGCTGGCCCGCAGCTCGCGTAGCACGGCGGGCAGGTGCCCGGCGTCGGCGCGGACGAGGTAGGCCTTCTCTGCCGCCTGGCGCGGCGCTGCCGGCTCTGCCGCCTGGTGCGGCGCGGCCGGCACCGACGCGTGTGCGGCGGGCCCCACGGCCGCACCCGCGCCGAGTGCCAGGGCAAGCGCCGCGGTCACCGTGAGCGAGCGCCGAGCCGCGTCGCCCGCGACCGATCGTCGGGCGCGGCGGGCGCGCCGCGCGATCCAGCTGGCGCCGGGGCCGCGGCCCTCCGACTCCACGTGGTCCATTCCCATGACAGGTATCCCCCCCTGTCGCCCCGGCGGTCTGCCGAGGCGTCGGGTCACCGCCTCCCGAGTGCGGACGGTGATCCCTTCGCCACGAACTGTGGAGGTTCGCCGCCGCCTCCACCAGCCACCCGGGCCTTCTGTCACCCGCTCGGCGTACTCAGTCACCCCGAAGTGCCCAACCGTCACTCGCCGACAGCGCCGTGAACCGACCCCACCGCCCCCCCGGCTATTCCGAATGAACGCGGCGTTCCTGCGGACCTATTGGAGGAACGCCGCGTTCATTCGGAGAGATCGGACATCGGAAGGAGGAGAGGGGGTCAGGTCGGGGACTGGACGGCGCGGAGGAGGAGCTGGGCGATGTCGTTGACCTCGACCCCGGCGGCGCCGCCGGCCGCCTGCAGCTTGGTCACGCCGTCGCTGATCATCACCCGGCAGAACGGGCAGCCCGTCGCCACCGTCGCCGCCCCGGTTCCGAGCAGTTCATCGGTACGGGTCTCGTTCACCCGCTTGCCGATCCGCTCCTCCATCCACATCCTCGCTCCGCCGGCGCCGCAGCAGAACGAGCGTTCTCGGTGGCGGGGCGCCTCGGCGAGCTGGAGGCCGGGCACCGACGCCAGCAGGTCGCGCGGGGGCTGGTAGACCTTGTTGTGCCGGCCGAGGTAGCACGGGTCGTGGTAGACCGTCTTCTCCTCCACCGGGGCGACCGGTGTGAGGCGCCCCTCCCGGACGAGCCGGTTGAGCAGCTGGGTGTGGTGGACCACCTCGTACCGACCGCCCAGCTGCGGGTACTCGCGTCCCAGGGTGTTCAGGCAGTGCGGGCAGGTGGTCACGATCTTCTTCGCGCCGATGCCGTTGAGCACCTCGACGTTGGCCTGGGCGAGCATCTGGAAGAGGAACTCGTTCCCGGAGCGCCGGGCGGGGTCGCCGGTGCACGACTCGCCGTCGCCGAGGACGACGTAGGGCACCCCGGCGATGTGCAACAGCTCCGCCACGGCCTTGACGGTGCGCTTGGCGCGGTCGTCGAAGGCCCCGGCGCAGCCCACCCAGAGCAGCCACTCCACGTCGTCCGGGATGGTCTCGCCGCCGTCCTCGCCCACGACGCGCACCGGGAAGTCCACCTCGCCGATCCAGGCGTTGCGGACGGCGGCGTTCATCCCCCAGGGGTTGGCCTTGGTCTCGAGGTTCTTGAACAGGCCCCCCAGCTCGCCGGGGAACTGCGACTCCACGAGCACCTGGTAGCGGCGCATGTCCATGATGTGGTCGACGTGCTCGATGTCGACGGGGCACTGCTGCACGCACGCGCCGCACGACGTGCACGACCACAGCACGTCGGGATCGACCACCCCGTGCTCCTCGGCGGTGCCGACGAGCGGCCGCTCCGCCTCGGCGCGTACGTCCTCCGGCAGCCCGCCCCTGGCCTCCTCCGCCGCGAGGACGTACGGGGCCTTCCCGAACGCGTGGTCGCGCAGGCCCATCACCAGCAGCTTCGGGCTCAGCGGCTTGTCGGTGTTCCACGCCGGGCACTGGGACTGGCAGCGGCCGCACTCGGTGCAGGTGGAGAAGTCGAGCAGGCCCTTCCAGGTGAAGTCCTCGATCGCCCCGCGGCCGAAGACGTCGTCGTCCTTGGGGTCCTCGAAGTCGATGAGGTGGTCCCCCGAGGCCATCGGCAGGAGCGGCCCGAGGGCGTCCGGCCGGCGCTTGTACGCGACGTTGAACGGCGCGAACGCGATGTGCAGGTGCTTGGAGTACACGACGATGACCAGGAAGGCCATGATCACGATGATCTGGAGCAGCAGACCGACGGTCTCCACCCGCAGGTCATCGCTGCCCGTCGTGAGCGGGCCGAGCAGGTCGGCGACCCAGTTCGAGGCGAAGGCCCACTGCGACGGGTAGGGGAAGTCACCACGTTCGATCTGCGCGCCGCGGTAGAGCAGCAGCGTCCAGATGACGTTGAAGATCATGAACAGGACGAGCCACGCCGCACCCAGGTGCGAGCCGTAGAAGCGGGACCTTCGCCCCAACCGTCGCGGGCTGCTGCGCAGCCGGATGATCGCGAAGACGGCGACGCCGAGCAGGACCGCGACCGCGAACAGGTCCTCGACGAAAGGGATCCAGGCCCAGCCGTCGAGCACGGGGATCGAGAAGTTGCGGTCGATGATCGCGCCGTACGCCTCCACGATCGTCAGCCCCAGCACGAGGAAGCCCCAGAACACGAACGCGTGGGCCAGCCCCGGCACGGTCCACGCCAGCAGGCGGCGCTGGCCGACGACCTCCTGGACCTCGGTCTGGGTCACCGCCCCCGCGTCGACGTCCCGCCCGGTCAACGGCTGGCCCGAGTGGATCAGCCGGTAGAGCCAGTGCAGGCGCCGGGCGGCGACGGCGAGGGCGACCACCGTGACGAGCAGGGCGATGCCGGTCGCGAGGGCGTTCACAACAGCGAACCCTACCGATCCGGGCCGCGATGCTACTCACCGGTAACAACGACGCCAGACGAGTCGCAGTGGCCCGGGGGACGGGGGCAGGCAGGCCCGGCCCCGGCCACCGCTGGGCCTCCCTTGAGCCGACTCGACTCAAGGGAATTGACGCGACTAGGCTCGCGTTGGCATAGTGGAACGCAGTGAACCGGCCGAAACGTCCAGATCTGACCCGGATCTGACCCAGATCTGACCCAGATCTGACCCCCAACCCACCCACCTGACCATCCATCGCAAGGAGAGCACTTCCATGGCCCGTGCCGTCGGTATCGACCTTGGGACGACGAACTCGGTCGTCTCCGTCCTCGAGGGCGGCGAGCCCACCGTCATCGCCAACGCCGAGGGGTCCCGTACCACCCCGTCCGTGGTGGCCTTCGCCAAGACCGGCGAGGTCCTGGTCGGCGAGGTCGCCAAGCGCCAGGCGGTGACCAACGTCGAGCGCACCATCCGCTCCGTCAAGCGCCACATGGGCACGACGTGGACCGCGGAGATCGACGGGAAGACCTTCACCCCGCAGCAGATCAGCGCCTTCGTCCTGCAGAAGCTCAAGCGCGACGCGGAGGCCTACCTGGGTGAGGGCGTGACCGATGCGGTGATCACCGTGCCGGCGTACTTCAACGACGCCCAGCGCCAGGCCACCAAGGAGGCCGGCGAGATCGCCGGGCTGAACGTCCTGCGCATCATCAACGAGCCCACCGCCGCGGCCCTGGCCTACGGCCTGGACAAGGCGGACAAGGAGCAGACGATCCTGGTCTTCGACCTCGGCGGCGGGACCTTCGACGTGTCCCTGCTCGAGATCGGGGACGGCGTCATCGAGGTCAAGGCCACCTCCGGCGACAACCACCTCGGCGGTGACGACTGGGACCAGCGCGTCGTCGACCACCTCGTCAAGGCCTTCCAGAACGGGCACGGCATCGACTTGTCCAAGGACAAGATGGCCCTCCAGCGGCTTCGCGAGTCGGCGGAGAAGGCCAAGATCGAGCTGTCGTCCTCCTCGGAGACGACGATCAACCTCCCCTACATCACGGCCAGCGCCGAGGGTCCGCTCCACCTCGACGAGAAGCTCACCCGCGCGCAGTTCCAGCAGATGACCCAGGACCTGCTCGACCGCTGCCGTACGCCCTTCGCCAACGTCATCAAGGACGCCGGGATCTCCCTCGCCCAGATCGACCACGTCGTGCTCGTCGGCGGATCCACTCGCATGCCCGCCGTGACCGACCTCGTGCGCGAGCTCACCGGCGGCAAGGAGCCCAACAAGGGTGTCAACCCCGACGAGGTCGTCGCCGTCGGTGCCGCCCTTCAGGCCGGCGTGCTCAAGGGCGAGGTCAAGGACGTCCTGCTCCTCGACGTCACTCCGCTGTCCCTCGGCATCGAGACCAAGGGCGGCATCATGACCAAGCTCATCGAGCGCAACACCACCATCCCGACCAAGCGGTCGGAGATCTTCACCACGGCGGACGACAACCAGCCGTCGGTGCAGATCCAGGTCTACCAGGGCGAGCGCGAGATGGCCGCGTACAACAAGAAGCTCGGCATGTTCGAGCTGACCGGCCTGCCGCCCGCACCGCGCGGTGTCCCCCAGATCGAGGTCACCTTCGACATCGACGCGAACGGCATCGTCAACGTCTCGGCCAAGGACCTCGGCACCGGCAAGCAGCAGTCGATGACCATCACCGGCGGCTCCGCGCTGCCGAAGGACGACATCGAGCGGATGATGCGCGAGGCCGAGCAGTACGCGGAGGAGGACCACAAGCGCCGCGTCGAGGCGGAGACCCGCAACACCGCCGAGCAGCTGGTCTACCAGACCGAGAAGTTCCTGGCCGACAACGCCGACAAGGTCCCGGCCGAGGCGAAGGCCAACGTCGACGAACCGTTGGCGGACCTCAAGAAGGCCCTGCAGGGCGAGGACGTCGACGCCATCCGTCAGGCCACCGAGAAGGTCGCGACGGCCAGCCAGGCGCTGGGGACGGCGATGTACGCCCAGGCGAGCCAGCAGGCCGCGCCGGGCGGCGGCGCCGAGGACGAAGGCACGCCGGGCGCCGCGCACCCCTCCAACGAGGAGGACATCGTGGACGCCGAGATCGTCGACGACGGTGAGAGCCAGTGAGCGAGTTCGAGGAGCGCCCGGTCTTCCGGGACAAGCGTCGCATCGACCCGCAGACCTACGCCGTGCGCGAGCCGGCTCCGAGCGAGTCCCCCAACGCCGAGCAAGCGCCGCCGAGTGCATCCGGCGACGGCGCACCGTCGCCGTCCGCCGTGGCCGGTGTCGCGGAGGAGACGACGGAGGAGGTCGCGGCGGAGGTCGGCGACGAGCTGGCGGAGCTGACCGCGGACCTGCAGCGCCTGTCGGCCGAGTACGCGAACTATCGGCGCCGCGTCGAGCGCGATCGGGCCGTGGTGCGTGAGTCGGCGGTGGCCGGTGTCGTCCTCGAGCTGCTGCCGGTGCTCGACGACATCGGCCGGGCGCGCGACCACGGCGAGCTCGAAGGCGCCTTCCGGGTCGTCGGGGAGTCCCTGGAGCTCACCGTGGCCAAGCTGGGCTTCGAACGCTTCGCCGAGCCCGGCGAGGCCTTCGACCCGACGCTGCACGAGGCGCTGACGGCTGTCGACTCGGTCGAGGTCGACGTCCCCACCGTCCTCGAGGTCTACCAGCCCGGGTACCGCTACGCGGGACGTGTGGTCCGTCCGGCCCGCGTCGTGGTGGCGCAGCCGACGACGGTCGACGTACCGCCGACCGCGCACCCCTGATCAGCATCGCCGTGTGGAGGGAGGGACCCCGATGAGCGCGAAGGACGACCTCGAGAACGACTACTACGCGATCCTCGGGGTGCCCTCCAGCGCCACCGCCGACGAGATCAAGAAGGCCTACCGCAAGCTGGCCAGGACCTACCACCCGGACGCCAACAAGGGCGACGCGGCGGCTGAGGAGCGGTTCAAGGACATCTCGGCCGCCTACGACGTGCTCTCCGACGACAAGCGGCGCAAGGAGTACGACGAGCTGCGCCGGCTCGGGGCGAGCGGCTTCCGCTTCCCGGGTGGGGGCGGCGCCGGGACCACCTACGACATGGGCGACGTCTTCGGTGGCGGCGGCGGCGCCGGCCCAGGCATGGGCGATCTCGGCGACCTGCTCGGCGGGCTCTTCGGCCGAGGCGGGCGCCGCCCGTCGCCGTCCGGTCCGCGCCGCGGCGCCGACGTCGAGTCCGACGTACGGCTGTCCTTCCGCGAGGCGGTCAGCGGGGTGACCGTCCCGCTGCGGCTGACCACTGACGGGCCGTGCGGCACCTGCCATGGCAGCGGCGCCAAGCCAGGCACCACGCCGCGGACCTGCCCGACCTGCCAGGGCTCGGGTCAGGTATCACGCAACGTGGCGGCGGGGTTCGCCTTCGCGGAGCCGTGCCACGGCTGCGGCGGGCGCGGCCAGGTCGTCGACGACCCGTGCCCCACCTGCCACGGCAGCGGCCAGACCTCGCACACCCGCACGGTGCACGCCCGCATCCCCGCCGGGGTCAAGGACGGACAGCGGATCCGCTTGAAGGGCAAGGGTTCTCCGGGCACCCGCGGCGCGCCCAACGGGGATCTCTACATCACCGTCCACGTCGCGTCGCACCCGCTGTTCGGCCGCAAGGGGGATCACCTGACCCTCACCGTCCCGGTCACCTTCCCGGAGGCCGCCCTCGGTGCGGACATCGCCGTGCCCACCCTCGACGGCTCGCCCGTGACCCTGCGGGTCCCGGCGGGCACCTCCTCCGGGCGCACCTTCCGGGTGAAGGGGCGCGGCGTCGCCAAGCACGACGGCTCGACCGGGGACCTGCTGGTCACCGTGGAGGTGAGCGTCCCGCACCGGGTCAGCGGCGCTGCACGAAGCGCGCTGGAGACCTACCGCGACGAGACGGCGGGTGACAACCCGCGCGAGGACCTGTTCCTCGAGGCGGGCCGGTGAGAGACATGAGCGACTCCCGCCCGTCCCGCGAGCGCTTCGAGCTCAGCGAGGACGCGCCCGTGTACGTCATCTCGGTGGCGGCCGCCATCAGCGGTCTGCACGCGCAGACGCTGCGGCAGTACGACCGGCTCGGGCTCGTCTCGCCGGGCCGGACCAGCGCCGGCCAGCGCCTCTACTCGATGCGTGACATCGAGCTGCTCCAAGAGGTGCAGCGGCTGTCCAACCAGGGCGTCAACCTGGAGGGGATCAAGCGGGTCCTCGCCCTCGAGAAGGAGGTCGAGCGACTCCAGCGCCGGCTGATGCGCCTGGAGGCCGACCAGCGCGCCGGAGCCCTCGTGGTGTGGCGCCCGCAGCGACGTAGCAGCGACTGACCACCAACAGACCACACCAACAGACCACACCAACAGACCACACCGACGAAGAAGAAGCCCCTTTCATGGACCTGACCACCCGTTCCCAGGAAGCCATCTCCGCGGCGCAGCAGCGCGCGGTCCGCGACGGCAACCCGCAGCTCGAGCCCGCGCACATGCTGCTCGCGCTGCTGGACCAGCCGGACGGCATCCCGGCCGCGCTGTTGCAGGCGGTGGGGGCGGACCGGGCGGCGCTGCGAGCCGAGGCCGAGGCTGCGGTGACGCGGCTGCCCCGGGCCACCGGCTCCACGGTCGGCGGACCGCAGGCGTCCGGCCCGCTGCAGCGGGTTCTCGCCACCGCTCAGGAGCGCGCCGCCGCCCGGGGCGACAGCTACCTCTCGACCGAGCACCTGCTGCTCGGGCTCGCCGCGAGCGGGGGGGACACCAGCGCCCTGCTGGCCCGCTTCGGCGCCAGTGACGCCGCGTTGACCGACGCCCTCGACCGTCTCCGCGGTGCCCAGAGGGTCACCAGCGCGGACCCGGAGGGAACCTTCCAGGCGCTGGAGAAGTACAGCGTCGACCTGACCTCGCGGGCCCGCGAGGGCAAGGTCGATCCCGTCATCGGCCGCGACGCCGAGATCCGCCGCGTGATCCAGGTGCTGGCCCGGCGCACCAAGAACAACCCGGTCCTCATCGGCGAGCCGGGCGTCGGCAAGACCGCGGTCGTCGAGGGGCTCGCCCAGCGGATCGTCGCGGGCGACGTACCGGAGTCGTTGCGTGGCAAGCGCCTGGTCGCCCTCGACCTGGGCGCGATGCTGGCCGGCGCGAAGTACCGCGGTGAGTTCGAGGAGCGGCTCAAGGCCGTCCTCGACGAGATCAAGGGCAGCGAGGGCCAGGTCGTCACCTTCATCGACGAGCTGCACACCGTCGTCGGGGCCGGTGCGGTGGGAGACTCCGCGATGGACGCCGGCAACATGCTCAAGCCGATGCTGGCCCGCGGCGAGCTGCGCATGGTGGGCGCCACCACCCTCGATGAGTACCGCGAGCACATCGAGAAGGACCCCGCCCTCGAGCGGCGCTTCCAGCAGGTGTACGTCGGCGAGCCGAGCGTCGAGGACACCGTCGCGATCCTGCGCGGCCTCAAGGAACGCTACGAGGCCCACCACAAGGTGGCGATCAGCGACGCCGCCCTCGTCGCAGCCGCCCAGCTCTCGGATCGCTTCATCTCGGGCCGGCAGCTGCCGGACAAGGCCATCGACCTCGTCGACGAGGCGGCGTCTCGGCTCCGCATGGAGATCGACTCCTCCCCCATCGAGATCGACGAGCTGCGTCGCGCGGTCGATCGGCTGCGGATGGAGGAGATGGCCCTCGAGCGCGAGTCGGACCCCGCGTCGATGGCCCGACTGGAGACCCTGCGCAAGGAGCTCGCCGACCGGCAGGAGGAGCTGACCGCCCTCACCGCGCGCTGGGAGCAGGAGAAGGCCGGGCTCAACCGGCTCGGCGAGCTCAAGGAGCGCCTCGACGGGCTACGGGTCGAGGCCGACCGCGCCCAGCGCGAGGGTGACCTCGCCCGGGCGTCGCAGCTGTTCTACGGCGAGATCCCGGCGCTGGAGCGACAGGTCGCCGACGTGGAGGCGAGGGAGGCGCTCGCCGAGATGGCGACCGCGCCGATGGTCAAGGAGCAGGTGGGGCCGGACGACATCGCCGAGGTCGTCGAGGCGTGGACCGGTATCCCCGCGGGCCGCCTCCTCGAGGGCGAGACCGCCAAGCTGCTGCGCATGGAGGAGGAGATCGGGCGGCGCCTCGTCGGGCAGACCGCTGCGGTGCGTGCCGTCTCCGACGCCGTACGCCGGGCCCGGGCCGGCATCTCCGACCCCGACCGGCCGACCGGCTCCTTCCTCTTCCTCGGTCCCACCGGCGTCGGCAAGACCGAGCTCGCCAAGGCGCTGGCGGACTTCCTGTTCGACGATGAGCGGGCGATGGTCCGCATCGACATGAGCGAGTACTCCGAGAAGCACTCGGTTGCCCGTCTGGTCGGTGCCCCGCCGGGGTACGTCGGCTACGAGGAGGGCGGCCAGCTCACCGAGGCGGTGCGCCGGAGGCCCTACACCGTCGTCCTCCTGGACGAGGTCGAGAAGGCGCACCCCGAGGTCTTCGACATCCTGCTGCAGGTGCTCGACGACGGGCGCCTCACCGACGGCCAGGGCCGAACCGTCGACTTCCGCAACGCGATCCTGGTGCTCACGTCGAACCTCGGGTCGGTCTACCTCGTGGACGAGGCGCTCTCGGCCGCCGAGAAGCGCGAAGCGGTCATGGGGGTCGTACGCATGACGTTCAAGCCGGAGTTCCTCAATCGGCTCGACGACGTCGTCGTGTTCGACGCGCTGACCACCGACGAGCTGGCCCGCATCGTCGACCTGCAGGTGGACCGGCTCTCGGCCCGGCTCGCCGAGCGGCGGCTCACCCTGCGCGTCACTGCAGGGGCCCGCGAGTGGCTGGCCCTTGCCGGCTTCGACCCGGTCTACGGCGCGCGTCCGCTCAAGCGCCTGGTGCAGACCGAGATCGGAGACCGGCTGGCCCGCGGACTGCTCTCCGGCGCGGTGAGCGACGGCTCCGTCGTCACCGTCGACGTGGACCCGACGAACGCCGGGCTCGTCCTCGCCTGAGGGGTGCGTGAAGTCTCACCCGTCCGCCGGTAGCACGGTCGGGTCGCCGTCCTCCACCGTGGTCCCAGGTCGATCGCGGCGCAGTGGACGAGGCGACGGCCCACCGGGGGGACGTGCGCGATGGACGACCATGTGGGGCCGGTCCAGCCGGCGGAGCCTGGCTCCGCCGCCGTCGACGTGGGTCTGAGTGGCCCGGGCGCCCCTCCGGTGACGGCGGCCGAGTGGGGCGCACCGGTCGCCCCACCCGCCTCCGCGCCGCCGCGGGCGGCGGCCCTCGTGATGGGCATGGGAGCGGCCGTGGGCGCCGCCGTTGTCTGGGCGCTCGTCGCTCACCTGACCAATCACGACATCGGTTGGATGGCGATCGGCGTCGGGTGGTTCGTCGGGTTCGCCATGCGGGCGTTCGGTGCCCGCCGGGGCACCTTCAGCTCGGTGACGGCTGGTGCGCTCGCGGTGCTCGGTGTCGGGCTCGGACTCGTTCTCGCCACTATCGACGCGGTCAGCCGCTACTTCGACGTGAGCCTGCTCACGGCGATCGAAGGTCTGCGGTGGGGCGTCGTCGCCCAGGATCTCTCGTCGGATCCCTTGAACTGGCTGTTCCTGGTGCTCGCCGTGCTGACCGCGGTGCGGCTCGTCCGCCGCTGACGGCAGACCTCAAGGGGTCGAGCATCCGAGTCGATCCATGATCGAACGGATACCACCGTCGAGAGGCCTCAGAGGCCTTCAGCGAAAGAGGCCTCATGCGTCACGCACGAACCGGGGCCGACGTCGAGCCAGCGGTCGCGCCCGCAGAGGTCGCGGTCGGCCCTGCGGCACCGGTGGACCCTCTCGCCGGGTTGTGGGCGTGGCCGGAGGCACCCGGGCTGCCGCCGGCACAGGGGCCCGACCCGGTGCGTCTGCCCGCGGCCGACCAGCCCCGGCCGTCGGGTCCGCGGCACGGGTCCACCGGCGCCGGCCCGACCCCGGCCCAGCGCTACCCACGGTCCGTCGACGAACCGGCGCCCGTGTCGGCTGCGGCGCTGGCCCCGGTTGCGGCAGCCGGGGCGGCCGTTCTCGGTACGGCCTGTTGGCTGCTGCTTGCGCGTCTCACTGGGGGCGAGCTGGCTGCCCTCTCCGTGGTCGTCGGCGGCTTCGTGGGGGCGTCGATCCGCGTTGTCGGAGGGCGAGCGGACGAGCGCAATGTCTACTGCGCCGTCCTCTTCTCGCTGCTGGCCTCGGTCACCGGATTCACCGCCACCGCGGTGCAGTCGAGGATGTCCGAGCTGGATGTCGGCTGGCGACAGGCCATCGCAGGGTCGCGCTGGAACGACCTGGTCACCGGTATCGGCACGTCGCCGCTGCACTGGGGGCTCGCCGCCCTCGCCGTAGGCGCGTCCCTGGCCGTCGTGAGCCTTCGCGCTCAGGGGTAACCCCCGGTCGTCCGGGGCCGACGTACGCGCCCTCAGCCGAACGCCGTCGCCAGCCGGGCGACGGCCTCGTCCAGGACGAGGTCGGCCTTGCAGAAGGCCCAGCGCACCAGCGGTCCGCCGATCTCCTGGTCGTCCCAGAAGACGGCGTGGGGGATGGCCACCACACCGGCCCGGCCGGGCAGCTCGCGGCAGAAGTCGAGGCCGCTGGCGTAGCCCAGCGGCCGTACGTCGGTCGTCGCGAAGTAGGTGCCTCGCGGCACGTGCACCTCGAGTCCGAGCCCGGCCAGGCCGGCGCAGAGCCGGTCTCGCTTGCCCCGCAGCGTCGAGGCTAGGCCGGTGAAGTACTCGTCCGGCAGCCGCAGCCCACGCGCGACGGCCGGCTGGAACGGCGCACCGGAGGTGTAGGTCAGGAACTGCTTGACCGTGCGCACCGCGGCCACCAGGTCCGCCGGACCGGTCACCCACCCGATCTTCCAGCCGGTCATCGAGAACGTCTTGCCGGCCGAGCCGAACGACAGGGTGCGCTCCCGCATGCCGGGCAGCGTCGCAGCCGCGACGTGCGGGCGCTCATAGGTCATGTGCTCGTAGACCTCGTCCACGACGACGACCAGGTCCCGCTCGACGGCGAGCGCCGCCACCGCCTCCAGCTCCTCGCGGGAGAGCACCGCGCCGGTCGGGTTGTGCGGGGTGTTCAGCAGGAGCAGCCGGGTCCGGTCGGTGACCGCGTCGCGCAGCTGGTCGACGTCGAGGTCGTACGTCGGCGGCCGGAGCGTGACCGGCCTCCGGAGCGCCCCGGCGAAGCCGATGCAGGCGACGTAGGAGTCGTAGTAGGGCTCCAGGACGACGACCTCGTCACCCGGGTCGACCAGGCCGAGGAGCGCCGCCGCGATCGCCTCGGTGGCGCCGGTGGTGACGAGGACCTCCGTGTCCGGGTCATACGCCAGGCCGGTGAACCGCTGCCGGTGGTGGGCGACGGCCTCGCGCAGCTCGGGGATCCCCGGGCCCGGCGGGTACTGGTTCATCCCGGCCCGGATCGCCTCGATCGCCGCGTCCACGACCTCCTCGGGGCCGTCGCTGTCGGGGAACCCCTGGCCCAGGTTGACCGAGCGGGTCGCGGTCGCAAGGGCCGACATCTCGGCGAAGATCGTCGTCCCGAGTCCGTGCGTCCGCAGCGCGCCGCGGGCTCGGCGCAGCTGTCCTGACCCCACCCGCGAAGACGGCTCCACTGGCTCAGACTAAGAGCTCCTCCAGCCAGCCCCAGACGTTTGCGCCCCACCGCGCCCGCTCGGCGCCCTCGGCGTCGAGCAGCGCGCGCCGCCACGACAGCGCGCGTCCGATGGGCGCCAAGCGGACGGCCAGGTCGGCGTCGGCCGCCAGGTCCTCCATCGACGCCAGCTCCGACCAGCACGCCAGGTAGGCGTCACGCGGGGCGAGCACCGCCGGGTCGTCGACCGGCACCGAGCGCGCGGTGGCGAAGCTGCGGAGGCTGACCAGGAGCGTGGCGAAGGGATGACCGACGCTCGCGTCACCCCAGTCGAAGATGCGGTAGGACCGCGTCCCGCCGGCGTCCGTGCCAGCGAAGACGTTGTTGTCATGCAGGTCGTCGTGCTGCACGCACATCGGTACCGGCGAGCCGGCGAGCCGTTCGCAGGCCTCGTCCACCTCGGGGAGACGGGCCAGCAGGCGCCGGTAGGTCGTCTCAGGCATCCCTCCCTCCAACCCGACCCGCATCCACTCCTGGTCGTCGAGCAGGCCGCGCAGCAGCGACGGCAGGTGCTCGGGGCGCAGGTCGGGGACGCCGGCGTCGAGGAGCGTGGGCAGGGCCTCGGCGCTGGCCTGCTGGAGCACGGCGTACTCGGCCAGTACCGCCGCCATCTCCTGCCCGGTGAGCGGCGCGTCTCCCCGGCTCGCGCGAAGGGTCGGCCCGCCGTCGGCGGACAGCCACCACGGCCCCCGTGACGCCAGGGGTGCCTCCACGGCCCCGGGCACGAGGTGCGCGAGCAGGCTGACGAGGGCGGGCTCGTATGTCGTCCCGCCCCGGTTGACCTTCAGCCACACGGGTCCCGCGCCGGTCGGCAGCCGGACCACGCGTGACCAGGGGCGGTCCTTGACCTCGACCGGATCGGCGGTGGGGAACCGGCCGAGACCACGCAGGGCGTCCCAAGCCCAGGTGAGGGGATCCGGTGCCGCGGATCGGTCGGCTCCCACCTCAGCCTCCTCGGTACCGGCGTGGCCGTCGTCACCCCACCGTGCCACGGTGGGGACATGGCCACATCGACCGCGCTCGTCACCGGGGCGACGTCGGGCATCGGAGCAGGCTTCGCCCGGCGGCTCGCCGCCGACGGCTACGACCTCGTCCTCGTCGCTCGCGACAGCGCCCGGCTCGACGCCACCGCGGCGGACCTCGCCCACCGGTTCGGGGGCGACGTCGACGTGCTCGTGGCCGACCTGGCGACGCGGGAGGACGTGGCACGCGTCGTGGAGCGGCTCGCCGATCCCGCCCACCCGGTCGACCTGCTGGTGAACGACGCGGGCTTCACGCTGGGGACCTCCTTCGTGCACTCGAGCCCCGAGGACCTCGAGCGCGAGCTGGACGTGCTGGTGCGTGCCGTCCTGCTGCTGACCAGGGCCGCGCTGCCCGGCATGCTCGAGCGGGGCTCGGGCGCGGTCGTCAACGTCTCGTCGGTGGGGGCCTACGTCCCGGCTGGGACGTACAACGCAGCGAAGTCCTGGGTCAGCTCCTTCACGACCGGCCTGGCCCGGCAGGTCGCCGCTCGCGGGGTGCGCCTGATGGCGCTCGAGCCCGGGTTCGTGCACACGGAGTTCCACCAGCGGGCCCACCTGGACATGAGCCGGCTGCCCTCGTGGGCCTGGCTGGACGTCGACCCGGTCGTCGACGCCGCGCTGCGCGACCTCGCGCGCGGGCGGGTCCGCTCGGTTCCCGACCTGCGGTACAAGACGGCGGCCACCCTCGCCCGGTACCTGCCGTCGGCGGTCGTGTCGCGCTACTACTACCGCAACCGCCGGCCCGCGGCGGACTGAGGACCGTGCTCCTGGCCAGGCTCGCCGAGACCTCCGCCGACGTTGCCGCGACGTCCGCGCGCTCGCGCAAGGTGGAGCTCCTGGCGGCGGCGCTGCACGACGCCGCGCCCGAGGAGGTCGAGACCACGGTCGCGTTCCTGTCGGGCGAGCTGCGGCAACGACGGACGGGGGTCGGCTGGGCCACGCTGCGCGACCTGCCGCTACCGGCCGAGCGGGCCACGCTCACCGTGGCCGAGGTCGACACGGCCTTCCGGGACATCGCGCAGGTGTCCGGTCCCGGCGCGGTGAGCACCCGCCGGGTCCTGCTCGAGAAGCTGTTCGGCGCCGCGACCGCCCCGGAGCAGGCCTTCCTGTCCGGGCTCGCCCGGGGCGAGCTGCGCCAGGGGGCGCTGGAGTCCCTCGTGGTGGACGCGCTCGCGAGGGCGGCCGGCCTGCCCGCACCGGACGTACGCCGTGCCGTCATGCTGCGCGGCAGCCCCGGGCCGGTCGCGGCCGCCGTGCTGGAGTCGGGCGCCGACGCGGCGGCCGCGGTGCGGGCCTTCCACCTGGAGGTCGGCCGGCCGGTCCAGCCGATGCTCGCCCAGAGCGCCCCGACGGTGGCCGAGGCCCTCGGCCGGGTGGGTCGCGCGGCGGTGGAGTGGAAGCTCGACGGCATCCGCGTGCAGATCCACCGCGACGGCTCCGACGTGGGAGTCTTCACGCGCACGCTCGACGACGTCACCGACCGGCTGCCGGAGATCGTCGACGCCGTGCGCGCCCTGCCCCTGCGCAGCGCGGTGCTCGACGGCGAGGCCATCGCGTTGCACCCGGACGGTCGCCCGCGCCCGTTCCAGGTAACCGGATCGCGCGTCGGCTCGCGGATCGACCTCGAGCGGGCACGGCGGGAGACACCGCTCACGCTGTACGTCTTCGACGCGCTGCACCTCGACGGGGCGGACCTGCTGTCCCTGCCGGCGGCGGTCCGCCACCAGGCGCTGGCGTCGGTCGCGCCGTCGGGGCTGCTCGTCCCCCGGCTGGTCACCGACGACGACGAGATCGCCGCGGCGTTCCTCGACGAGGCCCTCGGACGTGGCCACGAGGGCGTGCTCGTCAAGGCGGTCGATGCGCGCTACGACGCGGGCCGTCGCGGTGCCGCCTGGGTGAAGGTCAAGCCGGTGCACACCCTCGACCTCGTGGTGCTCGCGGCGGAGTGGGGGTCTGGGCGTCGTCGTGGCTGGCTCTCCAACCTGCACCTCGGCGCGCGCGACCCCTCGACGGGCGGATTCGTGATGCTGGGCAAGACGTTCAAGGGCCTGACCGACGAGATGCTGCGATGGCAGACCGAGCGGCTGCTCGCTCTCGCCATCGACCGGAGTGACTGGGTGGTGACGGTCCGCCCGGAGCTCGTCGTGGAGGTCGCCTTCGACGGCGTGCAGACCTCCTCGCGCTATCCGGGCGGGATGGCGCTGCGCTTCGCGCGCGTGGTGCGGCATCGCCCGGACAAGTCCGCGGAGCAGGCAGACACCGTCGACGACGTACGGGCCCTGCACCGCCGCTGAGGTGATCAGCTGCGGGTGGGGTCACCGACCCAGGACAGGAACAGCGGGGACCCCGTTGCGGTGTCGCGCACGAGGAACAGGAACGGTCGGTCGAAGCTCAGGTGATGCTGGTCCAGGCGCGCCGAGGTCGCCATGGCCCCGCCGGTCGCGGCCGCTGCACGTGTCCCCGACTCGTCGACCTCGACGACGACCTTCTGCACGACCTGGCTGAGGAAGGCGCCGGGATGGATCGCTGAGTAGTCCCCGTCCGCCGGCAGTCCGAGCCGGGTCAGGGTCGGCAGGAGCTGGTGGGTCTGCTCGAGGCGCATGCGGGGCAGCCGCACGGTCGTGCTCGCCATCGCTCGGCCGAGCAGCGTGTCGAGGGCGCTCGCCGACGGGACCGTGCAGGCGGAGCTCGCCTCGGGAGGCAGCATCGCCACCGCGCTGAGCGTGCCGCCCTGGTAGGGCAGGGTGGCCGCCTGCCAGCCGTCGGCCGCGGTCCAGTCGAAGACCTGGGTCGTCGACATCATGGGGACCGTCACGGGGCCGGCTGCCGTGGTGAAGGTCGCGTCGTCGGAGTGCGGGTCGAAGGCCTGCTGCCACCTGGCGTCGAGGTAGACCGCGTTCGTGAGGACGTCGACCGTGCCGGCGTCGAGCGGCCGGTCGAACAGCGTGGGGATCAGCCCCTCGGTGTCGTGGTCCACCGCGGCGTTGATCGAGTCCGTCGCCGCCGCCGGCGCTCCGGCGAAGTCCACGGTGCGCAGATCGGCGTCGAAGGCGGTGCGGATGTCGTCGAGGTAGGTCTGCTGAGGCCGGGCGCCTGCCTGCGCCCACACGTGGTTGCTCACGAGGACCCGGGCGTGCGGGTCGCTCGCCAGCGCCGCCAGCGACCGGGTACGGGCCTGCTGGGCGGCGATCAGGTCCCGACCCCACGCCGGCAGGTGCAGGAGGTGCGCCAGCCGGTGGCGCGTCACGCCCCCGGCGCCGGCGTCGAGCAGGCCGAGCAGGTCGGCCAGGCTCGCGGGCGAGAGGGTGAGGTTCGCCGAGTGGGTGGTGTGGCACAGGGCGCTCAAGACGTCGAGCCCGAACGCCCGCTGGGCCGCGCCGACGTCGCTGGCGGTGAGCGTGCCGACCGGGAGGGTGCGGGCGCGACCGGTCAGGCGTACCGCTCCGGTCGCGCCTTCGCCCGTGGCGCAGGCGCTGAACCCCAGGGCGAGCAAGGCCAGGGCCGGCCAAGGCAGTCGGCCGGTCCCGCGCATCCTCGTTCCCCCCGTCGTCTCCCCGTGAGACGCCCGGGTGGGCGGTCGGGTTCCGAGCTTCAGCCGGCCGCCGAGACGGTGATCACCCCGACGAGGAAGACGTCCTGCTTGGTGGTCGCGACCAGGGTCGCCTCGTCGGCGGCGAAGGTTGCCCCGGACAGTGCCTTGGCGTCGGTACCGAAGCTGTTGGCGTCGCTGGCGCCGGTGGCCGTCGAGTCCGCGACGTTGTTCGCGTCCTCGTGGCCGGACGTCGGGGTGAGCGCCGTTCCGTCGAGGCTCATGCTGTCGCCGGTGATGCCCGCGTCGCCCTCCCAGGCGACCAGGCCGATCCGCGCCGCCTCGCCGGCCGTGCCGGCGACGGTGAACGAGACCGGTGCGGTCGGGGTCACCGGCTCGAAGCCCTCGAACACGCTCACCTTGCCCTCGGGCCGGGTCGCGTCGCCGTAGACGACGACCAGGGACCAGCCCGCGTAGTGCGTCGCGCCGGGGGACACCCCTGCGTCGGCCAGCGTCCACGTGCCCGCCCCGCCCGCCTCGACCAGGTCGGTCACGTCGGCGAAGGACTGGTAGTCCTGGCCCTGGGCGGTGCTCGCGCGGTCCACGCGCTCGGCGGTGACGTCGCTCTGGGTCCCGCTCGGGTCGGTCAGCCGGACGCTGCCCAGCGTGGCGTCGTCCGCCCCCTTGGGCGTGCTCCCGGACCAGTACAGTCCGGCGAAGACCACGTGGCCGTTGGCCGGGAGGCCCAACGTGGTGCTGGAGGAGTCGGTCGTGGTCGGGTCGGTGTCGGTGTCGACCGGCACCATGCCCCACGAGTCGTTGTTGAGGGTGTCACCGCGCCCGGCCCTGGCGTCGGCACATCCCTTGGCGCTCGCGGGACAGGTCAGCAGCGGTGCGCCGACCTCGGTCACACCGAGGTGGCCGCGCCCCGCCCACCGCGCGGACAGGCCGGTGGCGGCGACGCCCGCGGTGCCGGTCGCGGTCACCGGGGTGAGCCCGGTGCCGCTCACCGTGACGCTCACCGGGGTGGTGCCGGCCGAACCGGCGGCGGCGCGTACCGCAAGGTAGACGCTGGAGGAGTCACCGGGTGCCAGGTCCGGCCCGGTGCAGGTCACGGTGCCCGTCGTGCCCGTGCAGATCCACTCACCCGAGACGACGAAAGGCTCGGCGAGGACGGCGCCCACGCCGTAGCCGGAGCCGGAGCGTACGGCCGTACCGGTGAGCGAGACGCCCGGCGGCAGGACGACGCTCGCCGTGAGTCCCGTCGCGGGATCGGAGCCGCTCGCCGACAGGGTGAAGCCGACCATGCCGTCGTGGCCCGCGACCAGGTCGCCGAGCGGCTCGAGATTGACGGCGAGGGCCGTCGCGGAGGTGGTCGGGCTGGCGGAGGGGGACGACGACCCGATGGGCGACGTGCTCGGCGAGGCGCTGCCGCTGTCGGTGGGGGACGGGCTGGGCGAGTCCGACCCGCCGCCCGAGAGGGACGAGCTGGGCGTCGGCGAGCCGCTCGGTGAGGCCGTGCTGGTCGGGCTGCTGGTGGGGCTGCTCGTCGGGCTGGGCGAGCCGCTGGAGTGCCCGGAGCCGGTGGGTGTCGGGGAGGCCGACGCGGACTGGCTGGAGGAGGCCGACGGGCTGGCCGACGACGTCGGTGACGCGGAGGAGGGTGCCGGCGAGGAGGACGAGGGGGACGATGAGGACGACGAGGACGACGAGGACGGCGGCGGCAGGACCGGCGGTACACCGGCCGAGCTGCCCGACCCGGGGCCTGCTGACCCGGAGCCGCCGGAGCCGGTCGATCCGCCGGACCCGGTCGATCCGCCGGACCCGGTCGAGCCGCCGGACCCGGTCGAGCCGCCGGTCACGACGCGAAGCCCACCGCCCGAGCCCGCGTTCCCACCCGAGGCCGCCGAGGAGGCGACGGTGCGCGGCTCGGACACGGCGTCCAGCG
>Ga0335071_10001386_pt1 | contig 26022 bp, 30 predicted proteins | sample Lox_Sample_15_FD_206724 | JGI IMG/M metagenome (GOLD analysis project Ga0335071, IMG submission 206724) | Soil microbial communities from Loxahatchee National Wildlife Refuge, Florida, United States - Lox_Sample_1.5 | ecosystem: Environmental > Terrestrial > Soil > Wetlands | place: USA...
TCACCTCATATCCCCAGATACTCGATAGAGTGCTCTCGGTGGTCTCAATCGCCGGCGCCGTGGGTGGATCTCCGCTGGCCGAGATGCTGGAGGAACCCTACCAACAGTTGCTTGCGAAAGTCCCTGCGGAACAGTGTCCTCCCGGAGAGGGAGATCCCCTGGAGAGCCTGAAGCCGGCGACGCGCCAACTATGGTTGTCACGCAACTCTCTCCCTAAATCGGTGAAGTATTTCTCCCTTGCTACCTTTGCGGGAAGAGATGATATTTCGGCACTTCTGCGACCGACCTACGACCGGTTGGCCTCCATCGATCCACGCAACGACAGCCAACTCATTTACTACAACCAGGTCATTCCCGGAGCCACGTTTCTCGGCTATGTAAAAGCCGATCACTGGGCAGTCGCAATGCCTTTCTCTCAGGACATGCCCCTGCTTTCATCTACCGTGCTCAACAAAAACAAATTCCCTCGCGAAGTCCTCCTGGAAGCGATCATCCGGTTTGTGGAGGAAAAGCTCCTCTCTCCTGAGTAACGTCATGACATTTGGCGGTGGTAAAGATCGGCAACATGATAATGCCAGCCTGAGGCTTGAACCGGAGGCGTACTATTAGTACGTCGAGGATACACGACGACGAAGGCAACGCAGGAAGGCGCAAAAGATGGCCTGGCATTTAATAAGCGTCGCGGCCGAAGCGACGGTGCACCAAGAACCACTCCTCCGGGTGTTCCTCAACCAGCGACTCGAGAAATGCATTGACCTTTCTGGCATTCTTGTAAACCAACTCCTCTATATTCCCTTTCCTCTCTATCTCAATCGGCTTGGAGTAGACCATGGTGTATCTCAGAAAGCCTTCTCTCCTCAAATAGACAGGCACCATGGGAGAGCCTGTTCTCATGGCAAGCATGACTATGCCTTTCGACGTCGGAACCTTCTCCCCGAATAGCTCCACAAAGACACCCCTCGACCGCTTCTCCCGCTGGTCGCCAAGTATCGCCACGATCCTGTTCTCTCTCAGGTATTTCATCGCATCCCTCGCCGTATCCTGATTGGGAATCACGGTAAGGCCGGTCGCAGCGCGCAAGCGGTTTATGAAACCCTGGAGGAATCGTTGTCCCTTGAGGGGCCTCGCAAGCGCTATTACCTCGCGATGCAGCAGGAATGAAGCAATGCCCATGATCTCCCAGTTGCCGTAATGGAATACAAGGGCCAGTATGCCCTTGTTGAGCCTCATGGCCTCTTCTACAAGGTGCACGTTCTCCATACGAAAACGCTCCGGGAAGTCTTTCCTGGAAAGGTAAGGGATCAGGAGGAGCTCTACGAAGTTGATGCCCAGCTTTTCAAAACATGAACGCACTACGCCATAGGCTTCAGCATCGGAAATGGACTTTTTTATTTTTTTCACATTGGCCAGCGCAATCTTTTTGCGCCGCGGGAGGACCCGAAGGGCCATCCTGCCGAGCGAGGCGCCGACTCCCGCTGCCCACGTTTCGGGTAGAATCCGCAGAAATTGTTGAAAGAGTCTTACAGCGAAGAATGAGAGAAGGTCAACCACCACGCGAGTGATCTTTGACGGCTATTCTTTGAGAGGCGTAGCCTCATCAATAAGCATCACTGGTATATCGTCCTGTATGCGATAGACGAGCTTACACTTGTCACAGATAAGGCCGTTGCCGGAAGCGTTGAGACGTATGTCACCCTTGCATTGAGGACAGCACAGAATATCGAGTAATTCCTTCTTTATTGGCATGCTTCCCCCTATGTCTCCTTGTCGTGGTTGTTTCTGGCTATCGCTGGTACCAGGTAATCGCCCAGCGTCGAGAGGGCGCCGCGAGGCTCCTCTTTGACGGAGAATTCGTCCGCTTCCTTCTTCTCCTCCATCTTTTTCAAGGCCTTAACCGAAAGGCCGATACGTTTTTCTCTCTCGTCCACGTGAATAACAATAGCCCGTACCTTGTCGTCCATAGCAAAGACTTCTGACGGGTGTTTTCCTTTTGCGGCATCAAGCTCGGACAGATGTATAAGACCCTCGATACCCTCCTCAATTTCGACAAAGACGCCAAAATCGGTGATGCTGGTAACGAAGCCCTCAACTGTATCTCCAACGCGGTAACGTTCAGGCAGCCCTTTCCACGGGTCTTCCTTGAGGCGCTTGAGGCTCAGAGAGAACTTTCGCTGCTCAGGGTCGATGTTCAGGACCAGAGCCTCTATCGGAGTCCCTTTCTTAAATCCCTCAGAGGAGAGTCCTCTTCTCCTCGACCATGAGAGTTCAGATACATGAACCAGTCCATCAATACCGTCGTCTATGCCGATGAAAAGGCCGAAGTCTGTCAGGTTCTTTACTTTCCCCTGGACAATAGTGCCGGGCTTATACTTCTCGGCGAGTTCTTTCCAGGGATCAGGGAGCAACTGTTTCATCCCAAGGGATATTCTCTTTTTCTCCGGATCGATGTCCAGCACCAGAAGGTCTAACACATCACCTCTCGAGACGAGCTTGCCAGGGTTCTTTAATTTCTTGTCCCAACTCATCTCGCTGACATGGAGAAGACCCTCCAGTCCTGCCTCCAGCTCAACAAAGACGCCGTAATCAACAACCCCTACCGCCTTACCCCGCACCCGACTTCCCACGGGATATCGTTCCTCTACCTTAAGCCACGGGTCTCCCTTCAGTTGCTTTATACCCACCGAGACCTTTCTCTTCTCCTCGTCAACACCGATCACCTTGACCTTAATTTCATCGCCAAGCTTCAGATACTCTTTGGGGTGGTTGATCCTCCCCCACGTTATATCATTGATGTAGAGGAAGCCGTCAGCGCCGCCGAGATCAACAAAAGCACCGTAATCAGTGATGCTCTTGACGAATCCGTAGAGCACCTGCCCCTCTTTTACGTTCTTCCAAAACTCTTTTCTCTTACGATCCCGCTCCTCTTCGAGGAGTTGCCTGCGTGACAGGATCACGTTGTCTTTTTTCCTGTTCACTTTGATCGCTTTGAATTTGAGATGTCTACCCACAAAGGACGCAGGGTTCTTGACGGGTTTCAGATCCACCTGGGATATGGGAAGAAAGGCATTGACTCCGATGTCTACGAGGAAGCCACCCTTTACCTCCGAGATAACCGTGCCGTCCAGGGCCAGTCCTTCCTCCAAAGACTTGTCGATATTCTGCCACAACCTGATCGTATCCACCCTCTGCTTTGACAGAACGAGAAGACCGTCTTTCTCTTCCCGGCCGACCACCATGACTTCAACTTCGTCACCCACCTGCACCGTGAGATTGCCTGATTTGTCGAGCGCTTCGCTCAGGGTAAGCTTACCTTCTGATTTCAAGCCGACATCCACGATCACGCTGTCATTGACTATATTGATCACCCTGCCTTTATGGATATTCCCTTCCTGCAGGGTCTTCATCGAGGTCTCGTAGAGCTCCTTCATCTCCTCATCGGTTCGTTCTCCCTGCGTGCCGCTGTTTTCAGAAGTATCAACCATGCCCTTCCCCCTAAAGATTTTTTACAAGCCTCTCCACGTTTTCAATGGCTGAATCAGGAGTTGACGTTCCCCCTGTTATGCCCACTTTCTTTATACCGGTGAACCACTCAGGCTTTACGTCTTGTTCTGTCTCTATATGATAGCTTCTGGGTTGCACTTTTTTCACCATGTGATAAAGCTTCGTAGTGTTTGAACTGGAGCGGCCACCTACCACCAGCATCACCTCGACCCGTCCCGCAAGATCCACTGCCTGTTGCTTTCTCAGGAAGGTGCTTCCACAGATTGTGTTATATACTCTAATCTCCTCGGCCCGGTCCATCAAGCCCCCGACTATCCTTTTCAGCGTCTCGAGATCCTGTGTGGTCTGGCAGACTACTCCAATTTTGGTGGCTTCGATGGGATGGGGATGTTGCATTACAATACCATCATTGTCCAAATAACTCAACACGCTCCTGACCTCGGGGTGCTTCTCATCCCCTACAATGACAACGGTGTACCCCTGCCTCTTCAGTTGGAGGGCCCGTGTCCGCACCTTTTTTACGAAAGGGCAGACTGCATCGATGACGGTTAGTTCTTTCCTGCGGATCTCCTCCTCTTCCTTCTTCTCTATGCCATGAGACCTGTAGCAGATTACTCCGTTTTTAATGTTACGCACATCCTCAATGGGGATGACTCCTTTCTCCTCGAGCGACGCAACCACTTGTGGGTTGTGGACGAGAGGTCCCAGCGAATGAATCTTTCCGCCGTTCTTCTCCAGTTCTTTCAGCGCTTTTGCAATAGCCCTCTTCACGCCGAAGCAGAAGCCGATCTGGTCTGTCTTGTAGGTCTCAATCATGAATGCCTTTATCTCGCAACGTCTGTATCCGACGCCTGCTCCACGTGCTTTTTCAGCAGCCGTACTACGCTGTCGATATCAAGGTGAGTTGTGTCAATGTATTGCGCCCCTTCAGGTCGGACGAGGGGGGCGATCTTTCGCTCGGTATCGTCCCTGTCCCTTTTTTCCATTTCCTGCTTCACCTTGCCCAGTTCATCCCTTGCAGTACCTGCCGAATCCTCACTGCTCAACTCGCTATGGCGTCGCTGCGCGCGCACATCGACATCTGCGTCCAGATAGAATTTAACCTCAGCATCCGGGAAGACCACAGAACCGGTGTCGCGCCCTTCCAGCACGATGCCGCCCTCCTTCCCCAGTTCGCGCTGCATGGCGGTGAGATACTCCCTTACCCGGCTGTCCTGCGAAAGCGCAGATGCCAGCATTGAAATCTCAGGAGTACGCAGTTCGGATGAGATTTCTTCCCCGTTCAAAAAGACTTTGGTGGGCTGACCGAAAACAAATGTAAGCCTGAGAGACTCCAGGAATACTCCGAGATCGGGCTTCTCTTTCTGGCGTGAGTAAGCGTACGCAGCCGCCCTGTACATCGCACCCGTATCCATGTACTCGTAACCAAGGGTTGAAGCGAGCGCCTTTGCCACCGTGCTCTTACCCGCGCCGCTGGGTCCATCGACCGTAATGACAGGCCGCCTCCTCACGCGAGCAGGCTCCTCAACGCTCTTGCGAACACCATGTTCTCTTCCATGGTACCAACGGTCACGCGGATATATTCCGGCAGTTCGTATGCTCCCATCCATCGCACAAGGATTTTCTTTTCGAAGAGTCTCCTGGTCAAGCCCTCAGCATCGGGGCCTGTGCGTACGAGAACGAAATTGGCCTCTGTAGGCAAGAATGAAAGACCCAGTTCTTTGAAGAGACTATAAAAGAAATCCCTTCCCTGCTTGTTGCTTTCCAATACTCTTGCCACGTAGTTTTCGTCGGCGAGTACAGCCTTTGCGGCGGTCAGGGCAGCCATATTAACGCTGAAAGGCTGCTTTGTTCTCTCGATGCAGGAGGCGATGGACGCGTCGGCCACGCCGTAGCCGATTCTCAAGCCCGCCAAGCCGTATGCTTTCGAAAAGGTGCGCAGCACAAGCACGGGGTAATCCCTGATGTAACCAAAAGATTTCGGAAAGTTCTTACTGGTAGCGAATTCTGCATATGCCTCGTCAAGCACCACCAGCACCTCCGGCGGGAGTCTGTCGAGAAACGACTTGAACGCCCCGTCTTCGAAGATCGTGCCCGTTGGGTTGTTAGGATTGTTCAGGAAGACGATCCTGACACTCTCGTCCATCGCACCAAGCACAACGTCCAGGTCTACTGTAAGATTCGAAAAACGAATCTGACGCGCATCGTACCCATAAATCCTGGCTGCTATGCTGTAAAAGGCAAAGGACGGCTCGTGCACGATCACGCTCTTTCGCACCGGGTGACGCATGCCCTTGAACGCCGTCTCAATCAGCTCGTTGGAGCCGTTGCCTATGACTACATTCTCTGGTTCCATGCCATATTTCGCCGCAAGCAGAGATTTGAGCTCATACTCGCTTTCCGGATAGCGGGTTATCGAGAAGACAGATTCGAGCAGGCTGTTGACCACCTTTGGTGACGGCGGGTGAGGGTTTTCGTTTGAGGCAAGCCGCGTCCAGCCCTCCTCGGAACCGTACAGCGCAGCTTTAGGATAGAAAGGTATCTCCCTGATACTTTCGTCTATGGTGAGTTTCATTTCCGCTCCATGGCTTTTCTTACAAGCTCACGGGCGTTTTCCTGCATCTTGGAAAAACCTTGAGGCAGAAGGCCCGCGCCTTGGACAACCTTGCGCGCCATCTCCTCGGTAAGCAGGTCGGACGGGGCATGCGCGTCCGTACTATAGATGAGCTTTGCCCCCAGCTTTGTGGCAAGCCGCGCCACGTGACCATTGGCAAGCGAGTGGCCTCTCTTCGCCGTGATCTCCAGATGCACATTCTTTTTCTTAGCGAGCATTACCTCTTCCTCGCTTATGAGCCCGGGGTGAGCCAGTATGTCCACGCCTGCTTCTATGGCGGCACGATTCGTGCCTTCTTCGACGGGTTCGACGATACTCTCCCCATGAACGATCACCAGGCGTGCGCCCATTCTCCGTGCATAGCGCGTCAACTCCTTTATAAGCCCCGGTGGCACATGCGTCAGCTCGATACCCGGCACGATGGTGAGGTTGGTGTAGTACCGAGCCTTCCTGTACAACTTCAGCATGGCTGAAATAAGAAAGTCTATGTTAGACGAATCGGCGTGATCGGATATGCCGAGGACATCGTAGCCCTTCAGGTAGGCTCGCCGCGCGAGCTCGGAAGGCACGAGTTCGCCGTCGCTGAAGAAGGTGTGGGTGTGCAGATCGATCATGCAAGTAAGCAGTCAGCGGTGAGCCGTGAGCGGTAACATCAAGCACGAACCTGCCGCTGGACGCTATCCTCCTACATTTTGTATTTGCCGAAATCATCAGGGGAAAGATTTTCAAGAACATCTTCCCAGTCACTTGCGTCGACCACTATCTTATCTTCCTTTTTTGTCAGGTCTATCTTTGCAGACTTCTTGATAACACTCTCCTCGACAAAAATAGACGCACTCACCCGCAGCGCCAATGCAATTGCATCAGAGGGTCTTGCATCGATGACCATTCTCTTCCCGTTAACATCCATATGAATCAGCGCAAAATATGTGTTGTCCCGGAGATCGTTCACCTCGATCTTTACCACCTTGGCTCCGAGGCTATCGAGCACGTTCTTGAGAAGATCGTGCGTCATCGGGCGCGGCGTCTGGATGTTCTCGAGGGCGGTGGCAATACTTGACGCCTCAAGCAGGCCTATCCATATCGGGAGGACATCCTTTTCATCGAGGTCCTTCAGGATCACGATAGGTGTGTTGGTAAAGGGGTCGACCGTAATCCCCGCAACTTTCATTTCTTTAAGCATCATGTACCTCCTTTTGTGGGGCCCCTTTAAGTGAATTAGCATAGCCCTTCACGATCTCGACCTCCAGCAACTCGCCCATAAGACCCCGGGTACCTTTGAAATTGACGATCCTGTTAGTTCTTGTTCTGCCGGTGAGTTCCGCAGGCGAGTTCTTGCTAGTTCCCTCCACCAGAATCTCTACCTTTGTACCCTCCAGTTCCCTGTTCTTTTCCCGCGTTATTAGTTTCTGCACTGCCTGCAACATTTGCAAGCGCCTCATCGATTCTTCCCGGGGCACGCTTTCCGGCAGAGATGCAGCGCGGGTAAATTTCCTCGGGGAATAACAGAAGGAAAAGAGTCCGTCAAAGCGCACGTTCCTGACGAGCGCCAGGGTCTCTTCGAAGTCCTTCTCGCTTTCGCCTGGAAACCCTACAATACAATCTGCTGTGACCGCGATGTTATTGCAACGAGCCTTGAGGCGTTCCAGTTTTTCAACATACTCGTGAGCCGTGTAACCGCGATTCATCAACCCGAGCACCTTGTCGGAGCCTGACTGAAACGGCAGGTGAATATGCTCGCAGAGTTTCTCAAGCCTTCCGAAAGAATCGATCAGCTCACTTGAAAGGTCTTTCGGATGCGATGTTACAAAACGTATCCGTTCTATCCCGTCGATCTCATTCACCATCGAGAGGAGTTCGGGGAAGGTAAGATCCCCGTTCCCCTTGTTATACGAGTTCACGTTCTGACCAAGCAGGGTCACTTCCTTTATTCCTTTGGCAGCCAGGTCTCTGATCTCTGCCAGGACGTCTGAACTCTGCCTGCTCTTCTCCCGTCCGCGCACATAGGGAACAACGCAATAGCTGCAGTAGTTGTCGCAGCCCTTCATGATTGTTACATACGCCTTGATCGAACCGGCCTCAGTTGTTGGCCTCACGTGCAGCGATGTCTGACAGCCGTTGTCGGAAAAATCAAGAAAACGCCGGCTCCGGGCGCTTGAATCAATGGCTTCTTTCACCAGATGTATGCTCGACGGGCCCAGACTGAAATCGATGAACGGGATTCTCTCCGCCAGTTCCTCCTTTTCCAGCTGCGCAATGCAACCGGTCACACCGAGCAAGGTCCCTTTTCTCTTTTTCAGGTTTTTCAGGCGGCCCATGAGGCTATAAAATTTTTGCTCGGCTTTCTCTCTCACACAGCATGTGTTGACGATGACCACATCGGCCAGGGCTGCTTCGCGCACCTTCTCGTAACCAGCGACGTGGAGAAGCGTGCCAATCTTCTCAACATCGTGCTCATTCATCTGGCATCCAAAATTTTCTATGTAGTACTTCACCTGTTCCGTTATCCTGTTGTCATCTATACGGGATGATGCAATATTTTCTTGAACGCGTCCATAGCCGCATAGGTCGTCATGTCGCACTGCAGAGGAGTGATCGAGACATACCCTTGGGAAACAGCGAGCAAGTCTGTACCTGCGATCGGTTCGAATCCGTCACCGTCTCCTCCGATCCAGTAATACTTGCCACCTCTGGGGTCTACCCTCTCGACTACCTTACCATTATATATCCTTTTGCCGAGCCTTGTCACCATAAAACCCCTGACGTTCTCTCTCAGTAAATTCGGGATGTTAACGTTCAAAAAGGTCTGCGGAGGGAGACTGTGCGCCGACAACTTTTCCACCAGTTCTCGTATCACCCGGCTTGCCTCACCAAAAAGAAAATCCTTTCGTCCGTTCAGCGAGACCGCCATAGAAGGAATTTCCATGAGTGCCGCTTCCTTGGCAGCTGCGACCGTTCCCGAGTAGGTCACGTCCTGCCCCATGTTCGGTCCCTTGTTGATTCCGGAAATGACAAGATCCGGTTTGCCAGGAAGCACGCCTTTAACACCGAGGAGTATGGCGTCTGCCGGAGTACCGTTTGTGGAGAACAGACGAGGAGCATGCTCCCTCAGTCGCAGGGGTTTGTGAAGGGTAATCGCGTGGCCCACACACGTGCGCTCCCGTTCAGGGGCTATCGCCCACACGTCATGAATATGCGAGAGCTCCTCCTTAAGCGCAATGAGCCCTTCTGAATCAATGCCGTCATCGTTTGACAAGAGAATTAACAACGATACCACCGAAAGGGGGCAGCACAAACCGGCAAAATCAAAATAAAGAATCGGGGCGACTGGATTTGAACCAGCGGCCACCAGCACCCCATACTGGTGCGCTAACCAGACTGCGCTACGCCCCGACCAAGCAGTTATTATATGCTATTTTTTCTCAATCTACAAGAGACCTCCGACTTTAGCCCAGACCTCAGACTTCAGACTTAAGAGCCGAGACTTCAGAGAGTCAAGAGATGGGTTTTGGTCTGATGTCTGCTTCTAAGTCTGACGTCGAGAGTCTGCTTTAGTGTCTGGAGTCTGATGTCTCATTTACTTTCCTCTGGAAAAAGAGGCTCTTTTCTGGTAGGATGTCGTCCGGGTCCCATCGTCTAGTGGCCTAGGACACCGGCCTCTCACGTCGGTAACACGAGTTCGAATCTCGTTGGGACCACCACTGAACAACAATGTTGAGTGTTATGTGTTGAGTTAAGCGCCGGGGCAGCCAACAATAACACATGCCATCCATCGTCGGATGGGTCGCTCAGCGCGGCTCCCGATACTCACACATAACACTCAAAACTCAGCCACCTCACCGGTGACAACGCTGCTCTAAGAGATATAGCCAACGCCCTCACCGAATCCAAATATCGAATATCTAAACTCTAAACAATATCAAAATCCAAATGTTCAAAAGGAAACACTCCGGGTATCTTGTTTGCGATATTGGGTGATTAGATATTGTTTGGAATTTCGATATTAGGATGTAGAATTTCTCCTCGCGCAGTCACGGATCGCCACGGATGACTAGGTAAGGCTATTCACCAGTCACTATTCACTAGTCACTGCTTTTTCAGCACGCTTTCCAGTTTTTCCATCTCTTCCCGCGTTAAGGTCTTTCTCTCGCCGGCCATCTCCAAAGCCACCCTCGAGAGCAACCTGTAGACAGACTCCTGGGGCTCCATGCCCTGTATAGCTTTCAAGTGGGACAGTACGGTTTCCGCGTCGCCCCGCACAACAGGGCCTGTCAGTGAAAGAAGAGGGCCCTTGTTTTCGATATTCCGCAGCGTTGTCTCGATGATAGGGAAAAAGGGAGTCAACTCTATGCCGATGCGTTTTGCGATGCCCTCGCCCGTGTGCATGAGCGCACTGAGCAGGTTGCACACGAAAACCGCTGAAAGGTGATAAAGGACCTTGTTTCTACTTTCGATCCTCAGCGCTTTAAAGCCGATCGTGGACGCAAGGAGGTCGAGGACCGGCATGGCCCTTTCGTCTCCCTCGATGAAGATATACGTCCTGGGAAGGGCCACGATGCCGCTATTCACGTCAGGAAAAGTCTGGAGCGGATGGAGAGAGCCAAGCATCGCGCCTTTTTGTTCAAGCGGAGAAAGCTCAGCCGCTGGATGGGCGCCGCTCGTGTGGAAGAAAAGTTTCTGATCAAGCTTATCCATTCTCTGAAAAAGCTCCGTAGCCACTGCATGGATCTGCCGATCCTGAGTGGTTACCGCGATCACATCTGCCTCTCGCACCACGTCCGTTGCATCCTTTGTGTAGACGCATTTTCCCGGAATATACTTTCGCGCAAGCTCCAGGGACTCTTCTCTCCTCGATGCGACAGCGACAACGGCGAATCCCTTGTTCTGTAGCACGTGACCAAGGGCTATCCCAACCTTCCCGGCCCCTATTATCCCTATATTCATCTCTCAAGCGCTCCTTTGGGCGGCAAGCATATATTCTTCATTGTTTGCGGTCGAGAAAGGCTCCGCCTCTGGTCTTTATATTGCCCAGCCCTTCTACGCCTCCGTCCAGTTCAAACTCGAGGTTCCCGCCTGTGTTAAAGTTTCTTATCTTCGCCTCGCGCACTATATATCTCTGACCTCTGTAAATTAGAGTGCCCCGTTTCACCCCGGCAGACTCCACAGGAACAGGGATGAGATTGACCATACCACCCGAATCCCTGATAAGGACGTAGAAATCAGAGATAGTAATGCTCTTGATATAGAACGGCTTCCATGGGTTGATCTGCAGTTGTGCGTTCTTTATGGTTCCCTCGACTCTCCCCTTCATGCTCACATCGCGTATATCGAGGATCACCATGCCCCGGTCGTAACCGGGTTGAAGCTGTCCTATCTGAACGCTTCCGCCTATAGCCTTCCCGAGGAGTTTGCTGCCTGCGTAGGTGCCGACCGAGGGCAGAGCGATCCATGCGGCCGCGCAGAGGGCAAGAAAAAAAAGCAGCAGGATAGAGCACAGAATGAGAAATTTTTTCACGGCGTCCTTGCAAGGGCAAACACAATCACGCCTTTCGCCTTCGCAGAAAGCAATGCGCGCGATGCCTCAGAGAGCGTATTTCCCGTGGTCATCAGATCGTCTACCAGCAGCACCCGTTTGAGGTTGATTGCTTCGGTCTTTCGAACTGCGAACACGCCCCTTACGTTCTTTCTTCGTTCTTCCCTGGAGAGCGTGTACTGGTCTTTCGTCTCCCTCCGTTTGTACAGGGAGGAGGAGACAAGAGGTTTGCCGGTGACACGTGCGATCTCCTCAGCCATCACGTAACATTGATTGAAGCCCCTTTCCTTCAGCCTCTTTTCAGTCACCGGAAGCGGTACGATCACGTCAAACTTCTCGCACAACGCCTTCAGCTCCGTATCGAGAAGGTGGATGAGGTAACGGCCGACGTCCTTGCGATTTCTAAACTTGAAAGAAAGAAGGGCCTCGCGCAGCGGACCCTCAAAATAGAAGCCGTAGTAACCTCGCTCGAAAGGAGGGTGGTTCTCCATGCATGTCCCGCACACGTCAGGAATGCCCACGCTTCTGCCGCAGTACGGACAGGCAGATTCGGCCTCAACACGGCGAAAAAGATTTATGCAGGCATGACATATGATGCTGCCATTCGAGCCGCAGCCGCCGCAGGACTGCGGATATATGATCCGGACAGCCGATCGTAAATGATCAAACACCGCAGTTGTCGAGTGCGGACAAAACAAGACCGCCTGTCACAACTCGCCTTCCAGTCCCTGTTCGTAGACTGCCCTGAGGACCGGGCTCTGCTCTTGAAACAGGCCTTCTTGCTTGACCGTAATGGTGTTCCAGCTGAAACAGCTCTCACAGAAATCCTGCCAGGTTTCTTTGTGTGACTGGCACTTTGAACAGACGAATGGCACGTAGGCGTGCTCGATGGGGAACGCTTTCCGAAATTCGTCTACGGCGCTCTCCAACTCGCCCCTGTCTATATAAGCCTCGGCCATCGCCCGGTGGAGCCCCGGGAATTCGCCCTCTGAGGCTAAGAGGGTATTCAGCGTGTCCATCGCCTCGTCAATCATTTCGAGACGAAGACAAAGTTTTGCGTAGAGGAACATTATGAAACGATTTCCCGGCCCCATGTCGAGTATCTTGCGATAGATCTTCAGAATGACGGCCGGTTCGCCCCGGGCTATGTAGAGATCTTCCATTTTCAGGAGAAAGATAATATGCCCAGTCTTGGAATATCCCCTTCCATAGACTCTTCCCGCGTCATTAAGCTTCCCCGTTTTCCTGTAGACGTCGGCAAGAAGGAGATACGCAGGTATGAACCTTTTGTCCTCGTTGAGAATATCGCGCAGTTCTTTACCTGTGGCTTCAAGCCCCCTCCCCCCCTGTTGCTCGAAGCTTTCCTTAAGTTTCTCGTACCTGATGCCCAGGTAGCGCCTCGTTTCCTCCTCGTTCTTTATATACTTCCTCAGCTTCTTTTCCAGTTCCAGTGCCTGGCCCCACTCCTTGTTACATACGTGAAGGTCGCGCATGATGCCCATCGCCTTGAGGCTCGATTCGTTAACGCTGAGGATGTCTTTCAAATCTTTCTGCACCCGCGCCACATCTTTGGTGGCAAGGTCAACCCGTACCATCTTGAAGAGGATCGACTCCCGTTTGCCTAAATTCGCCTCTGCCAGCCTCAGAATCTCCCCCGCTTTGTCATACTCTTTCGCGCCCAGGTGTAGATCAGCAGCGAGGAGGTACGCGTCCTCAAGAGCAGGAGCCGACCTGATGAGCTTGTTCACGTGATCAATCGCTTTTTCCCGCTCTCCTTTAAGCTCATATAACCTTGCCCGCTCCAGAGCATCCTTAAATTCTTCGCGCCTCCGGACCTCCTTGCCAGCCCTCCATGAAGATATAGCCCTTCCCGCGTCTGAGAAGAAACCGAGTATTACGGATATCAGTACGCCGGCCACAAAAGAAATGGTCACGAAATTTGCAACGGAAGTGCTGTAGGATCTTCCGCCTCCCACATAAAAATCGATATGCTCGGGATTCAGGTACGCGAGGTAGAGGTACAATACCAGAAAGACGCAAAAGAACAGGGCCAGGAGCTTATATTTCATCACGTCCCCTTTTGTTCAAGCATTCTCTGACAATTGATACAATAGCGCGCAACCGGGTTCGCTTCCAGTCTTTTCTCGGTGATCGGCTCTTCGCAATCTTCACACACTCCGTAGCTCCCGCTGGACAGTTTGTCGAGGGCAGCATCTATTTCTTTGAGCAGGGTAAGATCGTTATCACTCAAGCTCATCAGAATGTCCGCATTGTAGGCATTACTTGCGGCATCCGCCATATCCTGAATACCGTCTGTGCCAAGATTGTAGGAGTCCTCCTTCAGCTTCTTGGCTTTATCGAGTATTGCCGCTCTCATCTTCAATAGCTTCTTCTTGAAGAACTCACGCTTCGCCTTTTGCATCTTCCACCTCTAAGATCTTATTTTCCTCATCAGTTCTGAACTTCGGAGCTTCTATCCAAAGACTCTCCAGGTCATAGAGTTCTCTTAAAGACTCGAGGAAAGCGTGGAATACCACATCTCCATAATCGAGGATAATCCATCTTCCCTCATCAAAACCTTCTGCGGACAGAGGAAGCATCCCCTTTTCCTTCATGCCCGCCTGCACGCCTTCTGCCACCGTTCTCACGTGTCGCTCGCTTGTGCCTGACGCCAGCACAAAAAAGTCGGTTATGTCGCTGAGGCCGGCGAGATGGAGTACCACTACTCCCTTTGCCTTCTTCTCATCCGCCAGTTTCCCTATTACTAACGCCTTCTTGTTAGCCTCCACCTAAGCTCTGTACAAACCTCCCTCCTTTATATAACGCTCGACGACATGGGGGACAAGATATTTTATCGATGCTCCCTTGGAAACAAGCCGCCGGATAGCGGTTGATGATATATCAAGCTGCGTCACCCGGTGGAAAAAAACTTTTTTTCCCGAACGGTGTTCGTAGACTCCGTCACCGGTGCGTTTCACGTCCTTTTTCACGTCCCGCGGAAACAACTCCGTAGCGGCTGATTTCGAATGCGTAGGCCGCACCAGGACAACCACATGCGCCTGCTCAAAAATTTCCCTGTAGCTTTTCCACTTATCTATTTCCACGAACGCATCGAGCCCCACAAGGAAGTAAATCTCACCGTAGCGCCGGGCAAAGCTACGAATCGTCTCGATCGAGTAAGAAAGCCCACCTCTGGTCATCTCAAGGCGGGACACCCTAAAGAATTTATTGCTGCGGGTCGCCATCTCAACCATCTTCATCCTGTCGGTTACCGCCGTGACCTTAACGCTCGTCTTCAGCGGCTGAGTAAAGGCTGGAATGAAGTAAAGCCTGTCCAGACCGAAGTGTTCGCGCACCTCCTCAGCCACTCGCAGGTGTCCGTTGTGCACAGGATCGAAACTGCCGCCGAACAGGCCCACTCGCGTCACGATCTCAGCTGTCCCTCTCCGAATGCTATGAACTTGGTAACGGTCAACTCTTCCAGTCCCATGGGCCCGAACGCATGCAGTCTCGTAGTGCTTATCCCCATTTCAGCCCCGAGGCCAAGCTGATAACCGTCATTAAGCCGGGTCGATGCGTTCACGAGGACGAGCGACGAATTGACCTCGCGCAAAAAACGCCACGCATTCGTATAATCAGAGGTCATTATCGCATCTGTATGCTCAGAACCATATTTCTTTACGTGATCGATCGCTTCCTCAATGCTCTCGACAATCTTCACGGAAAGTATAAGATCAAGGTACTCTTCGTGCCAGTCCTGCTCCGAGGCAGGTTCCGCGTCGGGCACGAGACGACGCACTTTCTCGCAACCCTTTACCGCAACGCCTTTCTGACGCAACAGCTCTATCATCTGCGGTAAGAAATCAGGCGCCTTCGCCTTATGCACGAGTAGGGTTTCCATGGCGTTGCAGGTGGCAGGCTTCTGCACCTTCGCATTCAGGCAGACATTGAGCGCCTGCACTGTATCCGCCGATTCATCCACGTAGATGGCACACACACCCTTGTAGTGCTTCAGAACAGGCACACGGGAATGTTCAACAACACTGCGGATTAGCGCCTCCCCTCCCCTTGGTATCACGAGGTCAATGGCATCGTTCATCTTCAGAAGCTCATAAAGATACGACCTGTCAGGCGTGTCAACCAGTTGCACAACCTCTGGGCTCATGCCCTCCAGGCTCAGCGCCTCCCTGATAAGAGCAAACAACGCCCTGTTCGAATGGGCAGCCTCGCTACCTCCCTTAAGTATGACGCTGTTGCCGCTCTTGAAACAGAGGGAAAAAGCGTCTACGGTGACATTCGGACGCGACTCGTAGATAATACAGATGACGCCGATAGGAATCCTCATACGCCCCACGAGAAGACCACTCGGCCTCTTCCAGAGCTTGACGATCTCCGAAACAGGGTCGGGAAGCGCGATCACGTCGCGGAGACTGGCTGCCATCTCATTGATTACGTTGTCGTCTAACCGGAGGCGATCAATCAAAGGCTTGGGCATCAGCTCCTTTTCGGCCCTGTCCACATCTTTTTCGTTTTCACCGATCAACCATTTCTTCCGCTCCAGAAGCAGGCGCTCCAGTGTCCCGAGAATACGGTTCTTTTTTTCTGTCTCTGCGTGAGCGAGAAAATGCGCCCCCTCTCTGGCTGCTCCCGCCAGCTCATGCGGTCTCATAGTACCACCATGTTATCCCTGTGGATCACTTCTTCGGTGTACTTATACCCGAGCTTCTTTTCGATCTCAATACTTTTCGAACCCTTGATCTGACTTACGTCTGACGACGAATAATTTGCAATGCCTCGGCCAAACGTATGCCCTGACCTGTCGCTTATTTCCACGCACTCTCCTCGCGCGAAGTCACCTTCGACCTTTGTAATGCCTGAAGGCAACAGGCTTCCGCCTCTGGCGGTAATCGCCTTTTCCGCGCCTTCGTCAACCCAGAGTCTTCCTTTCGCCTTGAATGCAAATGCAATCCAGCATTTCTTCCGGGGGAGATTTTTCTTCGCAAGGAAAAGCGTCCCTATCTCTTCCCCCTTGAGCACTCTCAGCACCACATCCTTTGCGTCACCCCGTACCAGCCTGGTCGGGATGCCGTAGCGCCCCGCCTTCCTGGCAGCCTCTATCTTGCTCTTCATGCCCCCCACGCTCTTCTCGCTTGTGGTTCCGCCTGCCAGCTTCTCTGTATTCTCGTCGATCTTCCTGACTGTGGGTATGAGGCGCGCGTCCGGGAAACGGTTTGGATCCTTGTCATAGAGACCGTCTACGTCTGAGAGGAGCAGAAGCAGTTCAGCGTCTGTGATCTGCGCGATAAGCGCCGAGAGGTTGTCATTATCGCCGAACATGATCTCCTTAAACGAAAGAGTATCGTTCTCGTTGATAATGGGCACCACTCCCATTCCCAGCAATGTGTCTACAGTGTTAAGGAGATTGAGGCATCTATTGCGGGATTTTGTATCTTCATGCGTGAGGAGAATCTGGCTCACTTTAAGACCGACATGCGCAAAAGCATCCATGTAGATTCTCATAAGCAGACTCTGCCCTATGGAAGCGAGCGCCTGCTTTCTTGCCATGTCTTTCGGTTTCTTTGTGAGACCTAAGGCCTCCATGCCGCATGCGATAGCCCCGCTGCTTACAACGATCACGTCAATAGCCTGCGCTTTGATCGCTCTGATCTGACGAGCAAAGCTCTCAGCCTTTGCACTGCTCACCTTGCCGCCGCTGTCGAGCAGTACCGAGGTTCCGATCTTGAGTATCACTCGTTTGACGTCAAGCAACGCGCTTCTTCTCCCTGGTACCGATCTTGCTCTTCAATTCGTCGATCCCTTCTCCGCTCAACGCACTGACGCTTACCACTTCCCCATCATGATGTTCCTTGAGGGCCGTCTCTTTGGCTGCGCGATCTGGACCGGAGAGCAGATCTACCTTGTTGAGCACAAAAATCCTCTGCTTACGTAACATCTGCCGATCGTGCATCTCAAGCTCGTTTCGCAGGACAAGGTAATCGTCCGATACAGAAGGGGAGGAGGCATCAATAACCCACAAAAGTATATTTGTCCGCTGTACATGCTTAAGGAAGGTAAGGCCCAACCCCTTCCCTTCAGAAGCCCCTTTGATTATGCCGGGAATGTCGGCGATCACCACCCGCTCTTCGCTGTCGCTGAAAACGCCAAGGCCCGGGGAGAGCGTGGTGAAGGGATATGGACCAACTTCCGGCTTTGCATTGGTGAGGCGGGAAAGCAGTGTTGACTTGCCCGAATTGGGTAGGCCGACAATACCTATCTCTGCAAGGAGCTTCAGTTCCAGTTTGAGATACCGTTCTTCACCCTTGCCGCCTTCGGTATACTCGCGCGGGGCTCGATGAACAGACGTTACGAAACGGGCATTGCCCTGGCCGCCGGCACCGCCATGGGCAATGACAATGCTCTGACCGTCCTCGACTATATCGGCGAAGACTTCCCCGCTCGATTCATCGTGCACAATGGTTCCCAGCGGCACGTAGACGTACAAATCACTGCCGTTCCTTCCGGTCTTGTTTCTCCCACCGCCGATACGGCCGTTTTCCGCTTTGTAATGGCGCTTGTACTTGAAGTCCAGGAGGCTGACGAGGCTTTCCTTGCCAACGATGATTACGTCCCCCCCTTTTCCTCCGTCACCACCGTCAGGGCCGCCCCTTGGAATATATTTCTCTCTTCTGAAACTGACGCAGCCTCTCCCCCCATCACCAGCTTTTACATAGAGAGAGGCTTCGTCAACAAATTTCATTCAACCGGCTGGATGCTCACCCTTTTTTTCGCACGGTGATCTTCGAATTGGACATGCCCGTCAATAAGTGCAAAGAGTGTGTTGTCTCGTCCTATGCCCACGTTGTTTCCCGGGTATATTTTTGTGCCGTGCTGACGCACGATTATGCTGCCCGCCTTTGCGAACTGGCCGCCGAAAATCTTCACGCCGAGCCTCTGCCCTGCGCTGTCCCTGCCGTTTCTGGAGCTTCCCCCAGCTTTCTTATGCGCCATGTTATGCCCCCGTTGTTATCCTTTCCACCAGTAGCTCCGTGTATGTCTGACGATGCCCCTTCTTCTTCTTGGTGTCTTTTCTCCTCTTGTACTTGAACACAATCACCTTGTCGGCCTTCTCCTGCGCCAGAACCTTTCCAACCACCGAGGCCCCCGGAACATAAGGGCTGCCCGTCACCAGGCGCTCGCCGTCATTAATGGCCAGCACAGTACCAATGGTTACATCGTCGCCCGTATTGCCCTGGAGCTTCTCCACGCGTATCTTATCGCCCTCTTTAATTGTGTACTGCTTACCGCCGCTCTCTATGATGGCGTACATACCGCACTCCTTGCCTTTCCCGTTGGATTTTGAGCCAATTATTTTATGCAAATGTAATCGAAAAGTCAAGAAAAACAGAAAACTTCCAGAGGCGCGGGGCAAGGGTGATGGGTCAAGGAAAGCCTACGCGCAACAATAAGAAAACGGCGAGACGCCTTCAGCGTCTTTTTTATTCAGCCCGCGAACCGCGCTCCGTGACCCATGACCCAGGTATTACTCTACTTCCTTGAACGCCTGCTTTTTCGACTTGCAGACCGGGCATTCGTCCGGCGGCTCGTTTTCCACCGTCATGCCGCAGACCTGGCAAACGTAATACTTGACCGGCGCCTCTTTTCCAAGCGTATCAATTGCCTTTTTATAGAGGTCGGCATGTATCTTTTCCACGTCGTTTGCGTACGTAAAGCTTCTCAGGGCGCCCTGAACACCTTCTGCTTTGGCATCGCCAATCATCTCCGGATACATGCTCTTGAACTCGTGTATCTCTCCGGCCATCGCATACTCGAGATTTTCTTTGGTGCTCTTGATGGTCCCTATCTCCCGCAGATGGGCGTGTGCGTGCACTGTCTCCGCCTCGGCAGCAGCCCTGAAAAGCTTCGCCACCTGTTTGTAGCCCTCCTGCTCAGCCTTCTTTGCAAAAGCAAGGTACGTCCTGTTCGCCTGCGATTCCCCGGCAAAAGCATCCTTCAGGTTCTTCTCGGTCTTAGACATGCTGATTACCTCCTTCCCAGATTATTGATTATTGGACTTCAACTCGGAATTTATTGAGGCTGCCCCCCCAAAAAGAGCGTTACCACCGGTTGCCCAATTGTCCTCTACTCCGCCTTCTCAAAGGCGGCTTTGGGTGCATTACAGATAGGACAATGATAGTCATCGGGCAGTTTTTCAAATGGTACCTTTTCAACCTTCTCATCATACTCATATCCACATGCTGTGCAAGTCCAAACCATTCTCCCCTCCTTAAATCAAATTGTCTCGTGGTACTCTCTGACCTTCCTTGCGAACTCTTTACCAAATTCGTAGCATTTGGCCTCATCCTCGAGCGAGGGCTTATAGAGGATCTGCAATCCCGGCTCGAACAGCGCAAGGCCCAATTTTCTTGCTTCCTCGTAGATCTCCTTGACTGCACCGCCGCTCCACCCGAAACTGCCAAAAGCACCGACGATTCTTTTCTTGGGCCTCAGCCCCCTCATATTCACCAGGAACTGACCGATAGAGGGAAAGCTAAGGTTGTTGAGCGTAGGAGAGCCTATGAGCGTACCCCGCGACTTCCAGAATTCCTTGATGGCAATGCTCTGCGGCGTTGCCCTCAGCTTGACCACCTTGCAGTCAAGACCTTCGTCGTTCACGCCCTTTGCAATGGGCTGGACCATAGCCTCAGTGCTATGCCACATGGTGTCGTAAATGATCGTCACGTTTAAAGCGGCTTTGCCCTCCGCCATATCCAGATACATCTGGAGAATCGTCTTCGGCTCTTTTCTCCATATGATACCGTGGTCCGGGGCTATCATCTCTATTTCAAGCCCGGCTTTCACAATCTCGCCTATCTTGCTCTTGATAAGCTGTCCGAAAGGCATCAGTATGTTGGCATAGTAGTCCCAGACAGCATCTTCCAGTTCCCACACTGATGCGCACGTGACAAACTGATCGTCAAAGCGGCTCGATGAGGCTATATGCTGACCAAATGCATCCTGGCTGAACAGGATTTTATCTTCTCTAACATAGGTAACCATAGAGTCGGGCCAATGAAGCATGGGCGTCTCAAGAAACATCAGGGTCCGCTTTCCTATGCTGAGGGTCTCACCGTTCTTAACGATCTTCACCTTCCACCCGGACATATCGAAAAACCGGTCGAGGCCTTTACGCGCCCTTTCCGTCATATAGACCGTGGCGTTGGGAGTCAAAGCCATTATTTTATCGATGGACGTGACATGATCGTTCTCAATGTGATTGATCACCACATGTTTGATCTTGGCCGGATCGATCAGAGTCTGTATGTTCTTAATGGTTATGTCGGCAAAATCGTACTTCACCGTATCGATGAGGGTCGGGTCATTGTCGAGGATGAGATAGTTGTTATAACTCGTGCCCCGCGGGGTCTCGTAGCCGTGAAAATCTCTTACGGCCCAGTCTACGGCTCCGACCCAGTAAATATCGTTTTTCAGCTCTATTGGTTTCATGAATGACCCCCCGCCTGCGCCGAATAGGCGTCATTTACGTTAATTATTACAGAAGAAAATGTCAAGCCCCGCGGTCATTTTGCACCCCTTCCGAACAGCCCCCTGTTTCCGTCAAGACCCATTGGCCGTAGGAGGGAAGCACGTGGCAGACTTCAGAGGCAACTATCTGGGGCACCTCGTATGGATGCAGCAGGCCAATTTCCGCCTCTACCTGCGCATAGAGCGATTCTTTGCTTTTCATAATCCCGAGCCATTCACTGGTTTCTTCCATTTTGTTCTTCCACCAGTAGATGCTCTTGATGGGTCCGACAATCTGTATACAGGCAATCAGCCGCCGGTTAAGTAGGTGACGTCCAATCTTCTCCAGCGCCTCTCTGTCATCCGCCGTCGTCGTGATGGTGATGATCGGTTCCATGAATACCTCCTTAAAAGCAGGCTAAAGGCCGACGACTGTTAGCCGTGACTGCGCCGGAGGAGTATTTCGACCTCCCGTTCTAGCTCGGGCCTTCGTCCGTCGCCCTGGGTTTCTGGCCTTTCGCCCTTAGCCTTTAGCCAAGGGTTTTGCCCTGGGCCTGTCTTTATTTAACTTGAAATAGAGCCGTTTTCATATTATTTTTTAGGATGTTTCAGGTTAAAGACGAAAACGCTATAGTCCTCGCCAGCGAATCGGCCAGAAGGGTAGACATCCTCAGGAGTCTCGGCATCTCTTTCTCCATTATTCCGCCTGACATCGATGAACGCAAGAGGAGAGATGAGACCATACGGGATTATGTGCTCAGGATAGCGGGTGAAAAAGCCAAGAAAGTGGGAACTCATTTCCCGGACAAGTGGGTAATAGGGGCAGACACGATTGTGGTGCACAAGGGCAAGGTGCTCGGAAAGCCAAAAAACGAAGACGAAGCCATAAAAATGCTGAGCATGCTTCGAGGGAAATGGCACAAAGTGCTTACCGGTTTCTGCATTCTCAACATGTCGAAACAGGCTTCCTATAAGGACGTGGTGGAAACCAAGGTGTTTATCAAAGACCTGACGGATGAAGAAATCAGGCGCTACGTCAAAACGTCCGAGCCTTTCGACAAGGCAGGCTCTTATGCTGTTCAAGGGAAGGGTGGCTTCATGGTCAAAGAGATCAAAGGCTCCTACTCAAACGTTGTCGGCCTTCCTATTTGTGAGATCACGGATATCCTCCTCTCTCTAGGCGTTCTTTCGTGAATATGATCTCTGACCGGCTCCAGGCTGTACGCGAGAAGATGGCCACTGCTTCTCTCAAGGCGGGCAGGCGCCCCGATGAGGTGAGGCTCATCGCGGTCACAAAAAAAGTAGATGCCGCCAGGATAGGGAGCGTTGCTGCTCTCGGCTTGAGAGACTTCGGAGAAAATTATATCCAGGAAGCCACGGAAAAAATAGAAACGCTTCCTGATACGCTCTGCTGGCACATGATCGGCCATCTACAGATGAACAAGGTGAAGTATGTACCGCGGCTTTTTGATTATGTCCATTCGGTTGACCGGCAGGAACTGCTGGATGGCCTCGACAAGTTCGGCAAACCTCTCAGTCTCCTTTTCGAGATCAATCTTTCAGGCGAACCTCAGAAGCACGGGACTACAGTGGACGGGCTCAAGCGTATGCTGGAGACCGTGGGATCCCTGAAGAGCGTAAAGCCTGTTGGTCTGATGACCATGCCGCCGTACGTAGACAATCCAGAGGAAGTTCGTCACCTGTTTACAAGCCTGAGAAACCTTCTCGAAGAAGCTAACCGGGAGTTTTCGCTGGCAATGAAAGAATTGTCCATGGGCATGTCGTCAGACTTTGAAGTGGCCATAGAGGAGGGTGCTACCATGGTCCGCATCGGCACGGCAATATTCGGTGAACGATCATGAAGGCATGGGACGGCAGGTTTAAAAAGGGAACGGAACCTTTAATGGAGCGGTTCAGTTCTTCCATTGCCGTGGATAACGTGCTTTTCCCGTATGACATAACGGGAAGCATAGCCTATGCGGAGATGCTTTTAAAAATAGGCATTCTCAGCCAGAAGGAAAAAACCCTTCTGGTCGGCGCTCTCAAGGAAGTGAGAAACGAGTTGGAAGAAGGAAGTCTCCCTTTCAGTGATGCTCTGGAAGATATTCATATGCACATCGAGGCACGCCTGATAGAAAAGGTCGGTGACCTGGGGAAGAAACTTCACACGGGCAGGAGCCGCAACGATCAGGTAGCTGTGGATATGAGGATGTTTCTCAAAGATGCTATGACCGAGATCGACACAGCTCTCAAAAAACTCCTCGCCGCGCTCCTTGATAAGGCCGGCAAGGAGAAAAGAACAATGATGCCGGGGTACACGCATACCCGGCGCGCCCAGGTGGTCACTTTTTCGCATTACCTGCTCGCGTACTTCTCCATGCTCAAACGCGATCGCCAGCGGGTGAAAGAGACGCTCATGAGGATAGATGTGCTTCCGTTGGGAAGTGGCGCTCTGGCAGGCTCGACGATACCCATTGACCGGGAGTTCCTCAAGAAAAGACTGGGCTTCGCAAAGATCGCGGAAAACAGTATGGATGCGGTGTCTGATCGCGATTATCTGCTGGATTCTCTTTTTTCCCTCTCCGTGATCATGACCCACTTGAGCAGGCTGAGTGAGGATCTTATTCTCTTCTCCACTGAGGAGTTCGGATTTGTCTCCCCTCCCGACGGTCTCTGCACGGGTTCCAGTCTCATGCCACACAAGAAAAATCCGGATGCATTAGAACTGATCAGAGGCAAGGCAGCGCGGACCACGGGTGATCTGACGGGCATGTTTACACTGCTCAAAGGCTTACCGCTTACGTACAACCGCGATTTGCAGGAAGACAAAGAACCGGTCTTTCGTGCAGTAGCGACCACAAGCGCGTCTCTTGAAATCATGGCTCTGGCTATAGAAGGTCTTTCTGTACATCGGGAGAAAATGGAAGAGGCTGTAGTTGCCAGCTTCATGCCCGCAGTTGAGATGGCAGAGTACCTTGTGCTCAAAGAGGTCCCCTTCCGGGAAGCGCATCACATCGTGGGAAGGATGGTAAGATACTGCGAAGAGCAGAAAAAAAGACTAGCCGGGCTGACGCTTGAAGAGATGAAGGGTTTCTCCGCGGTCTTCGCCGATGACGTGCGTGCATATATAGACCCGGCTACTATCCTCAAAAACAGGAAGACAGTCGGCGGAGCTTCTCACAGGGAGGTAACACGGCAAATTGCTCGCGAAAAGAACTATCTGCGCCATTAGCGCGCTTCTCCTCCTGGCGCTTGTCTGCTGCGGCAAGAAAGCGCCCCCTTCGCCGAAAAGCACAGCGCTGCCGGAAACAGTTGCAGACTTCCGAGGAGAGATAAAAGACGGCCTTCTCTTTCTCTCATTCATCCTGCCCCCCAGGAACACCGCCGGAGGCACCTCCAGGCCTGCTGTTGTCAGCGTCGGCACTCAAGCCTGGGTCGGCTTCCGGATACTCAAGAGCTGCACCGGTTGCGGAGGGAGTCTCGAGGCGTGGAAGGAGATCCGCTTAACGGATAAGGAGGGCTATACCATTTACAAGGGACGGCTCTACACGTACGATAACGACCTGACGCCGGACCTTGATTACACGTATCGGGTAGTTCCTTTTACCGAAGGGGATGTTCCAGGCGCCGCCTCCAACACGTACACGATAAAATGGCAGCGTACGCCCAATCCGCCAAAAGAGGTCAGGGCCGCAGCAGGGGACGGAAGTGTGGATCTGTCGTGGAGCAGGGAGGAAGGAGTTTCTTACAACGTGTATCGCTTCGATGATAGTATGTACCCCCTCGAACCGGTAAACCAGACGCTGCTCACAGGCTCTTCCTTCACTGACCACGGGCTGCAGAACGGCAAACGGTACGCGTACGAAGTTAGAAGTGTGAGAGTAGAAGGGGCAACACGATGGGAGGGAGAGGGGGCAAAAGCAGAAGCAACCCCTCAGGATAGAACTCCTCCGGCATCGCCTCAAAATCTGGCGGGCGCAAAAAAAGATGGCACCGTGGAGCTGACGTGGGAGAAGAATACGGAGGCTGATCTTGCCGGGTATAATATCTACCGTATCAGCGCGGGCAAGTCCGAAAAACTGAACAAGCAACTGCTGACAGAGCCCCGTTTCCTTGATGAAATGCCGGGGTCGCAGCGTTACGTTTCCTATTACGTGACTGCGGTCGACCGTGTCGGGAATGAAAGCGGGCCGTCACGCGAGATAATCATTGTCTTGAAGGACTAGATTTCGATGCCTTCCCCGTGGTAGTTTACTCCCTACTGGAGAGAACAAATATATGAATTTCTTCAACTATAAGGAGGGCCGCCTCTACGCGGAAGATGTGCCTCTGCAGGACATCGTGAGGAAAGTGGGAACACCCGTGTACGTGTACAGCGAGAAGACCTTTGAGCGCCATTTCCGCGTGTTTGACCGAGCTTTTGGGTCAATTCCACACGTCACCTGCTACTCCTGCAAAGCAAACTCAAACGGCGCACTTCTGAGAATGATCGCAAAGATGGGGGGCGGCGCAGATGTGGTCTCAGGCGGAGAGCTCTTTCGCGCGTTACGCGCCGGCATCCCTGCAAAGAAAATAGTTTTCTCCGGTGTGGGCAAGACTGAAGCAGAGATCAGGCATGCCATCCGCTCGCGTATTCTCATGATCAACGTGGAATCGTCAGGCGAGTTCAAGGGCATCGCAACCATAGCCCGGCGGATGCGAACGAGAGTGCCAGTCTCAGTCAGGGTCAATCCCGAAATCGATCCGAAGACGCACCCTTATATCACAACAGGCCTCAAAAAGAACAAATTTGGGGTTTTGTGGGAAGAAGCGTATCGTCTCTACAGGGAGATAGCGAGGGATCCGTATCTCA